>SDBV01001186.1_pt1 | contig 39062 bp, 31 predicted proteins | sample 2277081 | NCBI WGS metagenome assembly SDBV01 (sample SAMN10402039, study PRJNA504765) | marine sediment metagenome | isolation source: marine sediment core GS10_PC15, 223 cmbsf | place: Arctic Ocean: Southern Knipovich Ridge | collected 2010 | reverse complement strand
CAATTTGCATCAGTTATGGAAATACAAAGAAATATCAAAGATAAATTAGAGCATTTTTTAAAGGTATTTCCTGTCGTTTTTTTGACAGGAGCAAGACAAACTGGAAAAACTACTCTAGCAAAGATTTTTGCTAAGAAAAAGGGATATTTTTATGTCACATTGGATGATCTTTCAATGCTTAAAGCTGCAAAAGAAGATCCAAAAGGATTTTTAGAACTTTTATCTAAGCCTTGTATTATTGATGAAGTCCAGCGTGTTCCAGAGCTTTTTTTAGCCATCAAGCAATTGGTTGATCAAGAAAATGTTTTAGGACAATTTTTACTAACAGGTTCTGCTAATCCTCTTCTTTTGCCTAAATTAGGGGATTCCTTAGCGGGTAGAATGGGAATATTAAAAATGTTTCCTTTTTCTCAAGGAGAGCTTAAAGGAAAAAAAGAAAATTTCATTTCTTGGCTATTTTCTTCAGAAATAAAGATGAAAAATTTTAATAAACTTGAAATTTCAAAACTTTGGGATATTGTTTTAAAAGGAGGATTTCCTAGAGTAATAGATTTTAAATCATTTGAGCAAATTGATACTTGGATCCAAAGTTATCTTCAAACTTTAATGGATAGAGATATAAAAGATTTAGCTCAAATTGAAGGTATTCATCATTTTCCAGATCTTTTTAAACTTCTTGCTTCTCGTTCTTCTTCTTTATTAAATGGGGCAGATCTGGCGAGAACTTTAAAAATATCTTCAGCATCTGTTCATCGATATCTTTCTTTATTAGAAGCTATTTTTATTGTTTTTCGTGAGCAAGCTTGGTTTGCTAATCATTCTAAAAGAATTGCTAAATCCCCAAAAGTCTATATTTGTGATACAGGTATTTTATGTTACCTATTAAAAGCTAATAAAGAAAAATTTAAGTCAGATCCGTCGGTTTTTGGTTTTGTATTTGAGAGCTTTGTTGCAGCTGAACTTCTCAAAATAGCTTCTTGGATGAATGAAAGAATTGATCAATATCACTTTAGAGAAGGTACGAGTGAAGTAGATATCGTTTTGGAAGAAAGGGCAGGTCATATCATAGGTGTTGAAATCAAAAGTTCTGCCACAATAAAATCATCTGATTTTAAAGGCTTAAAACGTCTTAAAGAAGTTGCAAAAAAGAAATTTATTCGCGGAATAATATTATATACTGGGTCTACGATGGTTCCTTTTGGCAAGGATTTGTGGGCAATTCCAATTAATTCTCTTTGGGAGAGTTAATAAAAAATATTTCAAAGCAAAAGTTTTAGTATAAATTTAGAGCTTAAATAGCTTTTAGAGCTTTGGTGATAAGCTCGCTTAGGTTTGTTTTATCATCAAAATCTTGTAAAACAGATTTGACAGCTCTTTGAGCTTGTGAGGGATTGTAACCTAAATTCATCAAAGCTGCTATTGCATCAGATGTAATAGCAGGTGTTTCATGAGAAGTTGAACCGGGTATATTTCTAGTATCGATAGTTTTTAGTTTATCTCTTAGTTCTAAGATTAATCTTTCAGCTGTTTTTTTACCGATTCCAGGCACTTTAGAGATAAGTCTGATATCAGCATTACTAACAGCGATCACAAGATTATCGATATCTAAATGTCCAAGCACTAAAATAGCTGTTTTAGCGCCAATGCCGGAGACAGATAATAAAAGTTCGAATACATCTCTTTGAGATTTTGTTAAAAAGCCATATAGAGTTTGAGAATCTTCTTTAACGATATAAGAGGTATATAAAAAAATATTTTCTTTGTTTATTAGATCAGTATAAATCGAGGTTGGTATCATGACTTTGTAACCGATGCCATTAACATCTATTACAGCTTTTGTAGCGTCCACTTCTATTAGGTTGCCTTTTATATATTCAAACATTATCTAATCCTTATTTTTTGAGAAAAATTTATTCTATTTGCATGACAAATAGCAAGCGCTAAAGCGTCTGCTGCATCTTCAGGAATTTTATCTATCTGGAGATTAAGAAGCATCTTTAACATCTTTTGAACCTGTTCTTTTGAAGCCGCGCCTGTTCCGACAACAGATAGTTTAGCTTCTCTTGGTGCATATTGAAAAATAGGAACATTATGTTTTTCCCCAGCAATAAGGGCGCAGCCTCTTGCTATTCCTAGTTTTATAGCGCTCTGAATATTTTTTTGCATAAATTGAGTCTCGACTGATATTGCATCAGGTTTGTATTTTTTGATTAACTTTTCTAAAGCATCAAAAATTATATAATATCTTTTGGATAATTCTAATTTTGCAGGGGGTTTTATGCATCCAAAGTCTAAGGCCATATGTAAATTATTCGATACTCTTAAAATTCCATAACCTGTAACTCTTGTTCCAGGATCAACACCTAAGATGATTTTGTCATTTTTATTCATATTTTTTTTATAGCATAAATTATAAAAAATCGCTTTAATTTTAAAAAAATTGAGCTTTTTAGTAGAATAGGGCTTTGAGGAAATTTTTATGTTAAATGGTGAACCCAAAAATATAATTGTTCGTATGCCAAACTGGGTTGGCGATCTTGTTATGGCAACGCCTGTTTTGTATGATTTAAAACAAAAATTCCCTGAGGCATCAATCACTGCTATGGCGAAAGAGCCGCTGTGTTCTCTTTTGAAAAAAGATAAAAATATAAATGAACTTTTTTGTTTTAAAAAACAAAAAAATATCTTTTTGAGAAGACGCGAGAACAAAAATATAATAGAAAATCTAAGAGAAGGTCTCTACGATTTAGGTGTCTTGCTTACTAATTCTTTTTCTTCTGCCTGGCTTTTTTCACAAGGCAAGGTAAAAAATACTATCGGTTATAAAAAAGATTTTAGAGCGCTTCTTCTAGATACATCAATGCCTTTTTCTAGAGAAAAAGAGCATCTTGTAATTAAATATAAACAGCTATTAAAGCCTTTGGGGATTGAAAATACAAAAAGTAGGCCCAAACTTTATTTAGATGATAAAGAAATAAAACAAACAAAAGAGTTGTTATATCAAAGAGGATTCTCAGATGGCAATACTCTCATCGGTATAAATCCACTCGCTCAATATGGATCAGCTAAATGTTGGCCACTCGATAGATTTAAAGAAGTTGCTATAAGGCTTACTCAAGATGAAAACAATAGAGTAGTTTTTCTTGGTGATAACTCTTCTAAAGATATTATAAAAAAGCTATTTTCGGATATGCCAAAAAATATTATTAATCTCTCTGGCAGGACAACGCTGCGTGAGCTCTCTTGTATTATCCATGAGTGTGATCTGTTTTTAACCAATGATAGCGGGCCCATGCATATAGCAGCGGCTTTTGATATCCCCGAGCTTGCCCTTTTCGGTTCGACTACTCAAAATTTAACAGGACCTTATAGTGAAAAAGCTCATATTATTAATAAAAATGTAAAATGTTCTCCTTGTTTTAAAAGAACCTGTCCAATTGATTTTAAATGTATGCAAGAAATTCAGGTAGACGAGGTTATGGATCAACTTTTAAAAATTCTAAAAAATGCTTAGAAAAATAGTTAGAAAAATCAAAAAAAATCCTTTAGAAGTGATTTTAAAAAAAGCTAAGAAAAATTCTCATAAAAAATTTCTTTTAGCCTGGAATAGAGCGCTTGGGGATGTCCCTTTGGGTTTATATGCGGTAGTTTATAGAATAAAAAAATATATTCCTGATGCCAGGATTACATTTCTGATCAGAGAAGATCTCAAAGATGCCTTTCTGCTTTTAAAAGATATTGATTTTATAAGAGTGCCTTTTTGGCGAAGATATATGCCATTTGATATTTGTCATAGCCTAAAACTATTAAATCAAGATTATAGAAAATACGATGTGATAATAGACAAAGTTGATCCTAATTATTGGGTGAAATGGCAAATTGGTAACCTTCAACCAAAGCTAATATGGGATAAATCTTTTGATAGTTTAGCAAACTCTTTTAATTTGCCCAAAAATAAAATTGTAGTAGCTCTACAACCTACTATTGAAACAAAACACAGCCCATGGCGATCATATCCTAAAAAGTCATTTGATAAGCTATTTTCAAAAGCATCAAAAGATATAGTGTTTGTGTTTTTGGGAGTTGATAAAACCCTTAAATTTGACTCGAAAAACATTATAGATCTTAGAGGTAAAACGAGCTTAATAGAGGCTCTATCTATTATCAAAAATAAATGTGAATACTTTTTATCTTTAGACTCTGGGCTTTTATCTTTATTTTATTATTTAGATGTCGATTTCCCAATCAAGTTAATATCTCTTTGGGGATCTAAAGATGTTGGTATCATAAAACAAAAAGTAAAATCCCCAAATAAAAAAATGATCTATACCTCTCTTATTTTTGAAAATGGACTTGAAAATTTAAAACCAAATATACTTGAAAAATATCTCTATCCAAAGGATATCGAAAAAATTCTATTAGAAAATGGACAAAAAAAAATACTCAAAGATTTTGAAAAATTCTCGATTGAAAAAAAGAGAAAATTTATAAAAGAGATTTTCTCATTAAACCCAAAAGCATTGATACGACAAAAAGCTTTTTATCAATATCAAAAAAAATCAATTTTTAAAAATACAAATGAAAATAAAAATTTATTACCCTTAAAAAAATCTAAAAGAGCTACCAAAAAAGATTTGTTAACGGGCAAAAAAATACTTGAATCGACTAATGTCGGTTGTATCATTTTAGCCGGCGGTCAAGGCTCAAGACTTGGGTTTAATGGTCCTAAAGCTCTTTATAAAATCAATAAAAAGACTTTAATAGAGCATATTATTGAAAAGATTTCTCTTAAACAAAACAGTTTAAAAACCAAGCTCTACATTAGTATTATGACATCGGATCAAAATCACTCAGATTTAGTTTCTTTTTTTGAAAAAAATAATTTTTTTGGTTTAAAAAAAGATCAGATAGATTTTTTTAAACAATCTTTTGTCCCTTTTTTAGATGAAAAAGGCTCTTGGATAGTTTCAAACGGTTCGATAAAAACATGTCCTGATGGTAATGGAGCAATTTTTACAAGCTTTTTTGATGCGAATCTCTTTTATAAATATAAAGATAAAAAAATAAAATATATAAGTGTAATACCTGTTGATAACCCAATAGCAGACCCTTTCGATGAAAAACTTTTTGGGTTTCATAAAAATAATAAAAATGAAATCACTATAAAATGTATCACAAGAGAAAAAAAAGATGAGAAAAAAGGTGCTATTGCAACTTTCAATAATAAAATAAAGATTATTGAGTATATTGATTTAGATGGGGAACAAAATAAAAATTATCTTTTTTCTAACTCAGGTATCTATCTAATAAATATAGATTTTTTTAAAAAAATTCAAGGTTTCGATTTAAAATATCAATTTGTGAAAAAAAAGATTTATAATAACAAAGATATTTATGGCATTAAATCTGAGAGCTTTATCTTTGATAGTTTTGAGCATGCTAGCCAAGTAAAGACTTTATTGGATGATAAAAATAATTTTTATTTTCCGATAAAGGATAAAACAAATTTGCAAGATATAGAAAAATTACTTCTGCTTGAGAAAACCTCTTCAAATATGGTAAAATAATAGTAATTTAATTTTTTATTAGGCAATTTTATGAAAATCGGTTATTTAGGAGCAGGCACGTGGGGAACCGCACTAGCTTCTTTATTAGCAAAAAATGGTCATAGCGTTGTAGTCTGGGATAGAAATCCTGCTACTATAAAAACTCTAAGAGAGACAAGAAAACATCCCAAGTTAAAAAATTTTAAGATTCCTGACGGAATTTTATATACTGAAAATATCTTAGATGCCATTAAAGATGTTGATATGATTGTCGAGAGTGTCACCTCATTGGGTATCAGAGAAGTCTTTTCAAAAATAAGATCTTTGATAAAAATTAAGTGTCCAGTTGTAATTACCTCAAAAGGCTTAGAACAAAAAACGAACCTATTATTTCCAGAAATTTTAAAAGAGATTTTTGGGTCTGAAAATGAAAAATATATAGGCTGTTTAAGTGGTCCCTCTCATGCTGAAGAAGTTATTAAAAATCTACCAACCTCTATAGTTTGTTCATCTTATAGTGAAGAGACAACAGCTCTTTTATCTAAAGCTTTTAATGGTCCAACTTTTAGGGTTTATCCAAATTCAGATATTTTAGGTGTCTCATTTGGAGGGGCTATGAAAAATGTTATAGCTATTGCTTGCGCTATTGCCGATGGTCTTGGTTTTGGAGATAATACTAAAGCCGCTCTCATGACAAGAGGTCTGCATGAAATGAAAAAGCTATGTCCAACCAAAGGTGGTAAACCTGAAACTTTAAATGGCCTATCTGGCATGGGAGATTTATGTGTAACTTGCCTTTCACAATTTTCTCGAAATTATCGATTTGGAAGACTTATAGCCAAAGGTTATAATATGGAAGATGCTAAAGCCGAGATTGGGATGGTAGTTGAAGGTGTTTATTCATGTATAGCTGCATTAGAGCTTGCCAAAAGATTTAATATCCAAGTTCCCATAACAGAATCTGTCTATGCTGTTTTATATGAGAACCTATCAGCTAAAAATGTAGTAAAACTACTCATGCAAAGAGAGATAAAAGAAGAGCTTCGATAAATGAGAGTTCTAAAAGCCTCTGAAATGGCAAGGATAGAAAATCTTGCCTATCAAGATGGTATTTCAGATGAAATCTATATGCAAAATGCCGGCTTGGGTATTGCAAAAATATTAATCAATCTTATCGAGAAGAAAAAACTTTCCCCAAAAATAAATATAATAGCAGGCAAAGGCAATAATGCCGGTGATGGCTATGTTGTAGCGAGTTTACTTTTAGAGAAAGGTTATACTGTTAAGGTATTTCAACTTTTTGAGATAAATACAGCCTCTTCACTTTGCAAACTAAATCATGATAGATTCGATAATAAAAAGGGCAATATCATTTATGTTAAAAACATCTCAGATCTTGTATTTGATGAGAAGTGCTTTATTTTAGATGGGATTTTTGGCACAGGCTTTCAAGGGGAAATAAAAGGTTTTTTGTTAGATGTTATAAAAAAAATAAATAGCTCTAATCTGAAAATTGTCTCAATAGATATACCCTCTGGCTTAAATGGTAATAGTGGTAAAACAAACTCCATCGCTATCAAAGCCGATGTGACAATTTATCTAGGATGTGCAAAATTAGGCTTTTTTATAAATGATGGTCCCGATTATATTGGCAATTTAGAGTATGTAGATTTTGGCCTCTTAGAAAAATATAAAAAATTAGCAAATTTTAAGTTGGAATATATGGATAAATTTAATTTCAAAGATTATCTTCCCAAAATAGATAGAAAAAGACATAAATATGAAGCTGGATTTGTAATGGGTATTGCAGGATCCAAGGGTATGTTTGGTGCAGCAAAGCTTGCCGCTCTAGCAGTTTATAGATCAGGCTCTGGTATTGTAAAAATGATTACACAGGTAGAAATACCAAACCCTTTCTATGAGCTTGTAAATTTTGTCATTGATTATGAAAAAACAGATGAAATTATTGAATATGCCAATAAAGCCGATTCCATATTTATCGGACCTGGGCTTGGTAGAGATCAAAAAATAGAAGACTTTTTATTTAAAATTTTTCCCAAAATAACTAAAAAAACAATTTTAGATGCCGATGCTTTATATCATTTAGCTAATAATTCTATGATTCTTCCTAAGTTAAGTGTTTTAACTCCCCATAAAAATGAGATGAAAAGGCTTTTAAAAGCTGAAAAAATAGAGGACGATGCTCTAATTGAGAAAACTAAAAAGTTTTCTCAAGATAAAAACGTAATTATAGTTCTAAAGGGGTATCCCACAACTGTTTTTCATCCCAAAAAAGAGCCTGTAACTATTTTAGGTGGAGATCCAGGCCTGGCAACAGCTGGTACAGGCGATGTTTTAACAGGTATGATAGCCTCTTTTGCAGCGCAAAAATTAGATCTCTACGATGCATCTTTATTAGCTGTAAATCTACATTTTTTAGCAGCCGAATTAGCTGCTAAGAAAAAAACATCCTATTCTTTGATAGCCTCTGATGTGATAGATTTTTTACCCGAGGCTTTTAAAGAAGTTTTATAATCGAAAATCGAAAAATCTATTTAGAGAGAGCCTTTTCATATGATATATACCAATCAATAAATTTATCCATCCCAGTTTCAATTTTAGTCGTTGGTTGAAAATCTAACTTTTCTTTAGATGTTGTTATATCTGCAAAGGTAGATTGCATCTCGCCTTTTTGAAAAGGCAATAGTTTTTTAAGAGCTTTTTTATTTAATTTTTTTTCTATGATAGAGATAAAATCCAGTAGATTAATAGGGGAGTTGTTGCCAAGATTAAAAATCTCAAAAGTATTTATCTTATCTAAGGCTTTAATAGTTCCATCTATTATGTCGTCTATATAGGTGAAATCTCGTAGCATATCACCATTATTAAAAATCTCAATTTCCTTGCCATCTAAGATGTTTTTTGTAAATTTAAAGTAAGCCATATCGGGTCTGCCATATGGACCGTAGACGGTAAAATAACGCAGACCTATCATCGGAATCTTATATAGATGATGATAAGCATAAGCAATCGCTTCATTAGCTTTTTTAGTAGCTCCATAGAGATTGGTGGGGTTATCTGTTTTATCGGCTGGGCTATATGGAGTTTTAGTATTTAAACCATAGACAGAGGAGGATGAAGCGAAAATAAATTTTGTTACATTTTTAAATTTCTTTAAAACTTCTAAAAGATTTACAAAACCAACTAAATTTGAGTTAACATAGGTAGATGGATTTTCAAATGAATATCTAACGCCTGCTTGGGCAGCTAGATGAACGATATGAGAAATATTATTCTCTTCAATTATTTTTTCTAGGATTTTTTTATCATTTATATCAGCTTTTATAACTTCAATATTATTTTCTTTTAAGATTTTGGCTCTTTCATTTTTCAGCTTTACATCATAGTATGAGTTGAAATTGTCAAGGCCAATTACAAAATCATTTCTTTTTTTCAGATGCAAGCATAAGTGGAATCCAATAAACCCTGCCGCACCTGTAACAAAGACATTTTTCATTTTTAGTTCTGTTTTTTTTATTAATTATGATATATTTACTTGTTTACTTTAAAGTATTGTGATTTTAATTTACATGTTTTTAAAATATTTTAAAAAAATTTTTTTAATTAGTTTCATATTTACCTCGTGCGCAAGTAGATATTCTACAAATACAGCAAGCGTTCAAGACTTTATATTAGATTCCTATAAAATAAGTGAAGGCAAATACGCTATTTTAGAAATGGAAGGTTTAAAATTTGATGAATTAAACCAGAGTCTTTTAAAAGAAAAAGAAGATGTTATTGAAGAAAAAGATGTTTTAAATATTGAAATCGATCATCCAACCAGATTGGATTTGATAAATATTTTAAGATCAATTTCTCACTCTAACGGTTTTGAAGTTATAGATGATAAGATTTATATACCCAATTTAGATTCTATTGAGGTGGCTAATTTAACCCTGCAAGAAGCTAAAGAAAAAATAAAAAAAAGATTTCTAAAAGAGATCAAAAATATTGAAGTTTTTGTAAGTTATAAAAAAAAGAGAGTCAAAACTGTTCAAGTAGCAGGTCTAGTATCTAACGTTATTCCAATCGATCAAAAAACTCGCCTTTTTGATGTTTTATCAAAAGTAAACATCCAAGCAGCCAATCTTTTTAAAAGTTATATAGTAAGAAAAAACAATTTTTTAGCAGTGGATTTTTATAAACTATTGAAACTCGGTGATATGTCCCAGAACATAGTTATGGAAAATGAAGATAAAATATATATTGCAGCCAGTTCCTCTTCAAAGGTTATGATTATGGGGGAAGTTGCCAGACAATGTGCTATTGATATTCCGGATGGATCTATTTCTTTAAAACAGGCCTTAGCAGAAGTTGGAGGGCTCCTGCCTTCTGCTAATAAATCATATATTCAAATATTTAGAACAAATGTAAAAAATCCTAAAATCTATCTTTTAGATTGGCAACATATTGCCGAGTTGCCTAATAGAGCGCTTCTGTTAATGGCTGATGATATTGTTTATGTCTCTATGAGTCCAATAACTCAGTGGAATAGATTTGTCACTCAAATACTACCAAGTATCTCTTTGATGGATTCAGCTTTTAGAGGATTTAAAAATTTTGGGATTATTATTGATGGACAGTAACCTAACATTTTTTTATCTAGCGGATATCAAAAGACTCATCATAAAGAAAAAATACCAAATTATATCAGTTTTTTTGCTCTGCTTTGTTATTTCATTTTCTCTATTTTTAACAAGAAAACCTATTTTTGAAACTACAGCAACTTTTTACGATCAGGAATCTACCTCTCGGCAGACTATTGGAGGGTTGAAAGATCTTGTTTTTACCTCAGATCAGGCGGTTATGACAGAGACAATGTCATTTTTAAAATCAAAAGCGTTAGCAAAAGAAGTCGTGCTCAAGTTGGCTCTTCAAATAAATGTTATCTCTCAGAAGAGATTTTATGAAAGATACTTATCGATTATGAAAGACAATTTGAAGTTAGAATTAAATAGAAAAATAATAAAAGAGCCAGAGCTTGAGTTTTCAGATGCAGGTTATAAAAAAGATGTCCCCAGCGTTTATTTTTTAAAAATAATAGATGCTATTTCTTTTGAACTTCTAGATGAAGATAAAATGCTATTAAAAGAGGGCAAAATTGAGAGACCTGTAGTAACTAAAGATTTTTCATTTACTCTTAAAAAAATACACAGTAACTATTTTAATAGATTAGTAAAAATACAGGTAAATTCACTAGATGGCGCAGCGAGTGCAATCGGGCAAGAATTTGAAGTTACAAAAGATAACAAAACAGCTTCTAATTTTTTACTTTTAAAAATAAAACATCTAAATGCGAAAGTTAGCGCTGATATTTTAAATACTTTAATGGCTCTCTATCAAGAATATTTAAGATGCGAGAATGAAAAAGTTTCTAAATATCAGCTAAAATATTTAGAAAATAGAAAAAAAAGTTTAGAAAATGAGCTATTTGATAATTTTGATGATTTCGAAAAATATCTAAACACGAATATCCAAGAAGATGGGTTTGTGAAACTGGATTTTCAGATTAATTCACTTATCCAAAAAAAAGATCAGTTTTTAAAAGAATTAAATGATTTGAAATATCGATTAAAATTTTTGAAAAATATTGATTTTTTAGATTTTGATAAAAATATCGGTTTCGATGAAGATATATCATCTCTTTTTGAAAAAATAAAAAATCTTAAAGAACAAAAAAAAGCTATTTCCTTATCTTTAGAAAAAGATTTTTCTTTTAAAGACTCTATTAATCTAATGGCTATTGCCGAGACAAAGATAGAAAAATTACTTAAAGAAAAAGAGCAAATTGAAAACCTACGACTTCTATTAGATAAAAAAGTTGCCCTAAATATGGATGATAAAATTCAAAAATTTTATGAGCTAAAAAACAGAGATTCTTTTTTAAGCCTTTTAAATGAAAAAATAAATCTAATAGATGAAAAAATTGATCTATTGAAACAAAATAATTTCGATATTGATAAAGATCTTCATCTCGATCTTATCTCTATTAAAGATCGTTATAATGAGATCTACAAAAATATCGATCGCATGAAAATTGAAAAAGCTGAAATGGAACATGTAATTGCTAACATAACCAATAGTTATGAAATAACCTCTTTAACACCTTATCTATCTAAAGATATAACAAATAATATCACAGAGCTTTCCAAAAAACTTAAAGATGAAAACAACTACACAAAAAAAGAGATCGAAACGATAAAAAAACAGTTTGAGTTAGAAAGAGAATATATCATTTCATATCTAAAACATACTTTGGAGCTGAAATTGATAAACTCTAATATCTTAAAGCAAAATGTTTACTCTTTAAATGAGATTGAAAAAGACTTGCTTACAAAAGATATCGCTTTTTTAACGAATAAAACTAAAAATCTAATTTTAAACAAAAAAACAACAATAGTAGAAGAGAAAAAATACATAGAAAAAAAAATAAATGATTTGAAATCTGAAATGAAACACTCTATCAAAAAGCTAGGTTTAGAAAAGAAAATCAACTTAAAATCTGAGACAACAAGAAATATGATAGATTCTTTAACTAAATTAATTGAATCTAAAAATCTAGATTTTAATTTAAAAAAAATTAATTCAAAACCTATTGATTTAGCTATAGTTCCTATCAATCCAGGAGCGCCACATCTTTTTAGAAATTCATCCATGGTAGCACTTTTAGGGGTCTTTATCTTCTTGATTGCGAGCCTCTATATTGCGGCTATCCAAGGTTTTTCTTTGTCTATAGAAATGATTAAATCATTAGGTTATGAGTTTTGTGGCAAGCTCTCTTACAAATGCAATGGCATTGAGGTGGAAGAACTAAAGAAAGATGATTTGGAATGTTTACGAAAGATAATAGCGAGCTTAGATGAAAGAAGACAAAAAATTATTACAACTATTTCAGCAAAGGGCCCCAATTTTATACATTATCTAGCTGCACTTTTAGCAATCATCGGAAAAAAAACTCTAGTAATAGAGACAAAATCTGATATCAATGAAAAAAATGGACTTTTTCCTTATTTAGAAAATGGCTTAAAAAAACTCCCTATTCAAAAAATGCAAGCCTACGACTTTTTACCATCCGGTGATAATAAATATTTTGCCTTTGAACTTTTAAAATCGAAAGATTTTTTACAAATGTTAGAAGATATTAAATCCGATTATGATTTAATATTAATTTATAGCAGCGTAAAAATAAATTCAGCTGAAGCTAGAATTTATTTAGAATTTTCAGATAAAATAATTATAACATTTAAAGATGAAATATTTGATGATATAAAAATGTTTGTGGATTGGGCTAAAAGAAAAACAAAACTTGGTTTTATAACATATTGACTATGAAAAAAAAAGTATTAGTTACAGGGGGCAGCGGTTTTTTAGGAACTCATCTCTGTCAAAGACTACTTCTAAAAGGATATAAAGTTATTTGTATAGATAACTTCTATACAGGCAGCAAAGAAAATGTATCAACCCTATTAGATAACCCTAACTTTGATCTTATTCATCACGATGTTTGTGTGCCCATAGACTTTGAGGTCGATGAAATCTATAATCTAGCTTGTCCAGCTTCACCCGTACATTACCAAAATAATCCTGTTCAAACTGTTAAAACGTCAGTTCACGGAGCAATTAATATGTTGGATCTTGCTAAAAAAAGAGGTGCTAAAATTTTTCAAGCCTCTACTAGCGAAGTTTATGGCGATCCAACTTGTCATCCTCAAAAAGAGACCTATTTTGGGAATGTTAATCCTGTCGGAATAAGATCTTGCTATGATGAATCGAAAAGGTGTGCTGAAACTCTTTTTTTTGATTATCATCGTCAATATAAAGTTCCGATCAAAGTTGCTAGAATATTTAATACCTATGGCCCTTTTATGCATCCCAATGATGGAAGGGTTGTCTCTAACTTTATTGTCCAAGCCTTGAGAGGCGAAGATATAACAGTCTATGGCGATGGGCTTCAAACTAGATCTTTTTGCTATGTCGATGATTTAATCGATGGATTTATATTGCTGATGAATTCAAATGATCAAATATTAGGACCAATAAATTTAGGTAATCCTACCGAGTTTACAATCTTAGAGTTAGCTAATCTTGTTATACAATATACTAACACTCAATCAAAAATAGTTTATAAAAAATTACCTCTAGATGATCCCAAGCAGAGAAAACCCGATATTACACAGGCCAAGAAATTACTCAGATGGGATCCAAAGATAAGTTTGAAAGATGGTTTGATTCAAACCATTGAATATTTTAAAAACTTAGCCCCACCTGAACAATCTACAACAACTATTAAATAAAAATACTTAAGATCTCTCGATCTTAAGTATTTTTATTTTAAGTATCATAATCTTAGGTATGTGATCTTAAATATCAATATTTAAAGATGCAACAAGCCCGTTAAATGTTAAGCTATTTCTTCCAACAGTTTTAAAACCAGTTGGATCAGCATCAAATGGACGTCTGAGTCTATTCATGCCCCACCACTCTTGAAATTCATAACCTACTTTTAGCTGCACTCTTGTTAATTTCTTTTCAAAGAAGCGAGCATAAGCAATACCAATGCCTATTTTAGCATTTGGAAGCACTTTGTAAAAACTATCTTCTAATTGATAATTATAAATGCTTATATTATCTGCTTGCTGTGAAATATCAAATTTAGAAAAAAGCAAAGCTGAGGCGATATTTCCATAAATACTAAAATTTTTACCGACTAAAAATTCTGAATCATAACCAACTTTTAGGCCAACACCCCAATAATCATTTTTACAAAAAACATTCTCTTTTTGGTTAATTACAAAATATCTAAGATGTAAATCTTGATCGATCCAAGCTGCTTGAATACCAAATTTTGGAGTAGATATATAATACTGACTTACATAATAGCGCTTACCTAAATTCAAATCGAAAGTATTAAAATCGCCTGATATTCTAGATGATGCTCCAGTTAAAGATCCTGCATTAGGTGGGAAAAATGATCCCAAAAGACCGTCTGTTCCAGGTTCTGTAAAATCTTCATCTTTAAATCTAATATAGGTCCATTCACCTTCAAATAAAAATTCTTTTTCATATCCAAAATGAACTCTGAATCCAGGATTAAAATCTAATTTTTCTTTTTGGCTAAAACCTTGATTGACTTTAACAGCATATGTAAGTCCTTCTTCATAAAAAGCCATCCATAAAAAACTGCCACTAGCTGTAAAATTTTTAGGACATGCCAGCCCAAGATCGCTTTGGTAAGAAAAAGCATTAGGACCTACAGCTTCTTCACAACAAACATCCATGGGTTCATCACATGGCCCTTTAGGAACAGCGAAAGATTGGATAGATAAAAGTAAAAATAATACAAATAACAAACGTTTCATAGATACACCTTTTTTTTTTACCATAGTATTTTTCCATATAATAAAGCAAAATAAAAAATAAAAAATTGTTTTTAATTTATTTTTGATAAATAATTTTTTTAAAAAACAGTTTATAGGAGCCTTTCATGAAGCTTAGTAAAATTTGTTTATCTTTAGTCGTTTTTTTACAATTAATCACTTTAAATGCTTTGGCAGAAAATGTAACTTTTACAGCTCCTCAAAGTATATCTTTGGCAGCAGGCAATGGCCCCCAAATAACAACAGATAGCTCGGGTAAATACATTTAGGCTATTTGGGAAGATCCGATTCCAAACATAAAAGTTTTTATCTCATCAGATTTTGGATCTACTTGGTCTGCAGCCTCAGGCGTTTTTGGCTTAGCAGCAGCAGCTGGAGGTTTTCCAAAAATAGTGACAAATGGTTTTTCAGGCAGATATGGGTATGCTATCTGGAAAGATAACTCATCTAATATACAAATATTTCGATCAATTGATTTTGGAGTTAATTGGAGCGCAACAACAGGTGCTTTTGGTGCAGCAGGGGTTAATGAATTACCAAAAATAACAACAGATAATTCTGGTAGATATGTTTATGCTACTTTCTCAGATGCTTCAGGGGATATCAAAATATTTTACTCCCTAGATTTTGGAGTCACTTGGGCAGATGCCGGTTCATTTGATAGTGGACTGTTTCCAAAAATTGTAACAGATGATTCTGGACGATATATTTATGGATCTTGGCAAGCTACACCACTAGTATTAACAAGAGGTTTTAGATCCTTTTTTCCGATAACAAACATGAAAGATAGAAAAATATAAAGCTCTCTATCCATGAAATATTAAGCTCGAGAAAAGATAATTTCTTCAATTAAAAAGTATATGTCAGAGTTGTGATTCCACCGGCAAAGTTATTAGTATTTCTTCCCCAAACAGAAAACCAAGCGCCAGTTATTAGGGATAAGTTTTGAGAAAAGTTATATTCAATAGCAGGCGCGAAGCTTAAAACATCATTAGATGGACCTCCGATAGGAGCGATTTCACCTTCGATAGTTCCATAGGTTCCTTTGAAGATAGATTTATTTGCATATTCATAAGAGGCATCTATGGCAAAAACAACTTTTTGAACTATGCTAAATTCATAACCCAAACCTAAAGTAAATTTATTGCCGGGAGTAATTTTGCCATCTACTCCAAAACCTCCACCATAACTATTAAAACCCTTAACGTTCACTGATGCTGGAATGGTATAACTATAAGCAAATCTCAGCGTCATAGGATGAATGAGCCACCACCAAAGAACTTTTGAGACAGTAAAACCAAGAGTTGTTTCAAAAGAACCTGAGCCAGAAGCATCAACAAAAGCTTTTTCAGCTTTTAGTTTTTCATATTTTCCAGTTGGAAAAGATTCACTTATAAAAATTTTTAAAGCTGGAATGATCTGAGTCTCTTTTAAAATGCCAAAAGAGGTTGCCAATAACGTATCACCAAAATGATTGGCAGATTTACCAGATTGTCTTAGATATAGCCAATCTACAACGACTCCTGCATCAATTCTATCAGTGATACCGACACCAAAAGAAAATTTTGGATTGACTTCGATCAGATTATTAATAGAATGAGATTTTCTAGAACTATCAAAAGCTGCGTAGTTAACAAGAACAAACAGATAAGGTTGAACATTGAATAAACCTTTTGGAAGAGTGTTACCAGAGCCTGTTAAAAGAGGACCTCCATACCATGGGTTAAACATTTTTTGTGCTATCTGAAAATCTTTTTCATCTTGAGTAAGTTCGGCTTGAACAATAGCTAACGATGGAACCTCATCATTTGCATTAGTTTTATTATAGGGGTTATCATTTTTATAATCTTGGGCAAAACAAGTTAAGAGTGAAAATACAAATAAGATTAATGCGATAGCTTTTTTCATGCTAAAAACCTAAATTTTTTAAAATAAGATTATATTTTTTTTAAGATTTTTGTATACGTTGAAAATAGATAAGAGTGAATTTAAATATATAAAATTAAGGTAGAAAAATGAGCATTTCAGATGGGGGGGGATATGTCGATCCTAACTCTCTTACTCCAAAAGAGGTTAAAGCTTATAAAAATGATTTTGCTACAAGCGCTAAGCTTTTTAAAGAAGCTTTAGAAGAATATAGTAAAACAACTGAGATTCATAAAAAAAAGCAGCTTCAAAAAACTATGTCAGAGGCTATGAATATAATGAATCAAATCGTGAAAGTAGCACTTAGAAAAAGTGGACAAGCAAAAGAAAAAAAGCTGGAAAATGATTATAATAATTTTATTGCAAAAGAAACTCCTCAAGGTATGAGAGGTTTAAGATCTGATATCGATGATGTTCAAAAATCTATTTGAAAAAAAATTAGATTTCCCCATTTTTTTTGAGCTGGCGATATTTTTTAATAATCTCAAAAGCAAGAGGAGCGGCCTCTTTACCGCTAGATCCAAAATTTAGTTGAGCAATAACCACTAGTTCTGGTTTTTGCCAGATCTGTTTTTTTGTTGCATTGCTTTTGGGTTCTTCAAAAGATATTGTTGCAAACCAACTATTTGTATGTTTTTGAGCTTTAGTAGATGGAGAAATAGAAGAGGAGTGCATAAACTCCGTGGTGGAAGTCTTGCCAACAAATTGATGGGCTAATGCTTTGTATTCTTGTAAAAGTTTAGGATTCTTACGCAGTTTACTAATAATGTTTCCTCTTGCGCTACCTTCTTTTGAGGAGACCACTCTATCCATTCCCTCTAAGATCATATTTCTAATTTCATCAGGCATGAAAATAGTTTTTTTGATTTGAGTCTTATCTGATTTGATAAGCTTGGGTTTTAAGATTTTGCCACAATTTGCTATTGTAGAGAGCATAACAGCTGCTTGAATTGGTGTTACAATTAAAGAGTGTTGACCAATCGAAAATGAATAAAGACAGGTTTTGTTAAAAACAATATCTTCCGGTAGATTTCCGGCAATCTCACCTAATAAATCTATTTCAGTTTTTATGCCAATTCCAAAATCCTTAGCATCGTTTATAAGATTATAGGGGTTCTCGATAAAATCACCGGCCAGGATAGCAAAATATGGATTTGAAGATTTTTCGATAGCTTTTATCAAATCAATTTTTCCAATGCCTCCGTAAGCGCTTTTAGGCAGTCTGCCGCCCTTATAAGATCTAGGATAAGGCTTCCCATTTAGAGTTTTAGCAACAATTAGGCTTCCGCCTTTTTTTATTTTAGAATCCCAATAAATATCATCGATCATTGTATGAGGGTTTAGATTATTTAAGGAGAGGTTATGATTTTTTAGATCAATATATTTTTGTTTTAGAGCGCTATAGGCAATGAGTATTTTATAAATGGAGCCAGGAGCTGTAGCATTAGCAATCACATTTGATCTAGTAAATCCAAAAGAATTGAGCGGATAAAAAGATGCAGCTAAATCTTTTTCTAATTTAATATCTGAGGATTTTCTTAATTTTGGATAGTTATATAAAAGGGGCCTGTCTAATTTATCAAAAGACCTAATAGTTTTGAGCAAACTAAAAGTTAAGGAGCTATCTAAATTGCTCAGCAGTTTTTTTACAAATAGCAAATCATCTTGAAGATCTTCTTTATTGATTTCATTTATAAAATCAAAATAATTCATTAGATCTACTTCATAGACATTTTCTTTTAAAAGATAAGTAATGAATGTAGAAGAGTTTTTTTGCCAAAACTTATCAAACTTTTTATTCTCATGTGAATCTAAAAGATCTATATAAGGTCTGGCAAATCTCTTATTTTCTTTTTCCTCTTTTCTTTTTGTTTGAAGAAACTCTTTTTCATGAATCTCTCTCCATTTATTAAAAGCAATTTCATGAAATATAGGTTTAATTTCGGTTTTTAATTTATCTTTTATTCTTAAAATAGCTTTGGATAAATCCCAATATTCAGAAAGAGTCAAATTGCCTACTTTTTCAATTAAATCATCTGAAAAAGCGAGGTTATAAACAAATAGCCGGCAAAGATCTAGAGTGAATGTTTTATCTAAATTATCTACTACATTTGAAAGAAGAGATACAACTCTTTTTTGAAGAGGCTCAATATAAATGCTATGCTCTTTTAAGTTTAGCTTTAAGGCGTCGTCTATTTTTTTTGAAAAAATTGCATCGAAAAGAGTTTTTACATCTTCGGCTTTTGAAAAATATAAAAGAGCTTCAACATTTTCTTGAAGCTCAATAGCGGTTTTAACATCTTTTATTTTATCTAAACTGGTTTTAATGGGACTTTTATTTGGCAAAATAAGATCCAAAAAAAATTCATAGGTTAAATCTTTTTCATCCAATAAAACTTTGTTGTTTGAAAAAATTTCTTTAGAGAATTTAACTTTTCCATCAAATATATTTGCTATGTAGTGAGGAGTTTCTAACCATTTATGAATATTTTTTTGTTTCTGTTCTCTAATAGATAAATTTGAAGAATTAATAAAATCATTTGGATCAAATCTAGGATATGAAGCGCAAGCTAAAATATCGCCACTGTTTGGATCCATCGCAATAATCGCTCCGCCTTTAATCCGAGGCTCTTTATGAAATTTTTTGGAATTTAAGCTCAAATTTTCTTTGTTCTTTTCATCTCTTATTTGTTCATCTTCAATTAATAGATTTTCAGCAAGTTTTTGAAGTTCTGTTGATATTGTCAGATTTATTTTACTGCCACACTTTGGTTTTTTAAATCCATCTAACTCTTTTAAAAAATTTCCTTTGATATCAACTAAATAAGTTTTCTTCTCATGGAATCCTTTTAGTTTTTCATCCAAAATTTTTTCCATGGAAGCTTTGCCAACAAGATCATTAGCGCTATAGGCTAGATTTTTTAACTCGGATAATCTTATTTTTACATCTTCAATAGTCTTAAATTTACCGGATGAAAAATTTTCTCTATTTTCATATTTTTCAATTATGTCATTTAAAGTTTTTAGCTCTTTTGCTATCTCAAAATATTCTCTTTGAGAGATTTTACCCATATATCCTAAAAGATCTGAGCCAATCTCTTTTAAAGGATAGAACCTTTCTGATGAAATCTCTGCGTGTAGCCCCGGATAATCTCTTTGAAGCATTTTTAGCCTATAGTATTTCTCTTCACTTATGTTTTCTTTGAGAACGTATGGAACATGAGGGAATATCGATGCTTTAGAGTGGATCAGATCCTCCACTCTTTTTTCTTCTAAATCAAGCTCATTTGCTAAAATAGTAGATAATTTTTTAATATATTCTTTTCTGATATACCTTTTTGTACTTTTTCCATCTTTTGTCTTTTCATATTTTATAAAAGGCAGCTCCCTTATATGAGAATAATAGATAGTAGCATTGTATTTTATTCTATTTACCGCGAGTGGAATATCATTTCTGTCACAAATAATGCCTCGATTGGCTTTTTCAAATATTGTGCGCCTTTGAGGCTTTTTGACATCTATCTCTCGTGTCTTTTTTTGAATAACCCCCAAATGCCAAATCTTGAAGGAAATAACAAAAAAAATGATTAGAATTAATTTTGAAATCAAACTTATTTTTTTATATATACCATTATCCATCATATTAAAATTTGAATTATTTTTCCTTATATCAAATATACATTATAATATATTTTTACTTGGAAAAAAACTTAATTTCGAGTAAAAATGTATCATCTAAATTTTATTAATTTGGAAAAAAAATGTTTGCGCCTGTAGTTCAATGGTAGAACAGTAGCCTTCCAAGCTACTTGTGTCAGTTCGATTCTGATCAGGCGCTTTTAAAATAATCTATTTAAAGGCAAATATGGAAGAGCAATTAGACATAACAATAAAAGAACTTTTAGAGGCGGGTGCTCATTTTGGACATCAAAAAAAGAGATGGAACCCTAAAATGAAGCGCTTCATTTTTGAAGAAAGAAGCGGTATTTATATTATCGATCTTGCTAAAACAATGCAGCAAATCAGAGAAGCCCATGAAGTTGTTAGAGATATTATAACTCAACATAAATCAATAATGTTTGTTGGTACAAAAAAACAAGCGAAAACGGTTGTTAAAGAGAGTGCTGTCAATGCAGGAGAGTTTTATGTATGTGAGCGTTGGTTAGGCGGAATGTTAACTAATCTTACTACTATTAGAAAATCTATTAAAACATTAGAGAAAATTGAAAAAAGAATTTCATCAGGTGGAGAAGGGCTTACCAAAAAAGAGATCTCCTCTTTGACAAAAGATCAAATAAAACTAGATAGAAATCTATCAGGTATCCGCTCTATGAGAAAACCCCCAGGGTTATTAATCGTTGTGGATCCTTATCAGGAGCATATAGCTGTGGCAGAAGCGAATAAATTAAATATTCCTGTTATGGCACTGGTTGATACCAATTGTGATCCAGATCCAATCGATTATGTCATTGCTTGCAATGATGATGCTCTAAAAAGTGTTAAATTAATTTTAAACTCTTTGACAGAGGCTATTATCGAAAAGAAAAAAGAGATGAAAATAAGCATCACAAAAGGTGAAAAAAAACCTGTTTTAAAAGGGGTGAAAGAAGATGATGCGGAAATTGAAGTGTCATCTGAAGAGACTGAGGAGGAAATATGATGGGTCAGAAAATAACACCTGAAATGATTAAAGATTTAAGAGAACGTTCTGGTGTTGGTATGTCAAAGTGTAAAGATGCTCTTGTTGAAGCTGATGGCGATGTTGAAAAAGCTTCTGAAATTCTTCGAAAAAAAGGTTTGGCTTCGGCTGTTAAAAAAGAAGGCAGAGAAACAAAAGAAGGCACGATCGGATTTTTTGAAGCTGATAAAGATATTGCTCTTATGGAAGTGAATACTGAAACAGATTTTGTCGCTAAAAATGAAAAATTTCAAAAGTTTGTAAAAGATTTAACCGAGCAAGTTGCTAAAACAACACCATCTTCTTTAGAAAACTTTTTAAAAGAGAGTTATGAAATAGATCCCTCTTTAACGGTTGAAGAATATAGAAATTTGCTTATTCAATCCATTGGTGAAAATATAAAAATTTCTAGATTAGAAGTGATTCATAAAAAAGAAAATGCATCTTATGGAATTTATTCTCATATGGGTGGAAAAATAGTTACAATCGTTGAGATTACTGGCGCAACTGATGAAGATAAGTTCGCTAGAGATCTTGCTATGCATGTAGCGGCTGAAGCTCCTGAATATCTAAAAGAGTCAGATATTCCCGAAACTATAAAGAGAAAAGAAGAAGAGATTGCTCGTTCACAAATCAAAGGTAAACCTGAAAATATAATTGAAAAAATACTTATTGGTAAAGTTAAAGCTTTTGCTAAACAGGTCTGTTTATTAGAACAGAGTTATGTGAAAGATCCATCAATGAATGTTAAAAAAATTGTTGAAAATAGAGCGAAAGAGACTCAAAAAACTTTAGCTATTACTTGCTTTTGGAGATGGAAAATAGGCGGGTAGCTCAAATTTTGAGATCTTGTTTTTAAATTAAATTTTGTATAGTTTTTTTCTAAAAAATCTAAAGGGAAAGGAGATAACATGAGTGTTCAAGATGATATTAAAAAAGAGATGAACTCTGCAATAGATTATTTTAGAGATGATCTTAAAAATGTTAGAACATCTAGAGCAAATCCAGCTATTTTAGATAATTTGCAAATAGATGTTTATGGGACAAAAATGCGGCTTCGAGATGTTGCCAATGTTACTGTTCCAGAAACTCGTCAACTTTTAATTACGCCTTATGATGCTAGTAACGTAAATGCGATTGCGAAAGGGATTGAAGCGGCTAATTTGAACTTGCAACCCACGGTCGATGGTAATATCGTTAGAATTGCCATTCCTCCAATGGATGAGCAAATCAGAAAAGATATGAGTAAAAAGTGTAGAGAAAAATCTGAAAATGCCAAAGTAAAAGTTAGAGAAATTAGAAGAAAATTTAACGAACAAGTTAGAAAGCAAAAACAAGATGGGGATATCCCAGAAGATATAATGAAAAAAGAAGAGAAAATGATTCAAGAAATGACAGATAGATTTTGCAAAGATGTCGATTGTTTATGCTCAGAAAAAGAAAAAGAAGTTTTAGAGGTTTAATAAAACCTTGAAAATTTTAAATCTTTGATTTAAAATTATGTACAAATATAAATGGCCCCATCGTCCAGCCCGGCCTAGGACACCAGGTTTTCATCCTGATAACAGGGGTTCGAATCCCCTTGGGGTCAAGATATAAAGAGTTTTTAAAAAGCTCAAAGAGGCATTAGCTCAGTTGGTAGAGCATCTCCCTTTTAAGGAGAGGGTCAATGGTTCGAGCCCATTATGCCTCATTCTCTCGAGTCCTATATTTTAAAACATTAGATAACACTGTAGATTTTCAAAAAAGCTTTTACTTTTTAACTTTTATAATAGATCCGCTATAAGAGTCATCTTTTAAGATGCCAATAATTTTTTTTGATACCTCTTTGGGATCTAATAAAAGGTTTTTATCCTCATTAGGAAAATACTCTTTTCTCATTGGAGTATCAGTTCTCTGGGGTGCTATAGTATTAATTTTTAGATCTAATAATTCTTGAGATAAACTTTGAGTAAAGTTTACAACCGCAGCTTTCGTTGCTGAATATATCCCATAATTTTTTCTCCCAACTAAATATGAAGAAGAGGAGATGTTTATGATATGGCCATTTTTTTTGATCTTAGCTTCTTTGCAACTATATATAAGACCAAGTAGATTTACCTTGATTAACTTTTCAATTTCTTCATTTGAGACTTTTTTGAAAGGTTTAACCAAAAAAAAGCCAGCCGCATTAATGAGACCATCAATATTCCCATATTCTTTATAAATTTTATCAAAGGTTTTTTGAATGCTATTTACATCTTCGATATCGGTTTTATAAGTGGAAGATCTTGAGATTTCTAAGACTATAGCTTTTTCTTTTTTTAAAAGCTTTACTACCTCTTTTCCTATTCCTCCTGTTGCACCAACAACAGCAAATATTTTGTTTTGCAAACTTTTTTTTGTCTTTATTGAAATCTGATCTTTTTTTAATCCAAATAAAAAATCAGCCAGAAGCAGATCAGATTTGGTAGTAATTTTGATGTTGTTAGAACTGCCTTCAACTATATGAACCTTCGTTTTTTTCATCACTAGCTGACAATCATCTGTAGCATTTGTGATACCATTTTTTAAAGCCTCGACATGTGCATCTAAAATCAAGTTATACTCAAAAGTTTGTGGGGTTTGTCCTCTATATAATTTTGATCTGTCAACGACTTTTGAAATTTTATTTTGATCATCTATCTCAACTAAAGTATCTGTCGACTTGATGCAGGTGTTAACAGCTCTGTACTTTATAACAGTATCTAGGTTATCTAAGATGATTTTTTTAGTCACAAAGGGCCTCACCGCATCATGAAACATCACAAAATCAGTAGTTTTTATAGCTTTTAGACCAAGATAAGAAGACTCTTGCCTTTCTTTGCCCCCTTGAATTACTTTTATATTTTTGTAAATACAGGTCTCTTTTTCAACTGTTTTTATCCAATCCCTATGCGTGACAATGATAAGTTCATCAAAAATATTTAAATTATAAAATGTATCTAAAGTATGTAAATATATTTTTTTACCAGCCAACATATGGAATTGCTTTGGGGTATCGCTTTTAAATCTAGATCCCTTTCCGCCAAGTAGTAAAAGTAAAGATACTTTAAATTTTTTATACATAGATATTTCCTATAGCTAAATATTATATAAAACTCTAAAATTAATACCTAAAACTATTAAAAAAGAAAAAAATCTTTATATATTTTGTGGGGTTGTATGTCAGAAATAGCTGAAAATAAAATTAGAAAAAATTGGTTATATGCATTTTTGATTTCATATGGGTTAGGTTTGATTGGAATGCTCTTTTCCATTTTATTTACAAAATCACAGGTTACTCAGGTTCTAGGAAAAAAAATAATAATTTTAATGTTGATTTTTCAATTAGTTTTTATATCTGGTTGGGGCTATTTGTATTACCATTGCGCTTATAAAAAGCCAGGCAGAAAACTACTTGCCTTTCATTTGATAATAACTCCACTTTCATATCTTTATATAGTTTTGTATAAGCTAAACTTTCTTCCTTTTGCTCCAAGAATTGATCATCCTAACGTAATCTTTGAAAGAACTACGTTAATGGTGGGACTTCTTGTTTCTATATTTTTATATGTTTTTACCCTGAAACTTTTTAAACTAAATAAAGAGCTTAAAAAAAGATTGGTTAAGATTGATAAAGATTAATTTGAAGATTTTTTGTACCCAATCCCATGAATTGTAAGTAGATTATTGATTATTTCATATTTAGCATTTAAAAATTTTTCGATAAGCCAAAGATTTGTTTCAATATGTTCTGTCATTCTAGGGATGATATAGGTAGATGTGCCTTTAGCAAGAGCGCTGTAGATGATTAATTGATCGGCGGTATATCTATCAAGAGTGGCTTTAGCATTAAAATCTTCGAAGAGTTGCTTTGCTACCATCTGTCCAATTTTTTCAGATGATCTACCGATTTTTCCAGCGACATCCATACCTATTAAACAATTCTGAGTAGTTTCTATAAAGCAGGTTAAAGATGCGCCCTTTTGATGAGCAGTTTCATCGTAGATAAGTTTTATATCGCTTTTGATATTTTTTTTCATTTTATCAATCTCATTTTGAAAACTTACCATCATCCTATCGCTGACATTTTGACTTTCTAAATTGGAGGAGAGAGCTATGCCTTTAATATTTTTTATTTCCCCTCTTTTCTCTAAATTGATGGGCTCGATATAGTCTTTGATGGGTTTTATATGGAGTTGTATTATACCTTGACCCTGAGGAACATAACCGGGTTTAATAATTTTAATGGAGACATCTATTTTCATTCTTTTTAAAAGAGGCAAAACAATTAACTCTAGATGGTGAGCAGCTGGCGCAAAATCTTGAAAAAGCCCACCTGTTATTTCAACAATTGAGGGTTTATTAGCAAATAATAAAATGGGGATTATTGTTTGAGAGAGCATAGTGGTGGAGCCAGCTGTTGTAATATCGAAAAAATATTTTCCACCATGAATATTTTTTCCAGGAGTGTAGTAGATCTCATCGGATTGGACATAGGCATTTTTTAAAGAACCTTTGGTGATTTCATTGCAGGCTTGAATCGCTTTTAAGTGTTGTGGCCTTAGACCTTTTTTCTCTCTTTTTTGTCTGATATTAAATAGATGTAGATTTTTTTTGAGTATTGATGATAGCGCAGCTGAATATCGAAGTATTGTACCTGAGCCGGATTTTTGAGAGCCATCAATTTCAAAAAAACTCATTTTATATCAAAGGATTTGATTATTTTCTTTTTATATCTTTTCATAAGAAGAGAATTAGTAACAACAGATACTGAGCTAAAAGCCATAGCAACGGCGGCTATCATTGGATTTAGTAAAAAGCCAGTAAATGGATATAAAATACCAGCAGCTATTGGAATAGCTGCTACGTTATAGAAAAAAGCCCAAAAAAGATTTTGTTTAATCTTTCGAATAACATATTTAGATAAGATTATAGCTTTATAAACATCTCTAATATCATCTTTCATTAAAACAACGTCAGCAGATTCTATTGCCACATCTGTGCCTCTGCCAATTGCAATACCAACATCTGATTGAGCGAGAGCTGGAGCGTCATTTATACCATCGCCAACCATGGAAACAATTAGATTTTTTTGCTGCAATTTTTTAACCTCTTTTGCTTTGTCTTGAGGCAGAACTTCAGCTATAATCTCTTCATATTCTAACTTGGATTTAATACCAATTGCATGAGCTGTTTTTTTATTATCACCAGTGATCATTAAAATATGATCAACTATAGTTCTAAGTTTTGTAACAGCTTCTTTGACATGGGGTTTTACAGTATCTGCAATACCGATAAGGCCTACTAATTTATTATCTATCACTAATAGAATAGTTGTTTTACCTTCATTCATCAAGTGATCGATATCGATTTGGGAAGATGAGATATCGATACCATTCTCTTTAATGAACTGGGGATTGCCGATTAGAATAGTTTCATTCTCTATTTTTGCTTTAGCGCCTTTGCCTGAAATTTCTTCAAAATTTGAAACATCTTTTAGCTTTAAATCTCTTTTTTTGGCATCTTCAACGACAGCATCTGCGAGTGGATGTAATGATTTTTTTTCAATACTGGCGGCATAGGTTAATATTTCATTATCACTTTTTGTGTAAGGGACTATGTTGGTAACTTTAGGTTTACCCTCTGTTAGAGTTCCTGTTTTATCGAAAATGATAGTATCTATTTTTTTTAATTTTTGAAGAGCTTCTGCGTTTTTTATCAAAATGCCAAGCTGTGCGCCCATACCCGTTCCAACCATAATAGCTGTTGGAGTAGCAAGACCAAGTGCGCAAGGACAAGCAATAATTAAAACCGAGATAAAAATAGTTAAAGAAAAAACAAAGCCTTTGCCTATAAAAAACCAAAGTCCAAAAGTTAATATCGCTACGATTAAAACAATTGGTACAAAATATGAAGCTATAAAATCAACGAGTTTTTGAATAGGAGCTTTTGAGCTTTGCGCCTCTTCAACAAGTTTAATGATTTGAGATAGTACAGTATCTTTTCCAATTTTTGTCGTTTTAAAATTAAAAGAACCTGTTTTATTTATCGTACCACCGATAACTTTAGCCTCTTTTTCTTTTTCAATTGGAATGCTCTCACCGGTTATCATAGATTCATCAACGGAAGAATGACCTTCAACTACAACACCATCGACAGGTATTTTTTCGCCCGGCCGAACAACAATGATATCGTCTAATTTCACATCAGAGATAGCTATTTTTGTCTCTTTTCCATCTTTGATAACAAGCGCTGTTTTTGGCTGCAAGCCCATTAACTTTTTAATAGCATCAGAGGTTTTGCCCTTTGCAATCGCTTCTAAATATCTACCGAGCAAAATAAAGGTAATTAAAAATGCTGCTATTTCAAAATATAGGTTTCGATGAGAGAAATTTTGATTGCCCAGCCAGATATTTATAGCTGCGACTATACTATATATATAGGCGGCAGATACTCCAAGAGCTATTAAGGTGTCCATGTTAGCTCTTTTAGTCTTGTAAATAGCAAATAGCCCTCTAGTAAAAAATTCATATCCAACAATTACAACAGGGGTAGCTAAGAGAAACTGAATCAAACTTAAATGTTTTATGAAAGTTTCAGGAATAAAAGCGGAGGTCATTGCTAAATACATCAAAGGAATAGAAAAGATTAAGGCTATTGTAAATTTTATTTTTAAACTTTTTATCTCCTTTTGTTTTTTTGCTTTATGAGGATCCTCTATTGATGGTTCATAACCAGCTTTTCTGACAGCTTCAAAAACATCTTCAATTTTTAGTTTTGTATCATCGAACTCAACAAAACCTTTTTGCATAGCAAAATTGACATTAGCTTTATTTATCCCATCTAATTTTTTAATCTCTTGTTCGATCGTATTAACACAGCTAGAGCAATGCATGCCTGAGATTGAAAAATTAATTTTTTTTGTCATAAAAATTATCCTTTAGCGCACTTGTTTTTGTTGCAATATGTTGGCCCAAATAAATGTCAAAATCAAATTTATATCTTAACTTATTTTTTTTCCTCAAATAATATTTTATATATTATTTTTGTTTTTGCTCACAGGGGATTTTGTAAACTATTTTATTTCATTGGTTTTTTATATGTGAAATAACTATTCTTTTTCGCTTCTTTTAACAAAGGATTTTATAATATGAAAGTTAGTGAAAAACATCCAGATGACTTATCAACTCTTAGTGGGGTTTTTTCAGCTGAAAAAGATAAAGATAGCCCTGAGGTCACAACAGAGGTGCTTTCTTTAGATAGTTTTGAAGCAGAGATTTTAAAAGATGTAGTATCTAAATTAGAGAGTTTACAAGAAAAACTAGATCCTGCCCAATCCTTATTTAAACGCTTATCTGGAGCAAAAGAAGATGTTGATAAAAAAATAACGAGTCAGGGAAAACATCTTAAAAAATTAGAATCAAATATAAGAGTATGTAAGAGAGGTAAATCTGGAAAAGCTAGACAACAAACTTTTATCAGGCAACAAAAAGACCTAAAAAATCTTTTATCTGCTTTCAAAAAGCAATCAGATAAATTGAAAAAAGAACTAGATGAAGCATCAGACCAACTCTCTAAATTGAGTGAAGAAAAGGCTTCATTATTAGAAGAAAAATCAACATTATCCGGATCTATATAATCTATTGATTAAAAAATAGGTAAGAGAGAAATATTTTTTAATTTTTGAAATTTTAGATTTTTTTGCTATCATGTCGGTTTATCATACAAATATTTAGAGGAAAAAAAATGTTTTGTTATCAATGTGAACAAACAAAAGACGCTAAAGCTTGTGATAAGGATGTTGGAATCTGTGGAAAAGATGCTACAGTTGCAGATTTGCAGGATGTATTGATTTATCTTGTTAAGGGAATCTCTATGTACGCTAGCAGGGCTGCTTTTTTAAAAGCATCTGATGAAGAGATTGATCTTTTTGTAATAGAGGCTCTTTTTGCAACAGTTACTAATGTCGATTTCGATGACAAAAGATTTTTAATTTTGATTAAAAAAGGGTTTGAAATTAGAAAAAAAGCAAAAGATTTATATGAAAGTGCTTGTATAAAACAAAATAAGGAAAAAGAAACCCTATCAGGTCCTGCGGTATTTGAAGTAGAAATAGATGAAGAAAAACTACTTACATTTGCTAAAACAATCTCGATTACAAAAGCTTTTGAAAAGTTTGGCAAGGATAAAGAAGGACTACTTGATTTAATACTTTTTGGTCTAAAAGGGGCAGCTTCATATTTAGATCATGCATATCTTTTAGGAAAAAAAGATCAAAAACTTTTTTCGACATTTCATGAAATATTAGATTTTTTAACTAAAGATGAATATGACTTAAATGAAATATTAGAAAAAGCACTAAAAGTCGGCGAAATAAATCTAAAAGTAATGGAACTTTTAGATTTGGCGCATACATCTAGATTTGATCATCCAACGCCTACGAAAGTTAGCATCCTGGCTAAAAAAGGAAAAGCTATCTTAGTCTCAGGTCATGATTTAAATGATTTAGAAGATCTTTTAAAACAAACTAAAGGACTTGGAATTAACATCTATACCCATGGTGAAATGCTGCCAGCGCATGGTTATCCTAAATTAAAAAAATATCCTCATCTAAAAGGAAATTATGGTGGAGCTTGGCAACTTCAAAGAGCCGAGTTTAATAAATTTCCAGGTCCAATTGTTATGACAACCAATTGTGTTATAGAACCTCTCGATTCTTATAAAGACCGCCTATTTACTAAAGGTTTAGTCGGTTGGCCAGGGGTTGAGCATATTGAAAAAAATGATTATTCAAAGGTTATCGAAAAGGCTTTAAAAGAAAAAGGGTTTCAAAAAGATGAAGATGAAAAATATATAACTGTAGGTTTTGGCCATAAAACAGTTTTAGGACTTAGTGATGTTCTTTTAGATAAAATAAAAAGTGGCAAAATAAAACATATTTTTCTAATCGGTGGTTGCGATGGGGCAAAACCAGGTAGAAATTACTACACCGATTTTGCAAAAAATGTGCCCAAAGATTGTATAATTATGACACTTGCATGTGGAAAATATCGTTTTAATAAATTAGATTTTGGCGATATAGATGGTATTCCAAGACTATTAGATGTTGGGCAATGTAATGATGCTTATTCTGCAATCAAGATAGCGCTAGCTTTAGCAGAGGCTTGCAAATGCTCAGTTAATGATTTGCCGCTTTCTTTTGTGCTTTCGTGGTTTGAGCAAAAAGCGGTGGCTATTTTATTAACTCTTTTATATCTAAATATTAAAAATATCAGATTAGGCCCAACGCTTCCGGCTTTTATAACAGGAGATGTTTTCAAAGTTTTGCAAGACAAATTCAATATTATGCCAGTTAAAAAAGCTAAAGAAGATATTAATAGCATTTTAAAAAACTAAAAAAAGCTATTTTTCAATCTAATCAAAGATGCACATCGGTTGCTTTTTTTCAAAATTTAATCCATAATATCTTCAACTCGAACACGTTTTGGAGACATTATGTTAAAAAAGTTTTTTATTACCCTTTTTATAACCACCCTTATTCTAATAACTGCCTGCAGTAAAAATATTGATAAGAAAAACAAGCAGCATTTAACCCTCAACATAGTATCCGAACCGCAAAGTTTAGATCCAAGAAAAGTAAGAGATCTAAATGCTGTAAATTTATCTAAACTCTTATTCGATGGCTTGATGAGGGTTTCTAAAACCAAAGATGTTGAATGTGCAATTGCGAAAAGTTATAAGATTTCAGAGGATAAAAGAACCTATACTTTTACACTCAAAGATGCTTATTGGTCGAATGGGAAAAAATTGACAGCTTATGATTTTGAATATACTTTAAAATCTAATCTTATGCCTGAGTTTGCTTCAAATGCCTCTTCTTTATTTATTTTTAAAGGAGCTAAAAAAGCCAAAAATAGAGAAATTCTCATAGATGATATTGGTATAAAAGCAATAGATGAAAAAACTCTTGTTTTTGAACTTAAAAAGCCATGTCCATATTTTTTAAATCTTTTAACCTGTCCTTCCTTTTTTGCAGTAAATAAAGATATGGATCAAAAAAATCCTAAATGGGCTCAAGACAAAAACAACTTTGTTTCTAATGGAGCATTTACTTTAGATGAGTGGAAACAAAATGATGTGATTACTTGTAAAAAAAATGAATATTACTGGGATAAAGACAAAGTAAAACTTCAAAAACTATCGTTTTTGATGCTCACAAATGATGTTGAGCTTAATATGTTTGAGTTAAATCAGCTAGATATTGCAGGTTCCCCTTATTCTAGTATAACAGTTGATAGTTTGAATGAACTAAAAAAGGATAAAAACTATCATGTCTCTCCCTACTTTGGGACTAGTTTTTTAAGGGTAAATTCTAAAAAAATATCTGATCTTAATTTTAGAAAAGATTTAATAAACGCATTTGATAGAAAAAAAATAACCGAGCATGTTTTGCAGGGTGGACAGTTAGCTACATCAAAACTTATACCTGTAAAAAAAGAGATGGATGTTCCAATTTTTAAAAAAGATTATAGAGCAAAAAAAATTACCTTAACTTATGTAAGTAATGATAGATCGCATATTCTAGCGCAAGCTTTGCAAAGAGATTTTAAAGAAAATCTAAATTTAAATGTTTCTCTCAAAGCCATGGAGAGAAAAACATATTATGAAAAATTAAAAAGCCTAGATTATGAGCTAGCTCTATATTCTTGGATTGCTGATTTTTCTGATCCAATAGATTTCTTAAATGTATTTAAATATAAAGATAGCTCAACTAATAATACCGGTTGGGAAAATGAATCTTTTATTAAACTTTTAGAAGACTCTGAAAATGTTTTAGATGATAAAGAGAGAAAAAAGCTTCTAAAACAAGCTGAAGAAATTCTTCTTAGTGAAGCGCCTATAATTCCTATCTATCATTTAACTCAAAACTTTTTAAAAAAAGAGACTCTAAAAGATATTAATTTATATCCAAGTGGTTTTCTAGATTTAAAGTACGCCTATTTTGAATAGGTAAAGGATTTTTTTTTGATGAAACAAAAAGTGATGAACCTATTTACCTTGATGATGGTGACATCAGCTTTTAATATCAGCATCAGAAACCTTCCAATTATAGCAACTACGCAAATGCAGATGATCTTTTTTGCGCTGCTCACTCTCGCTATTTTTTATATTCCAGTTGCTCTGATTTCAGCCGAGCTTGCCACTGGTTGGCCAAAAATGGGAGGAATAGCTGTTTGGGTAACAGAAGCCTTTGGAAAAAAAATTGGATTTTTAGCTATTTGGCTGCAGTGGATCTTTATGAATATAGGTGTTATTGCGATGCTCTATTTCATATCAGCCTCACTTAGTTTTGTTTTTGCGCCGAGTCTTGTTAATAACAAGTTTTATTTGATATTCATGAACATTTTTTTGATTTGGGCTTTTACGTTTTTTAATCTTAAAGGACTTAAAATTTCATCTAAAATTTCTCAGACCTTTTTTATTACGGGGATTTTAATTCCAGCGATTTTGATAATACTTTTAGGTATTTTATATATTATAAAAGGAAAAACCCTTCAAGTAGATACAAGCCTTACTTTAACAAATTACTTGCCTGATTGGCATTTTACCACCTTGGTTATATTAATAGCTTTTATGAGGGCTTTCGGAGGGGTTGAAGGCTCTGCTGTCCATGCCAATAGTGTTGAAAATCCCAAAGTTAATTATCCTATAGCAATAGCTTTTGCAGTGATATTAGGCTTTTCTATAAATGTTTTTGGATCTCTATCTTTAGCTCTTGTTATTCCTCAAAAAGAGATTAGTCTAATCGGGGGAGTGATGAGCGCTTTTAGTATCTATTTACAAAAATATAATTTAAAAAGTTTGATTCCTATTTTAGGACTTTTAGTAGCTATCGGTCAGATGGGAGGCTTTAGCACTTGGCTAGCCGGTCCTGTCAAAGGCCTTTTAGAAACAGCTCGAGAAGGGGAGCTACCGCCTTTTTGTCAGAGAGTTAATAAATATAACATGCCTTCTAATCTGCTCATTATACAAGCTGTTTTTATAACCATTACCAGTTCTTTTTTTCTACTTTTTGCATCTTCTGTAAATATGTCTTTTTGGATTTCAGTTGCTCTATCTATTATGATTTATGTCTCAATGTATTTTTTGATGATCTTATCTTGTTTATATTTGAGATATAAAAAACCGGATGTGAAAAGAAACTTTAAAATTCCTTTTAAAAATGTTGGAGTTTGGATAGTTGCTCTTATAGGGATGATGACGATGATATTTGCTTTTATCATGGCTCTTTTCCCTCCCAATCAATTAGAGCATGAAAATTATCTAAAATACATCCTAATTTTAAGTATTTCCATCATTATTATTTTTATGATTCCTCTAATCATTCATAGATTAAAAAAACCGTCTTGGAATATAATAAATAAATAAAGTTTGATTTTTGACAAATTTCTTTTTTTGCTTTAAAAATGTAATTAGGTCATAAAAAATAAAATATTCCAGCATATGAAAAATAATAAATCTATGAGCTTATTCTACTTGATAATGGTCTCATCAGCGCTCGTTATCAGTGTCAGAAACCTTCCAACTATCGCAGCTTCTCAATTTCAGATGATCTTTTTTGGTCTTGTAACAACTGTAGTGTTTTTAATTCCAAGTGCCCTGGTTTCATCAGAGCTAGCAACAGGCTGGCCCCATATGGGAGGGATAGCTGTTTGGACGAAAGAAGCTTTTGGAAAAAAATGGGGACTTGTAGCTAGTTGGCTACAGTGGACATATGCAATTATTAGTGTTATTTCGATGGTTTATTTTGTTGGAGCCTCTCTAGCATATATTTTTAATAAGGACCTTGCTGAAAACAAAATATATATGGCGATCATCGAGCTTGTTTTAATCTGGGTTTTTACTTTTATCAATTTGAAAGGCCTTAAAATTTCAAAAATAGTCTCTACAATCGGCTATTTAGCAGGAGTGTTATTTCCCGCTATTTTAATAATAATTTTATGTGCCATATATATCATTAAAGGTAATCCTATCCATTTAGATTTATCGTTAACTAAAAAAAATATTTTCCCTGATTTTAAAAATATATCCACCTTAGTTTTATGGATAGGATTTATTAGAGCTGTTGCTGGAATTGAAGTATCAGCTGCCCATGCGAATGAAGTTGAAAAGCCTAAAAAAAACTATCCTATTGCTCTATTTGTTGTAGTCGCATTAGCTGTTTTAATTAATATTATTGGTTCTATGTCTGTCGCTATTGTAATTCCTCTAAAGGATTTAAATCTTAGCTCAGGTGTGATGGAAGCTTTTCAAAATATTTTTGAAAAATTTAATCTAACTATTTTAATTCCTTGTATTGCTCTATTAGTAGCGGCAGGTCAAACAGGAGGATTTAGCACGTGGCTGCTCGGTCCTGTTAAAGGGATATATGTCATTGCAAAATCAGGAGAGCTGCCTCCTTTTTTTCAAAAGGTTAATAAACATGATGTGCCTGTAAATTTAATGATTATCCAAGCTATTGTTATCTCAATTTTAGGAACATTTTTACTTCTTTTCACAAACTCTATCGATGTTGCTTTTTGGATATCTGTTGCACTATCGATGCTGATATATGTGACTATGTATATCTTAATGTATCTATCAGCCATTTATCTAAGATATAAAAAACCAGATGTTAAAAGATCATTCAAAATACCTTTTAAAAATATTGGGATGTGGATCGTATGTGTTATAGGAATAATTGCTATGCTAGCATCTTTTGTTATCGCCTTTTTCCCTCCAGCTGAATTTCCCCCTGAGCATAAAACTCTATACTTTTCTATTTTAATTATCGGAACAATTGTTATTTTCATCTCACCTTTTATTATTAACGCTTTTAAAAAACCTCATTGGATTTCAAAAAAATCAAAAAAATTGAATGATGAAAACGATCTTCAATAGTTTTTGTAAATTTAAAAAAAAATTAATGAGTATGATTATTATCAAGTTCCTTCTGAAAGAATGTCTATATATTCCCAATAAGAAAATCTCTTATCTCTTTTTTTTCCTGTAATTTCTTTTAATATTCCATTTTTTAAAAATTGAGAAATTATTGCTTTAGCACTTTGAAAAGAAATACTAAATTCTTTGGCAATATTATTGATGGAAACATGTGGTTTTTTAAATAAATAATCATGAAGAGCAATTGCATAGGGGGTTGATATTTTTTTTGTAATTAATATCTTTTTGTGTTGTTCTTTTAAATTTAGAATATTTTTTATAGTTAATAGGGCTGATTCGGAAGTCCAAATAACGCCTTTAAGAAAAAAAGATATCCATTGTTCATAATCTCCATTTTCTCTAACTAAATTAAGTCGATCATAATACTCTTGTCTGTAAATTTTAAAAAAATAACTTAAATAAAGCAATGGATGTTGAAGAGATCTTTTCCAAAAAAGATAAAATGTAATCAACAGACGACCAAGTCTTCCATTGCCATCCAAAAAGGGATGAATAGTTTCAAATTGATAATGGATTAGCGCGCAATTAATCAAGAGAGGGAGGTTAGAATCTTCATGTAAATATTTTTCAAGATTACTCATGGCTTCTAAAGCATCATGAGGAGGAGGTGGAACAAATGTTGCACTAGTTAAAGTAGAACCTGGTGGTCCTATCCAATTTTGTGATTTTTTAAATTCTCCAGGTGTTTTATTATTGCCTCTAGTTTCCTCGAGTAAAATTTTATGAATTTCTTTTATTAATCGGATGCTCATTGGAAACTTATTGATTCTTTCCATTCCATACGTTAAAGCTTTTATATAATTAACTACCTCTTTGACATCATTTACATTTTTTAAAGGAATTTTACTTTCATATTCAAAAATATCTTCAAGTGAAGCTTGAGTCCCTTCAATCTGAGAACTTAACAAAGCCTCTTTTCGCACATACATGGCAATAATATATTCTAAATTAGGAACAAGATATCCCATTGTATCCAATTTCCCAATAGCTATATTTGCATCTGTTAACAGATGTTGGACTCCGTCATCTAATGAAATAGAGGGTTTTGGAGGAGGGTTTGTTGGTATAAATGCCTTATATCCAGATGTTTGAGTTATATATTTCCCGCTTCTCATACTTTTTTCCTTTGCTTATTCAATTATACTTGAATAACGGCTTAAAAAAAAGGCAGTTATTCAAGTTTCCTTTAATAACGTATCATTTTTTAGACAGTTATTCAAGTATAATTGAATAACGGCTTAAAAAAAGGGTGGTTATTCAAGTTTCCTTTAATAAAAAAAATAGTTTATGGCAAAAAAAGCTATAAAATGAAAGTTTATGGTTTATTATTTTTTTTATGTTTATGAATCTCAATATGATGATGATTTATACGGATAGTTTGCCAAAGATGGATCTTTTCTTCTTCGGAATGCTCAAAGATTTGAATGAGCTTCGTTGGCTTGATTTTAATAATATATGAGATAGATCCACCGATAATGATTAAAATGGCTCCGATCACAGTTAGATAGCCAGGTGGTTGTTTAAATATAATCCAAGATAAAAAGGCGGTAAAAATTATAGCGGAATAAGAAATTGGTGACAAAAAGGCAGCTGTACCATGCTTATAGGCTGTTGTTAAAAAGAGCTGAGCTAGCGCCATTACTAGACCGATAGATACCAAAAATAATATTTCAATTTTATTTGGAGTTTGCCAATAAAGAATTGCAAAAGGCAAAGTCAAGAGTGTGCTTAGAAGAAAATAAAAAAATAGAGTTCTTGTTAGACATTCCATTTTTTGATTTAAAAGTTTTATCGACACTAAAGCAACAGAGGCTAAAACACCAGCCGATATCCCTATAAATGAGCCTATTTTTAAAAGATGATTAGAAGGTTTTAAAATTAAAGCTATCCCAATAAAACCTAAAATTATTGTCCACCAAACACCTTTTTCTATTTTCTCTTTTGTCCAAAGCAGCCAAATAAGTGGGGTATAAAAAGGTGCGGTATAAGTCAAAACACTAGCATCAATTAAATTCATTTTTTTGATCGCAAAAAAATAACAAAAAAAACTGGCAACACCAGATACTGATCTAACTAAATGGAGAGGGATTAATTTTTTTTGGACTTTGTAGAGTTTTCTTTTAATAAATATAGGCATAACAATTATAAGAGATATTAGACTTTGAAAAAAAAGGATTTCCATCGTGGGAAAGCTAGGATTAAAGCTTCTAACAATAGCGGCAACAATAGAAAAACAAAGATATGCGCCAAGAGTTACTATAATACCATATGTGAGATTTGGCTCAGCTGGGGCTATTTTCATAAAAATTCTTCCTCTAATTTAAAAAGTAGCTTAAGAATTATTTTCTGTTAAGAAAATTTATTAAAAAATATTTATTATTTTTGCAAAAAATTAGATTTTTCATTAAAAAAGAGTAAAACAAAACTTATAAAAAAAGGCTTGATAGATGCAGTTTGAAAAAGGCAGATTAGAGTGGCTAGAATATGATCTTTTAAAAGACTATGATATTTTAGATGCTAAAACTTATCTTCGCCATGGCGGGGCTAGTGAAAAACATTTTTTTTCCTTAAATTTATCCAATCAAGTTGGTGATAAACCAGATGCTGTTAAAATCAATAGAGAAGTGATTTTAAAAGATTTAAACAGCCCACAACTTGTTTTTGCAAATCAAATTCACTCGGATAACATAGCAATAATTACTAAAGATAATCTTGATAAAAAGATAGATTGTGATGCTCTTATCACCCAAGAAAAAAATGTGGCCCTTGCAATTACCCACGCAGATTGTCAAGCATCTCTTTTCTTCGATCCAGAAAATAAAGTCATAGCAGCTCTTCACGCTGGATGGAAAGGCCTTTTTAAAAATATCTACAAAAAAACTATCGATGTTATGAAAGATAATTTCAATTCAAAACCCGAAAATATATTAGCATGTATATCACCGAGTTTATGCCCCAAACATGCTGAGTTTAGAAATTATAAAACAGAAGTTCCTAAAAATCTTTGGTCTTACCAAACAGAGCCTTTTCATTTTGATCTTAAAAAAATTGCTCAAGATGAGCTAAAAGAAGCTGGTTTAAAAGAGGATAATATCGAACTTGCCAATGACTGCACCTATTGCAATGAAAAAGATTATTACTCTTTTAGACGTGATAAAGATACTGGCAGAAATGCCAGTGTTATTTGTCTGAAAAAATAATTTTTTTTAAGCATTTTTATTTTTTGTTATTCCTCTGATTTTTTCACAAAAGTCTTTGAAATTTTAATAGAATATTTATCTTTAGCCTATTTAAAAAAATAAGTTGACTGCAAAAAAATAAAAACACAAAATCTTTTTTTTGTTTTAACCAAAAAAGGATACTCATGTTCAAATTTATCAATAAAAAGTGTCTTATAATTTTTATAACTTTGATAAGCTTTTCTCTTTTTGCAGAAAACTTTAATGTTTCAACTCCGAAAGATATCAGTGC
>SDBV01001185.1_pt1 | contig 39073 bp, 34 predicted proteins | sample 2277081 | NCBI WGS metagenome assembly SDBV01 (sample SAMN10402039, study PRJNA504765) | marine sediment metagenome | isolation source: marine sediment core GS10_PC15, 223 cmbsf | place: Arctic Ocean: Southern Knipovich Ridge | collected 2010 | reverse complement strand
GTGCCGCCGACATTATCGACTGACCCGACAAGCCCGTTCAGCGCATGTGCCGCCATGGAACTGTAGCAGCCTCTGACCTGCATAGCCGGCCCGCCACCTACCCAGCACATGGCACGGGGAGCGGCCTTTCCAAAAGCGGTCGCAACTTTCACGATCTGCTCGACGGGCAATCCGGTCCGCTTAGCGGCCCATTCAGGCGTCTTGTCCTTGAGTTCGATATTCCACCACTTTACTAAACCGTGGGTATGCTTTTCTACGAAACTTTCTTCGGACACTGTCTGGCCGGCAACGAACTTATTAGCGCCATCCGTGAAATCACCGACAAAATCCTTGTACCACAATCCCTTAGTCAAGAGTATGTGGGCCATAGCAACGGCAAGTGCGCCATCCTGGCCAGGTTTTATGGGCAGCCATTCGCCGGCTTTGGCAGCCGAGGCCGAATATCTCGGGTCCACGACGGCTACTTCGGCATGATTGAGGGTGTCCCCCCATGCACTAAGGTAGTAAGAAACCTGCCTGTTCGCGGAAAGCGGGTCAGCGCCCCACAGTAAGATATAGCGTGTGTTCAGTACATCGTATTGCCGGTAATCCCATAGTCCTTCAGTGTAGTAGGGGCCGAATTTTTCGGCTTCGGCGCAAATCGCACTGTGTGAGATGTTGTTTGGCGAGCCGATTATCTTCGTCATGCGGTCATAGAGAACGTCACGCATATACGAGTACCGGCCCCTCATGAGCATGTATTTGTATGTCTCATCGTTTTCGCGTAATTCCATGATCTTGTCGGCTATTGTCCCAAGTGCCTCATCCCATGATATGGGGACAAATTTCGGATCCTCGTTTCTTCCCTTCTTCGGATTTGTCCGTTTCATAGGTGTCTTGGTGCGATCGGGATCATAGACCTGCTGGAGGCTTAGATGGCAGCGTGCGCAGCAGTTTCCCCGATTGACCTTTGAATTCGGGTTTCCTCTGACTTTGATCGCCCGACCGTTTTGTACATACACCTGCACGGAGCACCATGAGGTACAGCCCTGACAAGTCGTGGATTTCCATTCGCCGTCACCTTCCCCTTGCGATGATTTTCCGGTTTGGGCAAAAGCTTTCAAAGCCGGTTTCACAGTAGAGCCAAGAACAACGGCCCCAGCAGCAACGGTGGCCGTTTTAATAAAATCCTTACGGGTTGTTTTATTATCACACTCTTTCATTCTTATATCCTTCCTTGTGAGTTTTCAAAAATAGTCACAAATTATTTATAGAACTCCTATACGCTTCCCTTGGTACTCTTGCTGGCACACGGGTTAAATTCTCGTACATAGAAAACTTTCGGCTCGGTCCCGAGGTGCTCTTTCAATCGCCATGATCTGTACTTTACCAATAGTTTGCTGGCAGCACTGTTCGGGTCATTTAGATCGCCCATTACTCTGGCGTTGCACGGGCAGGATATGACGCAGTGAGGAAGCAGGCCCTTTGTGACCCTGTGGTCGCACAGTGTACACTTTTCGACAATGCCTTTATATCTCAGCCCGGAACCGGGTCTGAATTTTTCCCTGGCGTTGTTGTAATTAGGGATTACATCACCACCGACTTTTTCAGTAACCTGTTTCGGCGATGAGGTACAGCCCGGCATTAAGGCATCTTCGCTTCTCCAGTGGGGGTGCGGTTCTTCATAGTGACGTGAAATGACGTCGTATGGGCACATTGCCATGCAGGTCTTACATCCGATACATTTTTCAGGGGAATGCATGGTTATATTGCCGTATCCTTTGTGCATTGCTTTAGTTGGGCAGCCCTTTACACATGGTGCGTTTTCACAGTGATTACATAGTGTCGGGAGAGATTCGAATCCAACATTCGGAAATTTACCCTTGGTTTTGGTTTTCACCTTTGCCCAGGCATTGCCCCTCTGGACATTGTTTTCGCTCTTGCAGGCAATGGCGCATCCTCCGCATCCTGTACAATGCTGCAGGTCGATCACCATCGCGAGTCTTTTACCTTTTGTCCCTGCCGAAGCCTGTTGGGCCACTGAAAGGGCCGCTGCTCCGGCGCCGCCGGCTTTGAGAAAACCCCTTCTCGAAACGTTTTTCCCTGATAGGGTTTGATTCTTTTGTTCAGAAGAATTCATTAGTTACCTCCTTATATTAGCTAATTAGCTGGCCGCCAACTACGATCACATAACGCATAGCGAATATTCCGATTAATATTAATATCGACGCAACGATCTGAAGAAGGGCATTTCTTTTGCCCAACAACAGAATTGCTACAGGCACTACCGCACCGATCACGACCTCGAATCCGAGGAAAAGACATCCGATCTTGCCGGAAAACAAGGACTGCCCGGCAGCGACCGCTTCTGTGCCGCCATTAAAGAGCATCAGAACCTCTGCAAGCACAATGCCTAATTCCAGCACGATCAGCCATGCGACGAATCTGCCGAGTTTCCCAAGCAGTTCCGCGTTGCCGGCCGTTGCCGAGAACAACATTACAAGTGCAATACCGGAAATGATCGCCCCGTTCAGGAACAATACTGGCAGCACCGCTGTGTGCCAGAGTATCCTGTCAGGAGCCTGTGTTAGTAACATTGCCGTATAGGTAGCCGTAAGTATGGCAAACGGCAATCCCAGATATGCCGCGGTTTTCGCTTCTTTTTCTTTGCCCTTAAACAGCAGTGCTGTATAGATCAAATTAAACACAAAGAATATATTCAAGAACCACACACCCCATGACAGTACCGAGTGTGCATTAAACGATGTAAACAACCGTATAGCACGAAACGGCTGTCCCAGGTCGAGGAGTAGAACCATTAGTCCTATCGTCAAAGCGACCAGGGATAACACCGCACTCTTCTTAGCCAGGGGTTTGAATTCCTGTTTCCAGTAGCTTGCTGCCACGGAAAATACATACGCGCCCACACTTATACCGCCTAAGAAAAAGTATGCAACGATCATACCGTCATAGGCTAAGTGCGCAATTGCTCCTTGTTCGGACATTCTTTACTCCTTTCGAATTGAGGTTGCAATAAAATGGATAGTGACATTCCCTAACGCCTTTCTCCCCACGTCCATGTCGGCTCACAAATGTCATTTTTGGATATACTCCATCCGAGTAATACTAACAGTACACTTTGTTATTACAATCACAATGTAATGACATAGAATATAAATGCAAATAAAAAAATGAAAAAAATCTGAAATTAATAAAAAAAATTAATGACTATTGACAGATAGTCTCATAGCAGCCCCCCAGATTGAAAGTATCACACCCATTAGTATCAAATGCTTTGGCGGGTGATCTTTGCTCCGACAGCATTCAGTTTTCGCTCTATTCTTTCATATCCGCGGTCTATATGGTAGACGCGGTTTATCATGGTGGTACCCTCCGCGGCAAGGGCTGCCAGCACAAGCGCAGCCGAAGCCCGCAGGTCCGATGCCATTACCGGGGCTGCGACGAGTTTTTTTACCCCTGCGATTATCACGCACGGCCCTTCTTTTCTCAGGTTCGCCGCCATTCGGTTGAGTTCTGCCACATGCATGAAGCGGTCGGGGAAGATTTTCTCGGTTATGACGCTGTTACCGTCAGCTAAAGCCAGTAATGCCATTACCTGGGCCTGAAGGTCCGTTGGGAAACCGGGATAAGGCTGAGTTGTCAGATCCGCTGCTTTGAGGCCGCCGGCGCGAGTTACTATGCAGCCGTCGCCGGTAGGTTTTATCCGGACACCGATGTTTTCGAGTACATCGATGACAGCTACCATATCATCAAGACAGCAGTTGGTAAGTTCGAGTTTGCCGCTGGTAATAGCTGCTGCCACCATGAACGTGCCTGCTTCGATGCGGTCGCCGATGACGCGGTAGCTGGTCGGCCTTAGCGAATCGACTCCTTCGACGGTCAGCCTCGGTGAGCCGATACCGGTTATTTTCGCCCCCATCTTGTTGAGAAAACCGGCAAGATCCGTGATCTCCGGTTCGCAAGCAGCCGATTCGATAGTCGTGGTGCCCTTTGCCAGCGTTGCCGCCATCAAGATATTCGCGGTTCCGAGAACGGTTGACCCGAAAGGCCCGCCTAAGAATATCCTTTTACCCTTAAGGCCATCGGGAGCTCTTGCGATCATGATACCGTTTTCGAGGTGGATCTCGGCTCCGAGTTCGCGCAATCCGCGGATATGAATATCGACTGGCCGGTCCCCGATCGCACAGCCGCCGGGCATCGAGACCTCCGCACGTCCGCACCGGGCGAGCAAAGGCCCTAAGATACAGATACTGGCTCGCATTTTCCTGACGATATTATATTCGCCGACGGGGTTGTCGATGACTGTGGTGTCTATTTCCAGATCGCCGTCGCTGGTTCGCCCGACACTGGCTCCGAGTGTTCCGAGCAGATTGATGAGAACTTTTATATCGGCAAGGTCGGGTACGCCTTCAATGACGGATTTGCCGCCGGCGAGTATCGTAGCTGCCATTATTGGCAGTGCGGCGTTTTTTGAGCCATTGATCTCGATGGTGCCGTTGAGCCTGACGGGGCCTTCTATTTTAAATATATCCATCTGATCACCGTAAAAACCGCTTCTTCATTGACCTTTACCCCAAAGCGTGTAATATAGTGGAAAACGGTTCCGGTTTCAAGGACTGATATATTGAGTATTATTGGAGCGATCGATATTTTTGATAACTTTACGGTTTTGGATGCTTTAGTAGCGGCGATGTCCCTTGCTGGCATCGGACTGCTTATTAATTGGTTTGTGAACTATTCGCCGCCGCAAATACTTGCAACCAGCCCTGTCCGCCGCAACCGTATTCCGCCAAGTGTGCCGTTTTTTGCGATGGTTATATGGATGTTTGTTGCGCTCAGCGGCACGTCAATACCGGAGCGTCTATTCAGCCAGACCCAGGAGTGGATGCTCGAATTCTATAAATACCTGTGGATGACACTCGTTGAATTGGTGCTGCTGGTGGTCCTGCTGTATTTCGGTAAAGCATATTTTGCCCGCGGCCTGAAGGGTCTGGGGTTGAATTTCAGAACTGTCGTAACGGATATCAAGGCCGGAGCCGTTAATTTCTTAGCGGTGTACCCGTTAGTAATAGCCGGGATATTCGTAATGGCCTTTGCCGGCAAGCTTATATGGGGCTCCGATTTTCAGATGGAGACCAGCCAGGGCCTCATCGCAGTAACAAGCTACCCGCAGGTTTCGCTTAGGATACTGCTGTTCGTATTTGTGGTGTTGGTAGTACCCGTATTCGAAGAGGTGCTTTTCAGGGGTTTTCTGCAATCGATGGTACGAGGCTATATTCAGCGGCCCTGGGCGGTGATCGCCCTCACATCGGTGATATTCACTTCGCTGCATCCTTCGACGCACTTCCTGGCGGTATTTATGCTTTCGTGCGGAATGGGATATGCCTACGAAAGGAGCGGCTCACTGTTTCGTTCGATCTTCATGCACATGCTCTTTAACGGTCTGTCCATGACATCGACGCTCCTCAGCGGATAAGGGCCCAAATGGCATAAAATTTTTCGGCGGGACAGTTTTTGCTTGAAATGCCGGCAAAAAAACAGGATAATGGATTCACACGTGTTCTTTGTCTATAGGGTTGCCGTATAAGGAGGTGCTGCTCTTGAGTCAGGACTTGAAAAAGCGATTCAGTATTCTGGTTGCCGAGGATGACGACGGGCATTTTGTGCTTATCGAGAAGAACCTGCAAAAAATGGGGTTTCGAAGCCGGATACTAAGATTCTCAAATGGCCAGCAGATCCTTGATTTTCTCTACATGCGCGGCGACGGCCCCAAGCGGCAACCCGATGATGTTTACCTGATGATCCTCGATATCCGGATGCCAAAGGTTGACGGCGACGAGGTCCTTGAGATCGTAAAAGCCGATGACCAGCTAAAAGATATCCCCGTGATAATGCTCACGACCTCAAACGACGAGAATCTGATGGATAAGTGCCAGAAACTCGGATGCAAAGCATACGTCGTAAAACCAATGCAATACTGCGATTTTGAGGGTGCCGTCCAGGAGGTAGGACTCTCGCTTCTCCTTTCCGTCCTTGAAATGTCAGCTATCGATAAGCCAGACGACAAAGACGTAAAAAGATGGCTGTAACGATCCACCCTGCCATCCCCCGCTATAGCGCTGCCAGCGCCCACAATCCCAAACACTTATCAGGTATCACCAAACACGAAACATCACTTGCATTCAATATCCCCCTTTGCCAAAGCGACTCTCGGTCCGTAATAATTCTCGGGCTCTGATGCAATTCCTTCAAAATGCAATGCAGAAAACACGTCGTCACCTTTCATTGCATTTGGCGGTCAAGGCAACTATTGGTGTTTATGGTACTGCAACATTTCCCAATAGCTCTTGTATGGCTTCAAGTAGTTCTTCTCTGTCGAAAGGTTTGCCGAATGTTCGGTCAACGCCGCACATGTTGGCGACATTGAGATGATCTCTTGAATTGATACGTCCGCCACCGGAGATAGCTATGATCTTTACGTCTTTAAAGTCACGCCTAAGTTCCATGATGGTTTCTATGCCCTCTTTTTCGGGCATTATTATATCTGTGATTATCAAATCAAATGGCCTGGCCCGTTGGAGTTCTATCCCTTCTACACCATTGGACGCATCATTTACCTCATAATCTGCCCGTTCAAGCATTTGCCGAAGCATCTGCCGTATCTGTGTATCATCATCTATAACGAGAATACGTTTCATACTGCTATCTCCTTTTTATCTAATATATTTCGAATAATTAATGTAATTTCCTCTCTATCCATCGGTTTCATAACGAATGCCTTTATACCCATATTCAGAACCTCTTGAGAGTTGAGATCTTCACTAAAGCCTGTGCAAAGGATCACACCAATATCAGGCCTGATCTCCAAAAGTTCTTTCGCTAACTCTTTGCCGGTCATGTCGGGCATGGCGTAGTCGGTAATGACAAGGTCGAATTTATCCGGCTCTGCGCGGAAAGTTTCCAGGGCTTCTGTGCTGCTTGTTTTACCAACAACTGTGTATCCAGCTCGATGGAGCATTTGTTTCATCATATCAACCAGAGACTTTTCGTCATCGACAACAAGTATCACCTCGCCCTGTCCGACAATGATCTCTGAAGGACCATCTTCACTCACATCACTACGCTCAATTTTTGGAAAAAAGACATTAAATGTGGTTCCTACCCCTACCTCACTATCGATACTGATCGTGCCACCATGATTTTCGACAATTCCATGGATAACCGCAAGGCCCATTCCTGTTCCTTCACCTACATCCTTTGTCGTGAAAAATGGTTCAAAGATTCGCTCCATGATCGCACTATCTATACCACAGCCTGTATCCTTGACAGAAAGTTTTATGTATTGGCCGGCTTGCAATTTCTTATGACTGAACACAGTATCTGACTTAAGATCAACATCTTTCAGGCTCACTTCCAACACACCTTTTGTATCACCCATTGCACCTAAGGCATTAGTGCAAAGATTCATCACTACCTGATGGATTTGTGTCGAGTCAGCCAGGATCATGCTGGAATCTGCTTCGATATTTTGCTTGATTTCAATCGTTGCCGGAAATGATGACCTGAGTAATATAAGAGTCTCCCTGACAACAGAAGCGATCTCCACAGGCTTTTTCTGCTGTTCATCATGGCGACTGAAAGTCAATATTTGCCGCACCAGATCCTTGGCACGGCTGCCGGCGATAAGTACCTGCTTTAGATTGTCATTGACTATGGTATCATCTGGAACATCGTCAAGTGCAAGGTTTGTATATCCGATTATTGAACCCAGAATATTGTTAAAATCATGGGCAATACCTCCTGCTAATGTTCCCACAGCCTCCATTTTCTGAGACTGCCGCAGTTGGACTTCCAGATTACGCTTTTCTTCCTCAGCTTGCTTGCGTTCACTAACATCACTAAGAGTTACGAGGACATACTTATTACTGTCAATTTCTAATCTTTCAACGCTTACTTCCAGCCACGGGCTCATCTCAGTTCCATCAATCAACAAAGTGGGCTGAAGTTCAGCTTTATAAACAGCTTGCCCTGAACTTAATACGTTCACAATAGTTTTGCGAAGTGCACACCGCGAACAAGCTGACCCGTATCCACATCCTTTAGGGTTATCGTACGAGTGAATACAACACAATCCATCACCAGGTTGACTATCGATCATTTCTTGGCATTCTTTGCCTACAAGCTTTGCTGTGATATTGTTAACCTTTTGAATAACCATGTCTTTATTGAGCAATAGCAAGCCAAACGGAGCCGCCCTGAACATAGCCTCAAGCATTTCCTTGTGTTGTTTGAGAGTGCTTTCCGCATTCTCACGATTAATAATTTCCTTCTCCAAATACTTATTGCTCGCTTTTAGATCTGCTGTGCTTGATTTAATAACTTTAGAGGTAAGGTATATTATGGACATAAGCACAGAAAATATACTCACCACAACAATAAAAAATATTGTCCCGGCACGGAGCAAAATGTTGTCGGCTATGTTGATATCCTCTGTTACATCTTTGTATATTTCAAAGCTGCCAATGATCTTTCCCATATTGTTGTAAATAGGAACATAAGTTTCTACAATTCCAACTTCATAATGTTTTTCACCCTCAAGGTCCCAAGCCTGTTCCTTGTTTTCATATTTCGATACGGCTGTCCCACTCAATGCCTTTGCCAGCTTAACATTATCATGGTTCAATTCGCCGATGATCGTTGGATCCGTGCTGTAAATAATTCGCGTCTCAGTGTCAAATATCTTGATCTTAACAATATCAAAAGGAGCAAGAAATACACGCAATTCATGGTCCAACTCCGGGATCTCTTCGTCAGAGATAGCCAGCGATTGTTCCTTACCATTATCTGTTGAGATGAATTCTTTCACTTCGCAGTCCCTGAGTGCAAGTGAAACACGCATAGCGTCCCTCTGTGCCTCTTCGAGAACCATTCCGCGAAAAATCGATCGTAACCCCAAACCAACCACGATCAGGATTACAATAACCGCAACCACAGAAATAAGATAAAAGTGGCGAAACAAATGAAATGTCGATTCCTTCGTTTTTTCTTTATCGGACTTTTGGAGTATATTAATTGCCATAATAACCTTTCGAACTACTTTCATGCTCTTATTCCAGAGTCATTTGCCGAGTTTTGAGCCTGCAATTTACGTTCTTATTGCGCAGTTAAAATATCGGCAAGATCAGACCACTACTTTTGTACAAAAGAGTTACTATGAAGCATGTGTCCAAGCGAAGTAGTACTACCTGCAGTGAGCGAAGTCGAACTGGTGCTACGTCGAGTGAAGAACGACTGGCGGAGCGCCGCCGAGGGTCAAAAGAACCACAAAAATCTTCCAATTGCGCTTGCACTATCTTGCTATTGGACAAAAAAATGAATTTTTTTTACTCCTTTTCTAACAAAGACTTACAGTTTTCAACCCCCAAAAAAATCACCGATTTTTGCATCAAACGCGCAAGTTCGTGCAAAGGGTGGGGGGACTATGTTTTTTTGAAACAGTATAATATGAATATCGAAGATCCGCCGGAGCCTTGGCGGAGGAGGACAAAATTACAAGATAAAACTCATTGTAGCGCGAAGCTGATATTATTAGCCCGCCGACCTGTCGGTGTGGTTATATTTACAAAAACGTCCAAAAGTGATCAAAAAATGAAAAAAACCGTTAAAAAACATGAAAAACTGACAAAAACACGATTTCATGGAAACGTTACAACTCACTCACTTTTTCCGCCAAATCCTCACTATTTTCAAAACCTTTTTTTGAGGAACGAACCCAATTTTAACTACTTAAATATCATTGCAACCTCTTATGGTACAGTAGCTTACAACGCTTCACAACCAAAACCCAAAAACGGAACGAACCCAATTAAAGCCAATTTCCGCAGGTCACGTCGAAGCCTCGACGAAGACAGATTAGCCCGCCGACCTGTCGGTGTGGTTCTATCTACAAAACCACTAAAAACACCCAGAGCCGAACCCTTGGATTACAAAAAACCTTATTTCGCGAAACGAACCCAATTTCAGAAAGGAGGCCTACACCTTAACTCACGAAACAACAAGGGATTACAACAGATCACACCGAAACCACCACCCCAAAAACGAACCCAAAGCAAACCCAATACGAACCCAAAACGAACCCAATACGGACCCAATTCGAACCCAAAGCAAACCCAATCCAAACCCAATTTCAGGAACTCAAAGCCCGAGAACATCCGCCATCGAATACAGACCCGGCTCCTTACCCACCAGCCACAAAGCCGCCCGGACAGCCCCCCTGACGAAAGTGTCACGATTATGGGCGCTGTGCGAAATCGTTATCGTTTCACCAAGACTGCTGAAGATAACCGAGTGGTCTCCGGTTATATCGCCTGCTCTTATCGCGTGCATACCGATGCTGCCCTTTTCTCTGAGCGAGTCGCCGCCCTCTCTACCGTGTACCAGGCAATCCGGGTACTTGCGCCCGGTAGCAGCCGCAATATTCTCAGCAAGGGTAAGCGCAGATCCCGACGGAGCATCCTTCTTGAAACGATGGTGGGCTTCGACGATCTCGATATCATATTCTTCACCGAGCATCTTAGCCGTTTGCCCGGCGAGTTTAAAAAGTGCGTTCATTCCCACACCCATGTTGGTCGCCTGGATCACGGGGACGTTTTCAGCTATTTTGCGTATCTTTTCAAGGTGGCTCTCGGTCAGCCCCGTAGTACCAATAACCAGGGCAACCTTGTTTTCAGCACAAAAATCAATAGTTTTGTCCGCAGCCTGCGGCAGGGAAAAATCTATAACCAAATCCCCTGCCTCCGGAAAACTCGACGAGAGCTTAGTTCCGATCTCGCCAATCCCGGCGAGCAACCCTGCATCCGTACCGATCTCGGGGTGCTCGGGAGCCTCGACAGCCGCGACAATGTCGAATTTGCCGGTTTCCGAGGCAATAGCGACAATACGCCTGCCCATTCTCCCGGCTGAACCGTTAATTATCAGGCGAGGTTTCATAAAATTCTCCTGTTTTTGTAATTATTGTTTGCTAATGGTCGATAAGTATATCAAACTATAAAAAGAATACAAGCCCCGAACAGCATCTTCGGATGCAAAGTAGAACTAAGGTTGAAGGGGTAAATTTTTGAGTTTTTTAATGTGGAGATATAAAATGCATAAGATAATTGCAAAATTCGCTATCGTAGCAGTAGTTTGCGTCTCAGCCGGTTTTTTCACTGGATGTGAAAGTGAGGCCCAGAACTCGGCGCTCCTCGGTACGGCGATCGGTGCCGGCATCGGAGCACTGGCAGGCGGTGATACGGAGGGTGCCCTTATCGGTGGTGCCATCGGCGGTGGTGTCGGTTACATGGCGGGCAACGAAGCAGAGCGAAAGACAACCCGGCGGGAAATGGCTGATATAAGAGCCGAACAGAATACCGTCACGGTATGGATCACCAATAGCAACGGCTCCAAGACCGATGTACGGCTGCGAAGGGATGGCCCAGGTTTTCGCGGACCAGGCGGTGAGTATTACGATAGTATGCCCACTACCGAGCAGTTGGCTCAGCTTTATGGTCGGTAATACGATTGTGTCTGGAGAATTGCCGGTTTAGAGGGGTCTGTACGCAGTTTCGTCATGGCCGGGTATACTCTTCGGGGGATTTGGCCATTTAAGCGTATCGAAGAGGAACTTGCATCCCTGACGTATCATCGTCCCGGGCATGCTCGGGAACATTTCAAAGCACCCTATAACGTCATTGTCGTACTTTGACAGCGTTTCGAGGAGATAGTTCCAGTTTTTCTTTTCCATACCGCCCCTGACACCGGGCGGTTCGTGGTCGTCGAGTTTGCCGTAATTATCCGTCAGGTGGATGTAGGTCGTTCTTTCGGCGAGTTTGTCGACATATTCTTCGAAGGGAGAATTTGCGTCGAGGTGGGCATACCCGGTATCCAGACAGTAACGGATCGAATCGAATTTTTCCCCGACTTGCAGCAATGCCGGCAGAGAACCGGTTTCGATACACAGAGTTACGCCGTGACGCTGGGCCATCTGTGCAACCTCCGTTACAAAGCCCCAATCGGCAATGCCCAACTGGTCCGAGATACACAGGCTCTGGAGATTGGCCACTACACAGGCATCGAGCGTCTTTGCGCATTGGAGCTGTTCGTCCCATTCTTCAAGGGTTGGACCGTCATCGCGGGATTTGAGCGAGATCTGCATGTCGCTTGTAGCTTCTTTTAGTCGTGGCCAGTTGCGTTCCACATATCGGCAGTCATTATGCCCCCTGATAGTCGGCCATATCTCAATTCCAAAACCAAGGTGCTTAAGATAATCGCACTCCTGCTCAAAGGAAAGGTGATGTTCACGCCACCAGAAAACCATAGTCGACATAGAATATTTTATACGCATACACAAAAACTCCTGATTTACTCCGGCTCTGTGGGGCGTTTAGTGCCACAAAAACGCCATATATAACGAATCTGTCGGCTGAAAGCAAGCAATGCTTGATTTTATTGCTGATAAGCTGAAGAAATTTAAAAAAAAATAGTTGAAATGGCCGAAGATAAGCGTATAATATGCAGTTTTACTTTTTCGGGAGAAATATAAGATGAAGAAAGACATACATCCTAAATATCAGACGGTCAGTGTCCGTTGTGGTTGCGGCAACACTTTTGAGACCCGCAGTACGTCAAAAGAGATACATGCCGAAATATGCTCGATGTGCCATCCATTCTATACCGGCAAGCAGAAATTTGTTGATACCGCAGGTCGCATTGAACGCTTCCAGAGGAAATTCGGATCCAATCAGGACTACTTCAAGAAAAAAGACAAGAAGTAGCTATATTGCAGATACTACAATTTACGCTGTTGATCATGATTATACAAATTATGTATTGGCAGCGTAATTTTTTTGTCCATGAACACAATGAACCGGACGCAGTCAATCCGGGAAGAGTTCCTATAATAGTAATACCAATGGTATTTATTACTATCGCGTTGTATGATTTATAAGTCATTGCTAAAAAAACTTTAACCGCGAACATAGGGACGCGTGTTTTTCACAATCAGCATAAAGGGTTTTTTATGTCAGCGCAGAATAAAGGTCTTTTTGCCAAACTCGAGGAGTTGGATGGGCGACTCTGCGATATAGAGTCCCAGATGCAGGATCCTGCTATAGCCAGCGACATCAACAAGGTCATCCCGCTTAGCAAGGAACAAGCCAAGCTTTCGCCCATGGTCTCCAGGTACAGGAAGTACAAAGAGTGCCTTGCCGGTATCGCCGATGCGGAGACGATGCTTGCGGACCCCGATCTTGATGAAGATTACAAACAGCTTGCCCAGGAGGAGATCAAGGAGCTTGAGGATCAAAAGGAACAACTCATAGGCCAGATCAAAGATACGCTTGTCATGAGCGATGATACCGCGATCGATTCTATTATCATGGAAATTCGTCCCGGCACCGGTGGCGACGAAGCGGCACTGTTCGTACGCGATCTTTACGGAATGTATACCCGCTATGCCGAAACAAAAAAATATAAGGTTGAGGTTCTTAGCTTAAGTCCTACCGAGATGGGCGGGTTCAAGGAAGTGATAATGAACGTCAAGGGCTCCGGCGTCTGGGCGGATATGGGCTATGAAGGTGGTGGTCATCGCGTCCAGCGTGTACCGGAGACCGAGGCTCAGGGGCGGGTGCATACCTCGGCTGCGACGGTTGCGGTATTGCCGGAACCGGAAGAGGTCGACGTCCAGATCGATCCGAGCGATGTGCTCGAACATGTATCACGCGCAGGCGGGCCGGGTGGTCAGAGCGTAAATAAGCTGAACAGTGCAATTAAACTTGAGCATGTTCCGACGGGCATTACCGTCAGTATGCGGGACGAAAAAAGTCAGCACAAAAACCGGGCGAAGGCTTGGCGGATCCTGCGGACGCGGATATATGAAAAACACCAGAGGGAGATCAACAAGGAGCGCGACTCTGTGAGGAAAACTATGATCGGCTCAGGCGACAGGTCATCTCGGATAAGGACGTATAATTTTCCACAAAATCGCATGACCGACCACAGAATTAACTTGTCCCTTTACAGTCTTGATAAGATAATCATGGGTGAGATGGACGAGGTCATCGCCGCTCTTAAGGAATCCGACAAGCAGCAGCGATTAGAAAATCTCTAAGGGAAATAGGAAATGATAGTCGTTGTTACCGGTACGGTTGGGATCAATAAGAAGCAGTATCTGCAAAAGGTTTGCTCTCTTGCCAAAGCTGCCGGCTATGACGTTACGCTTTGCAATATCGGCGACCTCATGTACGCCGAGAGCCCCGATATCACACCTGGCAGAATTCTTGACATACCCTTAAAGCGGCTGCACCTGCTGAGGCAAAGCGTGCTGAAAGATATCATCGCCAAATCAAAACAGGGCGGCAACTTCATCATCAATACACATGCGACATTCCGCTGGCGGCACGGGTTGTTCCCGGCATTTGACTTTGACCAGATGCGGCAGCTTAATGCCGATATGTATGTGTGTCTCGTCGATGGCGTCGATTCGCTTCACTACCGGCTCGTAAGTGACCACCCGATCAACCATATGCTAAAGGATCTGCTCGTCTGGCGTGAGGAGGAGATACTCGCTACCGAGCTTATGCAGCAGGGCGTAAATGACAAGGCGGCTCTTTACAGTCTTGCAAGAGGTGCCGGCGACGATACCGCCGAAACTCTCTACCGCTTGATGTTCGAACAGGAAAGAAAAAAGGCGTACCTTAGCTTTCCAATGTCACACGTCATGGATCAGCCTGACATTATCGCCGAGATAGAGCGGTTCCGCAAACAGATGAAAGAAACTTTTACCTGTTTTGACCCCGGCGATCTGGAAGAGGCGCATCTTCCATTTTTTGCCCGACAGGCGATAGTTGACGGCAAGGACTTCATCGAGGTCGAGACCTTAGGCAATAAGATTCGCTTCGACGTTGACGAGATACTTGGCATCGAGTCCGACATTAACAGCCAGATATACGCCCGCGACTTCGCCCTCATCGACCAAGCCGATATGATAATAAGTTTTGTGCCGCCATTTGTGGACGGCAGAGCGGTGATCTCCAGCGGTGTGGAACGCGAACTCCAACACGCACACGAAGCATCCAAGGAAGTCTATGTAGTGTGGACCGCCAAAAACGACCCGTCAGTTTTCATTACGCAGACAGCGACAAAAATTTTCAACAGTGCCGATGAGGCGACAGAATATTTTAAGGTCAGGGGATAGACGTAAGATGCTGCCGCAGACTAAAGAAGAATTAGCTTCTTATATTGATCATACACTGCTCAGGGTGGACGTTGGCCGCGCCGATGTCGAAAGACTTTGCGACGAAGCCGTTCGATACGGTTTTTGCAGTGTGTGTGTAAACCCTGTATGGGTGGAACTGGCAGCCGATATTCTCCATGGCAGCCCGGTCAAGGTTGACAGCGTGGTGGGATTTCCATTAGGAGCCGACCTGCCGAAGGTAAAGGCACTTGAGGCCAAAGAACTCGTCTATGCAGGCGCAGACGAAATTGACATGGTTGCCAATATCGCTACGATACTCGAAGCTGACAGCCATGCTCTTGCGAATGATCTCAAAAGCGTTCTCGACGTTTGCCGATCGATGCGCCCTGCCGTTACACTCAAGGTCATTATCGAATCGGCTTCGCTTAATGATGAGCAGATAAGATTTGCTTGCATGGTAGCAGAACAGGTTGGTCTTGACTTTGTAAAGACCTCTACCGGGCTAAATCCCGCTGGTGGAGCCAAGGTCGAAGACGTTCGCTTGATGGCTGAGACGGTAAACCGCTGCCAGGTAAAAGCCGCAGGTGGCGTACGCGATGCCGAAACCGCACTTGCAATGATAGAAGCCGGCGCAACCCGGATAGGAGCCTCGGCTTCGGTTGCGATAGTAGATGGTTTTGCCGGAGGCAGGCAATGAGCATGGTCAATTGCAAGTTGCGGTGCAGATTGGTTAAAACCAACGCTAAACTTTCAGCGGTCACTGAACTTTTCGCATCGAAAGAGCTTTGCTCGATACTCGGCGGCAATGCATCAGAAGATAAAGCCAACCGGTTCAGCACATGGGCGTGCGCTCCAAGAGAAATATTTAATTTCAAATATGGTGACTATGGACTCTTCGAGAAGCTAAAGGCAGCCATTGACAAATACGCACTTGACGGCGACAAAGATAAGTCATTGCCAAAAGGTATTTTTCCCGGCGGGTGGATCGGGTATTTCAGTTACGATCTCGATCAATACATCGAAAAAGTTCCAAAGACCGCAGTTGACGATATCGGTATTGACCTTATCAGGCTCTGCTTTTATGACCGCAGCGTTTGCTATGACCACAAAGAAAAGAAGTGGTGGCTGATCGCGCTGGAGATAGAAGGTGACGGTGAAACCGCCGAGGACAAACTCAATCAACTCGGTGCCATGCTTACAAAGGCCGAAGGCATACATGTATCTAAACCTGTCACTGCTGACGTCGAAGCTGTGGATGTCTCCGGTATCGATTGCAATATGACCAAGGCGTCCTATCTGCACTCACTTGCGAAGATACGCCGCTATATCTATGACGGCGAAGTATATCAGATCAATCTTTCGCAGCGGTTCGAATGCGACTACACCACAACGCCCGTAGAACTCTATCACTGGCAAAATGAATACAACCCGAGTCCCTACGCCGCGTTCATTGACGCAGGCAGCTTTAGCGTGGTGAGCACTTCGCCGGAAATGTTCCTTACCATCGATGGCGGTGTGATATCGACCAAGCCCATCAAGGGAACGCGACCGAGGATGAGCAATTGCCCGGGCGCTGACCAGATCAACGAAGCCAACTTCGCCGAACTCGTCGAAAGCGAAAAGGACCAGGCTGAGCTTAATATGATTATCGATCTCGAACGAAACGACCTGACGCGAGTCTGCAAATACGGTACGATAAAGGTCACCCAGCCGAGGACGATCGAAAAATATCCGACGGTTTTTCATGCGGTGGCAACGGTCGAAGGGCAGCTTCACGAAGATATGGATTTTTGCGATGTCCTGAAGGCGACCTTCCCCGGCGGTTCGATAACAGGCGCTCCAAAGATCCGCTCGATGGAGATCATAGATGAGCTTGAACCGACCCAGCGGAGCGTATATACCGGCAGTATCGGATTTATCGGCGTCGATGGCAGTGTATGCTTGAACATCGCGATAAGAACGGTTATCATCAAGGGTCAGACGGCTTATGTTCAGACTGGCGGTGGAATAGTCGCCGACTCCAACGCGCAGGACGAGTGGGACGAAACCATAACGAAGGCCCGCGCACTGCTCGCCGGGATCGTAGCGGTGCAAAATGAAAGTAAAACCAAAAAGACACAGGCAGAAACGAAAGCGCATTAGATGGCAAAAGTTTTTCTTAACGGTAAGATAGTTGACGATACTGCGGCGCACATCTCCATAAGCGACAGTGGCTTTCTCTACGGGATGGGGCTGTTCGAAACGATGCGGGCGGCGGGTGGAAAGGTCTTTGCACTTGATGACCACCTCGACCGGCTCTTTGCGAGTATCGCGGCCTTGGGCCTTAAGAATGTCTGCGAAAGGGAATTTGTCGTCAAGGCGATAGACAAAACGCTCAAGGCTAACAAACTTGAAAATGCTCGTCTGAGACTGACCCTTACGAATGGGCCGGTCGCTGCTGAAACCGAAAACCCTACACTGCTGATAACTGCGACGGATTTCCAGCCTTATCCTCCCGAGTACTACAAAGACGGTGTCAGCGTTGTGATAACCGATTGCAGGCAAAATGCAACCGACCCTACCGCCGGACACAAGACTACGGATCTGTTCTCGCGGCTGCATGTGCTAAATGATGCCCATAGAAAAAAAGCAGCAGAGGCGTTGTGGTTCACCACGGAAAACATCCTCGCCGAAGGCTGTGTCAGCAATGTGTTCCTCGTAAAAGATGGTATCCTGCAAACGCCGCGATTGGAAACGCCCATCTTACCGGGCATCACGCGAAAAACGATTTTGCGGATCGCGCCCGATGAACAAATAGAAGTTGTCGAAAAGGATCTTACCATACAGGATGTATTGGCCGCCGATGAGATATTCCTGACTAATGTCGTCATGCTCGTTTTACCGGTCATTCAGGTCGAAGCCAGCACTATCGGTGACGGCAAACCCGGCGAGGTAACAAAGAAGATATTAGCGATTTTGCAAAATGAAGTCAGAGCGCATGGAGAAACGAAATGAAGGTAAAAGATATTGTCGCTGCCATTGAGATAATAGCACCGAAGAAGCTGGCTCAGGATTGGGATAATACAGGTTTACTCGTTGGTGATGCCGAGCAGAATGTCAAGAAGATGCTCGTTACGATCGACGTTACAAGTGATGTCGTCGCCGAAGCTAAAAAACTCAAAGCCGATATGATACTCAGCTATCATCCGGTGATATGGGATGGATTGAAAAACGTCACACCCGAAGGCGAAGGAGCCGTCGTATACGACCTCGTAAAAGCCGGCATAAGCGTCTATTCGATACACACATCCTTCGACGTAGTAGCCGGCGGTGTCAATGACGCCCTCGCCGATATGCTCGGTATCGAAGATGCCGAACCCATAGGCGATTATGTCGAGGCGCCCGCAGGGATATATTATAAGCTGGTGGTATTCGTCCCGGTCGATAATGTAAACGCCGTTGCCGATGCTCTCTATTCTGCTGGTGCCGGTGCGATCGGTAACTATTCACACTGCGGTTTCCAGAGCGAAGGGGTTGGAACGTTTCTACCTCTGGATGGTGCAAAGCCCGCTGTCGGTAAGAAGGGCAAGCTTGAAGAGGTCTACGAGGTGAAGTTGGAATCGATCGTCGCAGAGGACAAGGTTGCCGCTTGTATCGCTGCCATGAAAGCGGCCCACCCTTACGAAACACCTGCCTTTGACGTGTTCCGCCATTATAATATGGAAAGCAAACTGGGGCTGGGCAGGATCGGCATGCTCAAAAGCCCGATGAGTCTGGATAAGCTGATCGAAAAAATAAAGAAGACAACCGGCGCTAAAGCTGCCGGTATAGTAGGCAAGGACAAACGCACCGTGAGGAAAGCCGCTGTGTGTGCGGGTTCCTGCGGAAAGATAATAAATACGATCATCGCCGAAAAATGCGACCTCTATGTTACCGGCGAGATAAAGCACCACCAAGCTATTGCGGCTCGCGAAGCGGGGCTGACGTGTATATGTCTTTCACATACGGTCTCGGAACGGTTTGCTTTGAAAAATCTTATAAAGAACTTGAAAAATCCCCTCAAAGGTGTAACAATGACCCTGAGTAAAAAAGACGCCGACCCGTTTACATGGAAGAGTATATGAGTGACGAAAAAGAAATTGACGAAGAGATGATCGAAAATGCCGAAGCTGCCAGTGACGATGATATCAGCGATGACGACCTCGTAGAGCAACTGGATGTCGAACCTGAATCTGAGGAGGCAGAAGATGCTGAGGAAACGGACGAAGACGAGGGCGAAGATGATGCAGACGACGAAAGTGACGGCAGATTCTACGATATTGACGATCCGCTGGAGGTGGATGGCGAAGTCGAGATCCGAATGGTGGATGTCATCGAAGCTGTCCTGTTCGCAAGTGACGAACCGCTTTCGGCTGCCCGTCTGGTCAATGTATTAGAGGTTGGCAGTGCAAAACAGGTCCGTGAGTGCATCGAAAGTCTCAACAAAGCCTACGAAGTGACCGGCAGGCCCTTCCGTATCGAACAGATCGCAGGCGGCTATCAGATGATGACTCTTAGCTGTTTCAACGGCTGGCTCAAAAAGCTCCTTCGCGTTCGCACCGAAACGAAACTTTCACCGGCAGCTCTGGAAACACTTGCGATAGTCTCCTATAAACAGCCGGTCATGCGAGCCGACATCGAAGCGATCCGGGGCGTAGCAAGCGGCGAGATGATACGCGGATTGATGTACAAGGGACTCGTAAAGATCGTCGGACGCGCCGAGGTTATCGGCAGGCCTATGCTCTACGGAACAACAAAAAAATTCCTCGACATCTTCGGCCTCAACACCATAAAGGATCTCCCCAAAATAGAAGAACTGAAAAAACCAGCAGAGTAGGCTTGCTGCTTTATGCTGGATTTTGTCTTTGCAGATTCACGGCGATCTCTTTGAATTTGCCCAGGGCGTGGTCGTAGAATATTTTGTAACTTTCACAGAAGTAGCTCTTCTGTTTGAATCCCTTACCGTATGCGTTCCTGTCCTTCATACAGCCGCCGCGGCAGATGTCCAGATACCGGCAGACAAGACATTTGTTATCGATGCTCTGTTTCTGCCTGCTAAACTGCCGTTTCATCTTACTCGAAGCTAATTGCTCTATTGGAGTTTCCATGATATTGCCGATGAGCCACTGCTCTTCGACAAAGAAATCGCAGCAGAAGACGTCGCCATTATGCTCGACAACAATATAGTCGCCGCACTTAGGCTGAAAGGTGCATTCCGTATGACCCTGCCCGAGGCAATATGAAAGGATCGAATCAAACGTCCTTACGCTCAGTTTCGTGATACCGTATTCGATCCACCGGTCAAATATCCTGCACAGAAATTTTCCGTACTGTTGAGGCGTTATGCTAAAGTCCGTAACTCCGCCGGTTTCCGGATCGGGTTCAACGCACTGGACGAATTGTAGGAACCGTATCTTCTGCTCGATGAAAAAATCAAACAACTCATCCGGATGTTCTACGTTATGATTGCTCAGCAGCACGAGTATATTGAACTCTACCTTGTGCTGCCTGCACCTTTCGATAGATGCCATCACCCTGTCAAACGTACCCTTACCCGAAAAGTCCATACGGTGATGATCGTGAAATTTCTGTGGCCCGTCCAGACTTATCCCCACGAGAAACTTATACTCATTAAGAAACTTACACCACTTTTCGTCAAGCAGTATCCCGTTAGTCTGCAGCGCATTGGTAATTAGCTGGCCCTCTTCGCCATGTTTTTGCTGAAGCTCGACAACCTTCTTAAAGAAGTCAAGGCCCATCAGCGTAGGCTCACCCCCTTGCCATGCAAAGCTGCTATTGCCAAAACGAAGGGAAACGTAATTGCTGACGAGTTTTTCAAGCACCTCACCGCTCATCCGGTGCTTAGCCTCACCGAAAAGCGAACTCTTGCAAGCGTAAAAACAGTACCTGCAATTAATGTTACAGTCCGGACCGCTTGGTTTGATCAATAAAGTAAAGGGACGCACAAGAAAACCTTGTCTGGTTATTCATTGTCAATCGATACCGTCAAGGATCTGTGAGTAGAACTCAAGATACTTATCTCTATCTTCGGTTTTTCGCATTGCGATCGCCGAACGCGGATGGCGGTTCAATATCCCCGTGATCGCGTACGGTATCATATAACCCCATTCGATCTCGTCCCGCATCGGTATCATGTAGTCCTGGATAACCTTGAGGACCGGCTCTAATGAAAATTTCGGATTCTTCAAAAAGCCCATAAGAAGCTCAAGCGGACAATTGCCCGCACCACGGCCGATACCGTACAGCGAACCATCCACGAGGTTGCAATCTTTTCGAATACCTTCAATTGTATTAGCGAAAGCTAATTGCTGGTTATTATGACAGTGCATGCCAATACGCTTGCCGGGAAGATGTTCCTGGTAAAGTTTTACCATGTGATGGACCTCTTCGCTGAAGAAATTGCCATAGCTGTCGACGACATAGACCGTCTCGGTGGGGCACTTGGCGAGTTGGTCGAGTGCTTCGATTAACTCGAACTCATTCTCTGCCGATATCGCCATAACATTGACTGTCGTTTCGTATCCGAGATCATGGCAGCGGTTTACCATAGAGATCGCCTTGTCAATATCTTTTGCATACGAGGCGACCCTGATCATATCGACAGGGCTCTGATCGACAGGAACAAACTCCTGCTCGGCGACGCGGTGGGCGTCTACCATGATACTGATCTTAACATCGGACTCGATGCCGTCGGTGATCTCGCGGATCTTATCGTCGTCGCAATACTTCCAAGCGCCGAACTCGGCTGGGGGAGCGTATTTCCTGCTGGAACGATAGCCCATTTCCATATAGTCGATACCGGCTTCGGTAAGGGACCGGTAAACCTCACGGACGAATTCGTCGGTGAAGTAGTGATTATTTATCAATCCGCCATCGCGGATAGTGCAATCCAAAACCTTAATTTCTTCTCTGAACATTTCTCACTCCTAAATTGTGCCAAAGCACCCACTACTATTGCGCTGTACCGGATACCATGCTAAAAAAGTTTGTCTATAGTTTTTTCGACAATTTCCTTCGCAACCTCATGTGCCCACTGTCCCTTTCGGCAAAGAGCATGCCCCATGCTTTCGAGCAGGACGAAGCGGGGCCACTGGTTGACCGCCTTCTTGTCATGTTTGATCAATTCTATTATATTTTGCCTCTCAAGTCCAGAAGGTATTTTAATCGGCATAGATAAGCGGCTTAAAAGAGCCTTTACGCGGGTTTCGCGGTCATCATCGACCAAGCCCATCTCCTTTTCGATGCCAATTGCCCCTATTATGCCGATTGCCACGGATTCGCCGTGAAGCAGTTCAAATTGCGATGCCGACTCGATGGCGTGCCCGATAGTATGCCCGTAGTTGAGAATTCGGCGTTTATTCTGTTCGGTCGGGTCCTCCTCAACAACCGAAGCCTTGATCGAACAGTTTTTCAGAGCCATCTGCTCAAGCACCGATTCATCCCTGTTCAATATAGCCGGCATATTTTCTTCAAGGAAGCCGAAGTAATCGCCGTCGGCGATAAGAGCATGCTTAACGGATTCGATGAGACCTGCTCTGTAAACCCTGTCATCGAGGGTTTTTAACGTAGCGACATCTATATGTACAGCCGCCGGCTGCCAGAAGGATCCGAAAGCATTCTTGCTGACGCTGGAATCGACGCCGGTCTTGCCGCCAACTGAAGAATCGGCTTGTGCTACCGGCGTAGTCGGGATATGAACGACTTGCACGCCCCGCTTGAAGATCGCCGCTGCGAATCCTGCAATATCCCCGACCGTTCCGCCGCCAAGGGCAATGACTACGCAGTCCCTTCCCAGCTTCGCTTTTTCCATGGTCTCAACTATCGAAACAACGGTGTCTATTGTCTTGGACGTCTCACCGGCAGGGTCGATCACGAACACGGTAGCATTATTTCCTGCCAGAAGCGTTTCGAGGTGACCGGCTTTTACGACATTCGAATCGGTTACGACGAATTTGCCGCTCGTGGCGAATTTCTCTTCCAATTCCGACCAGACTGCGCAAAGAGTGCCCGTCCCGATAGAGATCGGGTAGCTTTTCGCTTCAGTTGCAGGTATTGTTACATTTATCCGGTTCATCGTAAATTTTCACAAGGATCTTCAAAGACTGTTAATAAGTAATAACGCTATGGATGTCATAACCACGCAGTTTGTCACGGCCGCCCAGACCGGAAAGCTCGATCAGGAACGTAAGGGCATGGATCTCGGCACCTAGTTTCTCCATCAGCTTACACGCCGCCGCCATGGTCCCGCCCGTTGCAAGAAGGTCATCTACCATCAGGACTTTTTCGCCAGGCTTTATCGCATCGGTATGGACTTCGATCGTATCGGTGCCATACTCAAGGTCATAGGTAACCGATTCAGTCTTGTAGGGAAGTTTGCCGGGTTTTCTGACGGGTACAAAGCCGGCATTGAGAGCCTTAGCGACTGCGGACCCGAAAATAAATCCTCTTGCCTCAACTGCGGCGACATGTTGAATACCCGCTTTGGCAAATGGCCCAGTCAAGGCTTCGATAGCATCGGCAAGAGCATCTTTGTCGCTCAGCAGCGGCGTAATATCCTTGAATAATATGCCCTTTTTGGGGAAATCCGGCACATCACGGATAAAATCTGTAAGACAAATCGCTTTTTCTGACATTTCGACAATCCCTTTATTATCATACTGTTAACTACCATAAGTGGCTAAGTATACACTATTTGTAATGCAAAGGAAAGTGTTTATGTCAAGGGGAATTTTAGGGTGTTAGTAACGAGCAAGACTGTGTTTTTGGGTGGTGTGGTGCCAATATCAGTCTGTCATCAACTCATGGAGTTTTGACAAACCGTTTCTTTGTATCTGGCGGATCCTTTCGCGGGTCAATCCGAGCACTTTGCCGATCTCTTTTAGCGTCAGCGGCAGTTCGCCATCGAGCCCAAACCGCAAAGTCAGCACCTCGGCTTCTCTGGGCTCTATTTCACTGAGCAGGCTTATGGCTTTTTTTAGCTCTTCGTCACTGACAAGGGCATCTTCCGGAAGGGCACAGTGTTCGTCGGGGATGGTGTCGTTGAGGCCCGAACCTTCTTCAAGAGAGTCTCCCTGGAAGCCGGCATCGACAACCTCGACGATATCCCTTATGGCCTTTGCCTTCTTGAGAGTTACCTTCATGGCTTCTGCCATCTCTTCAAGTTCCGGATGTCTTGCCAGATCGGACTCAAGTTCGGCCCAGATATAACGCCACTGGTTGATCAACTCAACCATATAGGTCGGTATATGTATCGGCTGGGCATTCATCAAAAGGGCCCTTTTGATGCTCTGCTTTATCCACCATGCGGCATATGTGCTGAACCTTACGCCATGCTCAGGGTCAAATGTATCGACTGCCCTGAGGAGACCGAGGTTGCCCTCCTCGATCAGGTCGGAAAAAGTCAGGGTTTTACCCGAATATCTCTTTGCGATACTGACTACAAGCCTTAAGTTGCTGCGAACCATGCGGTCCCTGGCTGCGGGGTCATTATCTTCGAGGATAAGGGTCGCCAACTGCTTTTCCTGTTCCCAGGTCAGCAGCGGCGATCCGTCGATTTCCTTGAGGTATTCTTTTATAGTTGCATCAAACGCTATAATAAGCCTCCTGCCCGGCATTTCGGGTTATTGAATCTGTTAGAGCCCATCTTATCGGGCTCTAAAACATCATCCTCATCAAAGCCTGCTATTGTATCGGACAATTGCACAGCTTTGTTTAGCGTTTATTCGTCATCAGAAGTATCAACTGTCCTTGTTGTCGTCACTGTTGTCGTTTTCCTGCTCGTCAGCATCCTCTTCTTTGGGTTCTTCGGTACTGTCAGTTTCTTTTGTTTCCTCGGCAGTATCCTCTTCTTTGGGTTCTTCGGTACTGTCAGTTTCTTTTGTTTCTTCGGCAGTATCCTCTTTTTTTGGTTCTTCGGCATTGTCGGCTTCTTTTACCGGTTCAGTGTCGGTTTCCTCGGTCGTTTCGGCAGGTTTTTCTTCTTCCTGCTTGGTGATCGAGAGGATAACGGATTCGGGCATTAGAGCCCCGTCGAGTCCGCCTTTTTTCGGCGATGCTTTGGTCTCAGTGGCCGCCTTGTCTTTTTCACCGCTTTCTTCTGCGGCCCATTGAACCCTTCTTAAACTAAGCCCTATTTTTCTGGAATCGACATCTACCCTTAATATCTTTACTTCCAGTTCCTGATCGGCGTTAATAACATCCTGAGGCTTATCGATCTTATGGTCGGCTATCTCAGAGATATGCAGAAGGCCCTCAAGGCCTGGTTCCAATTCAATGAAAACGCCGAAGTTGGTCATCTTTGTTGCATTACCCTTAACTACCTGGCCCGGCATGTATTTTTCGGGGATCGCTCTTAGCCACGGATCCTCGGTCATCTGTTTGATGCCAAGTGAGACGCGGCGTTTATCCTCATCCACTTCGAGAACTACGCACTTGAGCTGCTGTCCCTTTTCCAATACTTCATTTGGATGATTGAACTTCTTCGTCCAGCTTAGATCGGAAATGTGAACCAGTCCGTCGATACCAGGTTCGATCTCTACGAAAGCGCCGTAGTTTGTAATACTGGTAACCGTCGTAGTAACGATCGTTCCCGGAGGATATTTCTGTGCCGCGATTGACCACGGATTGGTCTCAAGTTGTTTTACACCAAGAGATATTTCCTGTTTATCCTTATTTACATCGAGAACGATAACCTCGATCTCATCGGTCAGGTTGAGCATATCGGCAGGGTGAGCGATCCGTTTGGTCCAGCTCATCTCACTGATATGGACCAGTCCCTCGACACCTTCTTCAAGTCGGACAAAGGCGCCATAGTTCATGATGTTGACAACCGTGCCTTTTATCCTGCTGCCGATAGGATACCTGTCCTCAACCGTTGTCCATGGGCTTTCGGCCTTTTGCTTAAGACCGAGTGATATCTTTTCATGTTCCTTATCGACACCGATGACGATGCACTCAACTTCCTGGTCAAGGTGGACAACTTCCGAAGGATGGCTTATCCTGCCCCAACTCAGGTCGGATATATGCAAAAGGCCGTCGAGACCGCCAAGGTCAACGAATACACCGAAGTCGGCGATATTCTTAACAACACCCTTGCGTACCTGACCTTCTTCGATCTCATTAAGTATTTTTTCTTTGCTGCTGCGGCGTTCATCCTCAATGAGTTTTCGCCTGGAGACGACAATGTTGCGGTTTTCAGTATCGATCTTGAGTATCTGGCACTCAATGTCCTGCCCGATGAAACGGCTGATGTCGCCAGGTTTCCGGATATCGACCTGGGAGGCCGGCAGAAATACCGGAACTCCGATATCAACCAGCAAACCGCCTTTGATCCTTCTCGTGACCTTGCCGGTTACAACGTCGCCCTCTTTGTTTATCTCAACGATTCTTTCCCATCCACGTATCCGGTCGGCTTTTCGTTTGCTTAGAAGTATACCGCCGCCTTCGGCATCAATGTCTTCTAAAAGAACTTCGATGTCAGCACCGGCAACGATCTCTTCAGGATCGTCCCATTCAGAGACATCTACGGCTCCTTCACTCTTTAAGCCTAATTCAATGACAACCTCACTTCCTATTCTTGTGACGATTTTGCCAGCCAGAATAGTGCCTGGAAGGAGTGTTTCGATCTTCTTTTCTAAAGCCGCTGCCAGCAGCTCGCTGTGTTCTTCTACAAATAACTCGTTTACTTCTTTTTCGATTTGCTCGTGTGACAACCCCAATTGACCAATAATGTTTCTATCTACCATGAAAATACTCGTTTCTACTGTGGTGTCTGTTCTTATTGCCCATCTGCGCCCCACATTTACGCAGTCAAGCAATTATTAACGTGGTTAATAATAATAAAAAATGCACTGACCTACGCAGCCAATGCAATATCTTCTTCCCTTTACATTTTGCTACTATTAGGCTAACTGCCAGCAGAGTCGAAAGACTCCAGTTTTTCGACAAACTCCGTGATCACCTGATTCGGAGTAGATGCACCGGCAGTAACACCTGCGGTGATTTTACCAGATAGTAAAGATTTGTCAAGACCTTCCCAGTTTTCTAAGTGAAAAGTTTTTTTGTTATATTCCAGACATAACTCAGCAAGCTTTCTCGTGTTTGCACTATGAAGCCCGCCCAAAACGAACATTATATCCACCTTTCGGCATAATTCTACCGCCGAATCCTGCCTTTTTATGGCTTCGCGGCACAAAGTATTGATTATTTTCAGCTCAGTAAAGCCATATTTGACGATCTCGGCGACCATCTTGCTAAAGTGGTCCGGTGTCTGCGTCGTCTGGCATATCACCCCAAGTTTACCATTTTTGGGGAGCCTCGAAAGGTCGGATATGTCTCCCAGGACCTCGACATTTTCTGCAAAGCCTACGATACCTTTAACTTCAGGATGGTCCTTGTCCCCTATGATCACAACTTTATAGCCATGATTATTTAGTTCCTTGCTGATTTTCTGGAGCCTCTTAACCAGAACGCATGTGGCATCGACGATCTTCAGGCCCTTTTTCTCAATTTTTCGCAACTGTTGGAGCGTTGCGCCATGTGAACGGATCAGTATGGTCCCGGACTCTACTTTGTCGATTGAATCGACTGTTTTGAGTCCGGATTCAGTTAATTGCCTTACCATGTCATCATTGTGTATGATCGGGCCAAGGCTGTGGACATCACTCTGCTTGGCAAGAGTCTTGCGAGCCAGTTTAATGGCATTATTTACGCCAAGACAAAATCCGCATTTTTCGGCGACTAATACTTTCATTAGTTTTCCTGTGATACTTCGATATTTTCGTTCGTTTCTCCAGAGGCCAAACCAGACATGACATCGGGATAATCAAAGGCTTCTCTGCCCATCTTCACCCTCGCTTCATTCTGCAAACGCCTGAGCGTACCGGTAATGAATGCGGCGAATTTCTCATCTCCAAGTTCCTTTACTTTTTCGGCGTCTATTGGTTCACCGTAAATTACCGTTACCGGCTTGCGCGACGGAAAACGCTTTCCACGCGGCCAGCACTCAAATGCCCCCTCAACAGCTACGGGAATAACCGTCGCATTGGTCCTGCGGACAAAGAGACCGAACCCCGGTTTGAGATCGGCGATCTTGCCGTCACGCGTCCGGGTAGCTTCAGGAAACAGGCATATGGCGCCGCCGCTCTTGAGAACCCCGATGACCCTTTTCATTGTGGATAGCTCCGGCTTATCGCGGTTGACGGGAATGCAGTTAAAATATGGAAAAAGTTTCCCGAAAGCACCTTGGAAAAGCGTATGCCTGGCCATAAAGTGAAAATCTCTTTTGATCGGCCCCTGACATAATGGCGGATCCATAAAACTCTGGTGATTGCTCAGCAAAAGCACCGGTCCTTCTTTCGGCACATTCTCTCTGCCATAAACCGCCACCTTGTAGGGCCAGTAAAACAAGAGCAAAGCTATATTCTTAAAAAACGTATACGCCATTTTTGTCGTGTCCTTTAGCTTCCCCGGATATGCCCGAGTATCTTTTCAATTACCTGTTCGATATTCAGTTCCGTTGTGTCGATAGTGATCGCGTCGGCTGCGCAGGTCAGCGGCCCGACTTCTCTGGCTTCGTCGGACGCGTCTCTTTGCACGATCTGTTCCCTGAGTTCCTCAAGATCGACTTCCTTACCGTTTTCCTTAAGCTGTGCCTGCCTCCTGTGTGCTCTCTCGTCAGGATCCGCGACAAGAAAGAATTTAAAATCCGCATCGGCAAAAGCGACCGTCCCCTGATCCCTGCCTTCGGCAACGATTTTTTCGTAGTCTCCGGCAAGACTTCTTTGCATCTTAACCAGTGCCCCCCGCAGCTTCGGCGCAGAAGCGATATACTTAACATTGACCGTAACCTCCGGGTCCCTGATCGCGTCCGTTTCATCGATGCCGTTGATGCTAACTTGCGTATGCGTACCCGTAATGGCAAAGCGAAACTCATTGCCCTCCAGAACACCGACAAGGGTCTCTTCATCCGTAAGCGTAGCTCCGGCCCGCATCGCCGCAAGCGTAACCGCCCGGTACATCGCCCCGGTATCGAGAAACCCCGCACCCAACCGCTCTGCAACAAGTTGAGCAATAGTACTCTTACCACTACCCGCAGGCCCGTCAATCGTTATCACCATCTTTAGTTCCCGTCCGCATTTACACTCTCATCGATCCTTATCGCTACTATGCTTGTGTCGTCGATCTGCGGGGCCAGTCCTACGAATCTTCGACGGTACCTAAGTATGCTCCGTATCATCCGATCGGCTTTGTACTTTAAGTGTGCCTTTGCGGTTTTCAGCAGCCGCTCCTTACCCCAGAAGCTGCCTTCGAAATTCGCCGCATCGATAAGCCCGTCGGTATACATCAGCAAGCAGTCTTTTTCTTCAAGACAAACGCTGCCAATCTCATACTCAGCATCTTCGAGGATCCCGAGAACCAGTCCGCCGGCGTCAAGTTCGATCACGTCATCGCCCCTAAAAAGCAGCCCCGGCTCATGGCCGCAGTTGCAGTATGTAACCTTCATATCTTTCGTATCTATCCTCGCTACGAACAGCGTAATAAACTCACCGTCCCTGCATTCGCGGCATGCAACCGTATTGAGTTTAGCTATAATGTCAGCCAACGAGTGCCGCCCGTACCCGCCGTCGGCATAGGCCCGGATCGTCCCCCGGAACATACTCATCATCATCGCAGCCGGTATTCCCTTACCTATCACATCGGCGATCGCCACAGCAACCGTATGGTCGTCAAGCTGAATAAAATCATAAAGGTCCCCACCGATCTGAAAGCACGGTTTATAGATCGCCGCCATATCCAACCCGCATAGACACGGCAGCTTATCCGGGATCATCCGTCTTTGTATGACCGCCGCCAGCCTCATCTGCTCAGCCATGCGCGCTCCTTCGACCGCCTCAGCGTAGAGCCTTGCATTGGTTATCGCCACGGCACACTGGCTTGCGACAAGCCGGGCGATCGCCCGGGTATCTTCATCGAAACGGTTCGGCTTGGGACTGTACAAACGCAAAACACCGATCGGCTTATTACGAAAACTCATCGCGACCGTAAGCTGACTTATAAGTCCTTCCTGAGCGGCGGCTTCCGGATACTTGACCCGCTCGTCCACACGCATATCGTCCAGAACGATATCATGACCCTCAAAGGCAGCCTTAATTACCACGTCTTCCTTCGACACCGGGCCCTTATTGCGATACTCGTCGCTCAAACCGAACGTACTCCGCATACTCAGCTCACCTTTACTGTCATCCAGCAGCCGGATCGAACACGCCTTGGTTTTGGTGATACGCACCGCCGCCTCCGCCAGCCGGTCCAGCACATCGGCAAGGGCATATTTACCCGCAACCATCGTAGTGATCTGGTATATTTCAGAGTCTCGCTCTATCTGTTGTTTTGATTTTATCTTCATAGTATCGCCGCGATTATAACCGAATACGCAGGATTTTGCATTTTATTTTTGATTACCCTCTTTTTATCCGCTATCATGTACCGTTATGCCTGACATAGCCAAACACATAATATTCACCGGCAGGGTTCAGGGCGTCGGTTTCCGCTTTACCGCCCAACGGATCGCACTGAGGTATGAACTGACAGGATTCGTCCGTAATCTGCCAAATGGCTCCGTCGAAATGTTAGCACAAGGCCGTCCTGAAGATGTTAGCGACTGCCTGCGGGACATGGGCAAAAGTTTTCCCGGCGTCCGGGACACAAAGATCGAAAACATCGAACTAAAACCAAAGTACAGGAATTTTCAGATCACTTTTTAGCCGCGGCTTTTTTAGCTGCGTCCCTTTCTTCCCACCCGGCGACCTCTTCCAACCTTTCGATGATATTCAAATGCTGCGTACATGCCTCCTGGCACTTTCCGCACTGGACGCAATCACCCGCCGAAGCCGTGCGGTCGACCAGCAGCCCCCAGTTATGCTGAAAATCGACCTGTTCGATCAGTTCTTCTTCAGTCTTCGAGGCGATGAGCTTCTCATTATAGAACTGCATATAATTTGCGACCGGTATATTCTCCGGGCAGATATCGCCCATGCAATATCCGCAGCCGGTACACACGGTATCCATATTCGCAGAGATATTCTCCTTAATACGTTCAATATCGCCAAGAGTAAAGGGCTTGCAGTTGTCCGCGATCCTACAAGCCATATCGATATGCTTTTTCGTAGTAAACCCAACCAATGTCACCGTTATTTGCGGGCTGGAGATACAGAATCTAAGCGCAGCTTCGGTTGGACTTTCACCTTTGCCTGCCAGAAAACTCAGTGCCTTTTCATTTTTCGGTATGACCCCTCCCGAAAGCGGATTCATCGCTACAACGCCGCGACAGGCATTGTAAGCAGCCTCTACTCCTTCCCAGCGATAGAGGAAGTTGAGAATATTTACACCTAACAGAACGCCTTCAAACTCGCCCTTACTGATGATCGTGCTGATATCTCGCCCGGGCAGATGGGTCGAGATAACGATGTTATCGATCAGCCCCTCTTCCTTGCACTTTAGCAGGCCCTCGTACTGGCCGCCCGGCTTCATCGCCAATTCGTATTGATCCATCCGGCGAATGCACCACACATGATAAAAATCGATTCTTTCGATCTTCAGACGCTTAAGCGATTTTTCCACCGCCTTGCGAGCCTTGTCAGCCGTATCGAAATCAGTCGGCATACCCTTCGTCGATACATAGAACTCGTCTCGTTTGTCCGCCATCTGCTTTAGTGCGATACCGAAGATGTCCTCGCTTTTGTCCTCGCAATACATCGGAGCCGTATCGAAATAGTTAATACCCTTCTCGAAGGCATAGTGCAAAAGTTCAGAGTTTTCTTCATTTGAGTGACTAACGTCAAACTGCATCCCCCCGAACCCGACAGCACTGACCTTAGCGTTGGTTTGACCGTATTGTGCGTATTGCATTACTGTACCTCCCTTGTACCCAAAAAAAAGGGTGGAAGAGGGGAATCGAACCCCCGACCCCTAGATCCACAATCTAGTGCTCTAACCAACTGAGCTACTTCCACCATCACTACCGGCTTACTGCCGGAACGACATATTCTACTCAATCACGCCCCGATGTCAATAAAACTTCCAATTCAGTATGAAAATAAGGCCCGCAACCGAATTCAATGTCCTTGGAACGGCTGTTTAGAAATAAAAATGATACATGAGAGAAAAAGTTCTTGACAGATTTAAGGAATATTTATATAATTAATGCTGTTGTTAATCCATTAAATATGTTTAATGTCTTTAAGTAGGATTAATTTAGGAGGATAAGATGTTTTCGTCATCAAGACAAAACCACAATTTACAGTACAAACCAGGCCTGATTTTAATGTTAGCTTTCGCCATATTCACCGTCCAGGCCCGAGGTGATATTATTGAACTCCAAGCTAATAAAGACAATACACTCTATGAGTCTTCAACCGGCAATCTAAGCAACGGTGACGGTGATTATTTCTTCGCTGGCCGAAACGATCTGAGTTCGGATTCTAAGCGACGCGGATTGATCGCTTTTGATATCGCCTCCAATATCCCACCAGGTTCGACCATACATAATGTAACTTTAACTCTCTATATGTCACGTTCCAAGGGTAGTAAACCGCATACGGTCGGGGTACACACGGCATTGTCTGACTGGGGTGAAAGCACATCCCATGCTGGCGGTAAAGAAGGCGCTGGCGGTAATGCAGCAACCGGTGATGCTACCTGGATACATACTTTTTACGATACCCAGTCCTGGACGACGCCAGGTGGTGATTATGCCCCAACGCCCAGTGCTACTGTCTCTGTGGGTAATTATGTGCACTACAATTGGTCATCTTTGGAATTAGTGGCCGATGTAGACATGTGGGTTAATGATCCGAGCAGTAATTTTGGTTGGGTTCTTGTCGGAGATGAGACAGACAATACGACCGCCAAGCGGTTTAATAGCAGAACCAGCGCCGATGTAAGCCTTCGGCCTAAGCTTACAATTGATTATACACCGGCACCAAACACGGGGGCTAGTTGTTTTCCTGATGGATCGTGTTCAGTACTAACCGAAAGCGAATGCATTAGTCAAGGCGGCGCCTATCAGGGCGATGGTACCAATTGCAGTCCCAACCCTTGTGTTCTATTGATCGGGGCATGCTGTTTTGACGATGGTACATGTTCAGAAGTTGACGAGGCCGACTGCTTGACACTTAACGGAGCTTATCAAGGTGATGGTTCAACGTGCCTGGCTGATCTGTGCCCCGTGATCTTGACTCGATTTTTAGATGCATTGCCGATCCCGGGCCCAGCCCAGCCGGTTACCGGTGTCGTTGGCGGCGAAGCTACTTACCAGATTGACATGACTCAATTTGAGCAGCAACTGCACACCGATCTACCACCAACGACTGTGTGGGGATATGCTGGAAGTTATCCAGGGCCGACTATCGAGGCAACGAGAGACCTGCCGGTTACTGTAGAATGGATAAACGACCTTCGTGATTCCGGTGGATCGCCTCGTGTAGATCATTATTTGCCGGTTGATACGTGCCTGCATGGACCTGATAGTCTCGGTGATGCACCACGAACTGTTGTGCATCTGCACGGAGGCCATGTGCCGCATGAAGCGGATGGATACCCGGAAGACACATTTCTGCCGGGAGAATCTGCAACCTATATCTATCCCAACAACCAACTGCCGGCAACTCTATGGTATCATGACCACGCCATGGGTATTACGAGACTTAATGTAATGATGGGACTGGCAGGTTTTTATATGCTGCGTGACCAGGTTGAGATCGACTTAAACCTTCCCTCCGGTGTAAACGAGATTCCCCTGGTAATTCAGGATCGAACCTTTAGAGCAGACGGTTCATTTGTTTATCCCGAACAGTGGCAGGATCAATTCTTTGGTGATACTCTTCTGGTTAATGGCAAGGTCTGGCCCTATCTGCAAGTCAAACAGGGTAAGTACCGTTTTAGAGTACTCAATGGTTCAAACTCACGCTCCTACACATTGTCACTGTCAACGGGAGATACATTTCAATGGATTGGAACTGATGGCGGTCTTCTGGAAGCGCCTGTCGATATCACAGAGATTACTTTAACACCAGGCGAACGCGCTGATGTGGTAATGGATTTCGCAGGTTATTCTGTCGGGCAGGAAATTTTACTTTCTAATAGTGCTCCTGCTCCATTTCCTGGCGACCCTGGTGTAGGTGTAATTGCAGATGTGATGAAATTCATTGTTCAAAACCAGGCTGGGCATACCGCAGCGCTGCCAGCTACCCTTAGACCCATCGAGCGGTTGTTAGAAGCAGATGCCGTAGAAGTCCGGGAATTTGAGCTTCGAAAGAGTTCCTACCCATGCACTGGCACAATATGGCTTATCAATGGTAAACGATGGACCGAGATCACCGAGTTTCCCATGCTTGATAGCACGGAGGTATGGAGCTTTGTTAACCGCTCTGGAATGGTCCATCCCATGCACATGCACCTGGTGATGTTTCAGGTTCTGGACACGCAAGACTTCGATGTAATAAATGGAGAGGTGTCCCCCATAGGCAGCCCCGTACCACCGGCCCCCAGCGAATCCGGGTGGAAAGATACAGTGCCCGTCTATCCGAATCAGATCGTCCGGGTTATTGCTCATTTTGAGGGTTATCCAGGGCTGTTCCCATACCATTGTCATATTCTGGAACATGAAGATCATGAAATGATGAGGCAGTTCCAGGTTATGATTCCCGGCGATATAAATCGCGATGGCATTGTGGATCTCTTAGACTTAGGGATCCTTGCATCCTATTGGTTGCAGGGAAACCCATTATAAAATAAGGCCCGCAACCAGTGCTGCGAGCCTTAAATTCTGTTTATTGCTATATTAACGGATGATCCGTTATTTATTTCTCAGTGCCGCCTGGGCAGCCGAAAGTCTGGCGATCGGTACCCTGAACGGCGAGCACGATACATAGTTCATGCCCGCACGATGACAGAAGTCGATACTCGACGGCTCGCCGCCATGTTCGCCGCAGATACCGATCTTCAGGTTCTTTTTAACGCTCCTGCCAAGATCGATACCGCACTGTACCAGCTTGCCAACGCCGGCTTGATCCAACGCCTGGAATGGGTCGACCTCGTAAATACCGCTCTTGACATATTCGCCAAGAAACTTGCCCGCATCGTCACGTGAAAAGCCCATCGCCATCTGCGTCAGATCGTTTGTACCGAAGCTGAAGAAATCCGCTTCGCTCGCTATTTCATCGGCGGTAAGCGCGGCCCTCGGGACCTCGATCATCGTACCGATCAGATACTTGATCCTCGTTTTCTTTTCTTTGAAGACAGCTTTGATCTCATCGAGAACATCGGCTTTGACAAGTGTAAGCTCCTTAACAGAACCGACAAGCGGGATCATTATCTCGGGCAGCACGACCTTACCGGCCTTCCTAACCTTGATAGCCGCTTCGATGATCGCCCTGGCCTGCATCTTATAGATAGCCGGGTACGTCACAGCCAGACGACAACCGCGATGACCCAGCATCGGGTTAAACTCATGCAGCTTTCCAACTTCCGCCTTCACCTCAGCCGGAGTGATATTCAGCCGCTTTGCCATCTCCGCCTGACTCTTCTTATCCTGCGGCAGGAACTCATGCAGCGGCGGGTCCAGCAGACGAACCGTCACAGGCAATCCTTCCATCGCCTTAAATATCCCCTCAAAGTCTCTCCGCTGATAAGGCAGCAGTTTTCTCAATGCCCCCTCAAACTGCTTCTTAGCAGTTGCGAACTCCTTGCGGATCAGACGTTTTTCCTTCTCGGTTTTGGCATCGGCGAGTTGGTTGAGCATAATATCGTAATCCTCGGCTGCAAGTATCATCGACCGCACCGGCCAGATACGCTCACCTTCAAAGAACATATGTTCGGTCCTGCAAAGCCCGATACCCTCAGCGCCGAACTCGCGGGCGCGTTTTGCATCCTGCGGCGTATCGGCATTGGTCCTTACGCCAAGCTTGCGAACCTTATCGCACATAGCAAGGAACTTGCCGAAGTCGCCGCTGAGCTTAGGTTCGACAGTTGCGACCTTGCCGATCATTACCTCACCCGATGTACCGTCGAGACTGATGAAGTCGCCTTCTTTAATCGCGAGCTTGCCAATGTTGAAACGTTTGGCTTTGTAATGGACCTCAAGATCGCTAACACCTGCAATGCAGCACTTACCCATACCACGAGCAACTACTGCTGCGTGACTCGTCATTCCGCCGCGAGCGGTCAAAATGCCCTGAGCAGCGTCCATCCCACCGATATCTTCCGGACTCGTCTCGATCCTGACAAGAATAACCTTCTTGCCCTTATCACGCCACGCCTCGGCAGTATCTGCGGTAAATACCACATGGCCGACAGCAGCGCCAGGAGATGCGGGAAGACCGGATGTAATAACATTTCTCTTAGCTTTCGGATCAAACGACGGATGCAGCAGCCGGTCAAGTTGTTCCGGCTCAACCCTCGTAACTGCGGTCTTCTGAGTAATGAGTTTTTCATTGACCATATCGACGGCACACTTAACCGCTGCCGCCGCCGTACGCTTGCCGTTACGCGTCTGAAGGATGTAAAGTTTCCTTTCCTGGATGGTAAATTCCATGTCCTGCATATCTTTGTAATGCTTCTCAAGCCGTGTCATAAATGCCGTCAGTTCCTTATATGCCTTGGGCATAACCTTATTGAGCCTCTTTAGCGGCAGGGGTGTCCTGATACCGGCGACTACATCTTCGCCCTGAGCATTCATCAGGAACTCACCGTAAAATTCCTTCTTGCCCGTACTCGGATTACGCGTAAAGCACACGCCCGTCCCGCAGTCGCCGCCCATATTACCGAAGACCATCGCCTGAACATTCACTGCTGTTCCGAGCAAGCCGGTGATATTGTTAAGCTGACGATACTTGATAGCCCGGTCGATGTTCCACGAATCGAAAACCGCATTGATAGCCAGCTTCAACTGGGCACGACCATCCTGTGGGAACAGTTTGCCAACGTGCCTTTTGTAGACGGTTTTATATTTTCCTACGACACGCTTAAGCTGCTCTGCGCTTAGCTCGTTATCCAGTTCGACGCCGGCCTTCTTTTTTGCCATGTCGAGTACATGTTCGAAGTGTGCGTGTTCGCAGTCCATTACCACATCGCCGAACATATCGATGAACCTGCGATAGATGTCATAAGCGAATCTCGGGTTCCCGGTCTTTTCTATGATACCGGCGATAACCTCATCGTTCAATCCAAGGTTCAGAACCGTATCCATCATGCCCGGCATCGAAACCGCCGCACCGCTGCGAACACTTAGCAGAAGCGGATTCTTCGGGTCGCTCATCTTTTCGCCCATGGCCCTTTCCAGCTTCTTGACATTCTTTTCGACCTCTTTAGCCAGACCGGCGGGCCATTTGCCCTTCTTCTTGTTATACTCATCGCAAACATTCGTAGAGATGGTAAAACCGGCTGGGACAGGAATACCAAGGTTGGTCATCTCCGCAAGATTAGCGCCCTTACCGCCGAGCAGTTCTTTCATTGTAGCATTGCCTTCGGCTTTTCCGCTGCCGAAAAAATAAACACGTTTCTGTGCCATTGTCCAACTCCCATTTAAAGATGTTTACTGAAAATCATGTGAAATAATTAACATCAGACAAGAATATAGTGGACTAAACCGCAGATGTCAACGGTTAAAATACAAAGTCCCGGATATGCGAGAATATTGGGTTCATCCGGCAGAATGGGAAAGTGCGATTAAACCGGTTTTCAGGCTTGTTTCTTAATAGGTGCTTTTGCGGTCGTCTCGGCAAAATGTCCCTGACACCGGTCACAACTGCATGCCCCTACGATCTTCAGGCCCGATGCCCCGCACATCGTTTTTGTGTCAATGAGCTTGGCTCCTTTGGCGGCCATCTGGCGTAGTGCCACCTCGGCGGCTTCCTTATTGTGCGAGCCGATAGCATCGGTTACCACAACAACATGTTTCCTACGAGCCAGCAGCCCCAGAGCCGTATCTTTAATCGCCCCTTCGGTCAACGCTCCGAAAAGCACGAACTCATCGGCCCGTAATTCGCTCAGCATCCGGTCCGCACGCGGCTCATCAAAGGGATTGGGGCAGCGTTTGTTAAGGATCACCTGATCGTTTTGAAGCAGTATCTCACGCGGAAGGTCCGTACACCCGTCCGCCGCGAAGGTTTTGTGCTTGTTTCGAATGGTATAACGCAGCTTTTTCTGGCCCGACGTACCCTCAAGGCAGTAATCGACACGGTCATGCGGATGATAAACCTGTGCCGTAGAGATCATGCGGAGATTTTTCACACGTGCCCACGCAATGATCCGCCGGATATTTGCCAGCACCCTCCGGTGGTTTCTAACAGTTGCAGCCCCGTTAGCAAGAAAGAAATCCTGCTGGGTATCGACATCAACCAGCACCCTCACGCGTCGCAATGTGATAACAGGTCTGATCATCGTTCTGATCTTTCTGCCTAAGTTTACATCTTTCATATACTTTATACGGTTAAATAAGTCTATAGTTCACTGTCAGTATCGGACTAAATTAGCCTTGACTTTAGCTTCATTCCCCGCAATGATGACAGAGGAACAAAATTGGCAAAATATTTGTTTTTAGCGTATAGGATAAGGATTTCAGCAAGCTTAACACATGGCAAATCGTATACTAAAAGACTATGAAAACGTCTCGTTAAACATCGATGACATCCAGGGCTGCCTGGATTTTGACGACATATTTGGCCGCAAAGGGCCTATCCACATCGAGATCGGCTCCGGCAAGGGCACTTTTCTCGTAAACCAAGCCCGCTACCACCCCGAAATCTC
>SDBV01001184.1_pt1 | contig 39096 bp, 34 predicted proteins | sample 2277081 | NCBI WGS metagenome assembly SDBV01 (sample SAMN10402039, study PRJNA504765) | marine sediment metagenome | isolation source: marine sediment core GS10_PC15, 223 cmbsf | place: Arctic Ocean: Southern Knipovich Ridge | collected 2010 | reverse complement strand
TCGGGTCAGCACAACTGCAGCAGCGGTGGTCTGAAAGAACCAGCAGGGAACTCCACGTCTCGCACTCCTTTCAGCCACATCTCAGACGCGTACCAGAAACGGTCCAGAAATGACCGCCAGTTTCCCTTGTACTCGTTTGCTGCCTCGATACTCGATGCGTGACACAAAGGCTGGCGCGTCCGCGGCTGCTTCGTCCTGGGACGGTCCCGATGGTCAACCTTCGCCAGCTTCGTCGGCCCCATCTCTCGTCGGCCTTCCCGCTCTCGTTCAGCTCGACAGCTCTGCTCTATCTCGCGAACTCGCCGCCGAAAGAGCGCCTGACGCTTGTGAGCCGGTAGATAATCCCACGAGGGAATCGGGGATAGTTCGACCGTCACGGTTTTCGTGAACGCCTCCCGCGACTTGCGGCTTCTTTCTCCACCTGCCCGGTGCCACGCTGTGCGGTCCAGATAGGTGAAGGTCTCCACCTTTCCCGTCGCCAGTTGCTCGTACGACGAGAACCCTTTCCAGTGGGACACCCGGTCCACGAGGCCGTCTTTGACGGGATTGGTTACCGCATACAGAAGCTGCTGCTCCAGGCTGGCATCGTCGATGGCTTCGTCCGAACGGTTCCTGCTAGCGAAGAGGGGACCCTCCCGTTCGAGATACCGGTTGATCTCACGGGCGAGCAGCGAGTTGAAGAGCTGGTCGAATTTGACGAGGTTTTCCAGATGCTCGGGGCTGTCGGAGATGGGGGCCATGCCGTCATGCTTGTGATTGATGTTGAAGTCGAGCCAGTAGAGTTTGACCGGATACTTCTTCTGAGCTCGCCCTGCGCAGGCGCCGATAATGTTTCTGACTGTTTCATCCGGTTTGAAGAAGAACTGTCGATCAACGGTCCGTTGCGTTTCGCAGAACGCGGCATCGGGCTTGAGCCATCTGGGTCGTTTCGCCATGGGGCCTCCTTTACCCCTCCTAATCGGCCGTTTGAGCCGGCGGTTTCCTAAAATCGTCAAAAACAGGTAAAATTTCTTAGAAACTCGGGGAAATAATGACTGGGACTCTTGTTACAGGACTCTTGTTACAGAGGACTCTTGTTACAGAGGGAAAAGAGGAGCTACCATGGCGAAGATCAAAAATGATCGCGTTGGGAAGATGAAAGCCGATTATGACTTCAGCGGAGGCGAGCGTGGTCGATACGCGAAGCGGTTCGCCGAGGGAACGAACGTCATTGTGCTCGACCCCGATGTGGCGGAGGTGTTTAAAAATTCGCGCGAAGTTAATGATGCTCTCAGGGTCCTCGCCCGGCTTGAAGAGGTCCGGGAGTGAGAGAGAAGGTGGATCGTGGCTCAAGCCTGATTCTGAACAATCCTCTCCTGTTGCCGTTTATGAAGTCGCAACGTACACTCCCGCCATGATCGCGCGCCTGCCATTCATGATGACGATGTTTCTTTTCATCACGGCATGCAGCGGTCCCGGTGAGCCGTCGTCCGGCGAGCAGGAGGGCGGCCCGTTTCTGAGGTGTGCCCCCACCCATGACGACGGCGTGAAAGAAAGCTTCAAGCTGCCGCCCCTGGTCGTCAAGCGAGACGGGTACGAGCTGGAAGTGCGCGGGATAGAGCGCGGCGTGGTGGTGCTCGGCCTGCTCGCGGGGATCAATGAGCCCAACCCGGCTACCATGGAGAACCTGACCTTCTTCCTGCAGAGGTTCAAGGCAGCCGGGGTCCAGGCAGTCGTCGTGGCGGGGGGAGTCGGGCTCATGAAGGGTGAGGTGGAAGGGATCCTCGAGGGGCTCGCAAAGGCCCCTGTGCCAGTGTTCATCAGCCCCGGCGCCCAGGAGAGCCTGGACGTGTTTCGCGAGTCCATCGCGAAGGCCCGGAAGAAGAGCCCCCAGCTCATTGACATGACGGTCGTGCGACGCGTGCGAATGGGACATATCTCCCTGATCAGCCTTCCCGGCTACCACGACGCTTTTTATCTCGAGGCAAAGGAGAGAGGATGCTCGTACGAGCCGGGGGATCTCGCGGACGTAGCCTCGCTGGCAAAGGGCGACAGGACGACTGTCATCGTCTCGGCCTCTCCGCCTCTGGGGAAAGGCGTTCACTCGGTGGATCGGGGTCGGGGAGGGGTGAACATCGGTGATACGGCGCTCGAGAAGATGATGGCCGGGGCGCGGATCAAATTCGGCCTTTTCGGGCATGTCTATGAATCGGGAGGGCAGGCGACACAGGAGGACGGAAAGACACCGGCGGCGCAGGGGGTATGGCACGACACGCTCTACTTCCAGGCGGGCGCCGTTGAAGCGGTGCCGCTGACGTTGGTGGACGGCGGTTCTTCGGTGGGGATGGCGCATGTGGTGGAGCTGTCCGGCAATCGCGGTCGATTCAGGACGATTTTTGCTACCGGGTCCAGCGGAAGGAAGTAGAACCTTTTGCAAGTACACAGTCCTTGTGAATGCGCTCAACGTTGACTATCATCTTCATTTGACAACAACCATCATCAGTTGCCGACAATATGTGATTGGACATTGGCAACTCGGAGGTCTTCGAGGTGGCGATAAACTGTAAGATGTGCGGCACGTCCAACGACGATGATATTCAATTCTGCGGCGCCTGCGGCAGCCCGATGAAAGGGGACCCGGGGCAGGTGCGACAAGAAGCGCCCAAGGCGAAGGGACTTCCTGCCAAGACGATGATGTTCGGTGTGGCACCCGCAGCGGCGCAACAGGCGCCGGCGGCTGTCAAGCAGGCTCCCATGGCGGCGGTTGCTTCAGCGGCGACACCGGTGGAACAGCAGAAAAAGGACCTGGAGAAACAGCGGACCGTTCTTGGGGTTCCCGCCGTCGTGATGACACCTCCAGCGAGTCAACCGGCTGCGGCAACGCCCGCGCCCATGGTAAAAACGGTTCAGGCGGCAATCGTGCCCGCTCCTGCCATGTCGGCAAAGGAAGCGCTTTTGGCCAAGCGAACCGTTCTGGGAATGCCGGCGATGACCAGCGAAGCGCTGGAGGAAGTGGCCAAGCAGGCGGCGGCGCCGGCTCAACCGGCTCAACCCGTTCGCCAACATGGGGCCGCGACCACGCCCCTCGAACCGGTGGCAAAACCCGCTGCCGGCGTACCAGTGGAGCCGGAACCGGAGCCAGAGGCACCCAAGGCCCGCACCCCCGTGGAGGAAGAACACTATCCAGATACCGATCCGGGCGACGAGTGGCCCGACGAGGCTGAGCCGTCGCCGCGCAAGTCCGGCAGTGGGCTCCTGATAGTAGCCATAATCGCCGGTGTCGTGGTTGCCCTGGGCGTCGGCGTCCTCGTTTATCTTCTGGTGTTCAAGGGAAGCGGCGATCTGAAACCCCAGGTGTTTCCCTCGCCGGACGGAAACAGCCTCAGTGTGGTCCTCACCTTTGACGGCGCTCCCGTCGGCACCACCGTGCAGGCACAGGGACAGACAGTTCCGGTTAGTAACGGTCAGGCCCGGTTCGATCTTCCCATGGAGCAGCTGGCTCTGGGCGTGAACCCGGTGCAGGTGATTTACACCGAGCCCCAGAAGAGCCCAGAGATGCACACCTTTACGGTAGTCCTGCGACACACGGTGTCCACGGACTTGAGCGGCCTCGCGACCGCGCAGCCGTTCTTCCGTTTGAACTTCCAGGTGGCGCCGGGGATCCAGATGGCGATTGGCGGGCGACCGGTGCAGACCGTGAACGGCGCATTTGCACACCAGATCCCCCTCTCCCATGTACAGGTCGCGGACTCCCAGACCGGAGACAACCTGATCCACCGGGTTTCCTTTCAGCTCACGGACGCCGATGGGAGCATCGAGCAGGGACAGCAGGTGGTCACGATACCGGTCACGTCGCTGCGGCTCGACCGGCCCGCAGACAAGGCTGTGGTGGCCATGGAGTCGGTGACATGCTCCGGCTCCGCCGAGGAGGGAGCCACGGTCAGGGTGAACGAGGAGGTTGTCGGGGTGACGGCGGCCGGCTTCAACAGCACGGTTTCCCTGGCGGCGATCGGAGAGCACTTCATTACGGTGGTCGCGCGCGCGCCGGGCAAGGCGCCCAGGACCAGGACCGTGAAGGTGACCCGAATCCAGAGCCTCGACAACGCCATAGGCGAGTGGTCCTCAGATTTGGACGGGGGCCTCGATTACCCGACCCTTGCCCGGGATCCGAACGTCTACGCGGGTAAGAAAGTCAATTTCCAGGGTCGCGTCGTCAATATCAGCACCGAGAAAGGGGTTACCGCGTTCCTGCTCTACGTGGGCGAGGGATGCCCCGTCGGAGCCAAGTGCGCGGTCTACGTGGCCTTCAGAGGCGAGACTGATGCAGGGCTTCAGTCCATGGTCGACGTATACGGTACCGTTCGAGGTACCTGGGACGTGGATCTGCAAGGAGGACGCAAGGAAACCATGCCTGCCCTCGATGCCGATTTTGTTCTCAGGACGGAGAAAAAGAAATCCAAGAAGCGCAAAAGGCGATAGGCGCTCTTAAGGGAATCGCTTGAGCAAGTGCTCATACTGCCACGACACTGTCGAGATGGAGGCGGCCTTCTGCGGCGCCTGCGGAAATCGACTGTCGACCGAGGACGGAGCCTCCGCGGTCCCTGCCGATCCGCTGATCGGCCTGGTCATCGATGAACGGTATCGGATAATCGATCTCATCGGACGGGGTGGGATGGGTGCGGTCTACCGGGTCGAGCACCTCAAGATGGGCAAGATAATGGCGATGAAGCTCCTCCACGGGGAGCTCTCCCACGACATGGACGTGGCCCGCCGTTTCGAGCGGGAGGCTCACGCGGTGAGTCGGTTGTCTCACGTCAACAACGTGTCCGTGTTCGACTTCGGTTCCCATCAGGGAATGATGTATCTGGTGATGGAGTACATCGACGGTCTTGATCTATCGGAGGTGCTGAGAACCGAAGGCGTGCTGCCGTTGGGACGCGTGCTCAACATCATGGTGCAGGTCTGCTCCGGCCTGATAGATGCGCACACCAAGGGGATAATACACCGGGATCTGAAGCCGGAGAACATCATAGTCTACCAGTCCCAGGACCAGCCCGAGTTCGTGAAGGTCGTCGACTTCGGGCTGGCGAAACTTCGGAGCGGGAAAGTCAGGACGAACATCACTCAGCAGGGCTCCCTCGTCGGTACCCCGTACTACATGGCGCCGGAACATATTCGGGAGGAGGGGGTCGACGCCAGGACGGACGTGTACGCGCTCGGCGCGGTGATGCACAAGCTCCTTTCCGGGGAGACGCCATTCACGGCGAGCACTCCCATGGGCATCATCACCAAGCACCTCACAGAGGATGTGGTGCCCCCGTCCACCAAGTTCCCGGATCTGGAAATCCCGCCGCTTGCGGATCAGATCATCCTCAAGGCCATGGCAAAAGCTCCCGGCGATCGCTACTCGTCGGCGTTGGAGATGAGACGCGCCCTCGCAGACCTCGCGGCCCAGATAGATCCGGGTTCGGTGGCGTCCAGGTTCACCGCGGCGCGGGAAGACTCCGTCTGGCAGATGGGTGACTCTGGAGCCCGGGATCACGAGCCGAGCCGGTGGAATATGGGCGAGACACCGGTCATGACCCAGCTCCCGGTGACGGCGGGCGAGAGGCCCCTCATGCCGACCGGGCCTGTAAGGGCGTATCCTTCCACGGTGCAGATCGGTGCGGTGGAAATGCCCGTGGGTACCAAGTCGGACGTGATCAGATTTGAAAGGAGCATCAGGAAAAAGCGTGTCTGGACGGTCATCTTGCTGTCGCTCCTGGGTGTGGGAATTTTCGCGGGGGGAGCCTATTTGTTTTTGGTGTACGGTCGGGACAACAGCATTCCCACCGCCGAGACCGAGCCCAACGACACCATCGCCACCGCCGACACCCTCATCCCCGGCATACAGCTTCGCGGTTATATTATCGCTCACGGCTCCAACGCGGATGTCGACTGGTATCGCTTGAATGGTCCCCTCAAGGGCGCCTGGGCGTTGGAGGTGCAGATCAGCGCGGTTCCGTCGGCGGATATCGCGCTTCAGATCATCGAGCCCGACGGTTCGAATCCGCTGGCGGAGGCAAACAGACGAGGTGCGGGTGGATTGGAAGAGATCCATCCCACAGTGATCGATCAGCCGACGGTCTACCTTGCGGTCCAGGAAGTGCGCAGGCCGGGTGTGCCTCCGGGAACCTTCAACACTCAGCCATACGGCCTGTTGTACCGGATGTACGATCCTTCCACCGTGGAGCGGGAGCCCAACGACTCAATGTCGACGGCGACCGCCGCGAGGATCGGAACTCCCATCCAGGGACGGTTCGGATCGGACGTGGACGCGGACTGGTATTGTCTCCCCGCGGGGCAACAGACATCGACGGTTCAGGTGTCGGGAATAATCGGCGTGGACATGGTTCTGGGGGTGGTGATGGGAGAGAACGCCAGGGAGGCGGTGATTAACAACGCCGTGACAGGCCAGGGCGAGGTCGCATCGCTGACGCCGGGCCCCGGTCCAGTGTGTATCGCCGTGAGACGGATTCCGCCCACCGGCAACGGCGATTCATCGCCTGAATATCCCTACCAGATCCTGTTTCAGTGAAAGCCGCGCTCTTCGACTACACGCTCCCGGCGGAGCTGATAGCATCTCACCCGGCGAAGCGCAGGGACGGCTCGCGATTGATTGTGGTCGATCCGGCAAGCGGACAGATCACCCACGCCCGCATGGAGGATCTCGCATCCCATCTTCCACCCGGATCGCTCCTTGTGGCCAATGACACCCGGGTCATCCCCGCCCGCCTGCGCGCCCACCGGCCGACGGGAGGCGCGGTGGAGGTGCTTTTCGTGCGACACGTGGACGGCGACGAGAGATCGTGCCGTTGGACCGCCCTCGCCAGGGCGAACAAACCGCTCAAGGTTGGCGATCCGATCGATCTGGGCGGAGGGATCGATGCCAGGGTTGAACGAAAGCTCGACCGCGGGCAGGTGGAGTTGGTGGTGGATCGCGCTGAGACAGAGCTTCGTGATCACCTGGAGATGTACGGCGAAGTGCCGTTGCCGCCGTACATCAAGCGGGCTCCCGTGATCGAGGACAAGGAGCGCTATCAGACGGTTTATGCCCGTCACGACGGCTCAGTGGCGGCGCCGACCGCCGGACTTCATTTTACTCCCGAACTGATCGACGCGGTGGGCGAGGTCGGTGGCGAGGTTTGTTACGTGACGCTTCATGTGGGCCCGGGCACGTTTCGGCCGATAACCACTGAAAATTTGGAAGACCACGAGATGGATGAGGAGTATTTCTCCATACCGGCAAGCACGGCGGCGGTGGTCAACGAGGGGATCGCGCGTGGTCGGCCGATCGTCGCCGTCGGCACGACCGTGGTTCGGACCCTGGAAGGGAGCTTCGTAAACAGCGGCAGGTTGGAGGAGTCCAGAGGGCTCACCAGGATCTTCATCTCGCCTCCGTTCGAGTTTCGGGTCGCCAATGGCCTGCTGACAAATTTTCATCTGCCGAGATCCACCTTGCTCTGCCTGGTTTCGGCCCTTGCGGGGAGGGAGTTGATACTAGCAGCGTACGAGGAAGCTGTTTCGCGACGTTATCGGTTTTACAGTTATGGAGATGCGATGTTGATCTTGCCGAGGAAGAGATGACGCCGGAGTTCAAATTCATGGTTCGGGCCACCGATGGGGACGCTCGATCGGGAGTGATCACCACCGGGCGCGGTTTGGTGCCGACCCCCGCTTTCATGCCCGTGGGGACAAGGGCATCGGTAAAGGCGGCCGATCCGGACGAGGTGCGCTCGAGCGGGGCCTCAATCCTGCTGGGCAACACTTACCACCTGATGCTTCGGCCTGGCGCGCAGATCATCGAGCGGGCAGGAGGTCTCGCCCGGTTCATGGGCTGGAACGGGCCCACCCTTACGGATTCGGGCGGCTTCCAGATTTTCAGTCTGGGGGAGCGGGTGAAGATCACCGATGGCGGTGTCGTGTTCTCCTCGCACATCGATGGCGATCGGGTCGAACTGACGCCCAAAAGAGCGATCGAGATCCAGGCCGCGCTGGGGTCGGATATCGCCATGGTTCTGGACGAATGCCCCGCAGGAGAAGCGAGCCGAAAAGAGGTGATCCGCGCCATGGAACGAACGACTCTCTGGGCGAAGGGCCAGGTGAGCGTGGAGCGGGCAAAGGGCCAGGCCCTGTTCGGGATCGTGCAGGGTGGTACTCACGTGGACCTCAGATTGTCTCATCTGGAAGAGCTTGCGCAAATGGATTTTGACGGTATCGCCCTCGGCGGGCTTTCGGTGGGTGAGCCGGTGCCCGAGATGTACCGGGTGCTTGGCGAGGTTTGCCCCCGCATGCCGGCTAAAAGGCCCAGATATCTCATGGGAGTGGGGACCCCGGATGATATCCTGGAGGCGATCTCCCGTGGCGTGGACATGTTCGATTGTGTGATGCCGACGCGAAACGCCCGCAACGGGCAGGCATTCGTTCACGGGGGCAGGATAAACATCAAGCAAGCCAGGTACGCGGAGGATCCGCGCCCCATCGAGCCGGGTTGCGAATGTCCATGTTGTTCCAGGTTCGATCGACGGTATCTGCGGCATCTCTTCCTGGCGGGGGAGATGCTGGTCCACAGGTTACTCACGCTGCACAATCTTCACCATTATGGGGAGTGCACCGCCGGGGCCCGGGAAGCCATCGAGAAAGGTGGTTTCGAGGCATTCAGAAAGTTCTGGGGAACACCCCGATTGGATGATCTCTGAAGAGCCCTCGCCTTCGTTTTCGCAAAATTCCGTTCACATCTGCAAAAGCGGGAACGAATAAGTCGGAAGCCCGAGCGGACAACGCCTCTGAAAGTTCAATGATTTCTTGAAAATCCATTTCTCGAAGAGTTGGCACGGTTTTGGCTTATGGGAACAAGTTGTTATCAGTTTCACGGTTTGCGCGTCGCTCTCCCTCCTGCGGCATCGTGAGTGGTGAAAATTTCAATAAAGCCCCACCCCAACGGTTCCGGATGTCTTTTTCCGGGACCGGTCCATTTTGAGCAATTCGGATCTAACGCACTTGATACCAATGTTGTAAGATTCACACGATGTTTGTGAAGAATAATAATATGGGAGGGAAGGCAAACCATGTTTAACAAAATTGTGCCTGTTGTGGTCATTTCCGTTTTTGTTGCTCAGGCAGCTCGCTCACAAGAGGATGTTGAGAGCGATTTACCGGATTCGAGCGAGGATATCCGGCCGGAATACCTGCTCGAAGACGGGAAGGTTTTCGTACAAAGTGGCGACGATCGAGAGGAGCTGGAGCTGGCGGTGTCGGCGATGGCCATCCACGTCCGGGGGTCCAATCTGTACGTCGCCCTCGGGTTTAGCGGTGTGGCTGTTTACGATCTCGCGGATCCGGGCCGGCCCAGGCTTGCCGGGCAGAGCCCCGCATCGGGTGGAAAAGTGGTCGGCTTCTTCGAGGTGGACGGGGGCCTGTGGATGAAGGTGGATTCCACTACCGCGTTGCCCCTCGAGAGCGTGGCGGCAGCGGCGGTCGTGTCCACAGCGTTCGGTGCGGGCGCCGGCGAAAAAGGCGAACAGCCTGAGGAGTCCACGATGACGAAGGCGGTGCATATTGTGAAGACCTATCCGGGCCGGGTGAAGCTAGATGCCGGATCCGATTCGGGGATCAAGGTGGAGGATCAGTTTGCCGTCTTTCGTATAATGAAGATGGATTCGCAAGATGATGAGGACGAGGAGTTCTCCGGAAGTAAGATGGTTGCTGTCCTCGAGGTGATTGCCGTGAGTGAGAAGACCAGTATTGCACGCGTGTGGCGCGGCGATCGGGTGTCCCTCTCTGACGAGGTGACGCCGGTGCGGGAAAGGCGCATGGTGGCGCGCGCGGTGTTTCCGCGGCGCTTCGAAAATCTGGGAGAGGTGTCCGTCGTGATTCGCCCGTTGCTGAATGTGGTCGGATCGAGCGGTTTCGGTTTCCTGGGCGATCTGGCGGTTTCATGGTGGGGCAGCGCGTACTTCATAGATATCAGAATGCAGCCGCTCGGCTTCGGCTGGACCGATGATGGCAACATCGTTTCGAGCAGTTTTTTGGCGGAGGCAGGGTACGACAGTCGCGCGTTTGCGGTGGGGCTCGGAGCGGGTGTGGGAGTGGTGAGCGGTGATATGGGAGAGATGCTGGTGAGCAAGGGGCTCGCGGAAGTGGGGTTAGATAACTCGGGCAATCGGGTGCCCGAACAACCAAAGTGGGAGAATCGGACAACGGCGGCGTTCGCCTTGTCGCAGGTAGTCAGGCTCGGAGCCAGGGACGGCCTGCACCTCAACGTCTACAACCTCTTCCTCTACTACAGCGACGAGCAGGCAACCTCGGACGACGAGGACGAAACAGGATTTGTTTACGGCGGCACCACTGGGCGCTTCAACATTCCATTGGGAGCGCGAACAGACCTGTTCCTTGGTGGGGGCGGCGGCCGTATGGGGTACGCGTTTGGCGAGGTAGGTGTGTTCACATGGATCAAGGGCAACGGCGATTCAGGATCATTCGGGGTTTCCACTTCCGCCGGTGGGGCGGGGGTTTGGGGCGTGCGAAAGCGCGAGTACGCGGACTACTGGGATACGGAGCACATCGTCGTTGCCGGGCCCATGGTGTCCCTGGGGCTGACCTACCGGTTCGGGCCGACCGGCTAGCGCTGCTTGCCAGAGGCCGCCGCCGATGAACTGAAGGACTTCATCGAGACCCAGTTGTCATGCGCTGAGATCACCGTGGTGTCCGCGTCGTTGGGCAACCTGGTAGTGGATCACGAGTGGGAGGATCTCTCCAACGGACGTATCAGCGTCACCGGTACCGCCACGGTGACCGTCGCCAGCGGCGAGGAGGAGTTCAGCTTCGAGGTCTCCAAGCTCGGAACCATCGACTAAAGCTGGCCTCCATCATCTTCCCCTTCCCCTCGCAGGGGAAGGCCGGGATGGGGTCAAAGTTGGCCGCCATCATCTTCAGTTTGTTCCCGCGGAGGCCTTGGCGCTGGCCTGCACGTTGACAGAGACCTTCACGCTCGCCTGAAGGCTGGTCGCCGCGTCGAACGCGCCCTTGAACGGGTTCGCGACGCACGTGGTCAGCCGCGCCGTCTGGTTCGCCGATCCACCGGTCATGGCCTTGATGCTCCCCTTCACGCCGTTCACGACGGTCTTGATCTGCCCGGACGCCTTGACGAGCTTGTTCTTCATCCCGATGGATACTTTCAAGATGGCGGGCAGATGCGCCTGGAGCGCGGCCTTGAGCTTGCCGGCTGCCGCCATGTTCTTCGCCCCGTCAAAGGTTACCGCCACTCTTGCCGGCACGCACTTGAGCTTGGCGCTCACCTTGGCATTGCACTCCGCCTCACACTCGGCGGACATCTTCGGGGGCTTGGCCTCGCCCGTACAATGGGGCGCCTTCATCTCCACGCTGCAGCCGCCGGTGCAGGTTCCCGAGCACCTGGCGGAGCCCTTTATCTTGCACTCACCCTTACACGAGCCCGTGCACGACCCGTGCGCGCCTGCGTGACATTTGCCCTCGCACTTGCCCGCGCAGCTGGCCTTGCCGCGCGTGGATGAGCCGTCACACTTCCCTTCGCATTCGCCGTCGCATCTTCCGCTGAACCCGGCCGTGCAGGTGCCCTCGCAGGTGCCGTTGCACGACGCGCCCGCGTTCATCTCGCACGATCCCGAGCAATTGGCGTCACACTTGCCCGAGAGCTTCCCGCCCTCACACTTGACGTCCACTTTCCCGGGCTTGATGTTCGCATCGCAGTCGGCGGCGCACTTTCCCATGACGTCCAGGGAGGCCGCGCAACGGGGCGGCTGGATGCTCAGCTTGAACTTCCCGCCCGCCTTTGCCTTCAGCTGCTTTATTGCGTTTGCGGCTGCGTTGCACGCCGCCTTGGCGCTGTTGCCCGGGTTCGCCCCCAGATCCCTGGCCAGTCGTCCGCAGGCGCCCTTGAGATCGGCCTCGACGCTCCTGGAGAGATTTTTGAGCTCGACGGACGCCTTCAGCGCAGCTTCCAACCTTGCCGCCGCCCTCGCGTCGATTCCGAACTCCCTTGCGAAGTTCACTCTGGAGATGGCGCTCACGCTGGCCAGGTTGGGACAATTCGCCGCCGCGTTGGCAAGATCCCCGAGGCCCATTCCGCCGCCGGATCCGGATCCCGACGCGCTGCCTTCGCCGCTGCCGTCCAGGTCCAGGTTCATGCCCCCGCAGTAGGGTAAAACCAGCAGCCCCAATCCCGCCAGTATGACCGGCAGGGCCAACAATAGTACGCGTTTGTGCTTCATGAGTTTGTCCTTTCCCCAAAACCTTTTATTTTGCTTGTGATAGTATTCCCGATGATGCTTGTCCAACATTGTTTTTTCGTGAGGAGGTGGCAGATTGTCCGAATTCGCCGACGAAGTCACCAGTGGTATTCCAGCGAAGCTTCCGAAGATGCCGCCCGCAGAGGAAGGTATCAGTCACGCTCCGTCGAGGCCCCAGGTGCTCGCGAAGAGAGAGCGTGAACAGGCGCTGGCAAACGCGCTGCGCTATTTTCCCGTGTCGATGCATGTCGAGCTGGCAGGTGAATTTGCCGACGAGCTGGCGCGGGACGGTCGGATCTACATGCGAAGGTTCAGGCCTCGATCGGAGATGAAGGCCCGCGCCATAGATGAGTATCCTGCAAGATGTCCCCAGGCGGCGGCGATCATGCTGATGATCCAGAACAACCTGGACCGGGCCGTGGCCCAGCATCCCCACGAGCTCATCACGTATGGCGGCAACGGCACCGTTTTTCAGAACTGGGCCCAGTACCGGCTGACCATGAAGTACCTGAGCGAGATGACCGACGAGCAGACATTGGTGCTCTATTCGGGGCACCCCCTGGGGTTGTTCCCGTCCCATCCGGATGCGCCTCGAGTTGTGATCACCAACGGCATGGTAATCCCCAACTACAGCGGAAGGGAGGACTACGATCGCATGGCGGCACTGGGTGTCACGTCGTATGGACAGATGACGGCGGGCAGCTTCATGTACATCGGCCCTCAGGGGATAGTACACGGAACCGTCATTACACTGCTCAACGCAGCCAGGAAATACCTGAATCTGGACACCGGGCAGAATCTCGCGGGCAAGTTGTTCGTCACCTCCGGGCTCGGCGGAATGAGCGGCGCGCAGGCCAAGGCGTCGGTGATTGCCGGCGCCGTGGGAGTGGTGGCCGAGATCAATCCGAAGGCTCTGAAGACCCGGCATGAACAAGGGTGGCTGCAGGAGTACGAGGAAGATCTCGACAAGCTGCTCAAGAGGATCGATCGCGCCGTTGCAGAGAAGAAACCCCTGTCCCTCGGATACCTGGGCAACGTGGTTGACCTGTGGGAGCGACTGGCCTTGGAGGGGATCAAGGTTGATCTCGGCAGCGACCAGACATCCTTGCACAACCCGTTCCTCGGCGGTTACTACCCGGTGGGGCGTTCCTTCGAGGAATCGAATTCCATGATGGTGAACGATCCCGCGGGATTCAAGGAGGCCGTCTACGAGTCGCTACGTCGCCAGGTCCAGGCCGTGAATACGGTGAGCGCGCGCGGAATGTACTTCTGGGACTATGGCAACGCCTTTCTCCTCGAGGCCTCTCGCGCAGGCGCCGAGGGGATCATCGGTGGGGACGGAGGCTTTGCATATCCCTCCTATGTCGAGGACATCATGGGACCCATATGTTTCGACTATGGGTTCGGGCCGTTTCGGTGGGTGTGTTGCTCCGGCGATCCGGATGATCTCAAGGAGACCGACGCCATTGCCGTCGAGGTGCTGGAGAAGATGGTGGGCAAAGCCGATCCCGAGATCGCGCAGCAAATGCTCGACAACGTGCACTGGATTCGCAGTGCGCAGGAAAACGAGATGGTGGTTGGCTCCCAGGCACGAATCTTGTACGCGGATCGAAAGGGCCGAATAGGGATCGCCCTTGCGTTCAACGAGGCGGTGTCGACCGGGAGGGTGAAGGGCCCCATCGTTCTCGGGCGCGATCATCACGACGTGTCCGGAACGGACTCGCCATACCGCGAGACGGCAAATATCAAGGACGGATCCATGTTCACGGCGGACATGGCCGTACAGAATTTTGTGGGAGGCTCGTTTCGGGGAGCCACATGGGTTTCGTTGCACAACGGCGGCGGCGTCGGGTGGGGAGAGGTCGTCAACGGCGGTTTCGGTATGCTCCTCGACGGAACCGATGACACCGCGCGCAAAGCCGAGATGATGCTTTCCTGGGATGTATCCAACGGCCTGGCCCGCCGCGCGTGGGCGGGCAACGAAGGCGCCGTTTACGCCATCGGAAAGGCCATGAATGCGGAGCCCGGCATGAAGGTGACAATGGCCCGCTCGGCAAACCCGGATATGGTCGCAAAAGCCGTGAAAAAGGCTTTTGACAAGTAAGCGCGATCTTCCTTTTTTATTTCCACCCCACCAAAAAGGCGATCCATGCTTCGGTGTTGACAGTGCTTTTTAAGGGACGGATCACGTCATCATGATCGTCCCACCATGTGTCCACCCTGGAAAAACCGCCGTCGACCATGGCGTCCCTGAGCTCCGGCAGAGACCAGAGGCGCCAGTCGTAGCTGAACGCACTCTTCATCCTGGTGCCGTCATGAAAGTGAAAATGGATGTGACAAATAGTGCGGTTGTTGATGGGATCGAACGACTCCTGCTCCCACACGTACTCAAAATCCCCCATGTTCCTCGGCGCTTCGAGCGTGAACTGGGCGTCCGGCCCCCCGTGGAGGTCGAGGAGAAGGAAACCGTCGACGCAAAGGGCCGCACGGGCCGATTTCAGGTAGGCTACGAGCTTTTTCCGATCGTGGAACTCGCAGTAAGAGAAGTTGAGCGCGGCGATGACATCGAAGTCGGAGTCCATGCTCTCTTTGACGTCTTTTTCCACCAGTTCCACTCGTGCTGCGTTGTTGCCGAGCGTTTCGATGTTGTGCTTCGCTCCCCAGTCGAGGGTGGATCGGTCGATGTCCACACCCACCGCCGTACGCTCGGGGTCGCTGCGGACCCAGTCGGCGCAAAGGAGGGCCGTACCGCAGAAATCCTCCCGCAACCTGAGCGCAGTTCCGCCGCGCCTGGTTTTCAAAACGCTATCGATGAGGTCCATCGTGCTTTTCGAGTCCTGAACCGAGATCTGGTAGAGGTCGTGCCGATCGGCGGTCGGCGCGCTGAAACGGGGCTCCACCTGGCGGGCGCCGAGATTCCTTTTCTTTGTGATCTTTTTCCTACTCATCACTATTTTCAGGTTCGCCCCGAAGCTCCCGGAGCCGGGCGGCGATCCTGGCTTCGACGCCGCTGTCGCGAGGTTCGTAGTAGCGCTTCCCGATAAGCTCGTCCGGCAGGTAGGTCTCCCCATGCGAGTATCCGCCCTCGCTGTGCGGATAGCGGTATTCCCGTCCATAGCCCCACTCCTTCATGAGTGAAGTTGGGGCGTTCCTGAGCTTGAGGGGTATCCGCAGCGGTCCGTGCTCGCGGATATCGTCGCGAGGACCGGAGATGGCGTTCACCTGGGCGTTGGATTTTGCGGCGCAGGCAAGGTATGTGCAGGCCTGGGCCAGGGGGTAGGCGCCCTCGGGCATTCCCACCCGCTGGTACGCGGCGTCCGCAGCCATGATCACCTGCAGGGCGTGTGGGTCGGCGTTGCCGATGTCCTCCGAGGCGAAGACGATCATGCGCCGCAGGACGAAGAGCGGGTCTTCTCCCGCGTCGATCATGCGAAACATCCAGTAGAGCGCGGCGTCCGGATCGGAGCCCCTCAGGCTCTTGATGAAGGCCGAGATCACGTTGTAATGCTCCTCGCCTGCCTTGTCGTAGAGAAGCGCTTTTGCCTGGGCCGCCTCCTGCGCGCAGGCGAGATCAACCACGAATGGCTTCTCACCCTCCATTGCGTGCCGGACCGACAGATCGAGCGTGGACAGCGCGTGCCTGGCGTCTCCGCGAGCGCCGGCCGCCATGAAATCGAGCGCGTCGTTTGCGACTTCCACGTTTGCCAGGGCCAGTCCGCGATCACTGTCGCTCAGAGCGCGCTTGAGGATTCTCTTGAGCGCCTCCGTGTCCAGGGGCTCGAGGGTCAGCACCTTGCACCGGGAGAGGAGCGCGGAGATCACCGAGAACGACGGGTTCTCCGTGGTAGCCCCTACCAGTGTGACTACGCCCGTCTCCACGCTGGGAAGAAGCGCGTCCTGTTGGGCCTTGTTGAAACGGTGGATCTCGTCGATGAAGAGGATGGTTCGCTTTCGAAAGGCACGGCGTTGCTCGCCCGCGTCTTTGATCAAAGCGCGCACTTCCTTGACGGTGCCGCCAACCGCGGACAGGGAGACGAACAGGGCGCCGGTGTGGTTGGTCAGCACCCGGGCGAGGGTGGTCTTGCCCGTACCGGGAGGCCCCCAGAGAATCAGGGAGGGGACACGATCGGCCAGGATGGCCCGCTCGAGAAATCGTCCCTTGCCGAGGATGTGCTCCTGGCCCTCGAACTGGTCCAGGGTATTCGGCCGCATCCTGTCCGCGAGTGGGGTCAGGGCATGGTCGCCGTCCACGGCTCTGGAAAATAGATCATCGCTCATCGGGTCATTGTACAGTAGGGGAGACGCCTGCGTCGCCCTGATCTTGTCATTCAAGGTCCAAAGTCCAAGATCTCGCCACCTGCCTCGCCATAGGCCCAGGTGGAGTTCGAGCCCGGGCTCAAGGACCGCTTCGCCGCGGTCACCGGCTACTTCTCACGCAAGCGCAAATCCAAATAATCGGATACGGATCCGGTCGCGCAACTCCGCGGCCCCGGCCGATTTCTCGAATAGCTATCCGGTCGCTTTTTTTACAGTTTTTTCCAGTTTCACGCCCGCCTTTGTCGCGAGGCTCGCGAGCCGCCGATCGAACGAAGCCAAAAACGCGTCTGTTTTTTGCGCGAGCACGACATACAAACAATCGTAGATTGGGTGATCGTGTTCTACCGCGAGCTCCCACGCGGACCTTATCAGCTTTTCATCGGCTTCGATGTGCCTGAAGAATCCGCCGATCGTCGAGGCGACGATCTCGCCCTGCTCTTGTGTCACCTGCCCGAGACGATGCTTTTTCCACATCACGTTTTGTACTTCGGAAACCAACAGCCCCGGAGCTATCATCTCGTGCCCTTGAAGAATCAGACCGCGTGCCGCGTCCACCCGGGCCGCGTCTTCGTGTACAAACCACTTAACGGCCACGCTTGCATCCACTACGAGCCTCATCGTTCCCTGTCCTCGCGAACAAGCGCTGTGGAGTCGTACTGCTCGACATCCGGAGTCATCTCCCGGACGCGGTCCGCCAAAACCACGAGATCATCGGGCCGCAGACCGGAGGCCTTCCTCAATATCTCCCTGAGTTCCTGCTCCAGTGAACGGCCCTTGAGCTCGGCTTGACTTTTAAGCGCCTTTACAACGTTGTCTTCCAAGTTGCGAACGATTACCTGAGCCATGTTTGCCTCGTTGTTTTTGCTGCTATCAAATATGATAGCACATATGCGGGACAAGTAAACCCCGCCCGGATCCACCGCCTAGAAAAGTGAGACGGCCCCATTGGCACCTACAGACTGGCCCGCCGCTTGCCACGCCGCCTGCCACGCCACCTGCCTCGCCATAGCTTTAGCGACGGCGGGTAGCCCCCCACGACTTCGTTCATCCGCCATAGCCTGTCTTCTTGATCGCGACGGCGGACAAGCGTCAATCGTCCATCAAATAATTTTCAACTTCGAGTGTTTGATGCAGCACTGGAAAACTAGTTGGGGCGCTTTTCGACCTTGCCGGAGCGCAGGCAGCGGGTGCAGACGCGGACGCGTTTGTTGGTTCCTTCGACGACGGCCTTCACCTTCTGGAGGTTTGGCCTGGAGACCCGCCTGGTCCTGCGATTCGAGTGGCTTACCTTGTTTCCCGACATGGGACCCTTGCCGCATATTTCGCATTTGTTTGACATTGTTTTTCCCTTGTACCGATTCGAGCGGACGGTTCGTAGCACTATTGTTGTGTCGGAGCAAGGGATTTACGGGAATTCGTTTTCACTTCGGATGGGTCTACTCGGGGCCGGGAATGCAGAACACGTCGGGGATCACGGCGCTGTTGTTGCCCTCGACACATTCGGTGTTCTCCCCCGAGCCGGTGCCGTCGTCGTCCGCTACGGCCGTGACGTCTACCGCGTTTACCGCCGAGATCGGTGGGGATCCCCAGGTACAGTTGAGTATCTCGCATTCTCCGGGTGGAATTATGGCGGTTGTTTCGGAGAGGCATACGAGAGCGGCGCTCTCGTAGAAGGCCACGGGTACTCCAGCGCCCACGGATTGTGTGCCCCGGTTGCAGACCTCGACCTGCAGGATTGCATGACCTTCCGAGTTGCAGGTGAACTGACCGTCTCGCGCGGTCATGTCCGGGGAGGAGAAGGGCGTGGCGTCCCCCTGTACGTTTTGCCGAAAGTGGTTCATATCGCCCACGAGCCAGTTCTGGTCCCAGCTGGAGGTTGGAAAGACGGTTCCGTCCTCCTCGATGTGCGTCACCGAATATGCGTGCTGACTCCAGATGGTGCGCGAACCGACCCATCGATCCGCCACGTCGGAATAGACCCTGATCCCGTTGTACGCCCCGAGCCACTCGGCGCGGCACGTGTCGCCGGTGCCGGGCGTTGCCGCGGGCGGCGGGGCGCAGACGAACCCGGTGCCGGTGCCGCCGCAATCCGCGTCCGATGTACAGCGACAGTAGCTCGTGTCGCAGTTGCCACTGATGCAGTCGGCGTTTGAATCGCAGCGTAGCCCCTTGAACAGCGGATCCATGGGGTTCCCCCAGGGACTCGTCGGATACGTCAGGGCGCCCATGGTGGTGGGCGAAATGGTGCAGTTCTCATTGGAGGGCACGATCAGCTCTGCGTTGAAATCACCGTCCACGTCGGCAACTATCGGGTTCTCGTTCCAGGTGCACGACGAGTGATACTGGCTGAAAACCACCTCGCCGGACTGTCCGTCGTATACCCGGGAAAACACTTCATCTGCGTAAATGACCTCAACGCGCCCGTCACCTTCGAAATCAAACAGGGACGAGCCTGTCCTGTTGGAGGAATGATCCTGTGACGGTTGCCACCACAATATCCCGTTTGTGTTCAGAGAGCCGCAGAAGACCATGTCCGGAAGGCCCGTGCAGTCGGGGTCGAAGACCGCGATGGAGTCGGAGCCCGAGCACGACACCTCGGCCAGGCCGTCGCCGTCGAAATCGCCGACTGTCGGCGGGCCACCCCCCTGCCCGGACGGCATGTTCACCGGTCCGAAAATCACGCGGCCGTCCATGGTGGTTATTCTCACCGTGGGTGCCGTGACGACGACGATCTCTGCTATTCCGTCCAGCGTCATGCGGTCGTCCAGGGTCGGATCGGCGCCGTACGTGCCGAAGTCGGCGATCGCGATGTATCCCATCGTGCCGCCGCTCCATACCTCCTGCCAGGATTGGCTCGTAGTGTCGAAACGATACAGCTCCGCACCGGTGGCCAGCTCCACCGACGGATTACCGAGAGTGTCGAGCTCGCCGTCCAGATCGCCGACCACCGGGTAACCGGCGCCGGAGTACATATGTCCGGTCAGGCCCAGCCCGTCGTCCAGCAGGTTGCAGTCGGCATCGTAGGTGATGCCGCCGGTCATGATTTCGGGTGAGCCGTCATCGTCCAGATCGAACACGGACGGAGCGGACCAGCCGCTCGATTGCGCGGCGAAGCTCAAGGAGCCCTGGCAGTGAACCTCGAAGGTGTCCAGGGTATCGTTGTACCGATAGGCTATGACTCCACCGTACCCGGTATGGGCGATGATCTCGGCGCGTCCGTCCAGATCCAGATCGGCGATCGCCGGTGAGTTGCATCCGTTCAACTGGCTGCCCACGTTGTACTGAAGACTGCAGGTGCTGCCGTCGAGCACCCGGATCACGCCGTGAGAACCGAGGTAAAAGCCGGAAGACCCATCATCGCCGTTATAGGTCATCACAATGATGGACGGGCTTATTGTGCTCGGGTCATCGTCGAAATCGAAGTCCACGACCATCGGGGTGCTGAGAACCCTGACGTGATCGGGGTATGGATCGGAAGGCGGTGGAGCGGTGAACTCACACTGTATGCCAGGCTGGAACAGGCCTGCGATCGACACCTGAGTGCAATCCGTGTCGAACTCGCCTAGGCCCCAGGGAACACAGGTTCCTTCGTCGCAGTAACTGTCTTCCTGGCATTCCTGGTTGTCCACGCAGTCGCCCTGATCAGGGATGCACACACCCTCGTGACAGATCTCGTCATCCTCGCAACAGACATCTCCACACCAACCCTCGGGGCAGTCTTCGGTGCTGGTGTCGGTGTCCCCATCCGTATCCCCATCCGTGTCCGAGTCACTGTCGGCGTCGTTTCCGCCGTCCAGGGATGATATGGGCGCCGCCCCTCCGCTCTCACAGGCCCAGAGCCCCAGTGCCGAAACAATCAGGATCCATCTCATTAGAACTCCTCCTCGCGCAAGCCGGGCCCTATGGTCCCGGCAACAGTCGATAGCGTACCGATGAGCCCGAGTCATCCGGAGAGGCGCCGCTGTTGTCCTCCCAGGCCGAGAAGAACCACTCCTCCACGCTGCAGATCTCGGGAGTGATCTGGGCATTCATGAACGTCGTATTGATCTGAAAATCATCACCCTGTGATGTTAGGCTTGTATTGAGCGGGCTGGCATCAGCCGAGAATACGCGGCCCATGATTCCCGAGCCGGATCCGTCAGCGGCGCTCCAGTCCTGCCAGCTCACGGCGAACCGCCCGTCCGGCATGGCGGTCGGAACGGGAAGCTGCTGACCCTCGGACATGGTGGTGTTGATCTGGAAGTCCTCATCGGAGGATGTGAGGGCGTTTTCTCTTCCGGCGCCCTCTTCGTCCAGCAATCGACCTCTTATTCCATAGTAATAGACATCGTCGGTCAGGCTGTTGTCGGTCCAGACCACGACCGCGCCCAGCCCGGGCTGAACGGCTATCCGCGGTGTGGCCTGCATTCCGGTGATGGTCGTGTTTATCAGGAAGTCGGTTCCCGGACCGATGACGCCGCCGTCCTGGTCGAGCAGCACACCGACCACTCCGTACCCGTCAGTGTCAAGATCACCCGATGCGTCGGCCCAGACCACCAGGTATCGATCTCCGAGCCAGGCGACGTCCGGCTGGAACTGATTGGAAGTGGTGTGCGTGTTGATCTGAAAGGCGTTGTCGTCACTGGTCTGCGAGTTGATGCGCGGCGTCGCGTCTGCATCGAACAGGCGGCCCTTGATCCCGTAGCCGTCAACATCAGCGCCGTCCGCGTTGTTGTCGACCCAGACCGCGAGAAATCCTCCGCTGTCGTCTACCGCGACGGCGGGGTTCTGCTGGTCGTCTTCCTGTGTCGGGCTGAGGCAGAAATCGTCTTCCTGATCTGCTTGTGACGGATCCAGCAGGCGACCTCGAACATCGAGGGAGTTGACGGCGTCCTGCCCGTCGTCGGTCCACACGACGATGATGGTTTCGTCAAGTCCCAGAGCGACCCGAGGACGGGACTGGTTACCTTGCGTGGTCGTGTTGACGGCGATTTCCGCATCATCGCCGCCGAACGCGTTCACCGGCATTCCATCCGCGCCGAAAACACGCACGCGCACGCCGGCTCCGCTCTCCTCGGTTCCGCTCCAGTCCGAGAACGCGAGGAAAACGCGATCCGAGCCGCAGGTCAGGTTCGGTTCGCGCTGGTCTCCATCGTACACGGTGTTCGCGACGTAATCCCATTCGTCATTCAATGTGCAAGTGGAGTTGCAGCCGTCCCCGGAGATCAGGTTCCCATCGTCGCATACCTCGTCGCCTTCGGTGACGTTGTTTCCGCATTCCGCCGGATCCGACTCGCTATCGGTGTCGTCGGAATCGGAATCGGTGTCGGTGCCGCTGTCTTTGTTTCCGAGCTCGGGAGATGCCGTTTTACAACTCGACAACGCAGCTATCACCATCAATGCAAACATCAACCCCATCCCGGCCCCTCCACCGCCAAGGCTACGGCGGGCAGGCTTCCCCTGCGAGGGGAAGGGAAAGATGATGGCGGCCGGCTTTAATTTGTGAATTCGTTTCATGGTCACTTTACGTCCTTCCAAAGAACTTAGTTTGAAATACGCCTGACAATGACGATTCCATGAGAAAATACAGCTATGTATAAAAAACTACACTATTTTTGGGTAAAGAAGAGAGTTTTACTTTTTTTTAGTTCATCTAAAGTAACGTGTCGCTCATTTGAAATCCCTGCTTCCCGTCGATTCCGGGTGAAGCTCGAGTTGGGGGCGCCACATGCTTTTTACTATCAGGTGCGTGACCCCATCCTGGATCTGCAGCTCGCCGGTGACCCCCAGGAAGGGGGATGTCCTGGCCATCACCTCGTGGCGGGCGAACACGTCCTTCCAGCACACCAGATTGACGAACCCGGTTTCGTCCTCGAGGGTCATGAAGACCACGCCGCTGGCGGTGGATGGGCGCTGGCGGCAGATCACCATCCCCGCGTAGCGCACATTTGATTCGTGCTTCATGTATGAGAGCCGGCGGGCGTCGGGCAGGTTCATACTGTTCAGCTGATCTCGAAGGGGCGCGAGGGGATGTCCGGAGGTGCTGTGGTGCGCTGCGCGGTAATCCCAGGCTATTGTGTCGAACGGCCCCAGCACCTCGAACGAGGGAACGGGGACGTTGCGCTCCATTTGAAGGGTGTCGCCTCGTTCTCGCGCGAGGCCTCTGGATTTCCACAGGGCCGCTCGGCGCGAGATGTCGAAGGCGCGAAAGGCGCCGGCCTCCGAGAGGCGGGCCATGGCGTCGGAGTTCAACCCGGTGCGCCGTGCGAAGTCGGCCAGGGATTCGAATGGTCGCTCCCTACTCGCGAGCAGGATCTTTTCGCCCGCGTCCCGGGACAGGCCCTTCACGTACCTCAACCCCATCCGTAACCCCCTCCCCGGCCCTCCCCCGTGAGAGGAGGGAGAGGGATTCGAACACAAAACAGAATGGGAGGCCGCGGCGTGGGTAGGGGTCGTGAAAGCCTGGAGCGGCTCCTGCCCGCTGCCAGGCCGATGGTACTCCTCCAGTGTGCAGTCCCACTCGCTGCGGGTCACGTCGACGGGCCGCACCTCCACCCCCATTCGCTTCGCGCCCGTAACTATGGTGGACGGCATGTAGAACCCCATGGGCTGGGCGTTGAGAAGCCCGCACGTGAACTCCGCCGGGTAGTGGCATCGAAGATAGGCGGTGGCGTAGCTGATGAGCGCGAAGCTGGCAGCGTGGCTCTCGGGAAAGCCGTACTCGCCGAAGCCCCGGATCTGCTCGAAGACCCGAATGGCGAACTCGGGTTCTATTCCCTTTGCCGTCATGCGCGAGACGAGCCGCTCCCGGTGGCTCTCTATTCTCCCGGATCTTCGCCAGGCCCCCATATCGCGTCGTAACTGGTCAGCCTCCCCGGGGGTGTAGTCGGCCGCAACCATGGCGAGCTTCATCACCTGCTCCTGGAAGAGGGGTATGCCCAGGGTTTTTTCGAGCACCGGCTCCAGGGACGGGTGGGGGTAGGTGACCGGCTCTTGACCCTTGCGGCGCCGGAGGTACGGGTGGACCATCCCGCCGGTGATCGGCCCGGGGCGCACGATGCTCACCTCCACCACCAGATCGTAGAAATTCCGGGGCCGCAGCCGTGGGAGCATGGCCATCTGGGCGCGGCTCTCTATCTGGAACACGCCAACGGTCTCCCCCCTGCAGATCATGTCGAAGGTGTCCGGATCGTCGGCGGGGATGGTGGCCATGCTCAGGTGGAAACCCCGATGTCGTTCGATCAGGTCGAAGCATATTTTGAGGTGGGTGAGGGCTCCCAACCCGAGCAAGTCGACCTTGAACAGGCCGAGGGCCTCCACGTCGTCCTTGTCCCACTGGATGACCGTGCGGTCGGGCATGGCGGCGTTCTCTATGGGGACGAGATCGTGCACCGGCGTGCGGCCCAGGAGGAACCCCCCCGGATGGATGGACAGGTGACGCGGGAAGTCGAGGATCTCGCCGGCAATCTCGAGCAACAGCGCGTGGGCGGGGATGCTTAGGCGCAACCCGGCCTGCTCCATCTTCTCCCTGGGCACGTGGCTGAAACGTGAGAGCAGCCGGGCCAGCCGGTCCAGGGAGGTCTCCGGGATACCCAGCACTTTGCCCACGTCGCGCACCGCCGACTTGGGGCGATAGCGGATCACCACGGCCACCATCGCGGCGTGATCGCGTCCGTACTTTTGGTAGACGTGCTGGATCACCTCCTCTCTGCGATCGTGCTCGATGTCCAGATCGATGTCCGGGGGCTCCGCCCGCTCCCGGGAGATGAAACGCTCGAACAGGAGGTTCATCCTCACGGGATCTACGGCGGTTATCCCGAGACAGAAGCACACCGCCGAGTTGGCCGCGGATCCCCTGCCCTGACACAGGATCCCCCGCTCGCGGCAGAATGAGACGATCTCGTGCATGGTGAGGAAGTAGCCCGGGTAGTCAAGCTCGTCGATGAGGGCCAGCTCGCGCTCGATCTGGGCGCGTACGTCTATGGGGATATCGTCCTCGTATCGTTTTGAAGCGCCCGCAAAAGTCAGTGTGTAAAGCTGCTCGAAGGAGGAGGTTCCGTCCGGCCCGCGCTCGGAAGGGTAGCGGTATTGCATTTGATCCAGGGAGAAGTCGCAGCGCTCGGAGATTTCGAGGGAAAGCGCCACGGCGGCCGGGATGTCGGCGAACAGGGAGGCGAAGGAGCGCGATGATCTCAGATGGTGCTCGGCGTTGGGCATGGTCAGGCGACCGGCGGTGGCAAGAGTGACCCGGCGCCTGATGCAGGTGAGCACGTCCTGCAGGGGGCGGCGCGACGGGCTGTGATAAAGGATCTCGGCAGCGGCGGCCAGTGGAATACGGTGGCGCTCGGCGCGTTTTAGGACCCTCGGTTCCTCGCGGGTTTCCTCGGCGCGTCGGTGGCGAGCGATCATGGCGTAGAGGCGATCTCCGAAGGCGGAGATGAGATCGTGGGAGATGTCGTCCGGGTCGGGGCCGTTCCTTGCGAGCAGGCTCCGGGCGCCGCCCCACAGAGCCAGAAGCCCCTTCGCGTGAAGGCAGACGTCTCGCCAGGAGACCCGGGATCGCCCCTTGGGAGAGTCGAGCCTCCCTTTTGAGATGAGGCGACAGAGGTTGGTGTATCCCTCCTTGTTGGAGGCGAGCAGGACGATGGTGGTTCCGTCGTTCACGGTGATCTCGGATCCTGTTATCAGCTTGATCCCCAGATCCCCGGCTTTCAGGTGCGCCCGGACAATGCCGTAGACGCCGTCCCGATCGGTCAGCGCCATGGATTTCAGGCCTAGGCGGTGCGCCTCGTCGACCAGCTCGTCGGGATGGCTCGCGCCTTCGAGGAACGAGAAATTGCTCTTGCACCACAGCGGGGCGTACGAAGTGAAACCATACATATGTACAGTATAGTGTGCGTCGAGAAAATGTCTCCCGATTTTTGGGGAGGAAAATGAAATCAGATTTTACATTTGGTTATGTTTTATGTTAAAACTGGTTTCATGATCGAGCGACCAATCTGGATTAAAAAAATCAATTCCGCATGGAAGAAGGCTCCTATCGCCTGGATCGCGGGGGTCCGCCGTGTCGGGAAAACAACCCTCTCAAAAATGTTTGAAAACGCCCTCTACCTTAATTGCGATCTCCCCAGCACGATAATGCGTTTGAGAGATCCCGAACTCTTTTACTCCAATGTATCTGAGCCGATAGTGATATTCGACGAAGTTCATCGCCTGGAGGATCCTTCAAACCTGTTGAAGATCGGCGCGGATGCTTTTTCTCATATCAGAATCATCGCGACCGGCTCATCCACGCTGGCGGCGACGAAGAAATTCAAGGACACATTGACCGGCCGAAAGCGAGTGGTTCACCTGCTTCCCGTGCTCGTTTCGGAACTACCGTTGTTCAATGTTCGCAACCTGAGAAGACGACTGGCCAGGGGCGGCCTTCCCCGAGTGCTCCTGGAAGATGAGCACGACCCCGAGTTCTACTCGGAGTGGCTCGATTCCTTCTTCTCGCGGGATGTGCAGGAGCTGTATGGAGTGGCGAATCGCAGAGGGTTTCTCCGTCTGGTGGAGATACTGTTGCGCCAGAGTGGAGGGCTTGCTCGGGTAACCAAGCTCGCGAGCGACAGCGGCATCAGTCGACCTACCGTGTCCGTGTATCTTGACATACTGCAAACCACATTGGTCATTACCGTTCTTCGCCCGTTTTATGGAGGAGGCCGTCAGGAAATCCTGAGGCAACAGAAAATCTACGGGTTCGACACAGGTTTTGTGTGCCACTTCAGGGGCTGGGAAAACCTGAGGGAAGAGGACTGCGGTATTCTCTGGGAGCACCTTGTGCTGGAAATGCTCCTGGCGAATACGGCGCCGGAAAGACTCCACTATTGGCGAGACAAGCAGAAGAGGGAAATAGACTTTGTGATCAAGCAAGGGCGGGGCAGTTGCGCAACCGTTGAGTGTAAATGGAATGCCGACGCGTTTTCTCCGAAGAATCTGAAAGCATTCAGAGCAATCTACGCGAAGGGAGAAAACTACGTGGTGAGCCCGGCCATATCCATTCCTTACAAGAGATCATTTAATAACCTGGAGGTTACGTTTCTGGATACTCGGGCTCTTGTCCAGGCAATCCGCTGACCTGCTTTTATGGGCGCCACATTTTTTCTGAGGGAATTTTTTCTGAGGGAAATCGAAAAGGAATCTGCAGCATAGTTTTTTTCTTCCGATTATTTTACGCACTTCCATAGGAGCTTTCTGGTATCATTGAATGGCTTGTTTGTCTTGGCGAGACGCTTGTCCGCCGTCGCCCTTCGGGCTATGGCGGATGAACAATGATTGGGGAATGGAAATGAAGACAATATTGAAACCGACCTTGGCCGTGATTGTCGTGTGGCTCACCGCCTGCGGCGACATCGACAAGAAGCTGGCATCCGACGCGGGGACCGACACGGATGCCGATACCGATACGGATACGGACACCGACACAGATACTGATACCGACACGGACACCGATATCGACACGGATACCGACACAGATACTGATACCGACACGGACACCGATATTGACACGGATACTGATACCGACACGGACACCGACACGGACACCGACACCAACTTCTACTACGACCCGCCGTTCTGCGCGGGTCCAAAGGGTGGGTCGTCGGTGAAGGCGACCCGGGGAGTGGATCCGGCCGACTATGTGGGCCTGACCTGTGTAGGCTGGGAGGTGGATACCACCGGCGATCTGATTCTCCAGTACTTCAGGAGCAGCACCGAATGCGGAGCGACCTGGACGGCGGGCGTCTCGATACCGGATCCTTGTACGGTAATCGTCTTTTTTTCCGACACTATTTACGATATGGACTGCTATTGCTGCTATGATCACTCGCTGACCGTCTACGGAGTGGACACTTCGGGAGAAGTGAACCTGACGGTGCAGATGCTCGACCTGACAGTTGATCTTTCGGCGGAGCCCGAGGGCATTCGCTGCAGGATAGAGGACATGATCGACTTGTGGGGATCCGTATGTGTGGACGGCATCCTTCATAGTGACTGCGTGCCCGGCGTTACCGATTGCGGGGCGGGATATTCGTGCGAGACCTACTCCCCCTCATTTTCCGGTGGGATCTGCAAGCGTACATGTGCCGTCGACGGCGATTGCTTGCTGGATGTCTTCGAATGCGTGGGTAATCTCTGCGAGATCGTTGAACCGCTCTAGCACAATACCTTCTACAGTTCTAATCCACCTCCCCCTGCAGGAACCACCGGCGGCGTTTTTTGTCGTAGTAGACCCACAGGACTTTGCCGTCCCCGGTCTCGGCGAAGTGGTACTCCCTTTGAATCTCCTTGTGCCACCATCCTCCCGACACGATGTACGGACCCACGATATTGGACACCGGCTCGTGCTCCATGCCGCGCAGGTGGACCCCGTTGGGGCCGGCCACCGGGCGAACGCTCATCGGGACGGGACGCGTGTAGATGCGGCGCACGAGAGTGATGGCCCCCTTCCGAGCACGGGCCTCCCAGTTTCCCCGATTTTTTGGGGAGGAAGAATCCAGCTGTTCCCATCGGAACTGCGCCTCGGGCAGGTGGCCCTCGGTCAGCATGGCGCGCACCACCGAGTCGTGGCCGTACCGTGCCCGGATCCGCTCGAATGCCTTGTCGGCGGCGGCGGGGTCCCGCTTTCCATGATCGGAAAAGAGGCGCAGCTGCTCGGGGGTGGCCTCCACCGTGCGTGCCGCCAGCGCCACCTCGACCACACCGGCCCGGAGCGTTATCGATTCGAGCCGCAGCCTGACCAGGTTTGCGATCTGGAGATCGTCGAGGGTCGGTGCTGCAGGCCGGATCCGTTCCACCACATCGGCGGCGTGATCGAGCGTCAGTCCCATCTCCAGTTCGGTTATCGCTTCCCCGCGGGCGGCGACCGCGCGGAGTATCGGGTTGAGCATTCGCTTGATGAGAAAACCGAGACGCTCGGAGTTGGTGTCCGGAAGGTCGAGTTGGACGTGCCGGACGATCGGCTCCGCCACCGCATCGGGTTGGAGCGGCGTCCACAGGTTGCCGCTCGCCATCTCGTGGAGCCGATGTGTCCGTGCGCCGAAGCGCTCCATCAGGCCGGACGCGGGCAAGGCCAGGAGTTGCTCAACCGTGGTCACGCCGAGCTTGCCCAGATCGTTGCGAACGGTCGGGGGCAATCCCAGCATTGAGAGGGGTGTCATGCGCGTGGACGCGATTTCCTGCTCGGGGCTTATCGAGACGATCTCACCACGTCCGCCGCGCGCCAGGGCGTACGTGCCGAACCTGGTGAACCCCACCGCCACGGTCGATTCGAAGCCGCTCTCATTGAGCGAGTCGTTGATGGCCTTCGCCCACCTTTTGGGCGAGGAGTGGATTCGGCCCATGCCGGTCGCATTGAGCCAGAACACTCCCGGTTCATCCACGCCGGCCTCAACGTCCGGGGTGAATCGTCCGAGCCTCGTCTTGATAAGCCCGGTCACGTCATCGATCGCTCGGATGGAGATGGTACCGGCGCAAAGATCGGGGCAAAGCGAAAGAGCGGAAGCATAGCGCTGGCCGGGCAGGATGCCCGAGCGCCGGGCGATTCGGTTGATCTGCAGGATCTCTCCTTGGGGAGTGTCGTGGCTCACCACCGCCGTCGGGCAGCCGCTCCAGTCCCGGTGATTGCCAACCAGGATCTGCAGCGCCAGTGAGGGAACATCAACGCAGGCCAGCCGGTCCACGGCACGGCTCCGTGTGGCACCAGCCAGCGGCCTGGAGTTTGTCCTTGATGATGCGGATCTGGATTACCCCCCTGCTGTCCCCCCGGAAGGAGGGGGAGGGCTTGCCCCCTCTCCTCGCCTCTGCGCGCAGGGAGACCAGCGGGCCGAGCCTGCCGGAGTCGTGAGGATCGCCGGTGAGCAGGACGACGGCGGTGTCGTGCTTTTTGGCCAACCCCGTGAGTCGCGCCGGGGCCCCACTCCCGATACGGGTCCCCCTTCCGACCTCCCCGATGAGGTCCATTACCACCAACCCGAACGCGCCGGAACGGATCAACGCGTCGGCCGCCTTGGGGATATCGTCGACGAGCGGCAGGCGGACCACGGGCATCGAGTCCAGGTCCACTCCTCCCTCGGCCGCGTCGGGTGGGAAGAAGCTTGAGTGTGTGGTTGTGATCCAGACGGTGCTCTCGCCCTGTCGTTGAGCGTCACGCACCACTCCGAACGCCGCGGTGAGGCGGGCGGGCGCGGCGGCCGATCGGATCTCCACGAGGCGACCCGCCAGGGTGTCGCGACTCCACTTATTCTCCTTCTTCCGCTTGTGAGGGATGTCGCCCCGGTGCAGGTACCTGGCGGCGATCAGATCGTCGAGCTTTGTCGCGACATCGGGCACCCTATTTCCCCAGGTATCGCCGCACCTCGATCACCTTGCCCAGCAGGGAGAGATCGCCCGCGGCGGGAACGATGGGCTCGAACGCGGGATTGGCCGGATGGAGTTCGACCCGGCGCCTGTTTTTTTTGAGGAGCTTGACCGTGGCCTCTCCGTCCACCAGGGCCACCACGATGTCTCCGGAGTCGGCGGTGGGCTGGCAGCGAACGATGACCACGTCCCCCGGGAGGATGCCCGCGTCGATCATGCTCTCGCCCTTGACCTTCAGAGCGAAGAGTTCGTCATTTTCGCCTCCGCGCTGCACTCCGATATACCCTCCGTCCGGATCCTCGATGGCCTCGGTGAGGGCGCCCGCCTGCACCTGGCCAAGCAGCGGCACCGGTGCGAATGGGGGCGTCAGGGGGGGGCCGGGAAGTCGATATCCCCGCGAAACGCCGGGCTCCTTGGTGAGCTTGCCCTCCTCCACCAGGATCTCCAGGTGTTCCCGGGCGGACTGGACCGACCGGAATTTGAAAGCCTCCTGAACCTCGCGTACGGTGGGCGGACGTCCGGCGATCAGCCGCTCGCGCATGAAACGCAGCACCTGTCGTCGCGTTTGCCCCGGTGGTGTTCTCGCCGCCATGATAAAAATAGCCTCCTTTCTTTTTGCTGTTTTATTGTATACCATACAAATGTCTGGTATTCAATACCGACCTTGCTGATTTTCTCCTTCCCGGAGAACCCGGTGTCGGGAGGAGGCCGCCGCCAGCCACGGCATGTAGAGTCCCTCCCGATCACCTTTTTTGAGGTCACCGCTTTCTCTCGGAAGCGGTCGCGTGGTATACGGCTTCGATGTTCGACGGAAAGAAGATCGCGGTGGTGGTGCCGGCGTACAACGAGGAGCGCCTCATAGTGAAGGCCGTATCCCTGGTGCCGGATTACGTCGACCATGTGATAGTCGTCGACGATGCCAGCACGGACGACACCCGCGGCGCTCTTGCGAGCAGGGTTACCAGGGAAGGACTGGAGTACCTGCGTCACGAGTTCAATCTCGGCGTGGGCGGAGCCATCGTCACCGGGTACGCGCGCGGCCTCAAGATCGGAGTCGACGTGATCGCGGTCATGGCGGGGGACGCCCAGATGGATCCGGGTGAGTTGCCGGTCCTGTTGAAGCCGATCGTGAGTGAGTTCGCCGACTACGCGAAGGGAGATCGACTCTCGTGGGCCGGGGTGTTTCGGGTGATGCCCCTGTTTCGATTCGTGGGAAACCACGTTCTGTCCGTGCTGACCAGGTTCACCTCCGGTTACAAAAACGTGCGCGACTCCCAGTGCGGGTACACGGCGGTGAGCGCCGCCGCCCTCGGTCGCCTCGACCTCGAAGATCTGTACGCCAGGTACGGGTTTCCCAACGACATTCTGGCTCACCTCCATTCAGTGGGCGCTTCGCTGGCCCAGGTGACGGTCCGCCCCATCTACGCGCAGGAATGCTCGGGCATCTCTTTGTTCACGGCCCTTGTTCGAGTTCCCCTGGTGTTGTTGCGTTCCTACCTACGCCGCAGGCGACGCGAATCCCAGAAGCGCCGCACTCTGCTGGAAGCGGCCCGCCGGGCGTAGGGCATGTCGACGTCGTCCCGCGTAGGTTTCATCACCACCTCGTTTCCCAGGTATCGGGGCGATCCGTCCGGCTCGTTCGTTCATGGGTTGGCTGCGGCGATGGTGACCCGTGGGCATCGGGTGGAGGTCGTCGTTCCCCAGCCTGACGGGCCGGATGATTGGAAGGGCGACGCGAGCTGGCTGCGCGGTGTTCGTGTGTTTTCCGCCGCGTACGTTCGACCCAGGAGGTTTCAGCGATTGTTTTTCAACGCCGGCGCGCCGGACAATCTCTTTGACAAGCTGTGGTTGTGGGGGCTGGTTCCCCCCGCCATGGCGGGGCTCTACCTTGCCGCCCTGCGAAGATCCCGGCGATGGGACGGCGTGATCAGCCACTGGCTCGTGCCGAGCGCGCTGATCGCCGGTGCGTTGCCCCTCGGGAAGAAGCGTCACCTGGCAACAGGTCACTCGGGAGACGTACACATGATCCGGCGATCCCCTTTGAGGAATCTCCTGGCCCGCGCGGTGATCCGATCCGCGGATCGGGTGGGTTTTGTTTCGGAGCAACTCAGGAGCGAATTCGAAGATGCGCTCGGCCCCAGGCTTGCTGCCGAGAATTCGGCGCGGCTCACCATGACCCCGATGGGGGTGGATCCGGAGTGCTTTCAGAGTCGGAGGGAGCGCGGCGCTGTCAGGGAGGAGCTGGGCCTGGATCGTTTCACGGTGCTCTTCCTCGGGCGGCTGGTTCCCATCAAGGGAGCGGACCTGTTGGTCGAAGCGCTGGCAGGAAGACGGGAAATGCAGCTCGTGATCGCGGGGGACGGACCGCAACGGGAGCGACTGGAACGGGCGGCGTCCGTCCGAGGGGTGAACGTGCGATTCCTGGGGGAGGTCAATCAGGAGACGCGGGCGGATCTGTTTGCCGCGTGCGACGTGCTGGCTGTTCCGTCCCGTGAGCTTGGAGATGGACGCCACGAGGGAATTCCTCTGGTAGTGATCGAGGCCATGGCCGCAGGGTTGCCTGTTGTGGCGGCGGATACGGGCGCCATCGGTGAGATCGTGAAGGACGGGGAGACGGGCTTGCTCGCGCCGTCAAACGAACAATTCGCGTTGTCCAATGCAATTTCGAAGATCGCGGGCGATGAAGTGCTCAGGCAAAGACTGAAATCCGCCGGGCGGGCGGCTGTCCGCGACAGGAGCTGGGAAACACTGGTCGGCCTGTTCGAAGAACTCCTTTTCAATCCGTAGAACCTGCCCTTGACTTATGGTCGGCCTGACCTTAGATAAAGGCGGCCTCCATCATCTTCCCCTTCCCCTCGCAGGGGAAGGCCGGGATGGGGTCATTGAGCGCGAACGGAGGGAAAACACATGGATCCCAGAGAATGGCTTTTCGACAAGCGGGTCATCAGGCGTAACCTGGAGAAGGGCGTGCTCACCTTGAAGGCCTACAAGGAATATATGAAGTCCACGCCCAACCTCGTGAACGAGTATGAGGTGATCGATCTCGATTCCAAGGACGACGAGGAAGCGGACGACCCGGAGGCGGCGGAAGCCGCCGAGGAGATCGCCGAGGAATAGAGACGGGGGTTTCAATGGGCGAAGATCAGGAAAAAATGAATTCGACGCCAAACGGCGAGGAACAATCCGATCCGGAAGTGCCCATCGACTTCACCACTTTCATCCTGTCATTGAGTTCGTCAGCGGCCTTTCACCTGGGCCTGGCTCCCCATCCCGAGCAGAAAGACTGCTGCACCAACCTGCCCATGGCGAGGCAGACCATCGACATCCTGTCCGTCCTGCAGGACAAGACAAAAGGAAACCTGACCGGCGAGGAAGAGCGGTTGATGTCGGAGATTCTCTACAACCTGCGACTGGCCTTCGTCGAGATATCGCAAAAGTGCGGATGTTCGGAAAGTGCTCAATAAGTCATTCCTTTATATTGTAGTTGTTCTCGTCCTGGCGGGGTGCCGTCCCGTGGAGGAGAAGCAACCGGCGCCGGAGTTGTCCGGAGGCGGCGAGACCACGGTGAAGGTGGTATACCCCAACGTGCCGGGCTCCTTTGTGTCTACGGCCAAGAAGGTCAGGCCTTCGGTGGTCAACGTTTTCACAGCCCAGATCGTCCGGGACCGATCGCGCATGGGACTACACGGGCTCGAGGAACTGTTCGGCTTGCCCCACCGGGAGAGGATCCAGCGCTCCCTGGGGTCGGGTTTTATAATCGACGCCCAGGGTTTTGTGCTGACCAACTACCATGTGGTGCGCGGAGCCAGCGAGATCCTGATCCAGCTGGAGGACGGGCGCGATGTGCCGGCGATTCCCGTGGGCGCGGACGCCGGGATCGACGTGGCCCTCTTGCACGTACAGGAAACAGATCTCTCCCCGGTGAAGCTCGGGGATTCTCAGGAGCTCGAGGTGGGCGAGTGGGTGGTGGCCATCGGCAACCCGTTCGGTCTTTCGCACACGGTGACCGCGGGAATCGTCAGCGCCGTGGGACGGGATTATCGCGACATGGGCATGGGCCAGCGGGGTTACCAGAACTTCATCCAGACCGACGCCTCCATCAATCCGGGTAACTCAGGTGGCCCTCTGGTCAACGTGGCGGGCGAGGTGGTCGGCATGAACACGTCCATCGCGGCCGCGGGCCAGGGGATCGGTTTCGCGGTTCCCATAAACATGATCAAGATGATCCTCCCCCAGCTCAAGCGGACCGGCCGGGTGGTGCCCGCGTGGATAGGGGTCGGTATTCGCGATATGGACGCGCAGTCGAAGAAGAGTACCGGGGCTACCTTCGGGGTGATGGTGACCGAGGTGTACGACAAGGGTCCCGCCGCAGAGGGAGGAATGAGAGCGGGAGATATCATCCTCCGTTTCAACGGCGTATCGGTACAGGATGCCACCGAGCTTGCCTGGATGACGAACACCGCCGGGGTCGGTCGTACGATCACCATCCAGATCCTGCGGGACGGCCGCCAGATGGAGGTCAAGCTACGGGTTCACGCCAATCCTTTTTCCAGATGATGCTCACATACTGATCCGGTTGACTCTCCCCAACAACGGTGGTACACTAGTGTTACACTTGGGACCAAGGGAGGTTGTGGATGCCAACAGCCAAAAAGAGAATAAATCTCTCCGTCGATGATCGGTTGTGGGAAGAACTGAAACGCTTGAAGGAAATCAGGGGCGCCCCATCCCTGTCAGCGGTCGTCATTGAACTCACCAGGGAGGCGCTGGAACTTCAAGAGGATCTCTACTTCGCAAAGATCGCGCAAGAGCGTGAGCGCGAAGCCATGATCTTCCACGACCAGCTTTGGAAAAAGCTGTAGATGTGGAAAATCGTCTATAGGAAATCCGTCAGAAAAGACCTCAATAAAATTTCACCGGACGTTCGATATATTCTCCGCAGAGCCATCGAGGAAAAGCTCATGATCGATCCCGTTCGATTCGGAGTCCCCCTCAGACGTACTCTCAAGGGGTTGATGAAGTTGCGGGTAGGGGACTATCGGATTATCTACTCCATTAAAAAGAAAACTGTCGTTGTCTCCATCATTAAGATTGGGCACAGGAGAGAAGTCTACGGGAAGTGATGCTCACATCCTGATCGGCGGATCACAGTGCTCGCCAAGAAGTAGTCTTCTGGCTTCACCGACGGTGAAGAGGGATCCGGTCACCAGGACGGTTGCGTCGCCGGTGTCCTTCAGCATCTCTAGGGCGACCCCCACGTCGGGAGCCGCTGCGGCGTTCCATCTTGTTGCGAACGCCTCGTGATCGAACGCTCTGGGGATCGGAGGCGGGGCCAGGATCATTCGCGCACAGATTGATGAGAGGCGATCAAGCATTGCGTCCACGGGCTTGTCCGAGGCGGCGCCGAAGATGACCACGTCGGGACGTTCATCGCGTTCGCGAAGGGCATCGAGGAGGGCGTCGACGGCCTCCGTGTTGTGCGCGCTGTCCAGGATGAACCGGGGTTTTCCCTCCAGGATCTCGAAACGCCCCGGCCAGCGGGCGGATGGGAGCGCGTCGATAAAAGCGCCCCTGTTCATCCTGGGGTCGACGACGCCCAGCTGTGCGAAGACGGCCGCCGCCAGGGCCGCGTTCTCTCGCTGGTGCCTCCCGGGCCACGGCACTCGGAGATCGTCTGACACGTGAAAATCTCTGCCGCAAACATGCAACGAGGCTCTTCGCCCGGACGCGACACGCACCACCTCGTCGAGGGCGTCGCCGGTCAGGGGTCCGCAGAACAGCGGAATCCCCGGCCGCGCGATGGAGGCCTTCTCCATGGCGATCTGTCTGATGGTGTCACCCAGGACGGCCGTGTGATCCATTCCGATGGAAGTGACGGCGCACACGGATGGATCGGTGATCGATGTGGCGTCCAGCCTTCCGCCGAGACCCACCTCCATGACAGCCAGATCGACGTTCGCCCGGGCGAACATCTCCAGGGCGGCGAGGGTAGCGACTTCGAAGAATGTGAGTGGTATCCCTCCGGGACCCTCCGTAAGGGCGAGGACGCGTTCGAGGGTTTCTCCCAGGGATTCCGTGGGAACCTCGCGACCGTTGATCATGATTCGCTGGGAGAACCGGTGCAGGTGCGGTGAGGTGAAGAGACCCACGGTCAACCCCGCGCTTCTCGCGGCGTGATCGATCAGGCACGCGACCGAGCCCTTACCGTTCGTGCCGGCGATCTGCGCCACCGTGAGGCTCTCATGGGGAGAACCCAGCGCCCTCGCCGCTTGGTCGACACGGTCGAGCCCGAGCAGTATCCCACGGGATGCGAGGTCGTAGGTTTTCTTGAGCGTATTGGAGTAGGGCATGGGCCGGAACTTACTTGTACTGTTCCTTCATCTTGAGGAAGCTGAGAAAATCGTCGATGTCTTCGATCTTGCTGATGACCCAGTCGTTGCCGTCGAGCTGAATGAACCCCGCGCCGGTCAACTTGAGCATTATCTCCTTGACCTCCTCTTCGTCCAATCCCACCTGTTCGGCCATGGCGTTATAGTCCGCCCTGAAGCGCAGCGCCTCTCCGTCGTCGTCCCGGTGGATCTTGGCGAGCCGTTTCAGGTTTTCGATGACTCGCTCCGCCGAGCCGCGATAAAGGAGAACGCGGATGAGGCTGTCGGCGGACTCGAGCCTTCTTGCGAGTTTCCTGATCAGGCGCAGCGCGATCTCGGTGTTGTGCACGATCATCTCCTCGAGGACGCGCACCCCCACCACGAGCAGCTCAGCGTCTTCGTCCACCACCGCCATTGCGGATCGAGGCTGGTCCGTGAGGATTGACATTTCGCCGACGAACTCCCCGGCGCCGAGAACGGCCAGGGTTTTTTCCACGCCGCGCGACTTTACGATTATCCGTACCGCACCCGATCGGATGACAAACATCTCGGTACCTTTTTCGCCGGCATTGAAGAGAACTTCGCCTGCTTCTGCTGTTCTCCCGTACTTTGCAAAGAGCGGATCGCCCATCTAAACCTCCTGATGGATTCGCGCCGGATTTTAGATCAGATTGCATGGTTACGCTCGCTTTTTAAGTCATCAATGTGTAACAGTTCGTTTTCTTGACGAAAACTAGCAGTTAAGTTTAGGATTTAGCGTTCGTGTTACTCGGATGGCGGATTTTCGCCAGGGAGGGTTCCTTGTCCAAAAAATCGATTTTGTGTGTCGATGACAGCGCAACGATGCGCACCATCGTGGAGAAGACTTTTTTCGCCGAACCGTACAACGTAGTGACGGTTCCGTCCGGCGAGGCTGCTATCGAGAAGGCAAGGGAAATCCAGCCGGACTTGATCCTTGCCGATGCCGGGATGGTCGGGGTGACGGGTTACGATGTCTGCAAGGCCGTTCGGGAGGAGGCCGGCATCGAAAACATTCCCGTCATCATCATGAGCGGCGTTTCCAGCCCTTACGATGAAAACACGGCGAGGGATGTGGGCGCCACCGATCACATAAAAAAACCCTTCGATACAACCAAGCTGATCGAAAAGGTCACTGAGCTTTGCGGAGCTGCCGCACCGGCCGTTGAGATTTCGCCCGCCACTCCGAAGATCGCGCCGACAACGCCGATGCCGGCACCGGCCCAGGGGGCGACGCTGCACGCTTTCCCGAACCCGGTTGCGCAAAAAGCGCCGATTGCTCCGCCTGTTGTTCCGCCTGTCGCTCCGCCTATCGTTCCGGCGTCCCCCAGGCCCATCAGGCCGGCCTCCCCCAAGGAAACCATGGAGTACGGTACGCCGGTCGCTTTTGAAAAACCAAAGCTGGAGGAAGTTGTTCCCATCGAGATTGACGAGCAAGCCGGGGACGATGCCGACATCCAGGTGGGAACCCTCGCGGAGCTTGCCCAGATGAACGAGAAGGGTGAGACGTTGAAGCCCACCTACGAGGTGGATGCTTTAGAGCTCGATGAGCCGGTTGCCCCCGAGACCCCGGCGGCGAAACCGGCGATAGAAGAGAGGATCGAGACGGCGGCCGCCGATGTGGCCGCGAAGGTCGGAGGTCTCACGCCCGAGCAAGCGGAAGCGATTCGCACGCTCACGGCGGAGGTCATCGAGCAGGTGGTCTGGGAGGTCGTCCCGGACCTCGCTGAAACCATCATCCAAGAGCGAATCGACAAGCTACTGGAGAAGTAGGCTTCCGCACATGTTGGACATCCATCGAATCCGCAACGAGACGGAGAACGTGAAAGACGGTCTTGTCAGCGTTGGATCCGATCCGTCTGTGATTGATAACGTGCTGGCCCTGGACGGGGATCGACGCGAGATCCAGAAGGAGGGTGATCGGCTCCGGTCCGAGCTGAACGCTGCGTCCAGGAACATCGGCAAGGAGAAGGATCCCGATCGCCGAAAGAATCTCATCGACGCGGTTTCAAGAGTGAAGCAGGCGATCAAGGACAATGACGCCAGGGTTCCACGTCTGGAGGAAGAGTTGCGCGACCTCATGCTCTCCATACCCAACATTCCGCTCCGGGAGGTTACGGTCGGTTCGGACGAATCGGCCAACTCGGTCGCAAGCGAGCACGGTGACAAGCCGAGCTTCGATTTCGAGCCGAAACCCCACTGGGAGTTGATGAGCGATCTGGGTATTATCGATTTCGAGCGCGGTCAGAAGGTTTCCGGGTCGCGGTTTTACTTCCTGCGCGGTGAGGGAGCTCGCCTGCAGCGCGCGCTCATCGCCTGGATGCTCGACGTGCATACGGAGGAGCACGGGTACGAGGAGCTCTACGCGCCTTGCATGGTTCGCGCGGAGTGTTTGGTGGGCACCGGCAACCTTCCCAAGTTCGGAGAACATCTGTACCGCGATATCGAGGAGGACTTCTGGTTCATTCCCACCGGCGAGGTTCCGGTGACGAATTTCTACCGGGATGAGATCCTGGACTGGAAGGTGCTTCCGCTGCGGCACGTGACCTACACACCGTGCTTCAGGCGCGAGAAGATGAGCCATGGGAAGGACACCCGCGGCATCAAGAGAGGGCATCAGTTCGACAAGGTAGAGCTCGTGCAGTTCGTCCATCCGGATCGGGGGAGGGACGCCCTCGACGAGTTGACCGGCCACGCGAGGAAACTTCTGGAAATGCTGGGGCTCGCGCACA
>SDBV01001183.1_pt1 | contig 39124 bp, 22 predicted proteins | sample 2277081 | NCBI WGS metagenome assembly SDBV01 (sample SAMN10402039, study PRJNA504765) | marine sediment metagenome | isolation source: marine sediment core GS10_PC15, 223 cmbsf | place: Arctic Ocean: Southern Knipovich Ridge | collected 2010 | reverse complement strand
ATCAAAGAAATTCCTTTTTCAAAAACTTCTTTCCTGATAAAATTAAAGTCATAAGGCTTTTTCATACAATATTCCTTATTTCCTTATACCCTATACCTTATTTCCCTATACCTGAATAGTTACTAATTTTTTAATAAATTTGCGAAACTATATTTTTTTTAGGCAACCTTTGGAGTAATATTACGTCTTAAAATTGACAATATAAAAATAATTTTCTTTTTTTCTTTTATTAAAGCAACCTTTTTATTAATATTACGTCTTAAATTTGAAATTAAAATTTATTATTATGAAAAATATTAAAAATTTTCTGATTCTTGCGATATTTTTAGGAAACATTACAGTTTCTTATGCGCAAATGTCAACGAACGAAATAATTTTTACCGTTAATAAAAAAGGTGATAAGTTATTTCAAAGTGATGAAAAAAATCAAAAATTCGTTGAATTTACAATTTCCGGACTTGATTCTCAAGAACAGGTCGTGGATTTATGTAAAAAATTCTTGAACTCTGTAGGAGTTATCAGTTTCACTGTTTCAGAAGAAATAAACGACAATCAAAGAACAGCTTCTGCTACTTTATTTGAAAAAGCTAACTTTGACTATTACAAAGCATTGCTTCTATCAAATGGAATTGAAACTTTGATTATTGATGGTGAAGAAATTCGTACCGAAGATTTAAAAAAACAAGAAAAAGCAGCTGCACGCAAAATAGATAATAAATAAAATGAAAAAATATTTGTAACCGTTAACAAAGTTAATCATTTGTCCATTGTACTTTGTTCCACCGAATTACGAATTAATGTTCGTAGTTCGTAAGTTCGTATTTTGTTCGTACTTCGGTGGAACAAAGTACAAAGCACAATAAATTATAATTAACTGTTTAAACTATGTGAATGGTTACTGATTTTTATAGAGCAGATTTAATATTAACAACTTAAAATATTTATCATTATGAAAAATTTAAAGTATATATTTTTAGCATTTTGCCTTTTGTTCTTTTACGCAAAAGTAAAGGCACAATTGACAGTAATAAACCCTTCTTTTGAAGGAACACCCGCAATGCACGTTACACCTGCTCCCTGGCATACTTGTATGGAAGATGAATCACCTGATACGCAGCCCGGTATCTGGAGTATTACTATGCCACCAACTAATGGCAGCACCTATGTTGGATTTGTAGATACCGATATCTTCAGTTATCAGGAAGGATGCAGCCAACAGCTTAGTGCACCTATGACTGCCGGGGGAAACTGGCATTTTACAATTGACGTAACAAGAGAAAATTCCAATGATGGTGGTATTACAGACGGAGATATTGAGTTGTTAATATATGCCGGTTGGAATGAATGTGGACAAAGCCAGCTACTGTATAGTACAGGAAATGTTCCGTATATGAGCTGGTTTACTTATGATGTTACTTTCATACCTAATGCTAATTACACTCATATTTTTTTACAATCTCATTTATTAACCGGAGACTATCCTTACTTATTGGTTGATAATATGTCGCCTATTGAACCTGTATGTGATGCTGACGCCGGCGATGGTGCTAAAATCTGCGGCTTAACTTATACCTTCAATGGTACAGTGCAAGCCGGATATTATGATACACAATGGAGTTATACCGGACCAGGAGTAGCTACTTTTTCTCCAAATGATGCTACACCAACTGCAACAGTAACTGTTACAACTCCAGGTCTATATACTTTTACCTGGACAGTTACCTCGCCTGATGCTCTAACCTGTGATGATGTTATTACTGTTGAATTTACACAAATACCAACTTCTGACTTTACAATTTCTCCTCCAATCCTTTGCTTTGGAGATAATACAACAATAACATATACAGGAAACGCAACGCTTGCTGCTACTTATACGTGGAACTTTGATGGTGGCACTGCTGTTCCCGGAACAGGACAAGGACCTCATACAGTTAGCTGGGCAACTGCTGGAACTCATAATGTTACATTATATGTAACCGAAGATGGCTGCACCTCAACAACAACAACACAAGGAATTTATAATCCACCTGAATTAATTACTTCAATAGATACAGCAGGGGCTATAGGTTGTGCAGGTGGTTCTGGCTCAGTTACAGTTAATACAAGTGGTGGAACTCCTGACTATACTTATGACTGGGGCGGTGCTGATCCAAATAATTTACCTGCAGGGTCCTATTGTGTTACTATTACAGATGCTAATGCTTGCTCAAATATTGAATGTTTTACAATAACAGAACCAAATCCTCTTACTGTTACTACAAATCAAACTAACCTGAATTGCTTTGGTGTTTGCGATGATGGATATGCAGAATTAATTGTATTGGGTGGAACTCCTGGCCCTGGCTATGTGTATGTCTGGTCTAATGACCCGTTTTTATTCACTCCCGACCAGGACAGTATGTGTGCCGGCACTTACACAGTTGTTGCAATAGATTTTAATTTGTGTGAAATAACTGCATATTTTACCATTACCGAGCCTGCTCCTTTTACTGCAACTATTTCCGACAGCACGGATGTAACCTGTAACGGTATTTGCAATGGTACGGCTTCTGTTATTACCGCTGGTGGTATTCCTCCTTATTCTTATGATTGGCCCGGAACCGAAACTACTGCAAATGTTACCGGCTTATGTGCTGGTGACTATACTGTAACAGTTACTGATACAAACTCCTGCCCTGCTTATGCAACAGTTAGCATTGAAGAACCCCCAGCATTAATTGCAAGCATTACAGGCACAAATGTAAATTGTAATTCAGGTTACGATGGGGCTGCTGATTTAACTGTAACTGATGGCACACCACCTTATACTTACGAATGGACTTACGGTCAAACCGACCCGGATATAGGCAATCTTACAGCAGGAACTTATTGCGTTACAGTTACAGATTTTAATTCGTGTACCACTACTGAATGTGTAACAATTACAGAACCGGCAACACCAATATCCGCAACTACAAACGTAACAAATCTATTATGCCATGGCGATGCAAGCGGAGTTATTGACTTAACAGTTTCAGGCGGTACACCATATCCAGCTCCAAATGAATATATGTTTTTATGGTCAAATGGTATAACTGATGAAGATGTAAATAATCTTGCGGGTGGAAATTATACTGTAACTATTACTGATGCAAACTTGTGTGTTACTTTAGCATTTGCTACTGTTACTGAACCAGGTGAGCTAATAATTACAACTTCTCCTGATGTTACAATTTGCATTGGACAGGATACTAATCTTACAGCTACTGCTATATCAGGCACAGGCACACCACCATTTACATACCATTGGAGTAATGGCTATGATGGACCAGATCCTATTACTGTTAGCCCTGATACGACTGCCACTTATTATGTATCTGCAACTGATGACAATGGATGTGAAAGCGGTTTACAAAGCGTTACTGTATATGTATTTCCTCCGCTTAATATCACTTTAAGAACAGATGACGATACTTTATGTCCCGGAGATTCTACTGTTATCTATGCTGATAATTATGCAGGCAGTGGCGACGGAGATACTTATACCTTTACTTACAATGGAGATACAGTATCTCCTTCTTTTACAGTTTACCCAAATACAACAACATCTTATGAAATTATAATAAATGATGGATGTACAGAAAGATATGCCTCTGACACAATTGAAATTGTTGTTGTAGATGTGCCTGAAGTTGTTATGAATGCTAATCCTTTAGAAGGATGTGAGCCACTTACTGTTCAGTTTTTAGAATCAAGTCCTGATGAAAGTCAAACTTATTTCTGGAATTTTGGTGACGCTGTTTTTGATAATATTTCATATCAGAAAAACCCTGAACATACTTTTGAACGGGATGGAACATATAATGTTAAACTTACAGTTACATCTAAGGAAGGTTGTATTATCCTTGATAGTAATACTATAGTGGTATATCCAAATCCGGATGCAGAATTCAGAGCCGAGCCAATAACTGCAAGTATCATTAAACCACTCATTTTCTTTGAAAATTTATCAACAAATGACTCAATAAATCACTGGAATTTTGGTGATGGTGATTCTGTAAGCATAATACTCCCCGGACATACAGACCATAAATACACACGTTCTGGCAATTTCACAGTTTGTTTAATTGCAGAAAGTAAAGATGAGTGCAAAGACACAATTTGTATGGATATAATAATTAAAGATGAATTTACATTCTATGCACCTACTGCTTTCTCACCCGATAATGATGATATAAATGATGTATTTCTTCCTGTTGGTATTGGTATTGACCCTGAAAACTTCCTTATGATAATATATGACCGCTGGGGCGAAAAAGTTTTTGTAACTCACGACCTATATCAAGGATGGGATGGAAGAATTAAAGGCAAAAAAATAGGCAAAAATGGAGTTTATTCATGGCTGGTTATATATAAAGATTTACAGGGAGTTGAGCATCAGCAGGCGGGGGCGGTTAGTTTGATTCGGTAAGACTTAATAAAATTATGCCACTGATTAACACTGATTAACACGGATAAAATTAATTGACCTAATTTCTAATTGACCTAATTGACCTAAAAAATTACCAATACACAATACCAAATGTTTAATATTAGGTGTTTCGGAGTTTAGTCATTGGGATTTGATTAGATCAATTAGAGTAATTAGAGCAATTAGAAATTTAATTATAGTCCGTGTTAATCTGTGGCTAAAAAAATCTTTCTAAAACTCAATCATTTATTAAAATACGAATTTATGAAATCATTAATTTATAAAGTATCATTATTATCTATTTTACTATTTACTTATAATTCTTATAGTCAGGTATATATTCTAAATTCAAATTTAGGAACAATTAATACCTGTTCAGGAACTTTTTATGATAGTGGCGGTGAATTTGGAGTGTATGGTAATTCTGAAAATTATACAGTAACCTTTTGCTCTGATAATACTGACCCTATTATTATTGATTTTACATTCTTTAACTTAGAGTCTAATTTTGATTATTTAACAATTTACGATGGTCCTGATATTTTTTCACCTCAGGTTCCAGGTAGTCCTTTTGATGGGTCAAGTCCTTTTATAGTTAGCTCATCAGGAACGTGCTTAACAATTAATTTTTCATCAGATGGTTCTGTAACTTATGATGGCTGGGCAGCAGATATAATCTGTTCTGCACCAAGCTGCTTTGATGGTATTCAAAACCAGGGAGAGTTAGGAATAGATTGCGGTGGTCCGTGTCCTGTCTGTCCACCAATTTATGATATGTTTACCAATAACGGACAAACAATAACTACCTGTGATGCAACATTATACGACAGTGGCGGTCCAACAGGACAATATCAAAATAGCGAAAATAACTCTGTTACATTTTGTTCTGACAACGGAGAATGTATGTTGCTACATTTTACAGGAACATTTGGCATAGAAAGCGGGTGGGATTATTTATATATATATGATGGTCCTACAATAATGGATCCATTAATAGTAGTGTTAGAAGGAACTACTATGCCTGCTGATGTTACTTCTTCAGGCACCTGTATCACTATACATTTTACATCTGACGGCTCTGTTACTTATGATGGCTTTGAAATAGAAATTACCTGTACGCCCAGTTGCTATGTGCCTCCTCCCCCACCTGACAATGATACTCCCTGCGATGCTTATAATTTAACTGTTGGTGCTGTTTGTAATTATACAACTTACACTACTGACCCTGCAACAAACTCAACAGTGCCACCACCAAGCTGCGGAACTTACAACGGAGGTGACGTGTGGTTTACAGCAACAGTCCCTGCATCAGGAAGATTAACCGTTGATATTGATGCTTTACTTCAAGCAGAAGGTGAAATAGCAATTTATTATGGACCTGATTGCAATAACTTAACCGAGTTACATTGTGCAAACTCAACCTGGGCTGTGCCTATGCCTTCAATAAATGTTCTCACTTCTGATGGCTTAGCGAACCAGACTGTGTGGATACGTGTTTGGGAACCAGGGAACGATAACCAGGGAACTTTCAATATTTGTGCTTATGAAACACCGCCACCACCTCCAAATAATGAACCCTGCGGAGCTTATAATTTAACTGTTGGTAGTATTTGCAATTTTACAACTTATTCAACAGAATCTGCAACCGGCTCTTCTGTTCCTGACCCAAGCTGTGAATGGGATTACAATGGCGGAGATGTATGGTTTACAGCAACTGTCCCGGCTTCCGGCTTATTAGCAGTTGAAACCGGCATTGGTGATATTACCTGGGGCGGGCTTGCAATTTATTCAGGAACTGATTGTAATAACCTTACAGAAATACATTGTATTGAAAGCACCTGGCAGATGCCAACATTATTTGTTTACAGTTTAGATGGCTTGGCAAACCAGACTGTATGGATACGTTTCTGGGAACCATATAATGACATTCAGGGTACATTTGATATATGTGCTTACGAACCTCCACCGACCTTAGAAGTTGATACTGTAAGCTATACACCTGAAGAATTGGTTCAAAATGTTTTAATTACCGGCTGCCTTCAGGCATTTAATGTTTCTTACACCGGCAATCCAACAGCAATTGGTTTTTTTAACAGTGTAGGCACACCTTTAGGATTTAATTATGGTGTGATTCTTGCCTCAGGTGAAGCAACAAATGCTATAGGGCCCAACGATGAAAGTGGTTGCACTACAAGTTTTGGATATCCCGGAGATGCAGATCTTGATGCTATTATATCCCCTGATATTACAAATGATGCAGCAGTTTTAGAATTTGACTTTATACCTTCATCCGATACTACGGAATTTAATTTTATTTTTGGTTCAGAAGAATATCCTGAATATGTTGGCAGCTTTAATGATGTTTTTGCCTTTCTCCTTACAGGACCAAATCCAAGCGGACCTGCTTATGTAAACTATAACATTGCACTAATACCTGGCACTACAACACCTGTTTCAATTTATAATGTAAATAATGGAACCAGTTGCCCGACTACTGGCCCCTGTGTGAATTGTGCATATTACATTGATCAATGTAATAGCGGATTTTCTATTCAATACGATGGACTTACAGAAGCAATAACAGCTACTGCCTATGTTATTCCCTGTGAGACATATCATATTAAGATAGCTGTTGCCGATGCAAATGATCATATTTTAGATTCAGGAGTTTTATTAGAAATGGGCAGCTTTACTTCTGGTGGTGAAGTTGATATGTCACATTATTCTTTTACAGGTGATAATCAGAATATTTATGAAGGTTGTGAAAATTATTATGTTTTCGCACGGCTTGACACTACAGACCTTACTGATTCTGTTGAGGTTCTGCTTAATATTTCAGGAACCGCATCATTAATAGATGATATTACAAACTTCCCGACCAGTTTTTATATTTCAGCAGGTGAAATCTATGATACTATATTTTATTCAGCAATACTTGATGGTCTGTTAGAAGGCATTGAATATATCGTGTTTTCATTAGAAAATGGCTGCCCTTGCTTTACAACTACTGTAACCGATACTATTTTTGTTCACGACAGCGATTCATTAATTGGTGGAATTCTTAATAATGATACTACTATAAACTTATTTCAATGTGTAGATCTTATAAGCTATGCAAATCTTGCTCCACCAGTTATTTCTTATCTCTGGAGCACTTCAGAAACAACAGGTAATATTAATGTATGTCCAACATTTCCAGGTACAACCTATTATTTAGAAATATTTGAGCAATGCGGTCAATACATTATTGATTCGGTAACAATAAATGTTTATCCTGAAATTGGTCCGTATTTTATAGCAGATGATATTTGCTTTGGTGATAATGCAACTATTATCTATACAGGCACAATAGATACTTCTACAACACTTACGTGGGATTTCTTTGATAGTGGAGCAAATCCAGGAACAATCATATCAAATACAGGGGATACAATTTTTCAGGTTATCTGGGATACTGAGGGAGTAAAGCCAATTACAGTAACAGCAACAGTAGGAATATTTTCAGAATCTTTTACAGATACTGTTATTGTAAAACCTTTACCAACAACTGATTTTATTACCGGTGAAATTTTATGCCTTGGAGAAAATTTAAGTGTTACATTTACAGGATTAGCAAGCGATTCTGCAATATTTAACTGGAATTTTGACGGTGCAACAATTCTTTCAGGTTCCGGAGCAGGACCATACACTATAACCTGGGGAACTGAAGGTAATTATACAGTTTCACTTATAGATGTTATTGATAATGGATGCATTTCAGCTTATCCAACTAATATAGACATTAATGTTCCACTTACAATGACCATATCAATTGCGACTATTCCTGCACATTGTAACGGAGATTGCGATGGTTATGTAGAAGTTACTACTTTGGGTGGAACACTACCATACTCTTATACCTGGTCAACTCCTGAAGGTAACAGCAGTTCAGGAATCATCACTAACTTATGTGCAACAGGTTCGCCTTATACAGTAACTGTTACAGATAATAATGGATGTAATAATTTTGCCAGCTTTAATATTATAGAACCACCATTATTAGTAGGTCATGCACTGGTAATATCAAATGTTACGTGTCATGGTAAAAGTAATGGCTCTGCTACTATAACAGTTTCCGGCGGTGTTCCACCATACTCTTATTTATGGTCAAACTTCACAACAAATCAAATTATTGAAAATATTAATGCCGATAACTATACTGTAACTGTAACTGATTATAATGGTTGTACACTTACTAATTCGGTTGAGATTACACAACCCCCTAAATTAATTGTTATTACTGGTAATGTTTCAATTTGTAAGGGTGATACAGCTATAGTATTTGCAACTGCAATAGGTGGAACTTCCCCATACTCATATACATGGAATAATGGTGCTTATTTTGGTGAAACAATAACTGTTAATCCGGCTGTAACTACTACTTATAGTGTAACTGCAATTGATACAAATGGTTGTGAAAGTAACCCTGGTTCAGCTACTGTAAATGTATTCCCGCCTATCACAGCAATTCTTTCAACAGATAATGATTCTATTTGTCCGGGAGAATCTACTAATTTATTTGCTGATATTTCGGGTGGTAATGGCGGACCTTATACCTGTGTTCTTCAAAATGGGGATACAGTTATATCACCTTATATTGTTTATCCTCCTGTAGTAGGAGCTACTAATTATATGTTAACAGTTAACGATGCATGTGAATTACCTGAGTTTAGTAATGAACTCACTATTACTATTATGCCCACACCACCTAACAGCTTTTCTTCTGATATTATTTACGGGTGTCAACCATTAACAGTGTATTTTAATGAATCAAGTCCTGATTCAGGTCAAACATATTACTGGGATTTTGGTGATGTGGATAATAATTTTTCATATTTGAAAAATCCATCTCATTTTTTCGAAAATTATGGAACATATAATATTAAATTAATAGTTACATCATCATTTGGTTGTGAAAATACAGTTACAAAAGAAAATATGATAGAAGTGTATCCAAAGCCCGAAGCACAATTCATTGCAAGCTCTCAGACTGTAAGCATTGTAAAGCCAATTATTTACTTTGATAATTTGTCGTCATATACTGATACAAGCTATTGGGTTTTTGGTGACGGCGATTCTTCTAATGCACGACATCCTGAACATATTTACAATGTTGTTGGAACATATACTATTGAATTAATTGTTGCATCTGACCGTGGCTGTAGAGATACAATTTATGGGAATATAACAGTTAAAGATGAATTTACATTCTATGCACCTACTGCATTTACACCTGGTTCAGATAATGCTAACAATACATTTATACCGGTAGGTGAGGGTATTGACCCTGACAATTTTCAAATGATTATTTATGACAGATGGGGCGAAATAGTATTTGAGACTTTTAATATTGACCGCGGGTGGGATGGAAAAATTAAAAAAGGAAAAAAGTTTGGAGAAGCCGGTGTATATACTTGGATGGTAATATATAAAAATTTACTTGGAGCAAAACATGAGAAAACGGGTTTTATAACTTTAATTCGTTAACTGTTAGAAGCAGAGAAAAACTATATCAAAGGGCTAAAAGTAAAGGGCATGGGGCATAGAGAATATAATTGATTTAAGAACAAGGATTAACGATTTACGATTTTAGAAGTATCTTTGTTCTTTGTGTTTTGTTTTTAATTAATTTAAAAAACAATGACCAATGACCCCCGATACGCTTCGTGACGGGGCATGCTTAATGACAATGACTATGAATGACTAATGACTATAAAAATAACCATATAGCAATAGAACAATGTTTTTATTATTTTATCTTTGCGTCTTTGCGAGAGATAATTATTTCCGATGTCATTTCAATAACCTTTTTATACACCGCATAAACCCCACAGTAACGTTCTTGAGAAAGGTTTACAGCTTTTTGTAATTTTTCAAAAGGAAGGTTATCACCTGTAAATTCATAAATAGTATGTATTTTATAAAAATGTTTGGGGTGTTCTTCTGTCAAATCACCCTGAACAGTAATTTTAAGGTCTTTTATATCAATTCTCATTTTTTTTAAAATAGAAACCACATCCATACCTGTACATCCTGCTAAAGCAACTAACATAAGTGGTTTAGGTCGTGGCCCTTTATCTTGTCCCCCAACGCCTGAATCTGCATCTATAACAATCTTATGACCATTTACTTCAGTAATAAAAGACATATTATCAAGCCACGAAGTAGTAATAGAAGTTTTCATAATAAAAGTCGTAAATAATTAGTAAAATTAAACTATTGATATTATAATAGTTATTAATGAATTGGTAAAATAAAACTGTTGATATTCATTATTATTTTATTGTATCGGAATTCCAATGTTTCTTGTCTCTGGGTTCTTGGCACTTGGTTCTGGGTACTTGGCTCTTGGTTCTGGATTACAGCGCTCAGCACCCAGCAACCAGTATCCAACATCTTCTATATAACTTCCCGTAGTTATTTTTTAATTGACCCGGAGCAAAGCTCAGGTGGTTGACTAATATCCAATATCTATTGAATATCAATTGTATATCAATTGTATATCAATTGTATATCAATTGTATATCAATTTAATATCAATTTAATATCTGATTCTTAAATCACCATGTACCACCTCACCATTTCACCAAAAATCCGACTATGTCAAGACTTCGTCGGACAAAGTCTATAAATATTCTATACCATATAAATCCATCCGAACTTATCAGTTTCATCGCCGTATTGAATGGCGCGTAGCTTATTATATAGCTTGGTAGAAACTGGACCTGGATTTCCATCTTTGCAATATTCATAAACTTTGCCCATTTCCTTATCAACAATTTTTCCGATGGGACTAATTACGGCTGCTGTTCCACAAGCACCAACTTCTTCAAATGTTGCGAGTTCTTCAACCTTAACTTTTCTTCTTTCAACTTTCATACCCATATCTTTAGCTAAGTCAATAAGGCTCATATTAGTAATTGAGAGCAAAATAGAATCAGACTTTGGTGTTATGTAAGTATTATTTTTAATTGCGAAGAAATTAGCAGGACCGCATTCGTCAATATATTTTTTTTCTTTTGCATCTAAAAATAAAACAGAAGCATATCCTTGCTTATGTGCTTTAATCAATGCTTGCAAACTGGCTGCATAATTACCTCCAACTTTCACGTTTCCTGTTCCAAGAGGAGCTGCACGGTCATAATCACGAGCTATTACTAAATCAACCGGGCGAAATCCCTGCTTAAAATATGGGCCAACAGGTGTAACAAAAACCATAAACAAATATTCATCAGAGGGACTAATGCCAATCTTTGGGCCAGTTCCAATTAATAATGGACGAACATATAAAGCCGCTCCTGATTCATAAGGCGGGATGAAACTCTGGTTCAACTTAATTGCTTTAACAACAGCATCTTTAAAAATTTCAGCGGGGACTTCAGGCATCAAAATAGCACGGGCTGATTTGTTCATACGCTTTGAGTTTTCTTCCCAGCGAAATAATCTTACTTTCTTATCTTTACCTTTAAAAGCTTTCATTCCTTCAAAAGCTTCCTGACCGTAATGTAAAGTTGTTGCAGCAATATGCAAACTAATGTTTTCAGAGGAGGAAACTTCTAATTCTCCCCATTCCCCATTTCTAAAATAACAACGAATGTTGTAGTGGGTTTTTTGATAGCCGAATGGCAAATTTTTCCAATCTAAATTTTTCATAATGTATATTTAAAGTATAAAGTAAATCTATTTCTATGATGTCGGGAGTTTCCTCCCGACATCATATTTTGATACTACCTTTAACTAATTCCTGCATTTGCTTTATCTTGTCGTCAGGTGGAAACACCTGACAACACAACTTTTAGTTGTCATTTTGAGTGAAACGAAAAATCTTATAATGCTGATAACCAATGAAATAAAAAAGATTCTTCACGGAGCCTGTCCTGAGCGGTCTCTTGAGATTCTTCACTTCGTCCAGCACATAAATTATGTGCTGGACTTCGTTCAGAATGACAATAGCGAAGGGTTCAGAATGACATTTTACAGGTTTTGCAAAGGTCTCTATTAGTATATTAGCATCGGTTTATTTTAAACTATACCATTTTCCTGATTATCTGTAATTGTTCATTTTTTTTAACATTTCTCAATTCTTTAGCGGTATCGGTAAAATATTGATGGTGTTCAATAAATTTAATTTGCATTTTGTTCCATGCCTCAATTGTTTTTATCTTATTACGTTCGTATAATTCTCTGAATAAATTTTGAGAAACCGGAATAAAATCAGTTCTGCCGAGATAGTCTAAATCTGCATCACAAATTATCTCTTCAAGCTTATTTTTTGGTTCAGGAGGTAATTTTGTTGCATAAATCAAATCACAAATTGTATCAATTTGCTCCTGGGAATAATAGAATTTAGGCAATATTTCTTTAGTTACCTGTATTCCGAGCAGTTCATGTTCATCATAACCAATTAAGAATCCAGTATCGTGGAATAAAGCTGCGGTTTTTAACATTAACATATCGTGCTCGGATATATTTTCGGCTCTTCCAATTAATTCTACCTGGTTGCATACATCAATTGTGTGTTTTAAATTATGATAATAAAGATTTTTAGGCAGTCCTTCCTGTAATTTTGTCATTATTAATTCATCAAGATCGTCGAATCGTATTTCCTGAATTTTAAATTTGAATTTTTCATTAGGGGCAATACCTTTACCATCAACCGAGAGTTCAGGTTTAATACCTCTGACAAAATACATACCGATATTCCCTTTATATTTAACCGGTATTTTGCCACGGTATTTACAATCAAAATAATCTTTAACAAAATCATAAGTTAAATCTGATATATTTATTTCTTCAATTTTTCCTGAAGATTCCATTCTGCTGGCAATATTAACAGTATCGCCCCATATATCATAAGAATATTTTTTACTTCCAACAACACCTGCAATAACAGGTCCTGTATGAATACCTATACGAAGGTCCCAGTTATTTTCAGATTCTTCCTTTATTAGTTTCATATATTGTTGCATTTCAATAGCAGCCATTACCACATCAATAGGATTAGTTTTGTTTTTTTTAGGTATTCCGCCAGCACACATATATGCATCGCCAATAGTTTTTATTTTTTCAATATTTAATTTTTCAACAACTGAATCGAAATAATAAAAGAATCTATCCAGCTCATCAAGTAAAAAATCAGGGTTCATATGCTCTGCTATCTCGGTGAAGCCTTGAATATCAGAGAACAGCACGGTAACCATATTATATTTTTTTCTACTTGCTTTTTTCCCGGATTTCAACTCTTCAGCAATTTTTTCTGGTAAAATATTAGATACCAATTCTTCGGAACGTTCTTTTTGTTTTGCTAATTCTTCGGTTCTTTCGGCAATAATACTTTCAAGCTTGTGCTTTTCCTTGGTAAAAAGATATGAACGCCATTTTATTACCATAATAATAAATGAGCCAATTAAAACAATGTAAATTAAATAAGCCCACCAGGTTCTATAAACAGGCGGTGAAATTGAAAATTTATATCTTGCTTCCAAAGATAATTTATTATAAATGTTTTTTGCTCTAACTCTAAACATATATTCGCCTTCAGGTAGGTTTGTATATTCTTTAATATTTGCTAAATCCCAGTGTGACCAATTTTTATCAAAGCCCTGCAAGAAAACCTGGTATAAAACTTTATCTTCACTTTCATAAGCAGGAGCAGAAAACTCAAAACGAACAGAATTAAATCTATAAGAGAATTGAGGTATTTGTGTTACATCGGAACCAAAAATTCCATCGTTTTCCCCGACCACAAGTTCCCGGAGAGAATACTCGTGGTCAACAAATTTATCATCACCTATTTGCAGGTAATTAAATGTAGCCGGGTCGGTTCCGTAATAAACCACAGAATCTTTTTCTACCACTATTTTACGAATTAATGTAAAATATTCATTAGCAACATACCGGGATTGTAATTTTGTATCGTATCTAATAAGTCCATCAAAACTCCCAAACCATATAATATCATCAGTATCGGGAAAGATAGCTTCAATAGTGAAATCTTTGATTCTTTTAAATGGTGATGATACCAATAAATACTTTTCCGCCAGAAGCTGCTTAGTCTTTTGCTGATTATTTTCTTTTGTAAAATATGCTATTGCCGAATAATTTTCATATTTATCTTTGAATTTTGAGGTAAGGTACAGATTTTGAGCAATATCTTCAACAATGGGATAGACCCATATATTACCGGAAGAAAAGTCTATTCCAATTAAAGTATCAGTATAAAACTTAAATAATTTATTATTAAAACGATAAATTCCTTTAAAAGTTGAAAACAAAATGTCGTTAGAAGTTGAGTAAACATCAATCCATTGATAATCTTCGGGTAATCCATAATTTGACTTAAATTGTATTATATCGGTATTTATATCAAAACCATTTGAAAAGTCAACTCTAAAAACACCTTCATAATCAGTTCCTAACCAAAGTATTCCATCATCCTGTTCGGCGATGGTTCTTATATACTTATTTAAATTTTTCAGATGTCCAAGCTTGAGCCATACCTGATTGGTAATTTTATAAGCAGATAGTCCGTTACTTTTACCTACATAAACTACTGAACTATCAATCTTTGATTGAACAACAGTTCTATAAAGTCCTTTAAACAATAAACGTGCTTTATAACCCTGTGAAATAATTTTATATAGCCCGTTATCAGCCGTTACATAAAGCTCATTATTTATTGAAAAAAGTTTAAAACATTCGGTTAGTACTCCTTTTACCGGAAAAAATTTATTATCAGATAAATAAAATACTCCATAAGTAGTAGCAACATATAAGACACCATTGTGACGAATAATAGAACGAATCCCGCCCCTGATTCCTGAGCTTTCATCAAAAAAAGAAAATGCGGCAGGGAATTCAACACGACTTATGCCATTATTAAAAGCGAGCCACAAATGATTAGATTTATCTATTAACAGGTTATAAACATCATTATCGTATAATCCATTTTGCTTATTAATATTACATAGTATTTCTCCATTTTTATTAATAATTACTATACCACACCTTTTTGTTCCCAGGACATAATTACCATCAGATAAAATTTTTCCACAAGAAAACTCATTTTTTTTCAAAAAATCATCAGCTTGAGTGAAGAAAGGAGTAATTTCAGTAGTGGTAGATACGTTGCGTGCGACGTCTCTACCACCAGCGTAAAGAACAAATCCCTTTTGATTACGAATTTTCAATAATAATTTGTCATTATAAGGTAATATTTCGGTAATATCTTTATTATGAAAAAACTTAGCATCCGGTAAGACATTAAAATTTCCTTCAGAATAACTCATCAAACCTGTTCCATATTTATTAACAAAAATTTCATTATTTACTTTAAAAGCAGTTATATAAGTATCATTTGTGTCAAGCAATTCAATTTTATAAGCAGTATCATAATTATAACATCTGAATAATTTATTTTTCGTATAAAACAAAACTTCATTATCATTTGCAATCAGTTTAAGAATCTGTCCAAACTGTCTATGTTTTTTATTTAATTTATGAATTAATGATATAAAAGTTATTTTACCATTTTTATCAGGTGCGAGATAGCCGAATTGGTTATATCCACCGACAAAAACAATCCCATTTTGAGCAACATCTAAATATGGTCTTCCATTAACTTTTATCAACCTCCAGAAAGTTCCGTCGTATTGTAGAACTCCATTGAGATTACCAATATAAATTATGCCTCTGTTATCCTGAACGATAGAAAAATTACGATTTTCATAACCATATTCTTTGGGGGGGATATTATGAATAAAGGGTGTGCCTAATTCGTTTATTTGCCCAAATGCATTAGCATTATTAAAGTTGTTAATAAAAGAAAAGAAAATAATCCAAATTTTAATTTTATAAATAAAATTAAAATACATATCTTTGCAGTTTAAAAAATATTTATTCAAAAATAATATATTAAATTTAAAATTCACAAAATAACATAATTTTTATTTTTATGGAAAACGATAAAAAAACAATCCTCGTAACATGGGATTTTACCCAGGTTTCGGAAAATGCTCTTGAACATGCTATTATAATTTCAAAAGTTGTAAAAAATGAAATAACATTAATTCATATTTGTAAAAAGCAAGATGAAGTTGAAGAAGCTACTAATAAACTGAATATAGTAGCTGAAGAGACTTATAAGAAACATAAAATAAAGCCAAAAGTAATAGCTCAGGAGGGAAGTATTTTTACTACCATAAATGAGGCGGCATCAGAGTTAAATGCAAACCTTGTAATAATGGGAACTCATGGTATGAAAGGAATGCAGAAATTAACAGGTAGCTGGGCACTAAAGGTAATTGTTGGCTCTGAAGTTCCTTTTGTCGTTGTTCAGGAACCTCCTACTCATGAACATTTTAATAATATTGTATTTCCTGTTGACTTTCGGGCAGAAACCAAAGAAAAACTTAACTGGGCAATTTATTTAGCAAAATATTACCAAACAAAGTTACATATCTTTAAATCTAAAGTTACTGATGCCACTCTAATCAGAAAAGTTAATAATAATATAAATTTTGCAAAAAAAATATTAGACAGCAAGGAAATAAAATACGAAATTACAAGTGCAACAGGTAAAAAAAGTTTTTCAAATGAGACGATTAATTTTGCCCATGAGGTAGATGCTGATTTAATACTTATAATGACAACAAGAAATATTGGTTTTACAGATTACGTTCTGAGTGCAGATGAACAGAAAATTATAGCAAATAGTGCAAAAATTCCTGTAATGTGTGTAAATCCACGGACAGATCTACGAAAATTAGCAGGATTCGGATAATACTGGATGCTGGGTACTGGATACTGGGTACTGAGCGCTGTAATCCTGAGCCCAGAGCCAAGAAACATTGGAATTCCGATACAATAAAATATCAACAGTTTAATTTTACGAATGTTAATAAAAGTTAATAGAGACCTTTGCAAAACCTGTAAAATGTCATTCTGAACGGAGTGAAGAATCTTTTTATTCCATTGGTTATCAACATTATAAGATTTTTCATTTCACTCAAAATGACAGCTAAAAGTTAGTTTTGCAAAGGACTCTAATAATATTTGTAAATGATATATTTAGATGTCCTTTTCTTATCTTTTTTACAAAATTCTTTAATTTTTTTTAATCTATTGATTTTTTCTAAATATTCTGCTGTTATTCCAGACTCAATAACTGCAAACCAATTATCCCATATAACCCAATCGCCTCTTTTCAATTTTGTTAGATTATCAAAAGTTAGTTCTATTCGTTTATTATTATCAAAATGATCAATATGTAACGCTTCACTTAAATATGGGTGTGCATAAAAGTAAGTGTTGGAAGAAGCATTTTTATGTACTTTTAAATAATTGGCTATATTGATTGCGATTTCCTGGTCTTTAGAAAGCATCATGTCTTTTTTCCAATCAATTGCTGCAGGGTTGGAAGTAAAGGGAAATATAATGATATATAAAATGAAGACATATTGGATTATAAGCTTAAGTTTTTTATTCATAAAAATATTTTCTTCAGTAATAAAGTTCAAGCCATTTAGTGAAATTAGAGATATTAAGGGAATTACACCAATTAAAACCCTTTTCAACCCCATTGAGTTAAAAATCCCAAAATACCAGCATAGTGTATGAAATAAAAAATAAGCGGCAAATCCCCCTATAATTAAAGTGTTTTCTTCTAAAACTATTTTTTCTTTTCCTTTCACCTGTCTCCATATAAAACTCAATACTCCAAGACAGAATAATATATAAACAGGAACTCCAATTACATAGTTTAGTTGAACTGCAAAATGTAATAATTCACCGCTTCCGTATTTGCTACCTAAAAATGCATAGGGTATTTTATTGAATACCCATAAAAAATCGTTGTATATAAAGTACCCTGTTATGGAATATAAGACATGTCCTGATGCAAGAAATGGTAGTGTTTTCCACTTTTTTTTAAAGATATAAAATAAACCAAAAACACATAGGATTATTAATCCTTCTGAACGTATAAACGGAGTAAAAGATATGATGATTGCTCCTATTATATAGCAACGTTTAATAGTTAAGTAAATTCCTAATATCAAAAAAAATGCGAATAAGGGTTCAGTTAGTCCGGAAAATGTAAGAATATAATATGTAGGGGCAAATATTAATAGTATTGCAATTAAAAGGGGGTTTTTATATTTAAGTATCTTCGCTACTTTATATGTAAAATATATTGTTAATAAAGAAACAAGCAAATTAAAATACTTTACTCCAACAAAGCCTAATTGAGCAAAAGGAGAACTTAATAAAACATATAATGGCTTAGCCCAATGGTTAAAAAATAACTCTTTATGCAGGGGAGCATATTTGGCAAATAAATAATGTAGAATGCTGTCACCCGAGTCTCCTGTTCCGGTAAAACTAATGATAGTTAAAATTCCTATTAACAGATAGGAAAATAGTATTATATGTATGTAGTCGAATTTTTTCATTCAATTTCTTTTTGAAAAGCATAATGAATTCATAATCAATTTTCAATTTGAATTATTTTAATCTTTTGCAAAGATAAAAATATATATCTATTTTTACACAGGAACTAATTATTGTCTGTTCATAAAGTCCGTCATTGCGAACATTTTTACGAAGTAAAACCAGCAATCTCAATCGCATATCTTGCTGATAATGAGATTGCGGAGCCTGTTCTGGACGAAGTGAAGAATCTCGCTCCGAGTTTGCTTCGGCTACGCCTCGCAACCGCTCCGCTTCTCGCAATGACGCGTTTATTAATACTTTACAGACGGACACTATTTAGTAGTTCTTCGTCCAAGAGTGAGTTCGTTATGATTACATGCAAGATAGTACAACACGGATCAGCCGGGTACAGGGAAACTGTCGTTCTGAGGGACAAGCTTCTCAGAAAGCCGCTCGGCTTAAGATTCAAGAGAGCAGAACTTGAAGCTGAAACAGATTCACATCACCTGGCATGCTACCGTAACGGCAGGCTCGCAGCCTGCTTGGTGCTGAAACCTGAGCGCGACGGAAAGGTCAGAATGCGGCAGCTTGCTGTGGCAGAGCACTGCCAACACGAAGGAATAGGAACAGAGTTAGTTGCCTATGCAGAGTCCGTTGCGACCGGGTTAGGGTACACGGAAATGGTATTGCACGCCAGAGAAACGGTAGTACTATTTTATGAGAGACTCGGATACGAGAAGGCAGGCGAACGCTTTGTAGAAGTAACCATTCCGCACTTCTTTATGAGTAAGCACTTACCCGGGAGCGAAGAACAACAGGATGAACCGTAACGGAATTTGTTGAAATGTAATTGTTTTTATAAAAAGAATTATGAAAAAAATACTTCTCCTTTTCTTATTCCTCATACCGCTATTTGCATTTTCGCAGAAAGAAGTTGAGAGCGTAGGATTTGGTTATTATTTTTATAACTCCCAACCGTACACAGGTCAAGCCATTGTTTATTATAAAAATGGCGTGGTAATGGAAAAAGGGAAATGCAAAGGGGGGTACAGGTTGGGAAAATGGACATTTTATTACAAAAACGGAAACAAAATAAAAGAAGGAAATTATAAAATAGAGAAAGAGAAAAGAATGCCGTATAAGGGCGGACCAACAGACAAACCCTCTCCGGGAGGAATTAAAAAAGTGAGCTTGCAATCAGGAAAGTGGACATTCTACTACAAAAACGGGAACATAGAAAAGGAGTGTATGTATATCATCAAAAAGGAAAACAGAAAGGAAGGCGGCTATGACAAGGTTAGCCAACTTTCAGGGAAATGGACCTATTGGGATGAAGAAGGAAATGAAATTGATGAAAAGACCTGGCGGAATAATATATTGAAAGGGAAAAACGATACATGCAAAACTATTAAAGGAACTGATGAAGCCCTGCAAAACATACCTGATATCAATACTAAGCAATTGAAAAATATTTTAAAAAAGACCGCTGATGAATTAATAATTTCAAGGCTCGGAGAACAAAATTTTCAATCCTGGAACAACATTACTTATAAATATCCTCATTACAAAAACAACTTTTATTTTAATAAAAGCATCAAAACTTATGGAATATTCTACCGGTTTGTAATTCCTGATATAAGCTACTATACTTTTGAAATACATTTTGATGCTTATAGCAAAAAGCTTTACAGGGATATAAAAACAATATTGCCCGATTGTGTAAATTATCCCGAAGAGTGCAAATTTATCACTATGGAAGAAGCAAAAAAAAATGCCGTTAACTCAATTAATGGACTGCCAAAACCAAAATTTTCTTCAAACAAGTTTCTTTTTTACGAAAAAAATGAAACATTTGCCTGGTATTTCTATCATTCCAAATACATAGATTATCCTAAACAAAGATTAGTAATAGTTTATATAGATGCCAACTCAGGCGATGTATTACATAAAGTTGATACTATACATAATAATCCTAAATGCCTGCCGCCCCAAACACTTATTGCTACTCCCCATGGCAGTATTCCAATCAGGGATATTGCAGTTGGTGATACTATTTGGACACTGAATAAAGAAGGAAGCAGGATAGCTGTTTCTGTTGTTTACAAAAATGTTGCAGCCGTGAAAGCTCACCGGTTAGCTTTCTTTGTTTTAGAAGACGGAAGGATTTTATATGTTTCGCCAATGCACCCCGGTGTAGATGGTATCCCGTTAGGTGAATTACAAATAGGTGAGGAACTGGATGGTTCAAAGATTATTAAAAAAGAAACAGTTAATTATAAAGGCACTGAAACGCAGGATATTTTGCCGGAAGGCAAAACAGGTTTTTACTGGGCAAATGGGATATTAATCGGAAGCACACTTTCTGAAAAATTCTTAAGTGGTAAATAAAATGAAACCCACATGATTTTATCAAATCACAAACGAGAATTAAAATACAATCACCGTAATTTTAATATATGCCGTTTATAAACAGATTCATGTGGGTTCACGAATACATTTTAAAATAAATTATTTTATGAGTAAAAAAACACTCTAAACTCTTACGCCAACCACGCAAATGTCGTCAATCTGCTCACCATCTCCTTTCCAGTCCTCTATGGTTTTATCTAAAATTTCTCTTTGTTCTTCCATCAACTTGTCCTGGATGGAAAGGAGCAAATCTTTAAATTGTTTGGATGAAAATTTTTTGTTTTCCGGTCCACCGAATTGGTCTGTATATCCGTCTGAGAAAATGTAAATCGTGTCTCCTTTTTTTAGTTGTATTTCATTAGTAGTAAATGGTTTGTTTTTGCCTTCCAGGTACGCAATTGGTTGTCTGTCCGCCTTCACTTCATATAATATATGTTTTTCATTCTTTACACCTTCAGTTACGGCGGATAAATCTGCTTTTATCTCTGCAAGATTGTCTTCGTAAAATTTTATGTTTTGATTTAAAGAAAAGTTAGAATTCACAATTCCTTGTCTGACTATGTAAAGAGGATTATATGCTCCTGCATATTGAAGAGTATAGGAGGGGGATTTGTGCGGTTGGGCTCTCCCTCTCCTTCGGAGAGGGGGCTGGGGGGTGAGGCAGCAAAATGCCATATCCATGCCATCACTTGTTTCACCTGATATTCCGGTTTGTCCTAATGCTTTGATGACACCCTCTTTAAGCTGATTTAATACCTCACCTGCTTTAGTGATTGACTTGTCATTAACTATCTCATTTAGTAAACTATTTCCTATCATGCTCATTAAAGCTCCAGGAACACCATGCCCTGTACAGTCACACACCGTTATTATTATATTTCCTCTGACTTCTGAAAAAAAGTAAAAATCACCCGAAACAATATCTTTTGGCTTGAAGTAAATAAAAGATTCCGGGAAAAAGTCTTTTAATTGTTCTTCTTCTGGAAGTATTGCAGATTGTATACTTTTAGCATATCGTATACTTTCAGTTATATCTTTGTTCTTTTCGTCAACTATTGTTTTTTGTTCCTGAATTATATTTTTCTGTTTACGTATAACACGGAAACGATTATATAAAAGAAATGAAAACACCAGTACTAATAAAAAACCACCTGCAAATGAAAGGAGCATTATGCGATTTTTCTTTAACTCTGTTGCTTGCAATTCTTTATCTTTTTGTAAAAGCTCTATTCTTTTTTCTTTTTTCTCGGTTTCGTATTTGGTTTGCATTTCTGCTATTTGCTTTGAACCTTCTTCATTGAATAAGGAATCTTTAATCTCCGAATATAGCTGGTAATATTCGTATGCTTTTTTGTAATCACCTTTATTAGCATATATTTTGGAGAATCCGTCATAAGCTGATTTTATCCCTTCTTTAATATTAAGTTCACGTGATAATTTCAAAGTCATATTATAATATTCAATTGCGTATTCATACTGTTGCCTTCGTAAGTAAAGTTGCCCAATTGCAGAGTAATTGTATAGAATACTTTTTTTGGCATTTAGTTCTTCCTTAATTATTAGTGCTTTTAATAAATATTCCAGGGCTTTATCATAATCCTCGAACTCTATATATACTCCACCAATGCTTGTCAAATAAACAGAAATGCCTTTTTTATCATTTATTTTCTTAGCAATTTCATAAGCTCTGAAAAAATATTCCAACGCTTTTTTATGTTTTTTTTGAATATTGTACACAGCCCCAATGTTATTAAATGAAGCAGCCATGCTTTTTTTATCTCCCAATTGTTCCAGCACTTTCAGTGATTTATGAAAATAATCTATTGTTTTCGTAAAATCTTCCTGGTAAAAATAAACAGCCCCTATATTGTTGTGGATTTTCGCAATTCTTAGACTATTATTTGATTCTTCTTCTATTTTTAAAGCTTGCAGATAAAAGTTCAACGCTTTTTGATAATCACCCTTAATTCTATGTACATTACCAATAGTGTTCAAACAATGGGCAATTCCCTGGTTAAATTTTAATTTTTTACCTAAAGTTAATCCCTGTTTGCCGTATTCAAGGGCTTTTCCAGGGTTTTTGTTTAAGTATTCATGTGAAAGTTGGCATAGTATATTTACTTTAGTTGTATCTTCTTTTGCAGTTTTAAGGAGGTTTTCAAGAGAGTCCACCTTCGCTAAAGCTTCCCGACCTTCGGTACGGGACAGGTCGGTGGATAAATCAATTTTGGCTTGTCCCTTTGAAGATTGTTGTGTAAAGGATGATAAATTTAATAGAATCAACAGGAAGGTAACAAGAAATGTATAGAAAATTTTTTTCATAGGGTAAAGGTAATAATTTTTGAAATTTTTAAAGAAATTATTGATAGTAAAACTAATTAGAGTCTGTTCATAAAGTAATGATTAATTTCAATTAAAGCACCAAATGTTTAAAAATACAAATTACAAAATACAAATTACAAATATCAAATAATATCCAATTATCAAAATCTCAATGACCAAAACTGTTTGGAATTTTGAATTTAGAGATTGGAATTTATTTGTGATTTGGTGCTTGGTGCTTGTAATTTAAACATTTGGTGCTTGTAATTTGTGATTTTTAATATTTGTTTTGACTTTATGAACGGACACTAATTAATCCTGATCAGGCATAAAATCCTGAGCACAAGAAAAAAAAGTTATAATTCAGACCCGGGTGTTCTGAGTGGTGTCGGGAGTTTCCTCCCGACCCGCCTGCCAAAACGTAGTGGCGGGCAGGCACTCGCTGTCAGGTGGAAACACCTGACAGCACAGAAAGTTTCTCTTCTGCTGATTTACACCCTGATAATATTTCCATGTTATTTGTGTCAGCACTGCCGACACAATTTGAGAAAGTATGTTTGGTTTTTTATCATCCTGCAAATTATACCAAAGTTTATAACATTCCGAATCGGAACAATATGTTTCGTAAAACTGTTTCATGCGGTATAGTCCACGGCGGTTGAAACCATCTATATCGATTTATATTTTTGAGATAACACCACAATTTATTGTGGTGGAAAATAACCATAGACCTACCATTCTTTTAATCGTTTTAACGATTTATTCATCGTCCCATATTCCGTATTGTTTTGCCCATTCTTCATATTCTTCGGAAAATGTTTGTTTTTGATGATGTTTATCTTGATTTTCAATATATTTCTTTACTACAGATAATTGTGAAGCACTAATTGAAAATGCACCATAGCCTCTTTGCCACTTGAAACTACCTTTAATTAAATTTTCCTCATTTATCCATCTTGATGATTCCCCCTTTAATAACTTTGCAATTTGTGAAATAGTTTTATCTGATGGCAATGGAAAAAGAATATGAATATGTTCGGGTTGAATATTCATTTTTTCGATTTCTATTCCAATATCTTTTGATCTATCAACAAAATGTTTAAAGAGTTGAAGACGTAATGATTTATTGAGGATACGTTCATGGTTGTATGTTCCCCATATTGTATGTACCCAAATTTTAACATGAGAATGTAATGCCATATCTTTTGTGATTTTATAAACCGCTGAAGCGGTTGATTATATATATGCTATTATTTAATTACCACCACAATAAATTGTGGTGCTGTCTTAAAAATGGAACGAAGATATTTTTTAATAATATAAAATTTTTGCCACCCAAGGCTAATACCCAACCACCTTCCTGTGAATAACCTGATTTTCAGTTCCAAACCTTATTACATAAGTCCCTTGTGCCAGCATTAATTTGCTTAAGTTTAGCTCAACAATATATTCCCCCTGGGTTTGCTCTTTATTGAGTATGGTAACTGTATTTTTTGCGAGCAGATCGTAGATGATAATTTCAACCTGCCCTGCTTGAGCAATAGAGTATGATATTGTTATATTATCTGTAAACGGGTTAGGATAAACATTGAAATAATTCTCATTATTATGAATATTCTCAACCGAAGCATCAATAATATGAATATATCCGGGTAAAATGAGAGTATCATTATCACAATTATTGCTTATTGCCACCAGGGTAATTGTATATTCACCGGGAGAGGAATAAATATGATAAGGATTTTCATCTGTTGAAGTGGAGCTATCGCCAAAATCCCAGAAATAAGCATCGGTGTATGTTGAACTGTTTGTAAAAGTAACAATCGTATCAGGTAAATAAAGCAATGTATCGCTTACATAAAAATTTGCAACGGGGACATTATTTACAGTAATAAAATTATTCAGAACAAGCGTATCTGTCCCGCCTGCACCGGTTGCAATTAATGTTACCGTGTATGTGCCGGCAGTTGTGTAAGTAACAGTCGGTTCGGTTAAGATACTTGCAGAAGGTGTTCCGCCCTGGAAGTCCCATTCATACCCGGTTGCATTCAGCGTATTGTTAATAAACAGAACTGTATCACCTTCGCAGATGGTTGTATTTAAAGCATCAAAAACAGGAGATGGAGCTAATATCGCCAACTGACCATCGGAAGTTGTTATATCAGAAAACAAACCTGCATAATTTTCTGCTTTTACTGAAAAGTAATAAGTTGAGCCATTAGACAGAAAAAGAAAATTTGATTCGGTTATACTTATATCTGTTCCGTTATCAGTCCAGTTTATCAGATCTGTAGATCCGGGAGATGTGCCGATAGAATACCAGTATCTCAAGATATCCGATTGGGTATCATTGGAGCTGCTCCAGTTAGCAGATAGTTCATTGGCAGAATTGGTCGTATCAATATCAACTCCCTGTCCATCATTTACTGCTACAATAGCAGAAGGCGGTGTCCAGTCAATATTAATATCCAAAGTATCAATATATGAGAAATGCTCAAGTTCATCCTGTACAATTGAATTAATCCGTGATGAAGGAGTTAAAGGGTTAATATTCTGATAGCGGACATCATTGGTTGGAGCAGAGCCGGCAGTAACAAAAGCTGAATTGTTTCTTGATTTGAAAACCCGGAGAGCATCATACATTACATTTGAATTTCCCGTTCTTAATGATAAATAATTTCCCGAAGTATGAGGAAGGGAATCGGTCCACACAGAAACAAGAATATCATCAATAAAAGCAGTAATTTCTCCTGTTGACGGCTCAAACACTATTTTATAATCATACCAGATATTCGGAGCGATTTGAAAGTCATCATCTGTTACAAGATTTAATACGTCATCAATACATTTATGAATCTGAACCTTGTTATCATCAACTCTGAAATAGGCAAGGTATGAATTTCCCCTGTTAGTCTGGCTCGCATCGTCGCAAAAGAAATGGAGCCCTGCTCTTCTGTTTGCTCCGGTTCCTGAAATCTTCATTTTCCATTGATATAAATAAACAGATAAGCTATCCTGGGCTAAGGGGATATAAATATTTGTATTACTGCTGTCTTCATTAGTTTGCTGGAGCCCTCCCGAGTTTATGCTCCAGTTGCCTGATATATTTACCCAGTCGGGATGCAGGGCTGCGTCAAAATTATCATTAAGGAAGCCGTTATTTTGATTAGCTCTCCATTCTGTTCCGTTAAAATCGTTCACCTGGTAAAAAGATTGTTGAAGCCCGAATGTGCTGTTATCAATATCAATAAAATTTGCATTGAAATCAGTAGTTTGCCATGTGTCAATTAACGTATCAATATAAGTTTCAGGAAGATTTCCACAGCTTCCCGAATAGCTTGTCCAGTGAGAGAGCCAGCCAGGTTTTGTAGTTAAATTATCAGAATAAAATTCAAATGTAAGACTGCCTCCGGATGAGACAATAGTGCCGGGTCCGGTTGTACCGGAATAAGCACCGATTTTAGTCGCTGATGTGGAAGCTCCATCATATACCCATAAAGAATCATAGCCCGATTCAAGCTCAAACTCTGAAAAGGTAATGCTTATTTTACTTGTTCCTAAAGGTGAGATGGTAAAAATATAATATTCGTTATTTCCATGTTCAGCATTTTCGCCGCCGGAATCGGTAAATTTTCCCTTACAGGCAGTTATTGTCTGGTTGGAAATACCGGTAGTGGTAAAAGACGAGCTTATATAACCTGATGTATCTTCATAGCAGATAGCAGCAACTTCCCAATCGTGCAAAGTATTAGCAGCCAGTCCGGTTACAACATAATAATTTGAGCTTGTAAAATAATAATCCCAGGATGAAGCTCCGTTTTCCTGAACTCTTACATAGAAGCCGAGGGCATAATCAATTTCAAGCCAGCTTAATGTTGCAGATGAATGTGTAATAAGAGTTTCGGATAAGCCGTCAGGGATTTCACAGGCAGGGTCAATTAGAATAACAGTATCAATAGCAATACAGCCATTTGCATCAGTAACGGTAATTATATAAATACCTGATGTTAAGCTGTCGGCAGAAGAGCTTGTGCTTACATCAGGGTTCCAGACAAAAATGTATGGAGCAGTACCTCCTGTAACACCGGTAATAATTTCGCCATCATCAGCACCGGAAAATGAAGGAGCAAAACCTGTTGCATTTATTTCAAGCAAAGCAGGTTCTGTGATAATTGCAGTTCCTGTATAAGTATTACTATCATCATCAGTAACGGTAACATAATAAGTTCCGCCGGATAATCCTGTAGCAGTGTCATTGGTTTGTCCGTCGGACCATTCGTAAGTATAAGGCGGGGTGCCATTGGTTGGGGCAGCAGCAGCAGTTCCATCGGCATCACCGTAACAGGTAACATTAGTGCTTGTGATTAGAAGCGGTGAAGGAACTTTTTCCCATTTCACAGCATCAAATGCTATTGCCTGATCATCAATTCCTGTGTAGTCTCCAAGATATACATAGCCCGATTGTCCTTGTGCAAATTGATATGTTCCCAGAGAAACCCACTGGTCGAAATAAATGCTCTGGTTTATTATAACTGTTGTATCACCGCCGTCATAATAAATTATATATTTGGCAATAGTAGCAGTTGCACTTACAGATGGAATATAAACAAATACTTTATATTCGCCTTGTTCGGGCAGATTGGGTGTCCATGTAACCCAGCAATAATCAGGTCCGGTATCCATTGTAATAGTCCACCAAAAATGACCGTTATAACCTGCGTTCTGGTCGCGAAAATATCTCATATGCGATGGTGATTGATTATACATATAAAAACCATGGTTATAATATATATCATCAATAATAGTGTCGTTATATACCGGCTCACTGCTTCTTGCCCTGACTGTCCAGGCAACGCCGCCGTGTGAACCGTCTGCATCAAGATTTGCATAGCCATTGTTATAGCCGGGCCAATCGTAATAAACATTTATACCTTTATCAGTAGGAGTATAGTTTGACCATGGCGATGTATTTTTATTCCCGTAAGGGTCGTTAAAAATCAAAGTATGCTGTCCCACAACATAGCCGACTGTTAATGTAAGATGTCCTGCAGTGGATATCCAGCTGCATATCGGATGGGGGTATCCCAGGTCAATTTCATCGGTAGTATATTCGTAGGAGCATGAGCTTGCCCATAACTGATTTGAAGTGAGCCAGTGATTTTGAAGATAAGATTTCATTTTAGAATTTGGCGAGCCGTCATACCACATATACGAATAGCCACCCCAGGAATCGGAGCCATAAGGGCTTGTATAAGTATCGTAATAAATCTCATTGAAACGGTATCTATCTGCTACGTAAGAACCATAATCGTTTGTATGGCTGTAAGGCGAACTGATAGGGGTTTCCCATTTTGGTAACCTGTTATAATAGCCCAAAGCCATTACAGCGGTAGAAGGAGCACATGAACCGTTTCCAGTATGAAAATCGGGTGTGTCGTATAATTGACTTACGTAAGGAGCATCACCAGGTATATGAACTATAGATTTTTTTGAATCCTGAATGAATTTAGCAGTATTATAAAATTTAATGGGAAGTTTCTGTTTTTTTTTTAAAATAACCTGTTTATTATTTAAAGATGATTTTCCCGCCTTCGCTAAGGCTACGGCGGACGAGTGTGAATTTATGAATGCTGCTGAAATAATTTCTCTTTTATTATAAGTATGATAAATTATATTATTGTCTGAGCCGAATATAGGATTCATTTCGTAAATATCAGGTGTTTGAGTTAAATTAATTGTTTCGCTTGCATCGTATTTTGAAATAAAAATATCAGAGCTTTTGAGCTGAAAGTCTTCGGCAATTGTTCGCTGATAAATAATGTACTGGGAATCATCAGACCAACCGGCATTTCCTCCCTGTCCGATAGGATAAGTGTGAGCATTAATTCTGTCCCAAACCACTAATTCACCTGCCAATGTAGAAAAAACCAGCTTATTACCATCGGGCGACCATTGGGGATAAACATATCCTGTTTCGTTATCTGTAATTAGCTCTGTTTCACCTGAAGTTAAGTCAATAATGTGTAATTGGTCATTATTATCATTAAATACAGCATAATTTCCATCTGGTGATACAGGAACAATGTTTGCATAAATGCCTAAATCGAAAGTTTGAATATTTGTGTCATTTTCCACATACAGAATATCACCAATTGTATATGCAGTTTTTCCATTATTACTGAAGCTGACCTGTCCGCAAAGAGCAACAGGTTCGTGCAGCTCAATAATTTCTTTTGATGAAATATTAAGAATAGCAGGCACCTGCATACCATCGGGCTTAATCAACTTAAAGCCGATTTTGCTTTTACAGGGTGAAACAGTATAATATCTGCCGCATCCGGGAGCAGCAACAAGCTCTTCAAGCTCGCCGTTTTTAATCAAATAAATTTTTGATGCAAAATTGTCGGAAAGAACAATTCCCTGCGTTGTTATGGCGGGATGAGTAAAATATCCCTGTTCTTCTATCTTATAAGCATCAATTTTTGTGTTTTGAGAAAAACTAACCGATGCTAATATACTAATTAATGCTAATGATACTAATTGTTTCATTGTTGTAATCCCCTTTTGGTTTAGTCTTTATTTTTTTTCTTAATTTGTTTTGAAATATTAGCTCCTTTTTCTATTATATATTTCAATGCATCTTTGATACTCATATTTTTTACTTCCTGATACAGAGATTCCTTCCATTCCCAGACTTCAAGTTGTGCGTTTGATATTCTATAATTTTTCATAATCGATTACCTCCATTGGTGTTATTATTCTAAGTTGATGATAATTGTTTTGAAGATTAATAATATTTACTTTTCTCTCTTTATTTATATTAGCCAAATGTCTGAAATTCCAACTTAACAGAATATCCATCTGGTTAATAACCGAAATAGCAATGTGAGAAGCATCAGCAATTTTATTTTCAGGAATTACTTTATTATTTATATATTGTGTAACTAATTCGTCAATTTCATCAGAGGTTTGAATACTAACAAATTTGATGGGATATTCGTCAAAAACAGAAAGTAGCTTATTTTTCTTTTCAATATCTTTTGTAGCTTCAATTTCTGCGGTTACTACATTTGAAACATACACATCATACAATTGAGGGCTAACAAAATTATTAAAAAATTCTAAAGTTATTTCTTTCTTTTCAGGTGCATCATCAGCAAATAAGAAGTTTATTACTGAAGTATCAAGGTATATTTTTAAAGTTTTCATCTTTTTAAAAGGTGAAATAAAATTTTGTCGGGAGCAAATTTAAGATTATTTTTTTTAATCCAATAATTTTTTCCCCGCTAATTCAGAAATGAATCCTGAAATTACAAAAATATTTGGCATTTTTCATTTTGCAGTTTACAATTTTTTAAAACTCTGAAAGAGTTTAATTTGAATAACCATAGATGCAATCTATGGTTAATAATAAACAATTGACAAACAATCCGCCTGCGGATTGAACCCCTTCAGGGTTCTATATATAAAGTATTATTTTAACCACGCATTTCATACGTGGTTATTCATATGGTAATTGCTCTCGCAATTAATCTTTCAGGGAAATTTAATCGTTAAAAAAGTGTAAACTACTTTTAGCCAATTATGAAAAATGCCAAATATTTTATATAAAAAAAGAGCTCTCCGATTTTGGAAGGCTCTTTACTTATTTAAAAAACCTGTCAGGTTTTAGAAACCTGACAGGTTTAGCAACACAAATTTTTTTAACCACAGAGTTCACTGATTTCACTGATTTTTTATCTTTGTATAGGAATTTCAATGTTTTGTTAATATTTTAACACAGAGTTCACTGAGAAAAACAGAGTTACACAGAGTTTAAAATTTACATTTATTTTTCTCTGTGTAACTCATAATACTCTGTGCTCTCTGTGTTAAAAAATCATTTTTAATCAATTTACGAAGTTATGTCCTTTTTATTTGTGTCATCTGTGAACGGCGAAGCCCTCACGAACCCAGCACATAGCTTATGTGCTGGACGAACACCTTTGAAAATAAAAAATGAAGTGAGTAAATCTGTGGTTTCATTCGTGTTTATTCGTGCAATTCGTGTCTGATCTTTTGATTAACAATTTTCAGGATTTCAGTTTCCAAATCACAAGCTTTTTTCTGTATTTCAGTACCTTTATTTAGAATATCATTAACAAATTTTTTATCTTCCAAACTTGCAGAATTGATTTTCACATTCAGGAAAGCCCCCATAACAGCCGAACGTGCACATAAAGCCCCGACTCCTGCATCGGATACAGAGTTGGGATTACCAATTTCAGCCATTGCTTTAATTACTTCCATTGATTGCTCAGCTATTTTCATCACTTTAAAAGGAATTTCAATAGCATATTTTGTAGCCAGTTGTATGGCATTTTTTCGTTCAGCTTTTTCTGTTTCGGTTTTATTCGGCAAACCGAATGCTGTCATAATATTATTGAAAGCATTGGTATCTTCATCAACCAATTTTAGCAATTCATCATAATATTTTTTACCTTTTTCTGCCCAGTCGGAAAATTCTTCCCAGCGTTCATCCCATCCTCTTTTATGAGACGATATGTTAGCAACCATTGTCCCGAGAGCAACACCAAGCGAACCAATATAAGCCGAAATAGAGCCACCACCGGGTGCAGGTGATTCGGAAGCTGTTTCTTCAGCAAATCCGGTTAATGACAGAGCAATCAATTTATTTTGAGATTTATTTTTTAACATATATTCAATAATTTTTTCTTCCGGTTTAAAAGGATATAATTCATTCAGCCCTAATGATTTAACAGCAATCTTAATTAATTCCTTATCAGGTACTCCGGCAGAGCGTTTTTGTTTTTTCAGATAATGTTTTCCTGCATCAAGCATAGCTTTCAAAGGAACAACACCGACCAATTCCGAACCTGTAACACGAACTCCTCTTGCATCGGCTTTTTTACATACTTCATCAAAAGCTATATGAATTGGGGTTACTGATATATCTGTTAAGTTCATAGAAATTTGTGCTATACCATATTCTTCAATAAACCAGCCGATTGCTTTTGTTTTTTTCAATGTTCCGGGGAGCATAACCGGTTCACCGTTTTTATCTTTTACAATTTTACCTGTTATCGGGTCACCTTCTCTCTTAACACGTCCTTTTTCACGAACGTCAAAAGCAATGGCATTTGCCCTTCGTGTTGAGGTAGTATTCAAATTAAAATTATAGGCAACGAGAAAATCTCTTGCACCAACAGCAGTAGCTCCTGACTTTGCATTAAACTCAGCAGGTCCGAAATCGGGTTTCCATTCGGGTTTTGTTAATTTATCTTTTAAGCCCTCATATTCGCCTGAACGGCAAAATGCTAAGTTCTTGCGTTCTTCGGTAAATGCAGCATTTTCGTAACAGTAAACAGGTATATTTAATTCTTCGCCTATTCTTTTAGCTAATTTATGGGCATATTCAACTGTTTCTTCCATTGTGATATTTGATACAGGCACAAGGGGACAAACATCTGTTGCTCCGAATCGCGGATGTGCCCCGTGATGCTTGCTCATATCAATAAGTTCAGAAGCTTTTTTTACGGCTCTGAATGCTGCTTCGCAAACTTCACCAGGAGTGCCAACTAAAGTAACAACTGTCCTGTTAGTTGCTTTTCCAGGGTCAACATCTAACAAACGAACACCTTCAACGGTTTCAATTTGGTCTGTAATCTGTTTGATTATCTTTTCATCGTTCCCTTCACTGAAGTTGGGGACGCATTCTATCAACTGTTTCATATCTTTACAAATTTATACAAATCTTTACAAATATACTAATTTAGAATTCTTTTGTATTCAACCCCTTTTGGAGAAATTAGAACAAGCAATCCTAATTTTAAGTTATTAGTTTTCAAGTATGATAATATTTGTTCAAAGTCTCGCTTACGGAGATTATAGCCGACTTTTATTTCTAAAACTATTTTATTTTCAACTAAAAAATCCAGATAAAAGTGGGCAATTTTTTCGTTACTGAAAAATAAATTACAATAAAGTTGCTCCTTAAATTTTATCATTTGCCTTCTAAATTCAGCTGCAATTGCTCTCTGATAAATCTTTTCCTGAAAACCATATCCTAACTCATTATAAACTTTATATATTATCCCGATAATCTTATAGCTTAATTCAGGGTATATAACATTATCCATATTAATTTGTATTGATTTGTATTGTAATTCGTAACGATTTGAATTATTACTTGTCAGCAAAAATATACAATTTTCGTTAAAACCTAAATTTAGCAAGTTTATTTTCTCGCCACTGATTCACACGGATAAAACACGGATTTTAATATATATTTTAAATTAATTTTATCCGTGCTAATTAGTGGCTTTATTAAATTATTTATAAGGTTTGATAATTTAAGGTAAAAAGTTTATATTTGATAATACAAATAAATATACTAATTTTGTATGTAATTAATTTTCAAATCGTGGCTATAAAGAAAATACGAGTAGAAAACTTTAAGAGTTTTAAGAAATTAGAAATAGAGCTTGGAAAGTTTAACGTCTTAATTGGACCCAATGCTTCTGGTAAATCTAATTTTATTCAAATATTTCAGTTTTTAAAAGACATAGCTAATTCCGGTTTAGATAATGCAATATCTATGCATGGAAGTGTTGAATATCTAAAGAATATAAATATTGACCCGTCTGAGAATTTATCGGTATCTGTTGTTTTTGACCATGAATTTGAATTTGAGCAAAAGACAGAAAAAGGTCTGATAGGGATAAAAATATATGAAGCGATTTATGAGTTTGCCTTTAAGTTTAGAAAGGGATGGCCACTTGAATTTATTAAGGAAAAGTTGACACAGAAATGTAACTTTGTTAGCCTGGAAAAGCAAAATAAAGAGTTTAAAGAGAAAGAAAAACTTGGAAAAGGAGAAATCGTCTTTTCTTGTACTAACGGAAAAATGAAGATTGATATAAATCAACCATCAGAAGTACCACCGATAAAAATAGATGATATAATTCCACCATATTTTAAAGAAGACGAAAAGTGGTATCTTTACATTCTTTTTCTTCTTCTTGAGCATCCTTTATCTTCTCTGCATCCATTGGGATTCAAAAAGGTTTTCAGTGATATTTCTATATACGATTTTGACCCCAAACTACTAAAAAAAATTACTTCAATTACTGGGAAAGCGGAATTAGAAAAAGATGGAAGCAATTTATCTATTGTTCTAAAAAATATCATAGAAGACAAAGACAAAAAGAGAAAACTTTTTAATTTGGTAAAAGACCTTTTACCATTCATAGATAACCTTGATGTAGTAAAATTAGCTGATAACTCCCTACTCTTTAAATTACAAGAAACATATTCCAAAAATCAATACTTACCTGCCTCTTTGATTTCTGATGGTACAATAAATATGATAGCTGTAATTATTGCTTTATATTTTAAGAAGATTAAAAATAAACAATTTAAGAATGAACAATTAACGAATCCATTGACTATAATTGAGGAACCTGATAGGAATATACATCCTTATCTTATTTCTAAAGTAGTGAATATGATGAAAGATGCCTCACAGGAAAAACAAGTTATTGTTACGACACATAATCCCGAAATAGTAAAATATGCCGGTTTGGAGAACATTTTACTTGTATCTAGGGATAACGAAGGTTTTTCAACAATATCCAGACCTGCTGATAATGAAGAAGTAAAAATATTTCTAAAAAACGAAATAGGAATTGAAGAACTCCATGTACAAAATTTACTGGGGATATAATTATGGAATACAAAAGATTATTTATCCTGGTTGAAGGCGGAGATGATGTAAGGTTCTTTGATAAAATAATAAAACCAAGGCTTCAGAAAAAATATAATTTAGTAGAAATAAGACCTTATGCAGCTCTGAAGAAAGAAAAGGTCGTTAATTTCCTTAAGAGTATTAAAGCAATGAATGCCCGTTATATTTATGTAACAGATATAAATGATGCACCGTGTATAACGGCAAAAAAGCAAGAAACACAAAATAAATTAAGAAATATTGATGAGGATAGGATTGTTGTAGTGATAAAGGAAATAGAAAGCTGGTATATTAGTGGATTAACCAATGAAGCCATTAAAGAATTTAAAATCCATCCGTTTAAAACCACAGATGATATTACTAAAGAACGATTTAATGATTTAATACCTAAAGAGTTTGATTCCAGGATAGATTTTATGTTGGAGACTCTGAAACGTTTTTCTATTGAAGTTGCGAAGCAAAATAATAAATCATTTGGGTATTTTATTGAGAAACATAGCTTAATTCAGGGTAAATAATCTTACTCATAAATTTGTATTGATTTGTATTATCTTACCTTACCTTACCTTATACCTCATTCATTAATAAGATTATACAATTCGTTTGCCAAATCACTGTCCAGGTTCTTGAGAATCTTATATTCGCTTAAGGCAGAGCTCTTATTTCCAAGCATCAAATAACTTAAACCCATACCAAAGTGAGCCTCAGCAATATCGGGCTTAATGCTTATAGCCAGTTTGAAAACTTCAATCGCTCTGGTATATTGTCCGAGATTGTAATAAGCCCCGCCCAGATTGTAGTATGCCTCAGCAAAATTGGACTTAATGATTATAGCTTGTTTGTAGGATTCAATCTCTTTGGTATATTGTTTTAGTTCGCCATAAGCCAGGCCCAGATTGTTGTATGCCTTAGCATAATCAGGCTTAATGCTTATTGCCTGTTTGCAGGCATCAATCGCTTTGGTATATTGTCCGAGATTGCAATAAGCCAGGCTCAGATTGTTGTATGCCTCAGCATCATCGGGTTTAATGCTTATTGCCTGTTTGAAAGCTTCAATCGCTTTTGTATATTGTCCGAGTTTGTAATAAGCTACGCCAAGATTGTAGTATGCCTCAGCATAATCGGGCTTAATGATTATTGCCTGTTTGCAGGCTTCAATCTCTTTGGTATATTGTCCGAGCTCTCCATAAGCTTTGCCCAGATTGTAGTATGCCTCAGCATAATCGGGCTTAATATTTATAGCAAGTTTGAAAGTTTCCATCGCTTTGGTATATTGTCCGAGATTGCCATAAATTACACCCAGATTGTTGTATGCTTCAGCATAATCGGGTTCAATACTTATTGCCTGATTATAGGCTTCAATCGCTTTTGTATATTGCCCGAGTTTGTTATAAGTTACGCCCAGATTGTTGTATGCATCAGCATCATCGGGCTTAATGCTTATTGCCTGTTTGTAGGCTTCCATCGCTTTTATATATTGTCCGAGTTCGCCATAAGCTATGCCCAGATTGTAGTATGCCTTAGCATAATCGGGCTTAATGCTTATAGCTTGTTTGAAAGCTTCAATAGCTTTATTATATTGTAAGAGTTCATAATTGCAAATCCCGATTCCAAAATATGCAATAGCATAGCGAGGGTTAATATTAACAGACTTTTTAAAATAAGGAAGTGCTTTCTCATATTCTTCTATAAAGTAAAAAATAAGCCCCTGAAAGAAAATATCTTCAGCAGAATCAAGCCATTCCATATCGCTTTTTGTTTCAACTTCAGCGAGTGGCATTTCTTTATCAGGTTTAAGCTTTTCAACTTTTTCACTTGGTATAGCGAAATTCAGATTTTGTCCTTCAACTAATTGAAAACTTGCAACTCCAATAACTTCGCCCTTCATATTGACAACAGGGCTGCCGGATGAACCTTCAGATATTGGTGCAGAAATCTGAATAATTTTTCCAAAATTGGGTATATCCCTTACAGCCGACACAATGCCTTCGGTTACCGTTCCCTCAAGCCCAAATGGGCAGCCAATTACTGCTATACTCTCACCTACTTCGGGAATAGAATTACTTAGTAACAAAGGATTTACCTTTCGCGAAGGAATATCTATAGAAGCACGAACGATATCACTTTCTTTGTCTATTGCAACAATATTAGAGATAGAAAAAATTTTTCCTTCTGATATTTTAACCTCGGCACTGCTTGCACCTTTAAGAACATGCCAATTGGTGATTATATCGCCGTTTTGGTTGATAAAAAATCCACTTCCCTGGTTGAGCGGATCTCCTTCCTTATCATAGGTTAAGATAATAACAGTAGAAGGAACAATTTTTTTTACAATAGCCGGTAATTCTACCTGTGCCAGCGATGAAGAAATATAAAAAAGAAAAATTGTAAAATGTATTAATTTCCAATATGTTCGTAAGTTTTTCATTTATTTGTTATTATTTATCAGCAAAAATAAATAATTTTCATTAAAAAGTTTTTATTTGATAATACAATTAAAAATATTAATTTTGTATATTTGACAAAATATATTGTATATGGGTATATACATACATTATATGAAATTGTCTTTGGGATAATTTAGTTACTTTATATTTTCAAAATCAATAAATATACTAAAATGGCTGAAGAATTAAAGTGGTTTGCATCATTTCCAAAAGAATTAGAAAAATTTAGGGGAAAACACATTGCATTAATAGGAAAAAAGGTTGTTGCCAGTGGTAACAATGCTATAAAAGTCCTGCAGACGGCAAGAGAGAAATTTCCAACGAAAAATCCGGTATTAGCGTTCGTGCCAAAAGAAGAAACTTTAATATTATAAAATTTGTTTCAGACAGAAAAATAAAACCATTTATTTCGGATATGAAAAATATCATTTCAAATATTATACCTTCATTAAATCTTAAACCTTCGGAAACCCGCACCGCAGTATGAGAGAGAGAGAGAGAGAGAGAGAGAGAGTAATACACTTAAATACTATTTTTCAAAAAATAAATTTTCGGATCTTAAAACTATGAAGGTAATAGACATACTAAAAATAGAAAATAACAACAAAAATTCAATTTATTTGTTCAAAGAAGGAATATTTAATAAGTCCCGTTAGATTAATTCCGACAGGAATTACCGCTGTTTATAGCAATATGTCCAATATCAAAGCAATAAGCCCCGCACATAAAGTTATTATGTAGAAATATTACATTTCAAATAAAAAAATTTTTTATGTGCGGGGAAGCACCGTAGGTGTGTCCTGTTTACCCCGTTGAATTTTTTTTATTCAACTGGGGTTAATCAATCCATTTAAACAAATATTGTTCATCATAATCAACCTCAAATTTTTTTAATAGGGCATACAATTAATTGCCAGAAGTTTTTGTTTACGTTTTGTAATAATACCAGTTATATATTTATGCAGTTCTTCTTTATGTTTCTGCGGGACCAGGCTTTCCCTTCCCCTAACTGCAAAAACCAATTGTATATAAATTTGTGAAAATGTATTTGCCATAATTACAGGTCGCTCCTAACGGAGCTATTTTTTAGATTTATTCATCAATTCTATTCAGGTGTAATGGTATAGGGGTATAAGGTTATAGGGTATAGGGGTACGTACTTATCCCTTATTTCCATATCCCTAACCCAGATAAACTGGATTAGTTATGTTCTAATTTTATTTTCTGCCAAAAAATAAAAGAAAATAAAATTTAAGACACTTATACCTTATACCATATACC
>SDBV01001182.1_pt1 | contig 39128 bp, 33 predicted proteins | sample 2277081 | NCBI WGS metagenome assembly SDBV01 (sample SAMN10402039, study PRJNA504765) | marine sediment metagenome | isolation source: marine sediment core GS10_PC15, 223 cmbsf | place: Arctic Ocean: Southern Knipovich Ridge | collected 2010 | reverse complement strand
TGATATTCCGGTTAATTTATCCGGAAAAGAACACTAGGCTAAAATCCCCCGCAAGGGGGGTTTTGGTTTATTTACCCATTTAAAGTCAATATCCCCCCTACTTGTAGGGAGGGGTTAGTTGCCATATTTTCTGAAGCTTAAAAAACTAGTAAAATATGGGTTTTTTCAGGTTTTTTGAATTATCCAGACCCACTTGACTTAATGAGATATTTTTGATATAATCTAAGTATCATGATCGAGGAGAGTTCTTTGACATTTTCTCCTCAACCTTTCGAAAGGTAGCAAAAGCAAGCCCAACTAGGGCAAAGGAGATCTTCGATGACACGTTGTTTAATCGTGATCCTAATGACGCTCGTCCCCATGACGTTCGTTCCCCAAGCTGAAGCCGGAGAGCTGGACCGAGTGATGGCCGGTGTCTATGCAGAGCGCGCCATTCGGCGGGCATACGGCCCGATCGACTACGCTATCAACAACTACGGCAGTTACGCCTACGGCAGCGGCAACATGTACGGCGGCAACGTCGTTCAGGGCGCTGTTATCGGCGCTGGCGTCGGAGCCAGCATTGGTCGGAGCACCAAAGGTGCACTGATCGGCGCGGGCATTGGCGGAACAACAGCAGGTGTAGTAACCTGGCTGATGAACCGTCGTCGCGGTCACGGAGGTGACCAACCTCTGAATTGCCGCAAGAAGAAAAATCGGGAACTCTGCCGGGCTATCGCCGAGCAGAGGGCCGAAGAGGAAGCCCAGAGGGCCGCAGAGGAGGCGTTGGCGAATGCCAACTGGCGGGTCTATAATCGCACCGGCTTGGAACTCGAGCTGAGAGATTGCGACGGCACTTCTTTTCGTGTAGGACGCAATGAAGTTCAGCCAATTCCGGAAGGGTCGGTAAAATGCGGCCTCACCGGATACGTGGTTCTTCCCGACCTCGACAGGCCAGGAATGGTACACAAGGTTCTGGCTGAGTACTCAATCGCTCCCCGGGGCGATGGCTGGGTATTCGAAGCTCCGCAAGGAGGGTTATAATGGCCCACCTTCAATACCATGATGCGCTCTGCGACATGGGGCCCGGTAATCAGCCAGGCCCTCCCACCAATGACTCCGGTTTACACAACACGACCAAGACCCCGGAGTCTCTCGAAAAAGCGGCCGTCGAGGCTGAGGAGCGTGCAGCAAAGGCTGGTAGCGAAAAAGATTACGTGGAGGCGACACGACTGCAGGACGTAGCCGAAGAGTTTCGAGCAGAAGCCTCTCGACTTCGTTCGGCAAGCCTACTACCGCCCTCAACGGGGAGCACAGGCTCCCACGGAAGCGATGGTTGCAACTGCCATCCGATAGTGGTCAATCGAGACGAGAACCTGATTGCCCATCCTTTCTATCAGTTTCTTCTTTGGATGGCTTTCGTCGGCGGATTCGCCATACTCCTTTGTCTGTTCTGGTCCGGCTTCCAGACCGGGCGTCGGTCAGCACCGACAGCAGCCATTGAAAGTCCGAAGGTGGAACTGACTCCGACTCCTCCTGTCAAAGTGGAGATTCCGGGACTGAGAGAAGCCGCCGCCAGTCTCAAGGCGGCGACAGACAAACTGGCGGCCATACAGCAACAACAGCCGACACCAGTTTACGCACCTCCCTCGTTAGAGATTCCTTCCAGGATCGAGGTGGGGGTCGATGTCCGGCATCACGGCCGGCAAGAATCCCCGGTGATCATAGCGCCGCCGCTGGACGATTACCCGGAAGAGGAGGAAGAACTTTCGTCGGAAGAGAAGTTTCGCCGGTTTATGGACCGGTATCGGCGTGGAGAAATCTGATGCTCTCCCGACCCGTCCCGTCTCGTCATGCTGCTTCGGCAGTGTGGCGAACGGGGCTTTTTTTTGTTTGAAAAAAGGACATAAAAAAGCTACCCTTAGTTGATGATTGCCATCACAAAAAGCGCAGAAGAGACGCGGGAGATAGCCTCCCAACTGGCAAACAAACTTATGAATTCGGGGAAGAGCAGAAACGCTAAGGTAATAGCTCTGGAAGGAGAGCTAGGAGCAGGAAAAACAACTTTTGTAAAAGCATTTCTGAGCAAGTTCGGGGTCAAAGACAAGGTCACCAGCCCAACATTTGTTTTGCTCAAAAAATATCCGACCAGATCCGAGTATAAGTTCAAATCATTGATACACGTTGATGCCTATCGACTTCGAGACCACCGCGAGCTTGAGGCTATCGGACTGAAAGACATGATGTCCGACCCGGAAAATATAATTTTAATAGAGTGGGCGGAAAGAGTGCAGCCTATCTTGCCCCCAAATACTATCACGGTCCATATCGACCATATTGATAAAGACGAGAGGAAGGTATCTATAACGGAAATTAAATAAAAATGGAAAAAATAATCTTAATAGATGCGAATGCCTTAATACACAGGGCATTCCACGCATTGCCTCCTTTAACATCACCCAAAGGCATTGTAACCAATGCTGTTTTTGGTTTCAGCTCTATACTTATCAAGACCATCAAAGATATGAAACCAGAGTATGTTGCGGCAACTTTTGATTTGGCGGCTCCAACCTTCAGACATGAAGAATTCGCAGAGTACAAAATTCATAGGAAAAAAGCACCGCAGGAACTCTACGACCAAATCCCCATGGTTAAAAACCTGCTAAACGCCTTCGGAATTCCCGTCTACGAGAAACAAGGCTATGAAGCTGACGACTTGATCGGCTCTCTGGCTATTATGGCCAAAAAGAGAAAAGATTTGCAGGTCATAATCGCCACCGGAGATCTTGACACTCTGCAGCTCGTGGACGACAAAAGAGTTGTCGTCTTTACTCTCCGAAAAGGAGTAAAAGATACGATAATTTATGATGAAAAAGCTGTCATCGCCCGTTATGATCTTAAACCGGAACAGATGAACGACTTCAGGGGTCTCAAGGGTGATCCGTCAGATAACATCCCGGGGGTTCCAGGCGTAGGAGAAAAGACCGGATCCGCATTAATTAAAGAGTTCGGCAGTCTGGAAAACTTATACAAATCTCTAGAAAAGGCAGAAAAGGGTAAAAGCAAAAAGCCAATCAAGAAAGGGTCAATAAGCCCGAAGCTTGCCGAGAGATTATTGGAGAACAAAGACCAGGCTTTCTTCTCAAAACAGCTTTCAACCATCGTAACTGACTTGGATATTGATTTTTCTTTCAAAAAAGCCGAGTGGCGCAAGAATATAGATTTTAAGAAACTTGAATCAATATTCAAAGAGCTTGGTTTCCTAAGTTTACTGAGGAGATTGCCAGAAATTGGAATAGGAGAGCAGGTTACTACCCAAAAACAGAAAGAAAAGAAACATGCTTTTGATCCTGACAAAAACAATATATACGTCGTCGATCCGACGGACAAGAAAGCGGTTCAAAAAATCAAAGCCAATCCTGATGCAACAGTAATTGGCCATGACTTAAAGAATCTTTTCAAACAAAAGGAAAGTAACCACATAGAAAATAAGCTATTTGATATCAAAATAGCCTCTTATCTTCTAAATCCCGACGTTAAAAACTATGAATTCGACGAAATATACTATGCAGAGTTCAGAGAAACACCCGACCAAGACCCAGAGACCAAACCCGCATACATGTGGAAACTGAAAGAAAGGCTTTCCGAAAAAATAGAATCGGCTAAACTAATCGGTGTCTTTGAAGACATAGAGATGCCCCTGATAAGAGTGCTGGCCGAAATGGAACTGGCCGGAATCAAGATAAACGTGGCTGATTTAAAAAGTTTATTGAAATTGACTAACAAAGAACTAGTTAAGATAGAGACTAAGATATATAAACTTGCCGGGACAGACTTTAATATAAACTCTCCGTCACAGCTTAGTGAAATATTATTCAACAAACTGCAAATAAAAGGTAGGGTGCGAAAAACTGGCAGGGGAGCCCTGTCCACGGCCGCGCCGGAGCTAGAAAAAATCCGAGAAGAGCACCCTATAATTGACCTGGTACTCCGATACAGAGAGTTACAGAAACTGAAAACAACATATATCGAACCTTTTCCCCTTCTGATTTCTAAAGAAGATGGGCGCCTGCACACGACATACAACCAGACCGGGACTGCTACCGGACGTTTGGCCTCTCAGGATCCGAATCTACAGAACATACCGATTAAAACGAAACTGGGACAAGAATTCCGCAAATCTTTTATAGCCGAGAAGGGCTATAAACTAATATCTTTCGATTATTCTCAGCTCGAGCTTAGAATCGTAGCGCATATCGCCAAAGACAAAAAAATGATCGAGGTTTTTAAGCGCGGGGAAGATATTCATACTGCCACCGCCGCAGAGATATTTGAAGTTGACCCCAAAGATATCACCAAAGAGATGCGCAACCAGGCAAAAGTTCTTAATTTTGGCATAATTTACGGTATGGGTCCTTTGGGATTCTCTCGTGCTTCCGGCGTTAACCGCCAACGGGCCAAAGAATTCATCGATAGATATTTTGCCGACTTCTCCGGTGTCGCAGAATACATGGAAAAGATGAAGGACAAAGCTCATACCGAAGGCTATGTCGAGACTATATTCGGTCGTCGACGCCTGATATTAGATATCCATTCTACCATCCCGCAAATCCAGGCTCAGGCAGGGCGCATAGCTATTAATCATCCTGTTCAAGGAACAGAAGCTGACCTCATGAAAATGGCTATGATTAAAATTTCGAAATATATACATGCTGAGCTGGACGACAAAGATACCAGGCTATTGCTGCAGGTACATGATGAGTTGGTTTTCGAAGTCAAAGAAAAACTAGTAAAAGAATTATATCCCAAATTAAGACACATCATGGAATCGATATATAAGCTGGCTGTCCCCTTAACAGTGGATGTAAAATACGGTCAGAATTGGCAAGAGATGAAATCTTTGTCTTAGAACCTTGCGATCACGGGGCCACCGTAGAAAGGTGGTTTTTGTTAGACAATAGTCCGGATTTTGGATATATTTTGAGTATTATGCCGGAGCTTCCAGAGGTAGAAACAATCGTTCGTGGCTTAAATAAAAAGGTAAGGGGGCTAAAGATAACTGGCGCCTGGACCGATTGGGCTAAGACCATAAAAACTCATTCACTCAAAGATTTTGTCCGTGAGATAAAAGGCCGCAAAATATTGCGCGCTCGTCGAAGAGCCAAATACATAATGATGGACCTGTCTGGCGGTAAAACGGTAATAGTTCACCAAAAGATATCCGGCCATCTTCTATATGGTAAATGGGGAATAACCGGCAAAAAAGTGGTTCCGACAATCGAAGGACCCATAAAAGACGATCCGTATAACAAATATATTCGTTTCATTATGTACCTCGGTAATGGATACATGCTCGGTTTGTCCGATGTCAGACGATTTGGCAAAGTATTCCTTGGGGATACGGAAAAGGTAGGGAGTATAAATGAAATAGACAAATTAGGGCCAGAGCCTTTGGCAAAAGATTTTACTGTTAAGAGATTTAAAGACTTGATGAAGAAAAGAAAAGGATTAGTAAAGAAGGTGCTGATGGATCCGTTCGTCATCGCCGGTATCGGTAATATTTATTCAGACGAGATACTCTGGTATGCTGGTATCCACCCACAGAAGAGAGTCGAGAAGATGAAAGACAAAGAACTCAAGGAAATATATAGAGCAATGGTCAAAGTTCTTAGGAAAGCCATCAATGCGAGGGGTGACAGTCAAAAAGATTATAGAACCCTTGAGGGTAAATTCGGCACTTATCAGAATATGCAGAAAGCTTATCAATTGACAGGAGAAAAATGTCAGAAAAAAGACGGGGGCATAATCAAGCGTATAGTGGTGAATAACAGATCGGCACACTTTTGTCCGGTCCATCAGAAGAAATGAAGAGGTTATCAAATAAGAAAATGTATATCTGGATAGCTGGCGTGGCCGTAATAGCCGCTATTGGTTTCGCTTTATCTAAAATCAATAATAAAGATATTAATATCGCCAATGAGGGACACTTAAGTTCTATCGCGGGACTTAATTGTCAGAATTCAAATACCAGACCTTTCGCTGTAATGCTTTCATCTGATCCAGAGGCAAGACCATTGTCCGGCATCGGGGAAGCAGACATTGTTTTTGAAATGCCCGTTACCCCCAATCAGGTAACAAGAATTATGGCCATATTCCAATGTAATCAGCCCGAGGAACTAGGTTCGATTCGCTCTTCGCGTTTGGATTTTCTACCGCTTGCGCTCAGTTTTAATACAATCTACGCCCATTTCGGCGGTGAACACGCAGTTTTGGAAAAACTAAATAGCGGGGTAATAGATAACATAGATGGCCTGAAATATGACGGCACCGTATATTACCGCAAGGGTTCAATCCCGAGACCGCATAACAGTTTTACCGACTTCGATTCGCTCAAAGAAATATCTAATAAACTAGGCTACGAGCTCACCGGCGCTACGGTTAAATACCCGCACGAAAAAAATGATAAAAGTCTCGACACCATAGAGCCCCCCGTGATTTACAAGGGGAATTTTGAGGTAGTCTGGAGATATTCCCAAGAAACCAACTCATATTTCCGCACACGGGCCGGCAAAGAAGAAATAGATAAAAATAACGGCAAGCAGGTTGAAACAAAGAATGTCGTTTTAATGGAAACTGCCTGGTCGCCGATAGATAAAGACTACATCAGGATCAAAACTATCGGCAGTGGAAAGGCCGTGTTCTATAAAAACGGCCAGATGATTGATGGCACCTGGAAAAAGTCGGGGGATAAGGACAAACTATATTTCTATGATGACCGCGGGGAAGAGATGCTCTTTGCTCCGGGTAATATCTGGGTAGAGATAATAACAGATTAAAATGATAATTTTCCTCTATGGTAGCGATGGCTACCGCCTCAAACAGAATATAGATAAGATTGTCGGTGAGTATAATAAAAAATACGTCAGCGGCATCAATTTTTCAGTTATCGATTTCGACGAATCCGACCAATCAAATAAATTATCGGACCTGATTAAAACTGTCTCATTCTTTGAAGAAAAACGACTCGTTGTAGTAAAAAATTCTTTTTCAACAGGTAAATTGGTAACTACCCTGATAAAAGAGTGGAAATTAGGGTCAGATAAGCAAATAATATTAGTTTTCGCTGAAAATAGTGGCGAGAAAGAACTTTCCAAAAAAGACAAAGTCTTGTTCAAGCTTCTATGTGACAAAGGTAGCATAGTGAAACATTTTGAAACTTTATCTGGCAAACAACTGGAGACATGGGTTAGCAAAGAGATTAAAGAGGGGGAGGTAGATATTGAACCCGCCGCTCTAAAAAAACTTATTTCCTACATTTCAAGCACGCCAACACGCTCTGAACCGGTGGATCCGTCAAATACCTGGCGGCTTAGACAAGAGATAGACAAATTGATCAATTACAAAATCTTCGATTCGAAAAATGATGGGATAATAACGGAGCAAAACGTAGAACTGCTAGTGTTGCCAGATGAAGACCCTAATATCTTCGAGGCGGTAGACGCTATGGCCAGCAAGAACAAATTCAGGGCGGCAGCCACACTCTACGATCACCTGGAATCGGGGACCGACCCATATTACATTTTCTCAATGGTCATTTACCAATTCAGGAATTTGCTTAAAGTTAAATCTCTGGCCAATAACGCAGTCCCGTATTCCAATATCGCCAGAAAAACCGGACTTAACCCGTTCGTAGTCAAAAAAACATACGAGCAATGTAAGAAGTTTGACCTCGATGAGCTTAAACGCCTGTTCTCTTCTCTGGCACAAATAGAAATAGCCGTAAAATCAGGTAATGCCGACATGTCTGACGAACTTTATCGATTTGCCTTTTCTCTAGATATGTGAGGTAATAGGCGCAAGTATATGATCCCAAACTATTTAAAGTTAAGTAAGGCAGCAGATTTGTCAGATAAAAAAGACCGGTTGATCTACCGGTTTTTTGAGATTTTGCCTGGCTTACTGGCCTGGGCTACTCTAGCACTCGTTGTTCTCTTATCTTTCCTGCAGCCGGTATTTACGGCTCTCTTTATAATAATCTTCGACGTTTACTGGCTCATTAAAACAATATATCTCTCTGCGCACATGAGAGCGGCCTTTAAAAAGATGGGGGCCAACATGAGAGTAAACTGGTTTGATAAACTTAAACAACTGCCATCTGATAATTTCAGTCTAAAAAGTATAGGGTCATGGGAAGATATCTATCACATAATAATACTGCCGACCTACCAAGAGGGAATAGATATCATCAGGCCCTCAATTGAAAGTTTGTTAATATCTGACTATCCGAAAGATAAGATGATCGTTGTGCTGGCCCAAGAAGAGCGGGCCGGTGAGTTGGCAGACAAGATTGCCAGACAAGTTCAAGATGATTACGGCAAAAGTTTTTTCAAATTAATCACAGTAAAGCATCCATCAGATATACCCGGGGAACTAGCTGGCAAGGGTTCCAATGCCACGTTCGCAATCAAATACGTTAAAGAAAGCGTGATTGATCAGCTCGGATTGGATTATGATCGGGTATTGGTATCGAACTTTGATATTGACACAGTCGTCCCTCCGCACTACTTCTCCCTTCTGACGTATACTTACCTGACTACTCCAAATCCAAATCGTGCCGGCTATCAACCGATACCCATCTATATCAATAATATTTGGGAGGCGCCGTCGTTCGCCAGAGTCTTTGCTTTCTCAACAACATTCTGGCAAATGATACAACAATCCCGACCGGAACAGCTGGTGACCTTCTCTTCGCAATCCATAGGCTTGCGAGCTTTGGTTGATGTTGATTTTTGGCAAACCAATATGGTTAGCGAAGACTCTCGGATATTTTGGCAGTGCTTCTTGAGGTATGACGGCGACTGGCAAGCCATACCAATGCATTACCCGGTATATATGGATGCAAATGTGGCGCCAACTCTCTGGCAAACATTTAAAAATCAGTACAAACAGATACGCCGCTGGCACTATGGAGTGGAAAATAACCCATACTTTATGTTCGGTTTCCTAAAAAACAAAAGGATTTCCTGGAAGAAAAAACTTCATTTCAGCTTTGCCTTAACCGAAAAAACTCATTCCGCATCGACAAATGCTTTAATAATCTTTCTTTTGGGCTGGCTGCCAATAATGGTTGGCGGATCAGAGTTTAATCAAACGGTTCTGTCATATAATCTGCCGTCTATTACACGCTCGATAATGTCCCTGGCCATGATAGGATTAATATCTTCAGCAATAATTTCAGTTATTCTATTACCGCCTAAACCACCGATCTACGGCAAATTCAAATGGGCCTGGATGTTGCTTCAGTGGATCTTATTCCCTGTAAATTTCATCTTTTTCGGCGCCATTCCAGCGCTTGAAGCCCAGACCAGACTCATGCTGGGTAAATATATGGGCTTCTGGGTAACGCCCAAAGTCCGCAAACAAACATCTACTCAAAATGTAAAAGACGCTGCATTTCAGCCAAACGAACCAGAAGTTGGGGGTAGCTCTTAAGAGTCGGGTCTTTTTTAAGCAAAAGTCTGGCCTCAAGCCGGGCTTTTTTGATTAATTTAATATCCTTCAATGTGGCCATGGCGAAATCGGGTACGCCAGACTGCTTCACGCCCCCAAACTCTCCGGGACCTCTTATGGCAAGATCCGCCTCGGCCAGCTTAAAGCCATCATCGGTCTGCTCAAGGGCTCTCAAGCGTTTACTCGGCGCATTGCTATCTGAGCTTGTAAACAAAAAACAATAGGATTGGTGGGCGCTTCTGCCAACCCTACCTCGAAATTGGTGAAGTTGGGCCAAGCCGAATCTTTCTGCCGATTCGATCATCATCATGGAGGCATTGGGTACATCGACACCGACTTCAATTACAGAAGTCGATACTAAAATATCAAAGTGTTTGTTTTTAAAATCCTCCATCATTTTGCTCTTCTCAGAGGATGGCATTTTACCATGAAGCATAGCTACCCTACGGTGCGGAAATATCTTTTCTGAAAGTTTTTGGTATTCATCGGTCACAGCTTTAACCTCTGACCATAATAGTTTTTGGCGGGATACGCTATCGGAGTTAGATATTTCTATTCTAGGGCAGACTACAAAGACTTGTCTGCCTGCTTTTATCTGTTTTTCGATAAAATCGTGCGCTTCTTCTCTTTTTTTATGAGGAACGACTGTGGTTTTAATAACTTGTCTTCCTTTCGGTTTCTCTTTCAACAAAGAGACATCCAGATCGCCGTAGATAGTCAGGGCCAGTGTGCGTGGTATGGGCGTTGCTGTCATTGAGAGAAGATGAGGGACCAGATCTCTGTTCTTGACTAATTTCATGCGTTGTTCCACGCCAAAACGATGCTGCTCGTCTATAATAACCAGTCCGAGGTTTTTGAAATTAACATTTTTCTGTATGACCGCGTGTGTTCCGACCACTATTCCAATTTCTCCCTTACTAATCTTGTCGACCATCATTTTCTTAGTTATCTTTTCCTCCGTTATTTCATCTGTAGGCCACTGTTTCGCTTCGCTACCCGTCAGTAAACCTGTTGTAATCTTGCCGCCAGTGATAATTTTAATAGTTTGGTAATGTTGCCTGGCCAGTATTTCTGTCGGGGCCATGAATACTACCTGATGGCCCGCGGACACCGCCTGATAGGCGGCAATCAGGGCCACTATTGTCTTACCGGAACCAACGTCACCGTTAAGTAACCGGTTCATGGGATAAGATTTCTCTAAATCCTGAAGAATCTCATAGGCGGATACTCTCTGATCTTTCGTCAATTCAAAAGGCAGACTTTTAACAAAGCCGGCTATTAACTTTTCGTCAAATTTAATCTGGGGAGCTTTTAATGTTTGTAATTGTCTGTGGTCGCGCAGAACTCTCAACTGAAAAAGGATCAATTCTTCCATGGCAAATCTTTGTTTAGCTAATTCTGTCTGCTCAATCTGTTCCGGAAAATGAATATCATTCATCGCTTTTTTAATATTCGGCAGGTTGTACTTTCTCACGAGCTCTGCCGGCAGGGAATCGGGTATGTTCTTGAGCTGCGAAAGGATCGGCTTTATCAAAAACCTCAAATACTTTGATGTTATTCCCTGTGTTTCCGGGTAAATAGGCACCAGCCTCCCGGTATGCGTCAGGTCTTCGCCGTAGATCTTTTCGTATTGAGGATTCGAGAGATATATCCCTCTTTTATCGATACCGACCTTACCGGCCAAACTAACCATCGCGCCTTCCGGCAATGAGCGCTCCAAATACGGCTGATTAAACCAAACAGCCCGAATTAGTCCGCTCTCGTCTCGTATGATGGCGTTAACGATGGACATGCGCTTTTTCCAAAGACGAGTATTCCGTATGTCAACGATAGTTCCCTGTATCCCCACAGTAGTTCCAGCCTCTTTGATCTCCGCTATAGGCACGATCTTGCTGTAATCCTCGTAACGGGCGGGAAAATGCCAAAGTAGATCTCTCACCGTCCTGATGCCAAGACGCTTCAGACGAGGTAGATTCCTAGGTCCGACTCTGGGCAGTTTTTCAATTGGAGTGGTCAGGTCAAACATGGATTTAATATTATACCTTTAATATCATCCCTGTCACCAATTGAAAAGCCACCGTTTACTATTTGGCGGCTTTTCTGCGGCTAGCACCTGCAAAATGAGTTATCTACAAGTAGCTAGCCATGAGCTCCGTGACGCATGTGGTGCCCTCGTCAGGATTCGAACCTGAATCACGAGATCCGCAATCTCGCGTTCTATCCATTGAACTACGAGGGCTTTTAAATTCCTAACTTTCTCGATAGAGTATCGGCCAAAGTATCTTCGTGCTCTATTTCGGGTATAAAATCTAACAAAAAAGACCTTATCTGTACAGGATTCTGGTCGGCTAAAGGAACCTTCACATAGAACATATACCATTTCTTGAGTTGCAGACTCAATTCCTTAATATCCAGGTCGGGTTCATATTCAATCCAGAAAGACTTGATCTCTCGAAAACGAAAGGCTCTCTCACCAACCCGAACCCCTAGAGAATCTATTTTAAAATCAACTATTTTAGGTTTTTTGTATCCATGCGCCAGCACTACTACTCCTAGCAAAGCAAAGAATACGGTTGTAATAATATTATCTTGAAAGATTTGCACTAAAGCAGCAATTACAAAAAGAGAAATAGCAACAATATTTATACTTATCGCCTTGGGAGCATGATGGAAAAGGGGACCGCTCCAAGAGATAGTGTCATTTTCTGAATCAAGCTCTTCCACCTGCTCGGCAATTACTCTGGCTACGGGTTCGGGTTCTTCTTCGGTATCTCTACCTGGAATAGGCGGCCGAGGAACCGGATTCATAGGTTGCTGCTTGCGAAAAGAAAAAGAGCCTCTTTCGGGCTTTGACCTTTGGTTGTCTAACTTTTTCAGATCAATAACTCGTGTCATACTAGAAATTTTTAAAAACTATATGAGTAGCTTTGAAGAAATCATTTGTAAACTTAACGGCAGTTTTAACACTAAACTTCTTACAGGTATAGATATCTGAGCTGAAGAAGGGTATTGGTTTGTCCCAAGCATAGAAATGACAACCGGAAGTTTCCCAGTGTACCCAGCCGGCCCAACCGAACTTTGGAGATTTATGCGTGATCGGCTTCACTAATGTTTTCATTTTTAATACCGTGGACAGCTGAGATAAATATTCCCGAATTTGTTTGTCGGTGACCGGGTACTCGCATTTACCTTCTATGACCAGCCTCTGTCTGAAAATTTTAGGGGCCAGGTTTCTCACTTGTTATCTGCTATTTGATGCCCTCTCTTTTTGTGGGCAATTAAGAAGATATATATTATTTCCAAGATTCCGGCAGTATTAATAATGACGAGAGCAATGAACCATTTTTTCTGAGAGAGTCTTGCCGACTTCCACAGGGCAATACCTTTCCAAATCGTACTCCAAATCAACAAAAGAAGTATTATTATGAAAACACTGGTATCAGAGGTTGGGTTGAGGAATATGGAATTAAGTTCGTTCATATAGCATTGGGTTAATGTTTAGTGACTTAATGAGTTACGTGGCGGATTACATATATAGTATAGCGGTTTTTCTATCTACTTTCCAACAAATATTTTGGGTAATTTTATAGAGTGGTTTCGGGGCATGTGGGTCGAGGGTACTTCAAAACAAGCTGGAGACGAATTTCATAAAAAAATAGCGGATCGGCTATACAATACCCATCCGCCACATAAGATTTCCGGCCTTGTTATGCCACTCGAATAACTTTTCAATGTTGTGCTTGCCTAAAAATTTAATTACGGCAGAATTTGTTGCTAACACGTCGCCACGCCATTTCTTGTCTAACTCTTGAGATAGCTCAAGGCTGACCTGTAGTAGATTGCCAGCAACTCCTTCTCCACGGTAATCTTTTCGAACAACGAGCTTTTTGAGCTGCACGTAATTGAGAAGCGACTTAATTCCTACATATTCTGTTTCCTCAAGATTTGGTTTTGCGTCTTGCATTACCGTAATCGCTTGGTATCCAGTCACGTTACCGCGATCGTCAAATACACAACACCCGAGCCTTACGCGCTGCCTTTTAGGAAGTCCGTTTCTCACGAAATTTCCAAATTGATTTAGCTCACGCGTCAGTTCTTCGCTGAATACGTAGTGTTGCCCGCCGAAGGCCTTCTTGGCAACTGGATCATCCAGAACCAACGATCGAATTTGTGGAACAGCAATTTCAACTTGTGCTTCTGTCAAAACTACAGGTTGTGTAACCATGATCACCTCGGTCTTTTGAATACCACGAAGTACTGCAAACAGCCTAGCCCTTTTAACTTATTTGTAAAGAATTGATCAATTTAGAAGCACTCGGGTCAAGTATCGCCACAAGTGAGACCCCCGTAAGGATTCTTGGGGGACTTTTCAGAAGGAAAATTGAGGCATATGGGTTGGAAATATATTTGTAAATTAGGAAAATGAGAAATTACTCATAGCTGCGTAACGTTAGAGGCATTTTCTAAGTAATCTGTCTCGCCTATATACACCTCAGTCAATTTAGTCGTATCTATATTATTTACATTAATTGCCGGAATAATATTTTTGATACGAAAATACCGTAACCACTCATTTGTAACTGTTTCGTATGGAATATTTAAGGACACGGAATCTACGTGATGCGTACTGACTACATCTCTGACGTGCTCGATCAACTTCTTATATTCTCCTGATACCAAAAGGTCATTTGGCAGCCATCTCGCATACACAACTGTTGTAACAGCAGGGTACTTCTCTTTCAACAAGCGTAGCTTCTCGGCAGGAGACCAGTCTGTAAGATAATCGGGTTCTTCTCCTCCTCGGCTATGTTCAAATTTCAATTCGGATACATAACTGCCTACTCGACAACGTTCAGGACCAATTTTCTCTACTATTTCTTCAATAACAGGCCACGCATCGTAATGTTTGCAGTCAACCATAACTGCGATGTTTGATTTCGAGATCAAATCTACTGCTCTCCATAACGGCACGGAATCGAAGTAGGGTTCGCCGCTCTTTCGGTGATACTCAGGAGAATGACCCAGATACGGGTTACCTTCATCATCAATACTGACATCCAAATCCATGCTTTTCTCTTCGGCAATAGCATGCTGCAGATTCTCCTCATTTACTATATGCGTATGATAGAAAACAAAAGGCTTCTCTGAGTTAAGGATTCTTCGTACTAATGATTGAGGATTATTGTTCATATTTACTATTAAGGTTTTATATAATCGAACCGTCCAAACTAAACCTTAATTAGCTAACCACTCGGGCCACTTCCGATAAAACTTTTATATGGCGGGCCACTCGGGTTAAGCACCCGCCCATATGAAACAATATAAAGGTTTTCAGAGAACTTTTCCAGGGTGACTTTAGGCATACGGGTTGGGGATAAAATTCATTTTATATTTTTAGCTTGCTTTTTGCTTCTAAAATTGTTCTTTATGCGTAGGGGGTAAAAAACTAAAGTAGTAACTTTTAGAAAAACAAATAGAGAAGAGAGGCACCTCCGCCGAAGATAAGGCTAACCACTAAATCTGCTATAAAAATCATTGAAATAAATAAAGCGACGCGGCCAGTCTGAATGATAATTTCTCTAAAAATAATGAATTCTACGATGCTTGTTTTGTTTGCTTTGTCGTAACTCAAGGCATCGAATGGAATGACTTTCATGGTTCTGGTCAGGCCGTAAAAAGAGTCAACGATAACTACTTGAAGCGCAGTTGTTACAAACGTTTTTATTCCCCAAACAACTGCATTGAGAATCGAACCGATCCTTAAAACAAGTCTTCTTCTGACATCAGACATCTTGGCAATTATAAAAGTAGAACCCAAAGAAACTAAGAATGATAAAGTTGTTACAAAACCGAGTATTGAAAAACTATTCAACACAGCAAAGAAGATGTACACCGGCCACAGAATATTGCCAACACCACTCTCGATACCATGACCTATAAAAGCTAGGTAATCTCTCGGTTTCTGGTTGGCAAATATTTGCGGCAAAGAAAAGTTGATTGGTTCGTGGATGTCTTTCGAAAAAAACAACGGAATTGCTGACATTAGTAAAAGTACGGCCACTACTGTGAATAAAACTTGGAAACTAGCGAATACCAGGATAAGTCCGCCGAACAAAGGCCCCGCGACACCTGCCAAAGACATAAAGATTCTCGCTAAACCTACTTGCTCTCCTCGATGTTCTTTTTCGCTAAACTTAGAAAAATCCGTGTGGTAACCAAGCCAAAACAATGCATTATTAATCCCGAAAGTAATCGCTAGAAACCAAAGCGGCCAGCCGTAAGTTCCAAGCGTATGAAGTAAAACATAAAAAAGTATTAGAAAAGGAATACTGTAAAAAATGGAGTGTTTGAGTCCAAACTTTGATGAGATCTTTGCTGCTGGTATAACAAACAAAGCGTGTGCCCCATTTAAAATTGCATAGAAGATTAAAACCGAGGATAGAGAGTAGTTGAGATTGAGCAAATAAATGGGAATAAATATGCTTATCGTGGACAAAGCAAAAGAGCGTATCGCAACACTTGCATAAATTTCATTCAATTCTTTGTTTGCCAAAAAATGAAAGTTATAATGTTCATTCATAATCTTTTGAGAAAATCTTCATTAAAGTACTTGGGTCATGTTCGATAAGACTTTTATATGGCGGGCCACTCGGGCTGGAACCGCTATCGACCAAGCCCTGTAAGACTTTTCTAAGTTTTTTCAGTATAGCAATTTAAGGTCCTAACAACACTTCATCCTTTTCAATAAACAATTCTCCTACAATTTTTGTAGTATCCTTTTCTCCACCTAACTCAATACACCAAAAAGGGCTTTTATCGCCAATAATTGAAACATTTTTTATGTAAAAATCTGCTGGTTTTTGTATATTCTCAATTTCTTCAATTAAATCTACGAGACGCTGTTTTTGTATATTTTCTTTACTTGGGAAATGGATAGGTTTTCCTCTTAAATAATAAGTCAGAAATCCAACTAGATTTTTCCAATTCTCATATTTACTAAAGATAATAGTTGAAATTGAATACTCATTAAATAAGTCAATCAACTCTGTACGCAGATTAGATAAACCAAAGACATTGGACATTTCTTCCGTCATGGTTTCTTTGGTTTCGCTCCAATTTTCAATTAATGTTTTCGTTAGGTCCTTTATTATAATCAGGCCGCCATCTGACGTATAAAGGTCAGTGTGCACCATCCAGTTACAATACAATTCAGTGGTACGATAGTCTGATATATTGTGTCTACCCTCAATAAGATGACGCGCCTGCACCATTAAGAAAATAATATCTTCTCTCTCCATGCCACGCTTTGATATTCGGTCTATCCAATCTTTTATGTGTTGCGCTGTTGTCATATTGTTAGAAAATAAACCACCTAATTATTAAACCGATACAAACGACTTGTCCAATCATTGCGTAAAAACCAATCAAGGCAAATGCGGATTTTAATGTCATACTCAATTTCTGCATTTGCCCAATCCGATTAGACATAACCCATTGCCTAGTAAACAAATCTATAAATCCTGATCCTAAAACCGACAGAGGAATCCACAAATATGGTTGCTCGAAGAAAAAACCGAGCAGTAATGTTGCAAGTGAAATTATTATCGCAGTATTTATTCTCATATTTTTATCCTAACGCAACCAATAAATTTGTATAGCACGTTGCCTACAAGGCACCCTTGCTAGCTGTTAAATGCGGAGGGGGTGGGATTCGAACCCACGAGGGCTTGCGCCCACTGGTTTTCAAGACCAGCGCCATAAACCACTCGGCCACCCCTCCAAAAACTTGGGCGGAGACGGGAGGATTCGAACCTCCGAAGGGATTTCTCCCTTACCTCGTTAGCAGTGAGGCGCTTTCAACCACTCAGCCACGTCTCCATAATTACTGCATTTTAACACGTTTTCAGCGTTTTTTCAATCTAATTACTCTTTCTCTTATATGTCTTCCTGGCTTTGGGCGGATTCTCTTTCCAGTGTTCAAAAGCCTCTTTTATATCCTCTTCAGTCTCGGGCTTCTTGCCCATAAGGAAATTGCAATCGGGCCACTTGGAACAGGCATAAAAAGTCTTGCCCCTGCCACGAGATTTCTTCTCTACTACATCTCCTTCTATACAATTAGGGCATTTGAATCCGGTTTTGTTAAAAATCTTGGCTATACCTTTGCAGTTAGGGTAATCACTGCAGCCCAGGAAGAACCCGAATCTTCCACGCCTGACCTGCATCGGTTTACCACAGATTGGACACTTCTCGTCTTTAGTTTTTTCTCCCAACTCTTTTATCTTCGCCGCTTCTTCCGGCAAAGGTTGGGTAACTTTGCTGCCCGGCTCCGGACAGGCAAGAAATTTACCGCTTCTGCCAAATTTAATGATCATCATTTTCCCACAATGAGAACATGGGGTATCAGAAACTTCGGTTAATTTATCTACACTGGCCTCTTTTTCTTCCAAATGCTTCTTGAACGGAATGTAAAATTCTTTTATGACCGGCACCCACCGGATCTTTCCTTCGGCAATATTATCCAGTTCTTCTTCAATATGCGAAGTGAAGTTAATATCGATTATCTCCGGGAAATTAGCAACAAGCATATCGTTGACCAAGGTACCGATCTCGGTTGGTTTGTATTTTTTCTCTATTTTCTCGACATACTCTCTGTCCTGAATCGTAGCTAGTGTAGGCGCATAGGTTGATGGCCTGCCGACTCCATGAGATTCCAGCGCCTTGATTAATGTGGCATCGGTATATCGAGGAGGGGGTTCGGTGAAATGCTGCAAAGACAACAGATCCACCAGATTCAAAACCAAACCAACTGACAGCTCTGGTAGACGACCCTCTTCATTCTCGTCCCCATTGTCATCTCTGCCTTCGGTATATACCCTTATGAAACCGTCAAATTTAACAACCTGCCCGTTTGCCCGAAGAATGTATTTATCTTTAGCCTGAATATCTACTGCAGTCTGGTCGAAAACAGCCGGCCGCATTTGACTAGCTAATGTTCTTTTCCAAATTAGCTCGTAGAGCTTTTTTTGTCTGTTATCTAGCTTACCGCTTAAAATATCCGGCGTGTTCTTTAGGTTGGTAGGCCGGATAGCTTCATGAGCTTCCTGGGCGCCTTTGGATTTGTTTGTATAGTATCTCGGTTTATCCAGACCGTATTCTTTGCCGAAAAGATCATTAATTACCTGCTGGGCCTGAGCTAAAGCAGATTGTGCCAAATTTAAACTGTCTGTCCTCATGTAGGTAATGTGGCCGGTCTCGTATAGTTGCTGAGCTATCATCATTGTCTGCTTGGCAGACATGCCTAACTTCCTTGAGGACTCCTGCTGAAGGGTAGAGGTGGTAAACGGGGGAGAGGGGTTTCTGGTTACCTCCTTCTTAGTTACATCCGCCACTGTATATTCCGCTCCTTTTAAAGCTCGGATGATATATTCCGCCTCATCCTTGTTTGGAATATCTAGTTTGCCGAGACTCTTATCTCCGATTTTTATCAGGCGTGCCCGGAAGACTTTCTTATCGTTCTCCAGATCCGCTTCAATAGTCCAGTACTCTTGTTTTATGAAACTCTCTATTTCTCTTTCCCGATCGACAACCAATCTGACCGCAACGCTTTGGACGCGGCCGGCAGAAAGACCGTAACGAATTTTCCTCCACAAGAATGGGGAAAGTTCGTATCCGACGAGTCTGTCCAATACGCGACGGGCTTGCTGAGCATCGACGAGATTAGAATCAATTTCCCTGGGATTTTCAATGGCTTTCTGAATCGCCGTTTTAGTTATTTCATGGAAAACTATTCTTTCCGTTTTCTTTTTTTCTTTTTTCAAACCCAAAGCCTCAATCAAATGCCAGGCGATTGCTTCTCCTTCGCGATCCTCATCAGTCGCCAATATTACGGTATCGGATTTGGACACTGCCTGTTTTAATTCAACCAGATTTCTCTTGGCTTTGGCTGGGATGACGTATTCAGGCTTGAAGTTATTTTCCACCTCCACACCCAGTTTAGATTTCGGCAGATCTCTCACGTGACCGAAAGACGAACGAATCAAATACTCGCTTCCTAGAAACTTGGAAATGGTTTTTGCCTTCGTAGGTGACTCAACTATTATTAGGTTCATAATTTAATTAATATTCTTCCAGAATGTCTTCGACTGAAGCGACGGGTTTTGCTCCTCTCTTTATTATATTATTCGTGCCAATGGAAGTTTTGGCAAATATGTCGCCGGGTACAGCGAATACATCACGGTTCTGATCTATAGCGCATTTAGCTGTAATCATCGCTCCACCCCTCATATCCGTCTCTACTATTAACACGCCCTTAGACAATCCGCTGATTATTCTATTCCTCTGCGGACCGGTAAATCTGGAACCATATACTCCAGGAGCATACTCGCTCATAATTGTTCCGCCCGATTCTACGATCTCTTTCGCTAGGGCCAGGTTTTGCCTGGGATATATCGTTCGGTCATCAATTCCGCAGCCAAGCACCGCGATGGTCTTCGCTTGAGCTTCAAGAGAAGTCCTGTGAGCTATAGCGTCGACCCCCAGCGCCAAGCCGCTGATAATAACCAATCCGCTTTCCGCCAAACCGAGGGTAAGGTGCGAGGTACTTTTTCGGCCGTATTCGGACATGGCCCTGGTTCCAACGACAGCGAAACAGTCTTTGTGCCAGATATCTTTCGAGCCTCTCAGATATATTAGGAATGGGGGATTGCTTATCTGGCGGAGCAAAGTGGGATAATTATTATCATAAATCGTAACCATGTCAATTTTTTCCCTCTCAACTCTGCTCCATTCGAGATCGGGATCGACATTGTTTTTAATTTTTTTGAAATTAATGGCTGCCAACTTATTCTGGTCGTTTCTTGCTCTGGGCAAGAATCTCGACAGGTCGGAATTCCATGCTCGCTCCCAGTCGCCGGCAAAGCTGTCGTGAATTTTTTGTAACGCTCCAATCTTCGCCATGGCCACCTTATTTACCGCATTTAGAAATTTCCGATTGCCGTCCATAAGTTGATGTTAAGTTAAAAGTAATTCTTTGACAATAAAAAGGCCCTTTGATATATCAAAGAGTTGAGGTTTTTGTTAATCTGTCGCAAAAGCATCGGTTTCGCCCTCCTAAGAACTGATGCAATATTTTGCGGCAGGTTAATAGAAACTTTTAACGCAAATGTTCTACTAGTCTCTCAAGGGCTTCTTCTATGATTCTTTTAAGTTCTTCCTGTTCTGTCTTACTAAAAGGAGTGAGCACAAAATTTCCGACCGCTTCTTTTTTAGCCTCCAGCGTTTTCTGACCTCGGGCCATTTTTAGCTTTCTGTTAGCGACACCAATGCGCACTCTCCAGAATCCTTTAGTCTTGAGGTAGCCGATAACCGACTGCACGCCACGGTGGCCGCCCGAATCTTTGGCGAATGACACCTTAAAGCTTCCGAAATCAATATCCAGGTCGTCGTGGATCAAAATCACGTCTTCGGCTTTAGCTTTGTAGAATGCCTTCAATTTGTTAACCGCGTCGCCGGTCTTGTTTACAAATGTGCGCGACTTGACCAATATCGTCCGGCTGCCGTTGAAATTAGTTTTCGCTACATCGGCATTAAGTTTTTTTTCGAAAGAGAAAACAGCGCCAGATTTCGAAGCTATCAGGTCAACAGCCACAAAACCAACGTTGTGTCGCGTATTAATGTATTCATCTCCGGGATTTCCCAGTCCAATTATCAGCTTCATATATTAATAGAGTATAGTATTTAAAGGAGAAAAAGTCAGCATTAAAGGACAATCTTTCGGACTTGCTTTTACCATTTTTTCGTGATAAAATATAGCTTAGATGGAAGAAATTGAGCCTCAATTGACACCGGAACAACCGACCGGTAACGAGTCTTCGCGCCAAGAGGCGCTTGCTTTTATCTGGGGGACGATAAAGGTGGTGGTCATATCTCTGGCCATCATAATTCCCATAAGATATTTTCTTGTTCAGCCGTTTTTCGTGAAGGGCGCGTCTATGGAAGTAAATTTTGATGACGGCGACTACATCCTCATCGATGAAATAACCTACAGACTTCAAGAACCCAAGAGAGGAGAGGTGGTAGTTTTCAGATTCCCTCAGGACACGAAGCAATTCTTCATTAAAAGAATAATCGGCTTGCCGGAAGAAACTGTAGAAATCAAAAATGATACGGTAATAATCTACAACAAAGATAATCCGGAAGGATTCATTCTTGATGAGGGCGAGTACCTATCGACAGGTCAGCATTCTTTCGGTAACCTTCGGCTAAAGTTAGACCCTAAAGAGTATTTCGTTATGGGCGACAACAGACTGCAAAGTTCAGACTCCCGCCGATGGGGACCGGTGAATCGTTCCCTAATAACCGGCAGGGTATTTTTCAGAGCCTGGCCAATAGATAAATTCGGTTTAACTATTAATAAATAAAGTCTCCGCCACAGGGACGACTTAGCAAAATATGCCAAAAATCAAAAAAAAGGACATTCAGTCGCCGAAAGGTATGAAAGACATTCTGCCGGCCGATCAGCCGTATTGGCAGTTTATTCTAAAAAAGGCTTCTTCCATTCTGGAAGATTACAGCTTCGACAAGATTGACACCCCCATAGTCGAGCAGACCGGACTTTTTTTGCGTTCCGTAGGCAAGGCGACAGATATAGTAGAGAAGGAAATGTATAATTTCAAAACTAAAGGCGGAGACGAGCTTTCGTTGAGACCCGAAGGAACTGCTGGCATAGTCCGCTCATATATTGAAAACGGTATGAATGTCATGCCTCATCCGGTACAGCTCTGGTATTTCGGGCCGTTCTTCAGACACAACAATCCTCAATCCGGCAGATACAGGCAATTCCACCAAATCGGAGTCGAATCCTTCGGTGATGAGAACGCGGCTACCGATGCTATGCTGATCTTCATAGCCTACAAGTTACTGGAAAGCCTTGGCATCAAGAATCCGACCGTCCGCATCAACAGCATCGGCGATTCCAATTGCCGTCCTCAGTACATAAAAGCCCTCAAAGACTACTATCGCAACCGCGGCAAAAAGGTTTGCGTCAAATGTAAGAAGCGACTGAAGGCAAACATCCTACGCATTCTGGATTGCGAAGAGGAGAATTGTAAAGAGATCTCGAAAGATGTTCCGCAAATCGTCGATTATCTTGATGACAACTGCAAGTCACATTTCAAGAGCGTCCTGGAATTCCTGGATGAGGTGAGTATCCCTTATCTCTTGGGTTCGCATCTAGTTAGGGGATTGGACTACTACAGCAGGACCGTATTCGAAATATGGCCGGAAGAGAAAGAAGATTCCAAAGATGGTTTGCAATTGGCTCTCTGCTCCGGCGGACGCTACGATAAATTAGTGAGCCTGCTTGGCGGACCGAAGACTCCTGCCGCCGGTTGGGCGCTCGGCGTAGAAAGAGTCATCCTGCTCATGAAAGAATTAAAGATCTCAATCCCGAAGCACCACTTACGCCCCAAAGTATTCGTCGCCCAATTAGGAGAAATGGCCAAAAGGAAAAGCCTGAAACTATTTGAAGATTTCCGTAAACATGGTATCTCCGTAAAAGCTTCCTTCGGAAGAGACAGTATCAAATCACAACTTAGAATAGCCAACCGTTGGGGTATAAGGTACACCTTAATAATGGGCCAGAAAGAAGCTCTTGAGGGTACGGTGATTTTAAGAGAGATGGATTCAGGCATTCAAGAAACTCTGGCACTAGATAAGATATTGGATACGGTCAAACAAAGACTTAAAAAATGAGCGATATATTCTGTAAAATAATCAATGGCGAAATAAAAGCGGACTTCGTCGACCAGGGAGAGGATTGGATTGCTATCAATGACATCCACCCCGTAACCCCGGTACACGTTTTGGTGATTCCCAAAAAGCACGGTTCCCTGCAAGACTACGAAGAGAAGGATTCGGAAATGTTGGGAAAACTAATCATCGCCGCCAATAAAATTGCTAAAAAAAATGGAGTAGATAAAACCGGCTACAGACTGATAATCAATTACGGAGAAGACAGTCAGGCGCATGTTCTGGACCATCTGCATATCCATTTGTTAGCCGGTAAAAAATTAGGATCAAAGATAATAAATTAATATTGAGGAAGGAGGTATTCTATGGAAGTTAAGAGAAAACCAAATGAAAGTACCGGCTCTTTGATGAGACGCTTTAGTCGCTTGATTCAAAGAACGCAGCTTGTAGTACGAGCTAAGAAAGCCAAACACTTTCAGAAAAAAATGACCGGACGCGAAGAAAAAAATCGCGCTATTATGCGTGAGGAATTAAGGGCATTACGAAAACGTCTTGAACGTCTTGGCAAATATGATGAAGATTCCTTTACTGAAGAAAAGAAAAAAGTTAAAAGAAAATTAGATCTGTAAATAATGCTAAAACAAGAACTTCAAAAGGCAGCGTTAGATTCTCTTAAATCAGGCGATGCGACAAAGCGCCTGGTTTTGGGTATGCTGATGACCTCAATTAAAAATCGGGAGTTGAATAAAAGGAAGCAACTGAGTAAAACTGTCAGTGACCCGGCGGAACTGGAAAAACAAAGCCAACTTTCGGATGAAGAGATACTAGAGGTGCTGGCCGGTGAAGTTAAGAAACGCAAAGAAGCTATAGAACAGTTCAAATCGGGTGACAGAGACGAGCTGGCTGAAAAAGAACGAGTAGAGATGGATATCCTGGTGGCATATTTGCCCGAACAGATGAGCGAGGAAGCTATCCGAGCCGAAGTCCAGAAAACCGTAACGGAATTAAACGCTCAGGGACCGAAAGACATGGGGAAGGTCATCGGCGCGGTTATGGCAAAATTGAAAGGCAAAGCTCCCGGGGATATTGTGAGCAAAACTGCTAAAGAACTCCTGCAGAAATAACCATGCTTGATTTAGCCTTTCGCAATTCCACTAAAGACCGGGCTTACGGTAAAAAATTTTTTGAAAAGATACTCTCTAGCGCTGTTAGGACAACGGGACTCGACTCAAAGAAAGTAGAAATCTCAATAAATTTGGTGGGTAATAGAAGAATTGCCTCACTGAATAAAAAATATAGAGACAAAAATGTCACTACTGACGTCCTGTCCTTTCCTCTAAATGACGAAACTGGCATAAAATCAAGGGTTGGTGATATAATGAGCTTGGGTGACATCTTCATTAGTCTCCCCGTAGCGAAAGAATACGCCAAAAAAGAAGGCGTAAGTTTGTATTCAAAGCTTCAATTTTTAACCATTCACGGTTTCCTGCATCTTCTGGGATACGACCACAATAACCCCAAAAACAAAACGGAGATGTTTAAATTACAGGATAAAATATTGGGAAAATAAACTAATTTATGCGACAGCAAATACTCTGCGGAATTGACATCGGCAATTCAGCCATTAAGACAGTAATCGCCGGCATAGAACGGGGAACTTCGCATCCACAAATTCTAGGAATAGGCATCGCTACCTCTAACGGACTGAGAAGAGGTGTTGTTTTTGATATGGAGGAAACGACCGCTAATATTGCCGAATCAGTTAAGCAAGCCGAGGCAACGGCCGGAGTAAAAGTTAATCAAGCATACGTTTCTTTAAGTGGGCTACATATCAGGACACAGATGTCACGAGGTGTAATCATCGTCAGCCGAGCCGACAGTGAAATAACGCAAAATGATATTGATCGTGTTATCGATGCTGCCGCGACGATCAACTTGCCGGCCAATAGAGAGATAATCCACATCATACCCAAAAATTTTACCATCGACTCCCAAGAAAATGTCAAAAACGCCTTGGGCATGAAAGGTGTTAGGCTGGAGGCCGACGTCCTATTGATAGAGGGACTGTCTCCGTACATAAAGAACCTGGCTAAATGCGTTAACTCAAATGATATTGAGGTTGCGGAATTCGTATTCTCACCACTTGCTGTTTCCAAATCGGCCCTGGACAAACACCAAAGAGAGCATGGCGTATTAAGTATTGATCTTGGTGGTGGGGTCTCTTCAATAGCCTTGTTCCACGAGGGGGAGTTGGTTCATACATCAATATTACCTGTCGGCTCAAGACATATAACCAACGATATTGCGGTCGCCTTAAGAACATCCATGGACAAAGCGGAGGAGATTAAGCGCCAATATGGATTTATTGATACCGATAAGTATTCAAAGAAAGATCAAATTGATCTTTCAACAATAATCGGCGAAGAAAATTTTGTAGTGCCGCGCCATCAGATAGCTAAGATAATAGACTCCCGAGTTTCGGAAATATTCGACTTAATTTCAGATGAACTTAAAAAAATACCCCGTAACTATCTCCTGCCTGCCGGAGTTGTATTGTCCGGTGGGGGATCTAACCTTGAAGGCCTGGATGAATTCGTAAAGAATCACCTGAGACTATCAGTCGCTATCGGCGGTGACCGATTTGCTGAAGGTCTATCAGACCAGATGACAGACCCATCTTTTGCCGTTGCGACAGGATTGGTGGCCTGGGGTTTTGAGAAAGAATTTTCTGGTAGTAAATTAGGGTTTTCGGCAAATTTCTCCTCAGATATATTCAATAAACTGGGCAAATGGTTTAAAAACTTCATGCCTTAAATAAAGTTATCCACAGGCAGCCAACAGGTGTGCATATTGCGCGTTTGTTGGTTTTATGATATTCCAGAAGGTAACATTTAATCTACTGGTTCAACTAGAATATGGCCCAAATTAAACCCCCATTTGAAACTTTCGCCAGAATAAAGGTTGTCGGAATAGGCGGAGGAGGCAACAAAGCTATCCAAAGAATGATTGAATCCAAAATTCATGGGGTGGAGTTTGTTGCCGTTAATTTGGACGCACAGGATTTAAACATAGCCAATGCCCCAAACAAGATTCTCATCGGAAAGAACCTCACCCGAGGATTGGGGGCGGGCATGAATCCTGAAGTGGGCAGACAGGCCTCAAGCGAAAGCAAAGATGAGATACAGGATGCGCTCAAAGGTGCTGACATGGTATTCATAACTAGCGGATTGGGCGGAGGTACCGGCACCGGAGCTGCCCCGGTTATCGCTAGTATAGCTCATGACGTAGGCGCATTAGTTGTCGGCGTTGTTACAAAGCCTTTCTCCTTTGAAGGCGCTGCTAGAGCGCGCATTGCAGATGAAGGCTGGCATGCTTTGAAAGACAACGTTGACGCATTAATAACTATTCCCAACGACAGACTCCTATCTATAATAGACCGCAAGACCCCTTTACTTGAAGCATTCGGTAAAGTGGATGATGTCTTGAGACAGGGAGTTCAGGGAATATCCGACTTGATCACCATTCCGGGATTGATAAATGTGGACTTTGCTGACGTTAAAGCAGTAATGGAAAATTCCGGTTCAGCTTTAATGGGCATAGGTTACGCTAGCGGCGAAGACAGAGCTATGGAAGCAGCTAAAACGGCCATCAGCTCACCTCTTCTGGAGGTAGCCATTGATGGCGCGAAAGGGGTATTGTTCAACATCTCAGGCGGACCTGACCTTGCAATGGCTGAAATTAATGAAGCTGCCAAGATCATCACTGACAAGATTGACCCAAATGCAAAGGTTATCTTCGGAGCGGTTCAGGACGATAAGCTCAAGAAGGGCGAGATAAAAATTACTGTTATCGCCACCGGATTCAACAACGGAATGCCCAAGAGTCCTAAATCGCACATTCCCGCGGAGCCATACCTATTTGAAGAGGCCTCCGGAAACGGAACCAGTGAGCCCAAACCATATGAACCGGCCAAAAAAGTAAAAGAGGTTATCGATGATAATGCGGTCAGCGGAGATGATGACACCTTCGACATTCCTGCATTTATAAGAAGGAAGATGAAATAATACTAAATATGTATTCTCAAGAACCCCGGAAATTTCCGGGGTTCTTTCTCTTTAATATATACCGTTTTTTCACCCAGACTTGACTAAAATTTAGATTTTTAACATAACTTATCCACATTTGCATCATTTCATACGATAGGTAGAATGAAACCAGAATGACCTACGACTCACACAATCAGGTGTGCGTCTGACTCGCTTTCAGAGCGAGTCTGTTTTAACTCTAAATAAATGTCGGATCAAGATTTATACAAAATACAAGACCGGGAATTGAATGAGATACTAGATTCCCATAAAGACAGCGGAAAAACACGTCGCGATGGTTTGGTTTGGAATAGATTGTTCGGACAAGGTGATCCTTACAACGCAATTACCTGGGAAACTAGAACGGCGAAAATCACAAAAAGTAACGGAGAGGTTGTTTTTGAGCAAAAGAATGTTGAGGTTCCGGATTTCTGGACTCAAACAGCGACAGATATTGTCGCCTCTAAATATTTCCGTGGCCGCCTAGATTCACCGGAGAGGGAATACAGCGCTCGCCAAATGATTGATCGCGTCGCGATAACCATCGCCGACTGGGGGTTGAAAGACGGGTATTTTAAAGCACACGAGGATTACGAAAATTACAAACAAGATCTGAAATTCTTGTTAATTAACCAGTGGGCGGCCTTTAATAGTCCCGTCTGGTTCAATGTCGGAATACACGCCAAGCCGCAATGTTCGGCCTGCTTCATTTTAGCCGTCGAAGATAACATGCAATCCATATTAGATTGGTACCGAGACGAGGGATGGATATTCAAATATGGTTCTGGCTCCGGTCTCAATGTTTCTAATCTTCGATCATCAAGAGAACCCCTGACTAAAGGCGGCTTTTCTTCCGGTCCGGTTTCGTTCATGAAGGGTGCTGACGGTGTTGCTGGTGCCATACGTTCGGGGGGTACGACAAGGAGGGCCGCAAAGATGGTCGTACTAAATGCCGACCATCCGGATATTAAAGATTTCATATACTGCAAGAAGATAATAGAGGATATGACCAAAGTCCTCGAAGACAACGGCATGAAGGCGGACATTGAGGGTGAGCTTTTCAATCCCTATACTCTTTTGCCTTATCAAAATGCCAATAATTCTATTCGTGCTACGGATGAATTTATGGAAAAAGTCGAAACAGGTGGAGATTGGGAACTCAAATCTGTAACTACTGGCGAGGCCCTAGAGAGAATTCCGGCACGTGAGGTCATGAACTGGATTGCTGATGCCGCCTGGCATTCAGCCGATCCGGGCATACAATTTGACACCATCATCAATGACTGGCACACGTGTCCCAACAGCGGCAGAATTAACGCATCAAATCCGTGTAGTGAATATATGCACCTCGATAACAGTGCCTGTAATCTGTCTTCTATTAATCTCATGAAATTCCTGCAAGCTGACGGCTCTTTTGAAGTAGACCAGTTCAAGAAAGCAGTCGATACAATGATCACGGCACAGGAGATAATCGTCAGTAATTCCTCATATCCGACTGAAAAGATAACTCAGACCGCTAATGATTATAGAGAATTAGGCCTCGGCTATGCCAATCTGGGCAGTCTTTTGATGAACATGGGTCTAGCCTATGATTCTGATGAAGGCAGAACCATCGCGGCCGCAATAACTTCAATACTCTGTGGGGAGGCGTACTTAAAGTCTGCGGAAATAGCCTCAATCATCGGACCATTCGCTGGCTATGAGAAAAACAGAGAGCCTATGCTTAGGGTCATAAGGAAGCACGGCCTGGCCGCGGAAAATCTTGCCAATGAATACGAGTCGTTAATCACCTCGACAGAAAATTACGATAACCAGCTCGCCGGTAAGGATCGCCTGATAGAAGAATCTGTGATTGTCTGGCAAAAAGCTCTCGCCTTGGGTGAAGAGTATGGATTCCGTAATTCCCAGGCTACGGTAATAGCGCCTACTGGCACTATTGCATTCCTTATGGATTGCGATACTACCGGTATTGAACCGGAGCTCGCACTCGTAAAATACAAGAAGCTTGTCGGCGGCGGCACATTAAAACTGGTAAATAATCAGGTGCCATCCGCTTCAAGAAAGCTGGGGTATAGCGAACAACAAGTTTCCGATATCACCTCGTATCTTCTGGAAAATGAAACCATTGAAGGCGCGCCTCATCTATTAACTGAGCATCTGCCAATCTTCGATTGCTCGTTTAAGGCACAAAACGGCACAAGAAGCATCAGCTACCTGGGACACATCAAGATGATGGGCGCTGTTCAGCCTTTCGTATCCGGTGCTATCTCAAAAACAGTCAACCTGCCAAATGAGGCAACAGTGGAAGATATTCGAGACGCCTTCATACAATCGTGGAAATTAGGTCTGAAGGCTGTGGCAGTCTATCGAGATGGCTGTAAGAGTATGCAGCCGCTCAATACAAGCAAGGATAAAGAGAAGACCGAGAGTGCTTCCGTAGATACGGGGGGAGATAAGAATCTTATCGAAAAAACAAATGGCTATACGAGGATAAAATTGCCTAACGAAAGACCATCTATTACCCACAAATTCTCTTTGGGAAATCATGAAGGTTACCTGACCGTAGGACTCTACCCCGATACCAACAAACCCGGAGAGACATTCATCACTATCGCCAAAGAGGGAAGTACAGTATCCGGCCTCTTCGATACCATAGCTACTCTGACTTCCATGTGTTTGCAGTCAGGAGTTCCCCTTAAAACTTTGGTTAGAAAATTCAAAGATCTGCGATTTGAACCGTCAGGCATTACCAGCAACGAAGAAATACCTTTCGCGAAATCATTCATTGACTATATATTCAAATATATGGGCCACAAATTCTTGTCTGAGCAAGAGAAGGAAGAGATCTTTGGTAAACCTCATGTAGAACTTTCCCAGTCCATGATTGAAACGCCTGAGGAAAAAGAGGTCAATGCCAAACTCGCAACCACTTCATGGGAGCAGGAATCAAATGACGCCCATACGGACGCTCCAGTTTGCGAATGCGGAACCATAATGTTCCGTGCGGGGTCATGCTTCGCCTGTCCTAATTGTTTCGCAACAACTGGTGTCTGCAATTAAAAAACTATCCTCACGGGTAGTTTTTTACAGCTGCTAAATCGGTCAATCCAGATATTTGCAGACAATTTAAATTAGCTTAAAAATCAATCTAAAAATCTTGTAAATTAATAATTTTATGCTAAGATGCCTAGGTAAAAATATATCGCGGGGTGGAGAAGCGGTTATCTCGTTGGGCTCATAACCCAAAGATCGCTGGTTCGAATCCAGCCCCCGCAACACCGAGAGAAAAGCAGTCGTTAAAACGGCTGTTTCTCTTTGTGGGGCCTCGTTTTTTAGAGGTTCTAACTTGGGAGTTTCTTCAGTAATTTGATTATGGTTATCGGATAGTATCTGGAATGGTTTCTTTAAGGTAATACTGAGTATTTTGTTAGTTAGAAGGTGGTTATAACCTAGTCCTGATAGTACTCCTTTACGCTCCCCCGGAGTACCCTTTATGAGCCACCGAAGGGCATATACGGCAAAGTTGAAGTCCTCCTTGACTCTCAGTAGCCCTTTCTGCAATTTGCTCTCAATGTTAGCAACTCCATTTCTCAAAGTTTCCATCTCGTTTTTTAGCTTCTTTTTCCTATCAATAAACTCCCTATAATCCAAAATGCTCTTGTCCTCATTTTCGGGGGACACATATAGGTTGAATAGCCGATCCGCTTCTTCTTCAATTCGCTTTTGCTTGCCTTCATTTTGAGATACTAAAGATTCCTTTGTTTCCAGTTCCTGTTTGTGCAAGACCTTCAGATATTTTATGGCCCATTTCTCAAATACTGGAGATATACCTATTTTCTCGACTTTCTCCTTAATTTGTACTTCTAAATCTTTTAATGGTATGGCCGGATTCTTACAGTTGGGATCTTTCCTGCGAGTACAGCGGTAGTAGGTATATTTATGTACATTTCCATTTTTCTGGTGTTTTATTTTTTCCTCCGCCGTTATTTGAGCACCACATCCACCACAACGCATAACGCCGGTGTAATCAAAAACCTTGGTCTTGGAACGAGTTTTTGTATTTCTGTTTATTATTCTCTGAACTTCAGAAAAAGTCTCTTTACTTATCATGGACTCATGTATGCCTTGATAGAAGTTGCCACTATTTCTTGGATACACAAACTCTCCGTAGTAGAACGGATCCCTGAATATCTTGTATAAACTGCTTAATGACAACGGCTTTCCACCCTCTCTTTTAAATTTTCTGGTCCTAAGTCCTAAATCGTTATCCAAGTATTTCCATAATTCCTTTACTGAGTATCTCCCCGTAGCCATCATGTCCCAAATCTGTTTTACGATATCAAACCTTTCTGAATCTTTTACTATCTTTCTTGAACCACCGGGTAAATGTGGGGTATTTAAGTATCCCAGGGGAGCGAGTCCTGGCATTGACCCCTTTTCACATTTTGTTTTCAATCCTCGTTTCACAACAATACTCTTATCATCTGAGTCTTTTTTCGACAGGCCAAATTCCATTATAATGATAAACTTATCCATGGAATCTGATGTATAGGTCCTACCCGTGGTTTTGATCTCCTTAAGTATGTTTGAATCCATAAGAGAGACAATAACTGCCCCATCGGTCATATTTCTTGTTAAACGATTTGCGTGCCAGGTAAGAATCGCATCTCCTTCACCTCTCTGTATTGCCTCGACCATTCTTGCGAAAACTTCTCGACCAGTAGTGTGAGCAGATTTTTCTTCTGTATATACCTTGACCACTTTTAATCCATCTCTTTTAGCTAAATCTTTCAGCTCATTAAACTGTGACTCAATACTTTGGGCTTGTCTTTCTTTACTATCTTCACTCGACTTACGACAATACATCAAATATTTTAGTTTATCGTCATTACTGTTTTTATTCTTATTCATAATATTTAATTAATTTTACAAATTTAAAGGCGACCCTGGTTGACCAAATACATTACACTCCGAAAGGAATGCTTGTTTCGGCAGGATCGCCTTGCTAAAACGCTAACAAACAAAAACCTTTCGGTAAAGCAACATACTGGTCAACATTATTATTATATCATCCTTTCTAGGGCCCCGAAACACTAATTTACTTAACTTTTTCTATCCCCTCAAAAAGAAACCCGCTCATTTAGGCGGTTCTTTATATACTATCCTATATACATTCAATAGATTTTGAGCCAATTCATGGGCATCATCATCTTTTAATTCATCTCCATATTCTTTTTTATATATTTCCCTAAATTCTTTTACTGCTTCGTTAATTTTACTATTCAAGTGATCTTTCAACGCTAACATCTGAATAATCATCCAGAATACATATTGATAATCTAGGAATCGACCAGAAAAAGAAAAACCCCAGAGGGCCTATAACTTTTTATTACATAGATTACCGCCTACACTTTAGACAACTGCAAGATGTAGAGCGTTTATTGAAAGTCACTTACTCCCGACTTACCATGGCTGAACGAGAGATGAAACTAGATTTTCTATTATGTACTAAGTCTAGCACAGTTTTTATTTTTTTGCAAGAGCCAAAACGGTGGATAACTAGGGTATTTTTATCACTAGGATTATTTTTTCTGTTTTTCAGAAAAAGTTTTTGAATATAGACAATGCTGGCAAAAGGGGTTGGTTATACTAAAATCAGATAATCTAATGTCGGGTTATGACCTTTCTATGTCTTTCTACATATAATTTTATGCCTGAATGCCTTAAAATTCAGGCAGGTTGGGGTATTCTGGGACATAAAAAGGTCATATAAGACTAGGGTCTCTTGGGAGGTTTATGTTGAGGGTTTTGGCACTGTATGGCTATTTCAGCCAGATTCTGGTTAAATTTGATAATGACAGATATGATAGACATGGACGAATTCTGGTATTCACCAGTTAATGTTATATATCACTTTACTCGATTAGATAGTGAATTGCCAGAACAAGATAAACAATCAAAGGTTTTCCGAAAAGCCGAAGAGGCTTTTGCTACAGCTATTATGCTTATGGGGATTCGAAAAATTCAGAATATAGAATACTGGCTTCAAATTGTGAAAGATTCAGAGGGAAGCCCCGATATACGAAGCATCTGCTTCCCTTCAGGTGAAAATAAGTTAAATATGTTTAAATTTCAGGACGTTGAGGTGGCAATAATGGAACAACATTCTAAGCAGGAAAGCGTGGTCGATTTCTTAAAACGAACCAAGCTTTCAAGAGGCAAAGCTTATTCTGACAAGACTACGATTCTTTGCAAGATAGAGCTTACGACGAAACTTCAACCATATAAAACCATCCTTGAAGAACTGAAAGAAGTTAAATCAAAAAGTCCAGTAATCTTACTGGGAAAAGTCAGCCCAGATAAACCAGTTTATCGAATATGCCAAGTTCATCCATGTATAGATTTACTAACTACTTTCAATATAAAAGAAGAGGGTTTTAACAAGTCTCATCGAGGGGTGTTATCTTTAAGAAGAGGTTCTGCTAAGAAATTGGAGTTTGAAATGAGGCCCAATGAAAAACATTATCCATTTGAGTCTTTAGGGTTTAAGTCAATATAGTGTGGAGCTGTCTACTTTCGCATATATGAATAAATTATCTATATACAATTTAGAATTTCCCAGCTATGTAAATGAAATTGACGTAGCTGGTTACAAATTTAAACGAATAGCCGATTACGAAAAATCGTTTGCTGGCCTACAGCATATAATTGATGCGTATGGAGATGAGTTTGAGCGAAAAAATAATACTGGAACTCACCAAAAAACAGCCGAGGTAGAAATTCCCAAAAAAGAAAATCCGCCAATTTTACCCTGGGGTTATAAAGCTAAGAGATTGGACGATGTTCTTTTATTTTTAACATTGTTTACTGGTAGAAATGTTTTTGCCTTAAAGCCCGGAGAAGAAAAACATGCCATTACTCAAGACCCAAGAATGCATCGAAATGGCGGAGAGTTTCGCTTATCTACTCTTGAATATACAAGATGGCGTAATAAAAAAACGGGAGAATTACTATCAGAACAAGAAATGACAAAAATATCAAAGGGTCGGCCCATGCTTCAATTCGATTATGACCTTATTAGTTTGAGACTAGAAAAGACAGTAAATCAGGTATTAGCCACTATATCTTCTGCTGGGTGGAAAAAAGAGTATGGTGAAGGTTATTTTATATTTCTTTTTCGTCAGGCAATGAGACAGGAAGATATCGAGCCAGCTTTTTTGTTATGCTGGACTATCTGGGAACATTTATTTACATTGCATAATCAATCGTGGTTAGATGATGCGAGCATTGAACAAACTAGTGGAGATAAAAAGATATCTTTTATACTAAATAAATATCTTCTGGTAAAAATAGATGGCCCAGCACGAAAGGAGATACAAAGGATAACTAAAGCAAGAAATAGATTAGTTCATTTCGGTAAAATACCAAATAATGTTGACCTTGAGGAAATGAGGATGTTTATACGACTAACAGAACAAATTATGGCAATTACTTTAAAACTCAAACCATCCAATGTTTTTAATTCTTTTGAGCAATTAAATAAATTTTTAAAGAAGCCGGAACGATAGCCCCCCCCTCCTTAAAAATCCGCTTAAAACACCATGTAGGGGCAGTTTTAAACGGATTAAGGCATAAAATCACATAGGACTCATTTTTACTTGCCCCCAGTTTATTACTTGAGAATATAGCCCTTTCGTCTGGCTTTCTTGGCCAGTTTTTGTTATTTTGTTTTATATAACTATGATGAAAAACCTAGATAAATATAAAGATTATTCTAAAGAAGAACTCATAGAGGAACTCGAGGTTCTAAAAAAGAAAAAGTACGGCTTAATTTGGGATAGAAAAAACTCGCAAGAGATGTTAGATGCCTTTGTTAATTGGGAGAATATGCCAGAGAATTTTGTTGCCAGTGTTTTTCCAGTTCTGAAAGAGGTGGCAAGCAAAGAGATAGCTACGGATAAGAAAAAACCGGTAAATTTATTAATTGAAGGTGATAACTATCATTCGCTTGCGGTTTTAAATTTTACTCATCAAGAAGCTATTGATGTTATTTATATTGATCCGCCCTACAACACTGGTGAGAATGATTTTATTTATAATGATAAATTTGTTGATAAAGATGATCCATATCGTCACAGTAAATGGTTGTCATTCATGGAAAAGCGTTTAAGACTAGCCCTACCACTTCTTAAATCTGACGGCGTTATGTTTATCAGTATCGACAACAACGAATTTGCACAATTAAAACTTTTGTGTGACGAAATTTTTGATGAGAAAAACTTCTTGGGTTGTTTGACTTGGATAAAAAGAACGAAATCTACAAATTCAGGTAAGGCTAAAAAAATGATACAGCAAAAAACAGAGTACGTTTTTGTTTATGGTCGCCAATCAGTGGCAAATTTTCAGGGCTTCAATCTACTTTACAGTGAAGCAACAAAAAAATATCCACACAAAGGAAAACTAGGAAAATGTAGGTTTGAAAACCTTGAAGCTACTGATTATGGAAGAAAGAAAAGAGATACAATGAAATTTCCAATACTAGGAGTTAAGCCAAGAGAAGGTAGGAGGTGGCAGATTGGAAAAGAAACAGCACGAGAGCTTGTAGAACAAAATAAGATAGAGCTTGTTGATGGCGTGCCAATGCGAGCAGTATACCCAGAGGATGAAGAATCTGAGTCATTTATGCCATTTTGGTCACATCTTGAAGATACTGGTTCAGCTGAAAGTGGCAAAAAAGAATTGAGTGACATTGTTGGACCAAATCATGGATTTGATACAGTTAAACCAACTCCGTTGATGGAGCAAATTTTTGAGCGATTTGATGAGGACATCACAGTTTTAGATTTTTTTGCTGGCTCAGGAACAACAGGGCATGCAATTTTAAATATGAATGTAACGAGCGGAAAAAGAAAATTTATAATCTGTACAAACAATGACGGCGATATTTCCACAAAAATCTGTTATCCAAGAATTCAGAAAGCAATAGAAGGTTACAAAAACAACAAAGGCGAAAAGATTGAGGGACTTGGTGGAAATCTAAAATATTTTAAGACAGATTTTGTTGCCGCTCAACCCACAGATAGAAACAAGCGTAATCTAGTAAATAAATCTGCCGACATGCTTTGCGTAAAAGAAAATATATTTGATTTATTGATAGACGGTGGTCTTGATTTTAAAGTATTTCAAAAAGATTCACAATACTTAGGTATTATTTTTAATGAAGAAACGATAGATAAATTTATAAAAGAAGCTAATAAAACAAACGGTCAATTTGTAATATATGTTTTCTCTTATGGAGAATTAGCACCTGAAAAAGAGTTTTATGAGATGAAAAATAAATACAAAGTAAAACCTATACCAGAAGTTATTCTTAAAGTTTATAGGGAAATATTCAAAAAATAAATATGAGTAAATACCTAGGAATCACTCTAAAAAACTATCAAGATGAAGCCGTTGAGAAATTAAAAAACGAGGTGAATGACCTCGTTAATTTAGGTGATAATAAATTGGCTATTTTTGAAGCACCAACTGGGTCTGGTAAAACAATAATGATGGGGGAATTTCTAAAAAGATTTATTAATCCGATTGATAGAGAGGACAGTAAATCTTTTTCTTTTATTTGGATATCTGTTAGAGATCTGCATAATCAAAGCAAAAAAAGCTTAGAAAAGCACTTCAATAATGATTTTTCCTATTCTGAATTTGATGATTTGGAAAGAAATCAGATTAGAAGAAATGAAATATTATTTTTGAATTGGGAAAGTATTAATAAAGAAAAAAATATCTACGTTAGAGAAAATGAAAAGAATAAGAACCTATCAACTATTATAGAGAAAACAAAGGCCAAGGGTAGGTATATTATTCTAGTTATTGACGAAAGCCATCATACTGCTCTATCTGAACGTTCAACTAGAATAAAAAATGATATTGGAGCAAGAGTAACCATAGAGGTTTCTGCAACGCCTAAATTTAGAAATCCTGACGCACACGTTATAGTCCAGTTTGAAAAGGTTATAGCTGAGGGAATGATAAAGAAAGAAATCGCTATAAATCAAGAATTCAGAGAATTTAAAGTTGACGGAAAAAGCAGCCGAGAAATGGTTATAGACGCCGCTATTACTAAAAGAGATACATTATTAAAAGCATACGGCGAAGAAAAGGCCAATATAAATCCTCTTATATTAATCCAGCTTCCCAATTTACTAAAGGGCATTAACGATTTAGATAAGGATGTACTTTCTGAAGTTAAGAAAATTCTCAAAGCAAAATACGATATTACAGAGAAAAACGATAGATTGGCCATCTGGTTAGCAGAAAATAAGACTCCTAACTTGGTTAATATAGAGAAAGCCACTAATGGGGTCGAAGCTTTGATATTTAAACAAGCTATTGCGCTAGGCTGGGATTGTCCCAGAGCCGCTATTCTAGTTATGTTTAGGGAAACCAAAGACAAAGTATTTTTAATCCAAACAGTAGGTCGTATTATGCGTATGCCAGAATTCCATCATTATGATAATCACCCAGAGTTAAACAAGGGATATGTTTTTACAAATTTAAGCGACATAAAAATAAAAGGCAGTATTGCTAAAGAGTATTTAACAATCTATGAGTCAAAGAGAAAAAATAATTTATATAAGGACATTAATCTGGCCGCAGTTCACTTTAAAAGAAGCCGTGAAAAAACTAGATTATCCGGTGAATTTAGTAATATATTTATGGAAGTGGCCAAAAAGAACGATCTAAAATCAAAGATAAATACTAGGGCAAGGAAAATCTCTAATGAAATAATAGTAGATGGTAAGGTTATAAATATTGACAAAGCAAAAGAAATCGAGCATTCAAGTATGTTTTATACATCACCAGAAATGGAAATCCAGACGTACTATGATTTGTTCTGTAAAGCCAACACTGGTCAATTTGCCCCGGTAGATTCTATGGGGAGAATTAAAACTGCCCTTAATAGATTTTTTACTCAGATGCTTAATTTTGAAAACGATGATATAGAATTCTATAAAATAGTTCTAAATGGTAAAAATGTAGAAAAAATAAAAGAAGCATTGGCCATGGCTAGAGAGAAGTATAAAAGAAAAGTTGTATCTGTTGAAGAAAAAAGAGAAATGGAAAAATTCGCATGGAACGTGCCATTAGTTATAAGTTATAGCAGTAAATTTAAAACTAAGAATTATAAGAAATCTATAATGAAGCCCTATTATACTAAAACTCCTGACAATGGGCAGGCCAGTTTGTTAGATGGCTATGAGGAGGATAGCAAGGTCGAAGTTGAATTTATTAAATACTTAGATAGTCGTAAATCAATTAGGTGGTGGTTTAAAAATGGATATGGTGAAAAAAATTACTTTGCCATTCCCTATAAAGATAAATTTGGAAGTATGGCCGCTTTTTATGTAGACTTTATTATTCAATTTGATGATGGCAAGATTGGTTTATTTGACACTAAACAAGGTAGGACTGCCGAAGATGCTAAAGAAAGAGCCGAGGGATTAGCTAAATATATTAGAGAACAAAATAAAAAGAAAAAGAAACTTTTTGGAGGAATCGTTATCCCTTCTTTTCAACAATGGAAATATCACTCGGGTCTAAAATATAAATATAACCCCAAAAACCTAAGGGGCTGGAAATTCTTGAGTCTAAAATAAATACTGAGATAATAACCCCTTTCTGAAATCTGCCCAAAAACAAATTCTTGTGCGAGAACCATTAAGGGAAAACATTTCTTTCTTGCCCTGAAACGGGGACAATGGCCACGAATACTCAAAAGAGACCCAAAACTACTACGTTTCCTCA
>SDBV01001181.1_pt1 | contig 39136 bp, 34 predicted proteins | sample 2277081 | NCBI WGS metagenome assembly SDBV01 (sample SAMN10402039, study PRJNA504765) | marine sediment metagenome | isolation source: marine sediment core GS10_PC15, 223 cmbsf | place: Arctic Ocean: Southern Knipovich Ridge | collected 2010 | reverse complement strand
AGACGGCGACGGGCGCAGCGACCTGATACTGAACGACGGCTGGTGGAAACATCCTGCTCCCGGCTCGCGGCAGGAAACCTGGACGGCCCATCCGCGGCGTCTGGCCACCCGAGGCGGGGCGCAGATCTACGCCTACGACGTCGACGGCGACGGCGACAACGACCTGATCAGCGCCCTGGACGCCCACGGCTGGGGCCTGGCCTGGTTCGAGCAGGTTCGCCAGGGTGGCCGGATCAAGTTCGTGCAGCACACGATCATGGGCGATCGGACCGAGCAGCAGCGGTACGGCGTGGCCTTCTCCCAACCCCACGCGATCGACGTCGCCGACGTAGACGGCGACGGTCTGACGGACATTGTGGTCGGCAAACGGCGCTGGGCCCACGGCCCCACCGGCGACGTGGAACCGGGGGCCGCGCCGGTAATCTACTGGTTTCAACTTGTGCGCAAACCGAACGGGCAGACCGTGTTCCGGCCACATTTGATCGACGACAACTCGGGGGTCGGCGTGCAGGTGGTGGCCGCCGACGTCAACGGAGACGGCGCGGCGGACGTGCTGGCGGCGTCGAAGCTGGGCAGTTTCGTGTTCCTCAATCGAAGCAAGGCAGCCGGACCGCCCGGCCATTGAGCGTCACGAGAAAGCGACTGAAGGGAACGGCCCTCCAGGTGGGCACGGCAACTTTCTGCACCGGAGATTATTGAGCCTTGATCTTCAGCCCTTGCGGGGCAGTTCCGTCGGGCTGGCGGATGCGGCAACAGCAGCGCCCAGCCGCCATCGGCACCGCCCGTGCAGCCCCGCTGCCAACCAGTTTACCCATTCCGACCACTCCCGCGGACATTCCCATTGGGCCATCCTTGGCTGTCCCATTCACGTGTGCGCTTTCAACAAGCCAATCGTGACGGAAGAGCCTTTTTGATGGAATGTCAGTTTTCACCCGGCACCGCGTGCTAGAACCGCTTTTTCAGAAAGTGCAGGAGCTGCGCAAGATGGTCAAAAGAAGAGATGACCCGTGGCGAAAAGAGCAGCGTATGCGCCCATCAGAAAACCTGACAGCGCCAGAAGCGCGACTGAAACCGTGTTGGGCATTCGGGCCAGCAAATGGCCCATCACGAGATACGCTGGAAACACCACTGCTGCGAAGCGAGCCTGGCTGTTCATGCACATCTCGTAGGCCCGCGTCACGTACGGGATTCCCAAAAGCGGCACGCACAAGAGGACCTCGTACACCGTGAGCCATCGCTTGCACGCGCCCACGGTGACCAGCGCGCCGGTGCCCACGAAGTAAATGGGGTTGGCAAACTGCAGGCTGAGAAGCGCGCTTGGCGCGTTGCCGAACCGCCGCCAGTACTCGGGGAAGCCCGGCACGTACGTGGCCCAGATGGGCTCCCACGACCCGAGCGCCACGAGCTTGTCGCCTGCCGATCCCAACGGGCGCATGCTCCAATGTTCTTGTGTGAGCGCAAATGCAAACGGCTCGCCGAACTGCCACCATTGAAACGCCATGTACGACAGCAATCCCCACGACCCCAGCGAGAGGGAGAACCCGAGTCGTGTAAACAAGTGCCGATTCGATCGTGCACCGGCCGCGGCGTACCATGCCAACGGCAGGAGCAGGGCCACACCGACCGGTCGCACGGCCGTGGCCAGGCCGACGATACTCGCCACGACCACCAGCGGGCGTCCGCGGGCCATGGTGTACATGGCCACGATGCTTACTAAAAGGAACATGGCCTCGCTGTAGGCCATGCGAAAGAAAAACGTGGTGGGGCAAAGCGCCATTCCCAGGAGGGCGTAGTTCGCCACGTCGCGCGAGCGGCGGGGCGTACCGAGCACCGATCGAGCATCAGCGAGGCTGGCGTGTTCCGTCAATCTCAATCTCAGGTACGCGCCCATGGCGAAGAACGCCGCCAAGAGGCACATATTGGAAACAATCAGCAGCGACGGTACAGTGCCGAGCCCCGTCGCGCGGCTCAATGCTCGTGCGCTAAGCGGAAAGGCAGGAAAGAACGCCAATTTGGAGCGCGTGCTGGCGTCATAAGAATACCCTATCTCGACGATCTCCTTGTGATTCCGGCCATCGAAACGGGCCATCGACTCGACAAAGCCCGCACGATCATCTGTGTCCAAGAAGCACCCGCCGAGTTGGACGCCGGCAAAGACGAGGAGACCCGTCAATAGGCCGCACAAAAGCCATGCCGTCGCGTGCACGAACCGCTGCCCCGCGTCGTGTCCAGGCGTCGTCTTTGCGTCGCTCACGATTTACGCTCTTCGCCGTTTCAGAAGGAAAAAGTACACGAAGGCGGCGACGGCACACAAAGTTGTGAGGCCGAACAAAAGGCGCAGGGGCCAAGCTAGGCCGTCGTGAGTGGCTTTCGCCAAGCCTCTTCTTTCCAAATACGCCTTACCGGTCGCGATGCACCGCTCGTGTAGCGCCGGCAGATCGTCAACATGAACCGTCTCCGCCCGATCAAGCTTGGTAAATTCCACATGATCGATCCTGCTCACCTGAGTACCTTGGCCAAGATCCAGGTGGAAGCGCTCCTTCGATATCTTCGTATCCACGTCCAGATCACTAACCGTCAGTACGTCCACTCGCAATGGGCGTTTTGGGGAGTCCGGCGCAGAAATGCTCACGGTCCGCGTGGGAAACCAGCGATTTCCCGAGCATTCGCGGGCGTCCGTCACGTGCCACTCGAAATACCGAAGGCCCAAGCGGACGTCCCTGACAGAGGCATACACGAGGAGATAGTTTCGAGTGGGGTCAAATCCGTATTTATTGCGCAAACGGTTGTCCCCCACCGTGACAACCAGCGCATCGGAACCGTTTATCCGCTCCGTGCCGCCGAATTCCGCCTCAAACCGTCCGCCCAATGCGTCCCGTAGGAAGCGGGCCGGATTGGAGGACTCGTTCGACCCCATGAAGTCGAGGTTGAACGGCGTGATCCGGATTCCCTCTACCTTGTCACCCTTCGCAAAAAGATTAGCCCCGTGCAGTAGTGGGCCATACCGCAGCGAATACGACTCGCCGGATAGATAAAGCCCGTCTGCGCACGGAATGGCCACGTGACCCTCCTCCTTATTCGGGGAGGGAGGCGCTTCCCTCATGATCCGTTTGCTCTCCTCGATCAGAGCCGGGTCGCAGAGGAGTTCGTATCGAACGTTCGAGCCGTCAACCAGCCAGTGGCCCCGGCGAACTTTCGTCCGGCGGACCAGCCGACCCGCCAGGGCATCCGGGATCGTGGCCGCATGCCCGGTGACTAGCTCAAAGCGACAATCGATGACCGGAAAGGCGTCGCGATTCCGGGTGTAGCCTTCGGCCAGCACGCCCAGAACTGCCTGGTTGTCCTCCTCAGCCAGTCCCAACAAAGGGACCGCGCCCACAAATACGAGTAACGCGACGTGCTTCATTTGAGCCCTCCGTCATCGGCAGCTCTCAACGATTCCGGTCATCAGCCACCCGTCTGGCGAACCAACATCGGGGAACCTCGCCACACGCCGCCATGCGGACCGTTAAGCGATCTGCCCTTGGTCCCTCGACTACGTTGGGACGCACGCGTTAGTCCGATAGCCCAGAAAGGTGCATCTACTCTGCTGGCACTCCCCATACTGGTCCATGGATTGGTATGCGGCGCTGTTCGCACAATAGTACCTGGCGCATTCAACACAGCCCCAATCCAAGTAGCCGTTGTAACACCTGCCATATGGAAGGTTGTCGACCACTTTCCGTGCTTGACACGGATCGGGATTGCATGCGCTATCCGGGCAGGACCACGTGTATGCGTGGCAATCAGTGTTGGTCACGCAATTGTACGAGCCGTCGCAATCCGCGTTGTTATCGAACCGAGGGCTTGTGCACGTGCCCAATTCCGCCGCAATCGTCCGGCCAAGGAGAATGCCGCCGACCGCGCAACCAGCGATCACACACGATACCAACATCCATTTCTTCTTCATGACAATTGTTCCTTTCGAGAGAACAGACTGACTGAACGAACCGATCACACACGATGCCAACATCCACTTCTTCTTCGTGACAATTCCTCCTTTCGAGAGAACAGACTGACTGAACGAACTGACCGACGTTTAAGCGTACCGCGTCAACGTGATGCGGCAATCGGGATTTTTAGCCGACGATACGCTGGGTCGTCGGTTTCAACCACTGCCTCCCCGTAGAGGAAGCGGTCAAACCCCGCCGCAGCGAGCGTCAATACCACAACGTGCTCCGTCTCTAACGAGCCGGCAGTGGCGCAGGAACAGGTGACCGCGCCAATGTTCGACCGAACGCTCGTGACTCGGAACGGCTTCCTCTCACGGTGTTGGATCCTAACCTCACAATCCAGTTTGCCCGCCGTTTGCCCGACCTCTCCAAAGAATGCCTGCTTGGGCGTCATCTCATAGGGCGCATCGATAAACCACTCAACCCGCAAGCTGCCTTCCACCGGATACGAATTAGGCGCAAGGTCCGTGACAATCCGGCATCTGCCTGGGCCTGCTGTCTGCGGCGGCGTCAGACGCAACCGGACCGGAGTCTCCCGCTGGACGACCCCATCGGAAAGCGTTCGTACCGTGCCACGCCCTTGCTCCAGTTCCAAGTGAACCTGCGTCCTGTCGAGTCCCTTGACGAAAAGGACCGGCGCCAGCGGAGGACCGTCGAGACTACTGGCAATCACCGTGAACTCCGTCTCCCTCTCCACGCCCGGCTCGACACGTCCCAACACGATCAAGTTCGGGAGGAACTCCACGCGGCGATAAATAGGCACTTCTAGCTTGTATCGCGTCGCCGGGCCACCATCGTGCGTGAGTGTGCACTCCGTGCCGAACAACCCGCTTCGATCGCGCAGGTTCACCTTCATGGTCAGCTCGGTCTCTTCGCGGGGACCCAACTCGCGCGAGCCGATCGTGGCATCCGTACACGAACAGGACTTTACTATGTCCAGAATACGAATCGACCGATTGGAAGGATTGCGAACGGCGAAAACGTGTTGAACTTCCGTGGTCTGGTCCGCAATAATGGGGGGCAGTGTGTGGACAACGAGTCCTGAGGTTCCAAGTCCATCCTTCTCTGCTGCCCCGCGCCAGATGACGGCACCATAGGCCAGCCCGCCGAGAAGGATGGCGATGCTAACCGATAGGATGCCGCGCGCAAGGCGGGGGTCTGTTGACTGTCCGCGTCCATCGTCCTCCCACGGCCCGGTGGCCTCGCGCCCTTCACCGACCGCACGCATAAGTCGCTCCCCAAATCAGGGCATCGTCAAAACCCGCTTTTCACCACCGACAGTAAACAGTCGTGAGTATAGCGGTTCCAAAGGAACCGTCAAGCGTTTTTCCCCTTCGCCAGACTCGAATTCTCAAGAAAGGTACTGTGGCAGGGTTTGAAGGACCGGCCAACCGGGGGCCCCTGCAACGCAGGCTGGGAGAGCTGCGTTGCCAGACTCCCTAGACCGGGTGGGGACGTTCTTCGTGCCGGTTTGTCCTGCGCTGCTCCGCCGCCTTTTGCACGGTGCGCACTGGTGCACTTCGTCAACAGAGCGCCGGTCCGATGCAGAGGGGACCGTCGCCGAGATGCTTCGACGTTGTTGCCGCACGGCTGGCGAGATCCTTCACGATCTGCCTCGTCGGGTGTTGCACATTTGCCATGCGGTGTGCTAGAATCAGGTGTTGCCCGTGATCGCGAAGACCGAGGATCGACCACCCGGTTTGCATCAGGGATCTGGCCATGGACAATTCGTCCGCCCCGAACACGGCGTTGCCCGAAGACCGGCTCGAGGGCCGTCCGCTCTGCTGGTGGGCGGGCTCTTGCTGATTACCTATGTTACTCGAGGCTTCGACATGTGCATGGCCAGCCAGGGCCGTATCGCGGCCGTGGTCTTTCCGGTCTACTTGGTGTTGGGCAGGCTGTTGTGTGGTGCGCCGTTGGTCGTGTCGGCCGGTATTTTAGGGCTCTCGGCGGTCTACCTGGCGGTCTACGCCGCGCTGTTCGCCGCCGGGCACGTTATGATCTGATCTTGCAGGAGTGTTGCCATGAACCGCTCTGCCCAATTCCGTCGATCAGGCTTTACGATCATCGAGTTGCTGGTGGTGATCGGGATCATTGGAGTTCTGATCGCGTTGCTCATCCCGGCCGTGCAGGCGGCGCGAGAAGCGGCACGCCGGGCGAGCTGTCAGAACAAGCTCCGGCAGATCGCCCTGGCAGCTAACGCTTTTCACGAGGGCCAAGACCGTTTTCCGCCCGGTCAGTGCGGAGGGAAGTACGGGTTCGGCCCCGATTCGCGTTGCTGGAGTTGGCTCGCCCGGCTGCTGCCCTACTTGGAGCACAAGAACGTCTCCGAGGACGGGGACATCCCCAGGCAAACGCTCAAGGAAAGCCGGGTCGCCGACCGCCAGGTTGCGCTGTTCCTTTGCCCCAGCGACCCTTACAGTTGGAAAGGCCCGCGAATAGACGCCGGAAACCTGGAAGGTTTTCCCGTCGGCCAGACCAACTACAAGGGCGTCAGCGGGGCCAACTGGGGCGCCGATGGCAGCCAACACACGAACAACATCGGGACAAACTGGCCCAACCCGGGCACGAACGGATCGTGGGACGGGATGGAGAACGGCGATGGGGTCATGTGGCGCAGCGACATCCGCCGGCCCATCCGGGCGAGCGACGTGCGCGACGGTCTTACCCAAACCTTCATGATCGGCGAAGACCTGCCCGAGAAGAACACCTGGTGTTCCTGGCCGTACGCCAACAACGCCTACGGCACCTGCGCCATCCCCCCCAATTTCACTTTTGAACATCCAAATTGGTGGCCTAACACGCACTCGTTCCGAAGCCGTCATCCCGGCGGGTTGAACTTCGCGTTTGTTGATGGGTCGGTACAATTGATCGAAGAACAGATCGACCTTCAGGTTTATCGGGCGTTGGCCACGCGGGCCGGTGGTGAAGTAGTGAGCGATTATTGATCCGGGGCGAATCCCCGAAACGCCCGTCTCGACCATGCCGAACTGGAGGGGGAGCGTTTCATTTCGGCTTGGCTTCGATACGCTTCACTCCCGGCGGGGCACGGCGGGCACGGGCAACGCGCCGATGCAAAGCCACCGTCAACTCCGCGACCAGCTTTGCCGAAGCGGGGCGGCCGGAGAGATTGGTCAACTCCTTCGGATCGGAGGCATGGTCGTAGAGTTCGTTGCCCTGGCTGCCGTTGGGGCCCCACTCGGTGTAGCGGTAACGCGCGGTGCGAATGCTGTAGCCGGTGGCATACTGAGTGACGGCCGTCTTTCGCGGAGTTGCCCCGATGTCCTCGAGCACGGGCACCAGGCTGACTCCGGAAAGGTGCCCGGGGGCGGGCAGCCCGCAAAGCTCGGCTAGCGTGGGATAGAAGTCGACCATTTCGGCCGGAGTGCGAGTGCTTCGGCCGGCCGTCTTCATCCCGGGTACGGAGATGATCAGCGGGACACGGGCGGCGTTTTCGAAGAGTGTGGTCTTCTGCCAGTGGCCATGCTCACCCATGTGATAGCCGTGGTCGGAGGTGAAAAGCACGATCGTGTTTCCCGAGAGCCCCAGCCGCCGCAAAGCGTCCAGAACGCGGCCGACCTGTGCGTCGGCGAAGGTCGTGGACGCGTAGTAGGCCTGGGTCGCACGGCGGGCCAGGTCGTCGGCCAGGTTCACCTGCTCCTTCTTGCGGGTGACGGACTTGCGGGCCGGCAGAGGCAGGGTTTGCAGATAGGCCTCGGAAACCCGCGGCACCACAATCCGGTCGGGAGGATACCGGTCGAAATACGGTTTAGGCGCGACGTACGGCGTGTGGGGCCGGTAGAAGCCCACCGCCAGGAAGAACGGCGTTTTGTCCTTGGCGTATCGGCCCAGCAGCCTGATTGCTTCGGTGGCCCCGATTCCGTCGGTCTGCTCCCCGTCGGTGCCGTCGGCCGCCAGCCAGCTCAGTGTGCCCCCGAACCTTCCGGGGATCAGGCTGAAGATATTGGGTTCTTCTTCCTTGTCGCGTCCCCGGGGGTTGAATCGGTAGTTCCACGACGCGGGGTCGTCGTGCCCGTCGTTGCCGATGTCCATCGGCACGTTGTAGTGATAGATTTTTCCCACTCGGGCGGCCGTGTAGCCGTGGCGGCGGAACAACTGGGAGAGCGTGAGCACATCGGGCAGCCGCTGGCGAATGCGGATCGCGTTTCGGTGGATCAGCGTCTGGTCCGGGTACAGCCCGGTCATGAAGGAGGCGCGACTCGGGCCGCAGAGCGGGTACTGGCAGTAGGCATGCTCGAAACGGACGCCGCGGTCGGCCAGCCGGTCGATATTGGGCGACTGGACCATGGCGTGGCCGTAGCAGGCCAGGTCGCAGTTCAGGTCGTCGCAGATCAGGAAGAGCACGTTCGGCCCGGACTTCTCTGCGGCCCGCCCGGTAGTCGCCAGGGCCATGCCGAGCAGGCCCGACAACATCGCTACACGGGCAATTAACAGATGTGTTTTCATCGGATACGTCCTCCTTCGGGGTTGGTAAGGAATCGTGAGTGTTTCCTCAAGACTGAATTGACGGGTGGCAGGGGCAGCTCCGGGTTGAAGCGATCGTGGCGGTAGTAAATGTACCACAAATCCCCGGGACGAGCATGTTGGAGTTCGGTGAACGGGCAGGCAGACACATAGTAGCAGACTCCGATTACGCGCACCAGCAGGCCAGGCCGGGGACGCGAGATGCTCCGACCGATGCAGATCAGTTGCCTCGGGAGGGCACGATCTTCAGAGTGACTCTCCCCAAGGGGCCGCAATCGCCGACGTAAGAGCCCTCCAACTCTTTGCCCTTGACCTTGTAGGCCGGGGAGGCCGTGCCGCTTAGAACCACGGTGCCCGGCCGAAGCGTGCCGCCGAGCTTGACTGCGTGGTTGGCAAACCACAGCAACGAGTTCCAGGGGTTGCCCATGACGTTGGTGGCGGCGCTTTCGCGGAGCAGCTTGCCGTTGCGCGATAGCTTCAACGTGAGTGTTTCCAGCCGCACAGTTCGTGGATCCACGGCCGGGCCCAGCACGAAGAAGTGGGCACCTACACCGCTGGCGATCATGTCGGCCGGCTCGGGCTTGGCGTCTGCACCGAAGCGGTATTCACCGGCATCGAAGGCGGCGTGGACCCATTTTACGTATCTCTTCAGCTCGCTGACGTCTTTGATGGGCCGGTCGATGCGGCTGCCCAACGTGAAGGCGACTTCGGTTTCCAGCATGCTCTCCAAGAAGGCACTTGCGGGCAGTTGTGATCCGCTGGGGACGCGTTGAGTCAAGAAGAACGGCCCGCTGGCGGGCTCGTCCATGCCGAACTGCTTCTGGGCGGCCTGGCTGGCATAGGCCACCTTGTAGCCGACCACGGGCCCCAGCGACTTGGACGCGTCGCGTGCCCCAGCGGCCTGGATATCGTAGGCCTTGCTGAGGGAAAACGGGCCGTAGGTCTTGGTAAGCGGCTGCATTTGCGTGCGACTCTTGCGCGCGGCCGCCATCTGCCGGATCATGGCGTCGACTGTCTTGCGATCCTGCCCCTCGGCTTGCCGGGCGACTGCCAATGCGATCATGGCCATAAAGGCCGACAGAGCAGCACGCCGGATGCGGGTAGAGGTGGCCTGTGTCATGCTTATCTCCTTGAAGGTCTCAGAATAGCCGCTGAAGCTCCGGCACACGCCGGTTGGACGGCCCGAACGCCACGACCCTAACCATACTCGCAGATTTGCCGAAGTCAAGCTCCCGGGGGCCCGCTTCCGAGCCGGCCGTCAGGCGCCTCGGTCGCCGGAGACGTTCACCTGTGTCTTGCCGCCCACGGTCAGGTCGACCTCGTCCTTGCGCAAGGCATCCTGGATCCGGCCGACCTTCACGTCGCGCGGCACGATGCCCTGCTTGGCAGCCATCGCCGCCGCCAGGCCCGCGGCATGGCCGGTGGCCACGCAGTTGCCCATGCTCTTTCCGGCGGCCATGGCCACGTGGGTTGCAGAGATACAGCGTCCGCCGGTCAACAGCCCGTCGACCTTCTCGGCCAGGATGGCCCGGTAGGGCACGTCGTGGACCTTCATCTTGGTGAACTTGTATCCCATCAGGTCCAGGTATCCGCTCCGCCAGGCGATCACGTCGTCGAAGGTGCGACCGGTGGCTGCGTCTTCTTCGGTGAGGATGTACCCACCCTTGAGGCGGCGGGTTTCGCGGACCGCGATCCGGGGATTGGTGGCAACCAGCTCGACGTCCTTCAGCTCCTCGCCGCCGAACTCGCGCATCGCCATGGTCATTTGCAGGGCCTGGCGCCGGCTCACGCACTCGGCCTCCGAACGCTGCTGCGGATCGGTCATGTCGAACTGGCCGATGTCGCGGGTCCCGGTGTGATTGACCCAGTAATGATGGCAATTGGAGACCGGCTTGAGGCCCCAACTCCTGGGGATCAGCGGATATTTTTTGCGTGCAGCGTCGGCGATCTTTCGGATGTCCGCGCGGCGGATCTGTTCCCGCGAGACATTGGCCATTCCCAGCAACATCGTGCTGGGCATGCGCGGCTCTTGCGTTTCCATCATCGTTTCGGCGCCGGCGAAATAGGCCACGTCGGCGTCGCCGGTGCAGTCGACCACGGCCTTGGCGGCGATGGTGACCAGGCCCTGCTTGGTGCTGATGACCACGCCGGTCACCCGATTGCGTTGCACCAGCGTATCCGCCACGGTGGCGTGTACGAGGTACTTGCAGCCCACCTCGTCCAGGGCGTCGAGCACGGCAACCTTCAGGTAGTCGACGTTGCAGTACAACTGGTGCTGGCCGATGTATACGGCCTGGTCGCCGTAGGCCAGGAGCTTTTTGATGAGCAGTTCGTGTACCACCGAGCGAGGTTTGCTCTCGGGGCGCATCTGGTTGATGGGCATCCCCTGCGACCAGGCGGCCACACCGCCGAAGAAGCCGCAGCTTTCGATCAGCAGCGTCTTGGCGCCGGTTCGGGCCGCCCCCAGGGCCGCCCCGATGCCGGCCGGGCCGCCGCCGACCACCAGCACGTCGGTGGCAAACAACTGCTTCATCCTGGATCGCCGAGCCGGACGGCTTGCGGGGCGATCCTCCCCGGCCGCCGATGAGTCTGGCGCCCCCAACATTCCCGAGCCCACCAGAGAGGCCCCCAGGCCCGCTTGCTTCAGAAAACCACGGCGTGTGCTTGACGGAGTGCTCATGTTCTAACCTTTCTCTTGAATTTGTTATTGAATTAGCCCCTGTTTTGTAATCTCAGACCGTAAGTGTTGCCGTCTCTCGTGCGGCAATGTCCCGGAAAAACGAATTGTAGGAGGCGACTCCAGTGGCCGATTGGGCTTCGTTGGGCAAACGGCAATATCCCCCGAAAAAATCGGCGACTGGAGTCGCCTCCTACAACGGTCTGCTTACAGTCTGAGTTGAAATGAACTGCACGAAGTCTACCAGGGCCCCGTCTTGGCCGTCGGCCCTTCCCTCTATCCGGATCTGATCGCCTCTGTTGAGCAGGACGTTGGGGATCACGCGGGTCGTCCAGCACTCTAGCTGCCGGTCGAGCTTCCAGGAGTCTGCCAGCTTGTTATTTATGAACAGTGCCAGCCGGCCGTCCCCTCCTGCCTGGTCGGCATAGCTGATCTTCAGATCGTAGCGGCCGGGCTCGAGATCGAAACGGTGCGATGCAGTGGCGGCGCCCCCGGTCTTGACACACGTCTCGTATGCCCAGAAGTGCTTTTCGTAGCCGGTAAGCTTCATCTCCTCGACTTCCACGCCCACGATGGGGCGAATCCCCGAAACGCCGGCCTCGACCATGCCGTTGCGGACGGCCCGCAGGATGGAATGGGCGGCGCCGTCGTAATGGCCCAGGGTGATCCCCTGGACCTTCTCGGAGACCGCCACGCCCACGCCTTGGCGGATCAGCTCCGGATAGGCCTTGTCGCGAACGCCAAGTGCGGCCAGAACCGGGAGGTCCTTGCCCACCTCTTTTCTGGTCCGGACAATCCAGCTCCGCTTTGCCTTCAGGGCCTCCGGTTTTCCGGTCTGCTCTTCGTAGCTCATCAGGCGGATGGAGCCCAGCAGGGGGGCGATGTCCTCCACGTACAATCCGCCCTCTTTGGCCCCGCGAGTCCAGTGATTCAGACGGAAGTCCACTTTCGGATTCGCCTCTGCAATGGCATCCGTGATTCTCTTGTAAAGGGCGGTCACCGATTTACGCCGAAACGCGTTCCATCGGTCCAGGTGTGGCCGTGCTTGGGGGTCGTCGCGCAGGGCCTCTTTGATGGCGGCCATGTCGTAGCCCATCCGCCCGGCGGCCTTTGCACAGCAGTCGCAGAAACAGCCCCCCCGTAATGCGTCGCCGAAGGCGAAGTTGATCATGCAGGTCTGGATATAGTCGACGTCGTGGTTCTTGGCCAGATCGGTGTAGAGGGCGGCCAGATAGGCCCGTACGTCCGGATGGTTGGGGCATGGAACGTACCTGCCTCCCCAACCGGCCGGCTTGCCCGCCAGGTTTCTTTGGATCAGGTCCGCATAGGCCTCGGATTTGAGCTTGTCGTCTGCGATGATGGTGTGGGAGACCTCGACGCCCACCTTCATGTGTCGCTTGCGGCACGCATCCACGACCACGTCGAGCCAATCGGTGTTCTTCAGCCAGTCGTGCTCGGAACGCAGGGGCTTGATGCGGCCGTAGAGCGAGAGGTCGGGATGCCAGTATACCCGGCTGTCTTCCGCCATCCAGGTCCGGCGGACCGGGTTGTGCGGGAAGCGGGTTCCACGGTGCGGCCTGGCCTCGTGGTGCATCAGCGCGATGAGGTAGACGGAGTTTACACCGGCCATCTGCTGCATGTTGTCCAGCACGCCGTCGACTCCCTCATCGTGGACTTCCCAGGCGTAGGTGCTGCCGGATACCTCGAACACGTCCTGGCCCTGTTTGAACGTCGGCTTCCACTGCTGGGCCAGTGCCGGCGCGGCAACCAGTGCCGTCAACAGGGCAAGAAGGCAAGGCTTGCAGGTGGTGTTGGCAGTCATCGCTTGTCCTTTCGAGTCGGTTGGATCAGGGTGGCTAATGCCACGTCGTTAACACCAAGAAACTGTAACCGCTGACGAATCTCTGAAACGCGCGCAGAGACGCAGAGTTTGTTGTTTTCTATTGATCGGACAGTCCGTTCGCTGCACGAACGATGCCGTCCTTCATAAGGGCTGCTCCAAAGTTCAGCAAGTAGCCAAGTCAACAGCCGGTCAGTCTCAGGTAAGTCTGTAGCTCTCTCTTGTGTGCAGGGGAAACGGTCTGGACCGATTTCAACTCGAGCAGCACTTGACGGTTGATTAGAACGTCGGCTCGAAACCCTTCGTCGAAAGAGATACTCTTGTACGTAATGGGGATGGGAACCTGCCGTTGAACCTCGAGCCCACGTGCTTTCAGTTCGTGAGCCAATACAACTTCATATACGGTCTCGAACAATCCCGGTCCGAGTTCGCGATGGCTTGCAATTGCGGATTCGATCACGATCGTTCCAATCTCGTTTTCATGCATGACAAATCTGTTTCTCTGCGCCACTGCGCCTCTGCACGCGGTTCTGAATTGTTGTGAACGGTTGCGAGAAACTTGTGGTGCGCAGTGCCCACCCTACGGATGCTCCGCCGTGTTCTTCAACGGGCCCTTAGCGGTGCCATTGAACCCTGGTCACATGTGGCGAATACCACGCCTTGGCCGACACGCGGCCCTGGCGGTGTTTTCCCAGTATGCGCACGGTTCGTTCTTCGCCGGGCATCAGATCGAAATAGTTGTCTTCGAGGGACCAACACTTCAGCCGTCTGAAGTGAGGTGTAAGAAAAGGGCAGACGGAAAAAAGGGCAAAACGGGAATCGGGCAATTCCAGAGCTGGAAGAGGCCATAGTCATATCAGTTTGCCTTTTCCGTTTCCCCCCTTTTCCCTTTTTCCTCGTTACACATGCGGTCACTTCACTCGGCTGAAGTGTTACGGTTTTCATTCTTGCTTCCCTCGTCGAATGATGAAGACCCCACGGGACGGACGCCGATCGGAGCCCGTTTGACGGATGGCCGTCGTTGCAGACCGGTCGCCGCCGACTGCCAATAGTATCGGGCCCGGCGGTTGCGCCGTCAAGAAGTGTCCAGATTTCACGAAAAGTCAGGTCTATCGCCCCCGCCCAGGCCAAGATCCTGCGTTTCCGCAGTGGAGATTCCAAGTGATAGCCGCCTCGGCCGTGTGCTGGCAGCCCGTTGAAGAAGTGGTGTGCCACTGCTTCCCCAGAAGCAGTGCAGTCGCAAGCTCCGAGAAAAGCACTGCTTGCGAGCAAGCAGCGGCACACGCAAGACCTTGGAGCCCTTTTGTCGCGTCCAGCAATACAGCCTACGCGGTGGCCGGCAGAAAGCTGGCCGAGGCCCGGGAGTCGGACTTGCCGGTGCTCGGTGAGGAGGAATTCCAGCGGTTGTTGGGGGTCCTGGCCGGAAAGGTGTTCGGCCACGAACCGATGGTGATCTCGATCCCGTTCCAGGAGACGATCGCCCCGGAGGATGCCCGGCAGGGCCCCACAATGATCGTTGCCGGCGAGCATGGGCGGATCGCCGAGGCCCTTCGACGGAACGGGGCGTTCATGCTGCTGGAGACCAAGGCGGTGGTGCATCTGTCGCTGCTGTTCGGCAGCACGTGGCTGGTCAACTCGACCGTGTTTTTCCCCGTGTTGGTGATGATGCCCATCTTCTTTGCCGGGGTGATCTTTGCCCGGTCGTTCCGCGACGTGGAGAATCCGGACCAGGCCAGTTTCGCAACAGAACCGCATGAATGCGGTCACCACAAACAGCTTATGACGGGTTTGACGAATGTCTACGAGCTGTCTTCCGTAAGTATTTGCCAGCTAGCCAGTTGCGCCGTCCAGTCCGACCCCAGCCAGGCAGCCCCAGGGGAGGAAGGCCGGCTGTCGAGCAGAGTGAGTCTTCGGATTCACGTGGAGTCGCCGACCAACGTTTCGCGCCGGCGCCCGTCGGCGACGGCCGGGCGAGGTCCCGTGGACCGCGAGAAACGCCCTGGCCCTCGGGATCTTCACGCGCCGGGCCCCAGAGAGTACCATGGGGGCGGGCCGTTTCCCAAGACCGGGCCGTTGCGGTTCGCAACCGGCGGTCGGACCGCAGGGAACCGCGCCCAAGAGAACTCTTGGAAGGAATCACTAACGCATTGGAACTTAGCCAGACAGGATGAATCCATGTCCAAACACCAACCAACTGCTGGAGTTCGCGTTTCCGCGGGACGCGAACCTTCGCCAATCGAAGTTGCCGCTTCGTCGCCCGTAACCCGGCGACGGTTTCTGGGTCGTGCGGCCGTGGCCGGCGGCCTGGTCGCGGCGCCTTGCCTTATCCCCGGTTCGGCCTTGGGCCAAGACGGCGCCACTGTGCCCAGCGAGCGGATCGTGATGGGGGGGATCGGCATCGGCGGCCGCGGCTCGGGCGATCTGCGCTGGATGATGGCCGAGAAGGACGTGCAGTTTGTTGCCGTCTGCGACGCAAAGAAGTCGCAGCGTGAGAAGGTCAAGAAGATGATCGACGGCCACTACGGCAGCAGCGACTGCGACACCTACCGAGACATTCGCGAGTTCCTGGCCACCCGCGGCGACGTCGACGCGGTGTTGATCGCCACCGGCGACCGCTGGCACGCGTTGGCTTCGATCATGGCGATGCGGGCGGGCAAGGACGTCTATTCCGAAAAGCCGTCCTGCATGACCATCGCGGAGGGCCGCACGGTGGCGGAAACCGCCAGGCGCTACCGGCGCGTTTACCAGACCGGCACCCAGCGGCTCAGCGAGGCCAGCTTCACCTGCGCCAACGAACTGCTTCGCACCGGCCGGCTCGGCAAGGTGCATACGGTCCGGGCCCACATCGCCCCCTGGGACGCGGCCGAGATGAGGCACGATTGGCTGCCGGAGGAACCCCAGCCGCCGAAGGAGGAAATGGACTGGGACCAGTGGCTGGGTCCGTGTCCCTGGCGGCCCTTCAACTCCGCCTACGTTCGGGGTCGCTGGCGCGGTCACTACGATTTCCACACAAGCTGTATCGGCGAATGGGGCGCACACACCTTCGCCCAGTGCCAGGTGGGCATCGGGGCCGGCGACACCTCGGCGGTCGAATACAAATACGTCGACAATCCCACCGGCGACGGCATGGTTACCCGCTTCGCCAACGGGATCCAGATGATCCTCAGCCGCGGGAAGACCTGGTGGCGTGGGTCGTGCGGCGTGCGTTACGAAGGCACCGAAGGTTGGGTTTCGGTGGCAGACGGCTATTCCAAGCCGGACGTCTCCTCGCCGGACCTGCTGGCCGACTTCCAGAAGCTGGTCCGCGATTACACCGACCGCACCCGGCACCCGATGGGCCACGTCCGCGACTTGTTCGACTGCATCAAGTCGCGCCGCCCCACGGTGGCCAACGCCGAGGTGATGTACCGCTCGATGACCACGGTACACGCCGCCAACATCTGCATGTGGATCAAACGCGACCTCAAATACGACCCGGTCAAAGAGGAATTCATCAACGACCCCGAGGCCAACCGGCTGCGCAGCCGTGGGCAGCGCGAGCCGTGGATCATGTAGCCATCAAGACAACCGAAAGGAACATACACCATGTCGAACCCGGGAACAAAACTTGCCCCGGCCGTTGCGCCGCTGCTGGCCGGTGCCGCCGCTGCGCCGGGAGAAACGGTCCCACCGGCCACGAAGCAACAGATGGATAAGCTGATCGCAGTGCTCACCTCCGACGCACCGCAGAAGGATAAGGTCGATGCCTGCCGCGGTCTGGGGATGATCGGCACCAGGGACGCCGTGCCCGTGCTGGCCGCCCTGCTGGCCGACGAGCAACTCTCGCACATGGCCCGCTACGGCCTGGAGCCGATACCGGACCCGGCCGTGGACGACGCCCTGCGCGATGCGCTGGGCAAATTGAAGGGCCGGCCGCTGGTCGGTGTGATCGGCAGCATCGGGGTGCGGCGCGACGCCCGGGCGGTCCCGCGACTGGTCCCCCTGTTGAACCACCGCGACGCCGACGTGGTCCGCACTGCGGCCAGGACCTTGGGCAGAATCGCAACCGCCGACGCGGTCGACGCGCTGAAGGCGACGCTTGCCAAGGCCCCCCACAACTGCCGGCTGGCCGTGGCCGACGGGTGCCTGGGGGCCGCCGAGGCACTTGTAGCCCGGGGCAAGGGAAGCCAGGCGGCGGCGATCTACCAGACCGTGGGCAAAGCCGACCTGCCGAAGCACTTTCGCACCGCCGCCGCACACGGCGCGCTGCGGGCCCGGCAGTCGGGTGGCGACCGTTAAGAAACGAATTCGCAATAGCCCCGCCCGGAAGGGCGGGGTTGGCGTGTTGATGCCGCAAGAACCCCACCCTTCCGGGCGGGGCTGGGGCTATCGGCCCGTTGAAAGACAGTGTGCCACTGCTTCTGCGAAGCAGCGGCACACAATTGCAGGAGATCCGACCTTTTCCAACGGGCTGCTGTCGGCCCGTCGAAAAACGGGTGTTCACTGATTCGCGTGCCGTGAAGCGGCCCTCGAGCCGGTGAGCAGTCGCAGCGGACCGCTCCCGTGCCGGGCTTCCGCATCCGGCAGTAGACCACTTGTACTGAAGGGACCTTTACATGTCAGATCAATCGATCACGCGGCGTCAATTCGTTGCCCGCACCGGCGCGGCCACCGCGGCGGGGATATACGCCGCTGAAGCGGCGGCCGAGACCGGCCAGCCGGCTTCCTCCCCCCGGCGGCCCAACGGAAGGCCCTCGATGAAGATCGGTTTCCACACCGACGCCTTCAATTCGGCCTACTTCAGTTTCGAGAAGTGTCTCCAGTGGGCCCGGCAGAACGGCGTACACTACATCGAGTGCGGGCTGATCGACGGGGTGAGCTGGCTTCACGGCCTGGGCTACCAGCCGCACGTTGCCCTCTACGAGGACCCCGTGCTCCTGCGGCGGAAGATGGAGAAGTATGGCGTGCAGTTTTCGCAGGTCGATGCGGCCTACCCCCTCTCGGGCAAGGACGGCCCGCTACGCGGTGTGCCTTACGTGATGAAATCGATCGCCTGGGCGGCCCAGGCGGGTTGCCCGCGGGTGATTACCACCGACGGCCTGCACGCTCCGGAGGGACTTAGCGACCGCGAGGCCATGGAGCTGATGAAGCGGAGCTACCAACAGATCATGGAGGTGGCCGAGGCCCATCGGATCGTGATCAACATCGAGCCCCACGGCTACTTCACCACCAAGCCCGAGTTCATGGCCCGCATGCTCGAGTTCTGCGACGGCCCCTACCTGCGAATGAACCTCGACACGGGCAACACGTTCATCGCGGGTCAGGACCCGGTCGCGTTCGCCCGGCGATTTCTCGATCGGGTGACCCACGTACACGTGAAAGACGTGTCGCGCTCGCTGGCGGCGGCCACGCGCGGGAAACAGACCGGGATCGCGGTCAGCCAGTGCGCGCTGGGCGACGGGGTCAACGCCGGAAACATCAAGAAGTGCCTGGCCCTGTTGCGCGACCGGCGGTTCGACGGCGTGTTGAGCATGGAATGTGAAGGCCAGGGCGGCCCCATGATCGAGCGCTCGCTGAAGTGGCTGCGGGGCGCGTTGGCCGAGCTGAAGATTCCCGCCGAGGGCTGAAGTTCACCACGAGTGGCCCTCCCTGAAAGAGCCTTCCGTGTCAAGGGCATCCTGGTCGATTTTTTGACGTACGCTTAGACGGAGGAATTCCAGATGCGTCGCAGGACCGTGAGTCTCTGTCTTCTGTGCGGCGTGCTCTGGGTGGGTTCCGTCCGCTGCCCGGCCGCCGAATCCCCTCCCGCGCCCGGTACCCACGGCCACTACGCGGTGCTCACCGCCACGCCTCACCAGCCGGCGCCGTTTGCGGCCGTCGACGTGACCTACGGTCCAAGGGAAGAAATCGAGGGAGTCTCTCACCTCTGGTGGCAGCTCGAAGTCCGCGCGAAAGATGCCTCGGACAGCCCTCCGCTTTTTCAACTCCGCGCGTTGACGCGCGAAGATCCGTTGCGGGAAGCCGCCCGGAGTTTGCACTTCGCCCGCTATCTGCTGCGGACTGCAGAGACCAAAGAGACCCTCGAGTACCGCTCCGCCCGTTCGCCCCGGGCGCTGCTGCCCGGTTGGCGCCACTTCCAGAAGTACTTCATACCTCATCGCGCCCCCGGAGCTGGTTCCCAGCGGGGGATGCCCGAGACGTGCAGTTACCTGGGCCACGTGCTGACGCTCCGCTACGCGGGGCACGACGTTCCCTCCGCGTGCTCGACTTGCCGCGGGCACACTGGCCGGAAGGCAAGAACGAAGCGTCGCGCGGGTACCGCCGCCTGATGCAAGACACGCTCCGCGCGTATCACCAAGCCCTCGATCAAGACGAGGACTTCGACTTCGTGATAGACACGGGCGTCAAGCCGACGGGCTACCGCAAGATCGTACGGATCGGCGACGGTGCCCGCTGAAGCGTATTACTACCCGCTGTCAGGCGGCAATCTGCTGGAAAAGAGCATTGTAGGAGGCGACTCCAGTCGCCGATTGGGCTTCGGTGGGCAATCGCCAATATCCCCGAGAAATCGGCGACTGGAGTCGCCTCTACAGCGAGCTGGTTACAGTCTGAGGTATTACTCCCGCTGGTCAAGATACTCGGCGATGTTCCTGGCTTCCTCCGCGTGCCAGCGGCGGCGCTTCTCCAGGAAGTGGTTGTATCGCGGGATCTGGTCCTCCGCCATGGCCTCGGTATAGTCGCCCACGTAGGGCACCAGCAGGTCGATCCAGGCCATAAACCGGTCCAGTTCCGCCCGCGAGAGCTTCACGCCGTAGTGGCTGCCGTCTTCCAGCATGGCGATCAGCGGGCTCTGCGACGAGCCGGCCGTGTACGGCGCCAGCATGGGCGGGGCCGATTGAACGTTGATCCAGCTACATATCTTCCGATCGGCCAGGGCCCGGTACGAGTCGCTCCATTTCCGCTGGGCTCCCTTATCAAGCGTTTGGATGCCCCTGAGGCTGAAAGCCGGCTCGATGCCTGCCGGCGGCTTCGGCTTTTCGGCCGGCTTTGCGGCCACGGCAGTATCGCCCGGTTTCGTCTCCACCATTCCCACGTCGATGAACTGCCCGCCGCCGGTCTGCCTGCAATGGACCGCCAGCGTGTTTGTGCCCGGTTTCAGGGTGGCCGCTGCCTTGGGGCTGATCGGCAGCAGGCTGTAATTGGAGATATGGCCGCGGGCCCGGGTGGCAACCACGCCGTTGAGGTAAACCTCCACGTCTTCGTCGTGATGGACCAACAAGCTGGGGGCCACCAGTTCCACGTCCTGGGGCAACTCGAAACTGCGGCGGATCCAGATCTGCTGCGTGTTCCACTGCGTGCCCACCACGGCACCCGGCGTTGAGCGAGTACCGAATCCGCCCTGGCCGTACGCCCATTTCGAGTCGTCGAAGGCCGGTTTCTTCCATTGCTTGTCGGGCTGCTGGAAAACGTATCGCCATTGCGCATTCTTGTGGGGTACGAGCGTGCGGACGCTTTTCGGATCATACTTCGCCGGGGCCCGCTGCCGGACCGCCTCCGCGTACTTCGGCCGTTCGTCCCGGTAGTGACACTTCACACAGCGGTTGTCCAGAATCGGCTGAATCTCTTTCACAAAGCTAAAGCCCCTGGGCGGGCCGTAAAACGGTTTCAACGGCTTTGGGCCGGCGATCATGGCCTTGCTGACGCGACCGACCGGCGGGGCGGAGTTCTTATGTTCGTGACAGCCCACGCACGAGACGGACTCGCCCGGCTGCAGCGACACCCAACTCCGCATCGACTGCACCATGCGACCCTTGGCGTCGATGGCCTGGAAGTAGACCGGAGTGCGGGCGGGTACGGTGAAGCAGGCGGAGCCGTCGTCGTGGACGGTGGCCGTGCCCAGGATCTTTTTCACGTCCCAGGCCCCCTGGATCGAGATGGGCGTGCTGACCAGGGCCCCGCCGGCCGGCCCGCTGTTGCCGTTGCTGCCCACACCTGCCGCGCGAAAGTCCAAGGCCACCACCCGCAACTCCTTGATCGTCCCTCGCGCCACTCCCGCCAGACCGGGGCCGGCGTAGATGTCTTGCAGGTAGACCGCGCCGGAGTTCTTGCGATAGTTGGCCAGGTTGGGCCGCACCGGCGGCAGCGGGCGGGAACAAAGCGGGATCGGCTGGTTGCAGGAGATCTTCGGATCGGACGCCAGCAGCTCCCGCCCGCCGTCGATGTCCATCAGGTAGATGCCGAACCGCGGGGCCTTCTCCAGCCGGAACGTCACCAGGAACTCAGTCTCGCTCAGCGGATAAGGATACTGGAACTGGCCGCCCTCCTGGCCCAGCCTATCGACCTTGACCGCCGGCGTGTCGCGCACCGGCGCGATCAGTTGCACCCCCTGGTTCTCCTGGCGGCCCCTGCGCGGCTCGAGGATTGCCAGCCAACCTTTTTGGCGCGTGTGGTGCCCGCTGATAACGCTCACAAACTTGCCGGTGCCCGGGATCGACCGGGCGTGGAGGATCGTGGTCGGGAAAAACGAGTTATTGCCGTAGAGTTCCGTCTGGCCGGTCCCGTCGGGGTTCATCTGGAACAGGCCCTGCGGATAGATCTGCCCCCGGTCGTTGTAGTCCCAGCGGGTGTAGATCACCCGACCGTCGTGGGTCACCGTGGGAAGGTTGTCGTGGACCTGGTCGAAATTAAGCTGCCGCATGTGCCGGCCATCGGCGTTGCAGATGAACAGGTTGCTGACCTCGGTCCACCAGCAATCCACGATCTGCACGCACCGGCTGGAAGTGAACACGATCTCTCCGCTGGGCAGATATGCCCCTTCGTAGTCGGCAAACCCCAGCCCCGAGGTAAGCTGCCGGATCTTCCCGTCGGCCAGGTTGATTTCGTAGAGGTGATAGTCGTCTTCTCTGTCCGACTTCTTCCATGCAAACAGCACCCGCCGGCCGTCGTGCGAAACGTCCGGATCGCGGATCACGCCTTGGGGATCGTCTATCAGCGAGCGGACCTTGCCGTACGGCCCGTCCATCTCCAGCACGCAAAGGCTGGTGCCGGCCTTGAAATGCCGTTCGTTTTGGGCGTCCGATTGTCCTTCGGTGTAGGCGTAGTGTGAGCCTCCCAGGTCGTAATGCTTGGTAAAGACGACTCGCCGCAGCCTATCGCGGTGAGGTTTCAGCCGCAAAGCCCGGCGGGCTTCACACGCCCCCAGGTACAGCTCGGCCCAACGCGGATCGCTCGGCGGCTGCTTCGACCGGGAGAGCGAATTGAGCCTCGCGCGGAACTTCTCTGCCGCCGGCCCTAGATCGTCCACAACTCGGCCTATCGCCTCGGCGTTCAGCCCGTCGTTCAGCCCGTCCTGTGCGATCCAATCGGCAGCGATCTGCAGCCGCATCCGGTCCTCGGGAAAATCCTCCAATGCCCGTGCCACCGCCTGCGCCGGCCCAGTGTGCCCACGGCCGACCGGGCCAAAGCTGGCCACAAGTGTCTCGCGCCACGTGTCTCGCTTGGCGTAGCCTTCCGCGGCCGAGAGGCCCGGCGTGAGCCACAAGATCGACAGCAATCCCAACCAGGCAATCCTGACGTGCTTCCTCATTGCATTTTTCTCCTCAGCGAGATCGGGGGGAGGCCAAACGGGCGAGTTCAGGGCGGCCGGATCGACCCGGTAGATTGCCTGCCAGTATAGGAATTGCCACCTTTGAAGTCAAATCCCCCGACGGCTTGGGTCTGCCCAGATTGCATGGCGGGTCGCCGAAAAGGGGACAGGTCCAATTTGCCCCCAACGGCCCGCAGCGTGCTTCGCACAAATTGGGCCTGTCCTCTTTTTCCGCGAACTCGGATATAATCACCGGCCTGAGACCCTGGCGGCGGAGTATCGCCTCCTGGGAAGGGACCAGCCGCGGGGCTGGCGGGGAAGGGAGACGGTTGGGGGGGCGCTTTGCGTCTTGCTCCCTTGCCACGAGGAGGGGAACGGAACGGCCCAATGAAACTTCGCATCGGTCTGGTGGGATTGGGGGACGCCTGGCAGCAGCGGCACGCCCCTGCGCTGCGGGCGCTGGCCGATCGCTTCGAGGTTCGGGCGATCTGCGAACAGGTGGGACACCGGGCCGAACAGGCGGCAGCCGAGTTTTCCGCGGTGGCGGTGGACGGGTACCGGGCACTGGCACTGCGGGAAGACCTCGACGCCGTGTTGATCCTCTCGCCGCAATGGTACGGGGCCTTGCCGATACTGGCGGCCTGCGAGTCGGGCAAGGCCGTCTACTGCGCCGCCGGGCTGGACCTGACTCCGGACGATGTTGCGTTGATCAAACAACGGGTGGAGCAGAAGGCGGTCGCGTTTGTGGCCGAATTCCCCCGCCGCCACGCACCGGCCACCTTGCGCCTGAAGGAATTGATTGCCACCCGGCTGGGATCGCCGCGGATGCTGTTCTGTCACCAGCGCTCCGCCACCCAGACTGATTCCGGCCGCCGGCCGGGGCGCGGGCCGCAACATTCGTCGGTCCGCGACCTGATCGAGTTGGTCGACTGGTGTCGGTACGTGGTGGGCCGGGAAGCTACGCACGTGACCGGCCTGATGCACTCCGACGGCAGCTCATCGGGCGAGGAAGACTACCAGATGATGAGCCTGGATTTCTCCCCGGCCGACCGGCCCGGCACCGGAACGATTGCCCAGATAAGCTGCGGGCGCTATATCCCCGCCGGATGGCAGGAGGCGATCAACTATCGGCCGCTGGCCGCCTTGCAGGTCGCCTGCCAGCGGGGCGTGGCCTTTGTCGACCTGCCCTCCACGCTGGTCTGGTTCGACGAGGCGGGCCGCCACCAGGAAGCGCTGGAGAGCGAGCGCCCGGTGGGCGAGCAGCTCCTGGCGCAATTCCACCTGGCCGTCACCAGCCGGGGCCGCAAGACGTGTGACCTGGACGACGCCTATCGAGCACTGTGCATCGTGCAGCAGGCCCGAAAGAGCCATACCGAAGGACGGCGGATCAAGCTCTGAGGACGCTCGGGCGGCGACATCCGGTTCAAAGGGAGAGGAGATTGGGGAAGGTGACGCAGAGTGGAGTTTTGGCCACGCAGGGTGCGGCTGGGGACCGTTTGTCTGTGGTGTTGATTCTGTTGCTGGTGGGTGAATGAGGAGTCGTCGATGTCCCCGTACGATTGCGTGGTGATCGGCGGCGGTCACAATGGGTTGGACATGGAACGGACCTACGGACTGACCGGAGGTAATATCATGCAGGGCTCGATGGGCCTGGATCAGCTCGGCCCGATGCGGCTGGATTACCGCACGCCTATCCCGGGACTGTATATATGTGGGGCAGCGGCCCACCCCGGAGGTGGTGTGATCGGGGCCTGTGGCCGCAACGCGGCGGCCGCGATTCTCAGCGGCTGAGCGGCACGGGGCGTTTCTGCGGCTGGAGCGGCAGATTGCTTGACAGAATTGCTTGACAGAATTGCTTGACACTGCCGCGTGGCCGTTTCATACTCGGGGCTAACCTGGATTATTCATAAGGACCTCGACGAGCGAGTTTACGCGCGCCACGGCTGTGTCAGCCGTGCCACAGGTCTTCCTGCTTCGCTACCCACCGCACGGCCGACACGGCCGTGGCACCTCATGAATAATCCCGGCTAAGTATTCCAGCTCTGCGAGCCGGAAGAATGTGTCTTCCCGCGCGGCGCCGTGGGTAGAAGCGTGTTGGGGCCGTGAAGAGGTTTTGAGGTTTGGCCCAAGTTCCATCCGTTATCACCAGGAGACGCTCTCATGTACCGCATCCTTTTGTCGACCGTGGCTGCACTGTCGCTGATTGTCAGTCCCGCGCTGTGCGGTGAGGCGACGGTCAAGAAAGAGGCAGCCGCCAAACAGGAAGCCAAGAAGCCCCGCGAGCCGGACGTGATGTACGTTCCCACGCCCCAGGCCGTGGTCCAGAAGATGCTCCGGATGGCAAAGGTCACGAAGAAGGATCTGGTCTACGACCTGGGTTGCGGTGACGGCCGCATCGTCGTGACCGCAGCGAAGAAATACGGTTGTCACGCCGTTGGGTTCGAAATCCATCCGGAACGCCTCAAGATGTCGCTGGCGAACGTCAAGAAGAACAAGGTCGACAAGCTGGTGCAAATCAAGAATCAGGACATCTTCAAGCTCGACCTGAGCAAGGCCAACGTGATCACCCTCTATCTGCTTCCCAAACTGAACGTGAAGCTGATCCCACAGTTGAAGAAACTCAAGCCCGGCTCCCGGATCGTCTCACACGCCTTCAATATGAGAGGGGTCAAGCCGGACAAGCACATCAAGTTCAAATGCAAGAACGACGATGGCATAAAGGGCTCGTACGATATCTACCTGTGGACCACGCCGCTGAAGCAGCGGCCGAAGAAGAAGGATCGCGCCAAGGTATCGGTCGGCTCTTGACGCCTGGTGGACCGTGCCGCCTTCGGAATCTCACAAAGCCACGACCGGTGGTGGCGCACGGGGAGCGTGAAAAATGTTGCGTTGTCGTCCCCGGGCGCGACCACCGGTTTCGGCTTTGCGTATTGCCGACAGAGCCGAAACCGGCAGCGGGGCGTACCGCTGTGAAATGAGCCGGACCCGCTTCCGCCCGGATGATCGCCATGCCCGACCCCCAGACGACTCCCAGGGCCAAACTCAAGATCCTGTTTCTCTGCACCGGCAACTCTTGCCGGAGCCAGATGGCCGAAGGCTGGACGCGTAAGCTCAAGGGCGAGTCGATCGAACCCTACTCGGCCGGAATCGAGGCACACGGGCTGAATCCGCACGCGGTTAGCGTGATGCGTGAGGCGGGGGTCGATATCAGCGGCCAGCAGTCGAAGACCGTCGAGCAACTCGCCGACGTGCGGTTCGACGTCGTGGTGACCGTCTGCGACCATGCCCAGAAGAGCTGTCCGGTGTTGCCCGGCCAGGCCCGCAGCGTCCACGTGGCCTTCGACGATCCACCGCGGTTGGCCCAGTCGGCCGGCACGCCAGAGGAGGCACTGGCCCATTACCGCCGGGTGCGAGACGAGATTCGCTCCTTCGTCGGGCGGCTGCCGGAAGCGCTGGATTGACGGCCAGCAGACGGAGACTCTCCAGGCTGCGGTCGCGGATGGCCCGGTCGCAGGGCAACTCCTTCCGGTCCCAAGAGACTGGCCTCTTTTTCCCGGGGCCACTGCGCGCGGTCCTCCGATTGACAGGCCGGACGCCTGCCTCGTTTTTCTCGTCAGCGACGGGCGGGCGGGACTTTGGTCTGACGGAGGGGTCTTCCGGACTGGTATCCCGGAGGAGCCCTTGGTTTGGGCTTGCTGCCGGTCGCATCCTGCAATACGAAGGTTTCTTGGGACAGGACACTCCAGCCGAAGCGGGATACTGGATATGCCCGCAAACGTGGAGCGTTTTATCGAGCGGCGCGCAAACCACACGCCCGGAGAGAATCGTGGGCGAGGCAGGCTGGGGGTGAGCTTAGAGGCCTGCCAGCATGCGATTACGGCGTGCGCGGCGTTCGGCGCGCAGGCGGGCGCGGCGTTTAACTTCGCTGGGCTTCTCGTAATACTCTCGGCGGCGCATCTCTTTCTTGATTCCGCTTCGCTCGACCAGCTTGCGGAAGCGACGCACCGCTTCCTGGATCGACTCGCGCTCCCGCAACGTCAACTTGACCACCAAGTCCTCCCTTCAGTTAGAATCGACTTACCGCGATTTTCGACGTGACGAAATCGCGCACAAACAATGCAGTTTACACTACAAGTTGTTCGATTGTCTACCCGTTTCTGCTCCGCCCCACCGATTTTTGCGGCGTTACCGGTCTTCTCGGCACCATCTATCTGAATTCAAGCGTTTTTTCCAGCCGTGCGGTCGGACATGCCGAGCAAAACTGCCCCACTTGAACGACCGTAAAACCTTGTGTAGATTATAGTTGCTTCAAGTCGAGTTTGGCAAGTGGGCTGGATATCGGGCGGCCGAAAGGCCGATTCGGGTAGGGTTGCCTGCCGATTGCACCCGGCGAGAGATTTGTCCTATGGATGACCGAGCCCCTCATCTCGACGTCCTCCAACAGCTCGAGACCCGGCACGAGGACCTGCTCACACGGCTGGATGAACTGGACAAGCGGGTGGCGAAGGTCCTCAAAGAGTGGCAGGGCGGCTGCCAAGCGACGGATTCCAGCGGGAAATAGCGGGTAGATCTGCGGTCCGGGCACGCAGGCGGCCAGCGGGTGGTCATTTGCGCTGGTCCAGGCGTCCCGACTTCCTGATCGCCCGCAACAGCCGCAATCCCAGGGCCATGCTGAGAACGCAGCCGGCCGCCCCCAGCGCCGAAGTATTCCGGAGCATCGACGGCCAGCCGATCAGCGGCGGCACCTTCAGACTCAACATAAGCGTGGATCCCAGGAAGAGGGCACTGGTGAGCATTCCCAGCACGAGGCGGTTGACCGAGGGTTCCAGTCCGCGATGGTCCAGGTGGACGTCGAACTTCCCGGTCTGGACCTGTTCGAGGATGTCGACGATCCCGCGGGGCAGCACGGCCACGAGGCGCTCCATTTCGGAATAGAGCCGGCGGATTTTCCGAATCCGGCGCCCCGGCGAAAGTCGCTGCCAGAGCATCTTCTTCTGATAGGGCGCCATCGCCTCCACCAGGCTGAACTTGGGGCTGAGCATTCGCGAGGTGCCCTCCAGGGTCACCAGCACCTTGATCAACATTGCGATCCGCGCCGGAAGCATGATGTTGTATCGCCGGATCATCTCGATCATTTCGTTCAGCGCGCCGCTGAGGTCGAAGCGGTCCAGCGAGAGGCTCCCGTAGTGGGCCACGAAATCGGTCACGTCCAGCCCCAGGGCCGCCCGGTCGAGCCCCGGAGGCACGGCTCCCACCCGCGTGATTACGCCGGTGAGGTGCTCCGCGTCGCGGTTGCCGATGGCCACCAGCATGTCCGCCACGTCCTCCTGCAACTGCTCGTCGATCCGGCCCACCATGCCAAAATCGAGCAGCCCGATCACGTTGCCCTCCATCAGCAGAAGGTTTCCCGGGTGGGGATCGGCGTGGTAGAAACCGTGGGAAAAGATCATCTCCATGAACAGGCTGGCTCCGCGCCGAGCGACCTCTTCCAGGTCGATCCCCTCGGTGGCCAACCGCTGGGTCTCGGAGAGCTTCACCCCCTCGATCAACTCCATGGTCAGCACGCGGCTGGTACACAACTCGGGGTAGGTCTGCGGAATGTGCACGGTCCGGTCGTGCTGGAAGTCGTGGGCGAACTGCTGCATGTTCCGCTCTTCGCGGCCAAAGTCGAGTTCCCGCCGCATGGCCCGTTGAAACTCGGCCGCAATCGCGCCGGGGCGATAGTTCTGGAACTCGGGGATCCGTTCGGCAAGCTGGGCCAGCCCGGCGAGGATGTCCAGATCGGCGTCGACCTTCCGGACGACGTCGGCGTGCTGGACCTTGACCACCACCTCCTCGCCCGAGTGCAGCCGGGCCCGGTGCACCTGGCCGATCGAGGCGGAGGCCATGGCCGCGGAGTCGAACTCGGCAAACAGCTCGTCGGGCGGCCGCCCCAACTCCGCTTCGACGGTTGCGCGGACCACCTCGGGCGGATCGGCCTGCACGTCGGCCTGAAGGTGCTGAAGCTCCTCGGCCAGCTCGACCCCGACCAGGTCCGGACGGGTGCTGAGCAACTGTCCGAGCTTGATGAAGGTAGGCCCCAGCTCGGCCATGGCCAGCCGGATTCGGGCTTCCCAGGCGTGCCGGGCGATGGCGGTTCCGCCCGGGGCCTTTAGCAGATCCTTGGCAAAATCGGGCCCCAGCCGGCTGATCCAGTTGGCCAGCCCGTACTTGCTCAGCACCGAGAGGATTTCCCTCCAGCGGTTCAGGTGGCGGTAGATCTGCGGAATGGAGCTGATTCTCATCCGACCCTCACATTCCCGGCCGGTTGGCCCGAATACCGTTCAATTAGGGGCGAATCTAGCATCAACACAGTGGCACCGGCGTCTCGCCGGTGTGACACAAGTGAAATCGTTGCCATGAGTTCCGTCATACCGGCGAGACGCCGGTGCCACTTGCCCCTCCTTGATATGGTCCCCAAGTAAACGGCATTGAGTTAGCCCTCTCTCCAATGTAGCTCCCCCGGCCACCGGATACCAGTCGTTTGTGGATTTGCGCACCGCGCACATCTGCTATAATCAAGTGTAACCACAAGCTGTCTTGGAACCGGCACGATGTCGCAAATCAGGTATGGCGACGTATCCTGGGAAAGGATGATCCGGGCAGTGGCGAAGGTGCGCCAGCGGGTGCTGCGGGCGGCTTCGGCGCTGGAAAAGGCGGCGATCCCCTACGCGGTGGCCGGGGACAGCGCCGTGGCGGCCTGGGTCTCGCGGGTCGACGAGGCGGCCGTGCGGAACACCCAACACCTCGATATCGTGCTTCGCCGGGGCGATCTCGAGGCAGCCAAGGCCGCGCTGGGAGAAGCCGGCTTCGTTTATCGCCATTCCTCCGGGATCGACATGTTCCTCGATGGCCCGAAAGCCAAGGCCCGCGACGCGGTCCACGTCATCTTCGCCGGCGAGAAGGTCCGCCGCGAATACTCCACCCCCGCTCCCGACGTCACCGAGAGCCAAGCCAGCGGGTCATTTCGCATCCTTGCACTGGAATCCCTGGTGCGGATGAAGCTCACGTCCTTCCGCGACAAAGATCGAACGCACCTGCGAGATTTTCTAGGAGTGGGTCTGATCGACGCCAACTGGATCGAGCGATTCCCTCCGGAGTTTGCAGCGCGCTTGCAGCATCTGGTGGACACTCCAGACGGGTGAGGAGAAGACACGAAAATGAGACCCGACCAGTTTTCGGCGAGTTCTTGACGCCCGTTTGAGGGAGCATTTCGCAATACTAAGGGTAGCGGGCCACGCTGCTAGACCCACGTGAGACGCCGGAAGCTCCGATTGGGACGCTGGTGGCAACCGCCAAAGATATAGTGCATACAGTCGGCCCATATAGGCAGTGTGCAAGGTATGGCGTGAGACGTCCTCAAGACGAAACTGCGAAGTGCTCAATGGGTTCGGGACTATTGCCTCCCGTCGCCTGGAGCGACGTCGCACATTCGTTACACTTGTCTCCGCGAGAGCTACAGATTGTCAAGTTGGCTCTTGACGACCAGTGTGAAGTGGCGATCGCCCAGCACCTAGGAATCTCGTCTCACACGGTCCACACCCATTTCGAGCGGCTCTACCGCAAACTCAGTGTCGCTAGCCGCGTTGAATTGGTCGTTCGCGTCTTTGCGGAATATCTGGCGATGTCCCCTGCTCAGCCGACAGCTCAACAGCCGACTTTCCCAGCGCGATAGCCGTGCTAGCATTGGATGCCTTCTGCCTTTGGGGACGTGCTACATGTGTTTGTCAAGGGCTTCGTGCATCAAGCTAAACAAACACATCGATGGAATACTCAGGGCCGTGCCGTTTGGGTAAGTTGCCCGATGTGGGTCGGGGCTTGAACGTCTACCGTCTATCCAGTCGTGTGGTCCCAGTGTAAATGGCCAAGAAGGTTCCTAACCCCTTTTTTCGCCTGATGTTGACGAAACCTCGCATCTTCCTGGACAACGCCGCAACCAGCTGGCCTAAGCCGCCAGCAGTTTACCAGCCTGTGGACGATTACCAGCGTCGCTTGGGTGCCGCGGTGGGACGGGGTGGTTCTGCCGGAGCAGAGGAAGTCGGCAAAGCGGTCGATGAGACACGTGCTACGTTGGCTCGGTTCGACAGAGGTGATATGCTAGTAGGGTGAGTTTTCTACAAACGCCTTCGAACCTCTGGAGGACAGTACAATGAGTGCCCAGGTTGCAGCGCAGGTAGTCCTGCGATCAGCAGACCTCCCAGTTACCTCCGAGAACGTTGACGAGGTCAGTGTTGATGAGGGAACCATCGAGCGAGTTACCGCGGAGTTGCGTCGGTTGGGTCTCACGGTCGGGCCGACTGGTCCGACGAGCATCTCTATCACAGCAACCCCAACGCTTTTCGAGCAGGTTTTCTCCACGCGTCTCGAACAGCGGCAAGCCGCATCTGGAATCGTTGAGTTTGTTGCGCCAGTTCCCATCCGCATCCCCGACTCGCTTGCAAAGCTCGTTGAGGGAGTTGTTCTCCCTCAATCGCCTGAATTGTTACCGTGATTCCGTTTGATCCAAGAGGAGATTCCCCATGACAGATCAAATCCATGTAACAGACGAGGAACTTGTGCAGGCGACCGTGTCGCCGCGATCGGTGGGGGGGCAATCCCTTTATCGATTCGAGGGAACCATCACGGAGGAAAACGTTGATCAATTCCGTTCCGAGTGCGGAGTTCAGGAGGCCGCTGAACGAGAACTTCAGCGTCTTGGTTTTACTGTTTACGATTCGGACGAGGATGATCCGACGATTTCCATCAGCGGTCCCAGGAGCCTTTTTCAAGATGCGTTCGGCTGCCGCATGACCATGCGGACGAAGCATGTCTCACCCGAACGCGAGGAGTCCTTCTTCGCGGTCGAGGGCGGCCCGGAGGCTCAGGTTTTGGAGGCTCCCAGCGCGATTCAGCAATTCGTCGAGGGATTGAGCTTCGCTGAGCCCCCCGAGATGTTCGCTACGTCGGTTGCTGATCCGACGTTGACCGAGTCCTCGGTCGGAGCGTCAACCGGGGCGGGAGATGCTATTGAAATGGCGGGATCGCCTGAGTCGGCTTTGCCACCGATCGCCCCGATTCCGTCGGGCGGCTACCGGTATCTTTTCGTGCCAGATGAGGTGGGGGTTCTGCTCCGCGCCGCGCGCGTACACCGACTGGGGACCACCGGGCTTGGCATCAAAGTGGCGATGGTCGACACCGGGCACTATCGACACCCCTTCTTCTCGCAGCACGGGTATCGCATCCTTACCACAGTGCTGGGGCCCGGGGCCAGTGATCCGAAGAAGGACAACCATGGACACGGGACGGGGGAGTCCGCCAATATCTTTTCCACGGCACCCGATTGTACGCTCATTCCTGTCAAGATGGCTGCTGATGCGACGGGCGCCTTCAATGCCGCAGTGGCGAAGAAGCCACACGTAATCACCAACAGTTGGGGCTACAACATCGACAAAAAGCCCCTTACCAAGCTCCCGGCTTGGCTCAAGCCGCTCGAGGCGGCTGTCGCCAACGCCGTGAAGAAGGGTATCGTAGTCTGCTTCTCGGCTGGCAACGGACATTACGGATTTCCTGGATCCCACCCGGACGTTATTTCGGTTGGAGGTGTCCACGTCAACTATCCGAGTCTCTCGTTCGAGGCGTCCAACTATGCGAGCAGCTTCGACAGCCGCTTCTACCCTGGCCGCCATGTGCCGGACGTCTGCGGGCTCGTCGGCAAGAGACCTCCCGGTGGCGCACCGCTGGTCATGCTGCCGGTTCAGAAAGGCGCTTCGCTCGATTTCGCCAACACGGGTTCAACCAAGGATGGCTGGGGCATCTTTAGCGGCACGTCCGCCGCCTGCCCACAGGTCGCGGGCGTCGTGGCGCTCATCCTCCAGAAGAAGAAGCACACGCCAAAGAAGGTGAAGGAGGTCCTCGTGAAGCGTGCTATTGACATCAAGACCGGCAAGAGTTATATGGGCGACCCGGCCGAGCCCGGCTGGGATAAGGCTACCGGAGCTGGACTCGTCGATGCCAAGTGGTCCTACATCTCGGCCTTTGGCTCGGCGGTTGCCGATTTCATGGCGGCACCGCCGGAAGTACAGGCGGAAATGCTCGCTTCGCAACAGATCGAGCGTGTGACACCCGATATGTTCGAGGACATGGTGGAGACGCTCCGCTCCAAGTGACCAGAGTACTTTACCAGTCGGCAAGTCCGGCGACTATTCGCTGCCCGGTGGGCGTCGTTAACGCCGCACGGCAGCCACGGAACGCCACGATGCCAAATGATCAGCCGATCGCAGTAGATGCCATGGGCGGAGATAACGGTCTCGATGTCATCGTCCAAGGCGCGGTTAACGCATATCGTGAACACAGGATATGCTCAATCCTGGTTGGAGATCAGCCGTCCCTCGAAGACAGATTGGCAACTTTGGGCGGCGATCGCTCCGCGATCTCAATCATCCACGCGGGCGACGCGATCCCAATGGGGGATTCGGTCGCAATCCTGCGACGCAAACGGCGCTCGTCGCTCCACACAAGCTGTCAGCTTCTCAGTGAAGGCCGGGCGTCGGCCGCCATAAGTTGCGGTAACACGTCCGCCGTCTTCGCCGTATCACGCCGAGTGTGCGGCATGATTTCTGCCATCAGTCGTCCAGCAATCGCCAGTCCGCTCCCGGTGGCTGGACGTCGCCTTCCCAGCGTGCTTCTGGATGCAGGTGCCGACGCTGCAAACTCAACTGATCGATTACTTCAGCTTGCTCGCCTAGGTGCAGCATTCTACTCTGCGCGGTTTGCTGTTCCAGAACCCCGCGTGGCAATCTTGAGCAACGGAACGGAACCGACCAAGGGCACCGATTTACTTAGATCAGCCCACCAGGAACTAGGCAAACTGAAATCGTTGAACTACGTGGGATTTGTCGAGGGAGACAAGGTTTTGACCGACGTAACGGAAGTCATCGTGTGTGACGGCTTCGTCGGCAACGTTTTGCTGAAGGGACTTGAGGGAGCGGGGCAATTCTTGGCCAACCAATTACTTTATGAGACTCGCAATACGGTGCTTCCACGAATAGGACTTCTTTTGCTCAAGCGGGTTTTCCGCAATTTGTATCGCGAGCACTGCGACTACAGCAGCTACGGCGGAGCACCACTGCTTGGCATCTCGAAACTCGTGTTGGTGCTTCACGGCAGTTCCGATGCCCGCGCCGTCCAGAACGCAATTCGGCTTGCAGACGAGTTGCACAGGCAAGGAGTGACCGAGAATCTCGAAATCGCTTTTGCTTCATCTTTAATCGCCGAAATTGTGTCGCCCTCTTTCGCTGAATAGCATTCGGTGCACTTAAGAACGACGGGACCATGGCAGCTGAAAGTCCCCCTCGCGTGTGCGTTGGGTTCGTGTCTTTCAGCGGCCATCAGATTTCAGCCATTTTGGCAACCGTGGCCGATACTGGATTTGCGGTTGACGGATCGTAGCGGCTTTACAAAGTGTGGTCAGAGGCAACAAGACTGGTCGGCAACCTGTGGCCTTGCCGCTGTCGGAAAGTCGTGGGTGAAGTCCCTCGATTCCGAAGGGGGCCCCATCGGTCAGGAATCTTTACCACGCCCCCCGGGCCTTGGCTGCGGGCGGTATGATACCTAGCTCCCTTCCGGCGCTAGGTAGTGTCCGTCAAGGTGCGCACTTTGGTTTTTGGGTAGTCCTTGGGAACTGGTACTCCAATACTCCTTTTCCCCCTAGGGAGAAAGCCGCAAAGTTTGTGCAGCTTACCCGGTAACTGCGACCGTTGCTTCTTGCTCCTGTTCTCTCAATCGGTCCATGTCGAGGTACCTGCGTGTGCCCCAACGCGTGCCGGCGATGTGTCGCAGCCTGGCGGCCACCAGCATCAACGCCGAGTTGCCGTCGGGAAACGCGCCCACTACCCGCGTGCGTCGCCGGATCTCACGCATGATGCGTTCCAGTGGGTTGTTGGCGCGGATCTGCCTCCAATGCTCCGGCGGAAACTGCATGTAACTGAGCGTCTCCTCGACGCCTTCTCGCACCGTGTCGGCCGCCTTGCCCAGCCGCATTCCCTGAAGCTTCGCGACTACGTCGGCCGCCTTCTTCCGCGCCGCCTCGCGGTCTTCCTGGGCGTGAATCGCTTTGAGCATCGCCGCCACCTGCTTGGCCTTCGCCTTGGGCACCACCGAAAGTACGTTGCGATACCAGTGCACCACGCAACGTTGCCAGTGGGCGGCCGGGACGGCGAAGGGTCGATTCCAGGCCCGGCCGTCTTGCCGTCCGCTGTCGCCAGATCGGCGTTCCAAAAGGAGTCCCCCGAGTCACAGATCGCCGCACGGCGTGTAACTCTCCCTCGGTCTGAGGCCGGTTGACGTGGCCGTGGGCAGCTCGGTCGTGGGCAGCTCAGTCGGGCCTGCCGGCGGGCATGGCTACGCGAGAACTATCAGCCTCGACCGCATTTCTGCTGCGTCGTCTCCCGTTGCTCCAGCGACGAAGGCGTGGTAGAATGGCGGGCGACCGGGCAGATCTCCACGAGGCAGCCAAATGGACTCGCACGATTCCGGGGACTACGGTTGTCGGACCACGGTGGCGACGGAGTAGAATAGCGCCGCCTGGCCGCGGCGGCCGGCCCGCTCTTTGGGGGAACGACGCAATGACCGCCGAGCCGATTGCCCGAGCAGTGCTGGCGGCGCTTTGTGGATGCCTGGTGTGCCTGATCCTGCCGGGTTGCGGAGACGATCCCGATTTGCCGCCGGTGGCCGACGTGTCGGGCGTGGTGACCGTCGACGGTAAGCCGCTCGAGCGAGGCACGATCCAGTTCGTGCCGGACAGCTCGCAAGGGACTTCGGGTCCGCCGGCGGTGGGCTCGATCGGCCCGGACGGACGCTATACGCTCGAGACCGCCGGGGTGGAAGGGGCGATCGTGGGGTTTCACAAAGTCTCAGTGTATGCCGTGGACGAGCCGGAGGACGAGACCTTGCCCCCACGGCTGCTGATCCCGCGGAGGTATTTCACGCCCGATACGTCCGGGCTGACGGCCGAGGTGAAGGCGGGAGAAGACAACGAACTCGATTTTCCGTTGAAATCCAAGCCGTAGCACGCGTTTCCCGAGGAGCACGGTCCCCAGGGTCTCGTTACCGGCCCCAACCGGCGGGAGAAAACGATGGGCTCTACCGACCACACGCGTCAGCGCCGGCTCGGCCGGGGTTTTACCCTGATCGAGCTGCTGGTGGTGATCGCGATCATCGGAATCCTGATCGCACTTCTGTTGCCGGCCGTGCAGTCGGCCCGGGAGGCGGCGCGACACCTGCAGTGCAGCAACAACCTGAAGCAGATCGGCCTGGGGATAGCCAACTACGAGAGCGCGCACGAGGTGTTTCCGCCGGCCGAGATCCATGGCCACACGAAGAAGGATCCCAACTACCGGGACCCGTACGACTACCAGCACTGCGACTGGCAGGGATCGATCGGGATGTGGATGAACCTGATCTTTCCGTTTATCGAAGAGCAGTCGGCCTACGAGAAGCTGAACTTCGAGGCAGTGCCGCAGTTCTCGGCGCGGGAGAACCTCCAAGTGCAGCAGGCGAGGTTTCCGTTGTTTAACTGTCCCAGCGATCCGTACGTCGGCCTGACGACGAATTGGGGGGGGCGGCGGGCACGGATCATCCACTACTATGCGGTACACGGCTCGAACGAGCTCACCGGCAGACCGCACCCCGACCAGAAGCCCGGCCAGACGTGGTACGCGCACTGCAACATGCACGACGGCATTTTCTACAACGACTCCAAGACGCAGATTCGCGACGTTCGCGACGGCACCGGCAACACGGCCATGATCTGCGAGGTGTGGGGGCGCAAGTACAGAGACCACGTGGCGCCGAATCCTGCTCGCTACGGCGGGGAGTCGAGCCGCGGGATGAACCTGCACACCGCCGTCTATTTCGACTACACACCCAACAGCACGCAGCACAATCCCTGGAAGGCCAACAGCTTTCACACCAGCGGCGTGAACTGTCTGTTTGCCGACGGCTCGGTGCATTTCATCAGCAACACGGTCGAGTTGCGGATCTTCAAGGCCATCGCTACGATTGACGGCGGGGAAATCGTCGACGGATCGAAGTTCCCGCAGTAGCCGCCGGTTGAGTGCGCGGATCGTGCAAAGCAATGCATTCCCGACCCCATTTCCGACCTCATTTCCGACGCGTGGCCGACGTCTCCCGAGTCAACGCGGTGTGGGGCGCCCTGAGTGGCACGGGACTATTCCGCGGCAGCTTGGCGGAGCAGTCGCAGCACACCGTCGACGATGCCGCCGACCGTGCGGGGCTGTGCCTCTGTCTCGTCCCCAACGGAGATCCCGAAGTGCTCTTCGACCTCCATCGAGATCTCCACGATGTCGAGGCTGTCGAGCCCCAGGTCGGCTCCAGCGAGTTTTCTTCCCGAATGGTCTTGGGGGCGGTTTCCGTATACTCCGCCACGATCCGCCTGACATCTGCCAGGACCTGAGCACGGCCGGGGCTGATTGCCGTAGATGAGCTACTGTGGGTTGGCATCGCTGGACTCCTGGTTGGATGGCGTGGAAAACTGTTGGGTGGCCTGCTCGCCTTCAGCCACATTCATGGCGAGCACGAGCTTTCGGACCGTGGCGAAGTCGGGCGTGGTTCGACCGCGTTCGATCCGATTGAGGGTCTCGGGACGGATGCCGGCACGACGGGCGAGTTCGGCCTGGGACAGGCCGGCGGCCCGTCTTCGCCGGATGAGCTTGTTGGCCACAGACGCAGTGTCCAGGTCGAAGCCCTCTGCCGCGATGTTGCCGGCGGACGTCGAGCGGCCCTGCGGCAGTCCTGCCCGCTGACACAGGCGATCAAACACCGACCCGCGCACGATCACGTACCGAATGCCGTCCAGTTCGACCCTCTGGTAGTCGAGCAACTCGCGACTCTTGCCGGGCATGGCTTTGCCTCCTGATAACCGAATAGTAGCGTTTATCGACCTGGAAGTCAAGAGACTTGACTTCTGACTCACTTTTCACGGAATACCGACACCTACCCAAGATGGGTAATGGGGGGAATTCTTGACCATTGCGTTCGGGATTATGGTTCGCACGTTGCCGCACGTTTTGGGCTGCCTTGCCGGCGGCCGGATGTCCGATATAATTGAGATGCATGCGAGATGAATCCCTTCCCTTGGAGGGAGTGTATCCCCGCTGAGAAAAGAGTTGTAAAGATTCCAGCGTTTGCCCTTTGACAGCACACCGAGGCATCGGTATACTCACAGGTTCGTCGGTGTGCGGGAGGCAGTTGACGAGGTATAGTTTGATAGGGGACGCGTTCTCCGGGACCTTTTTTGGCGGGCGAATTCGTCCCCTGTCGAACTGACAGCGAGAATTGTTTCGATTGGTTGGAAGCGGTTCTCGGCGTTCTTTGACAATTTGGTTGTGGTAAAAGTGGCATCTTATGTGTGAACTGGGCGGGTGCAGTCTCGATTGCATCCGACTTGGTTCCCAAGCACTTAGATGGCCGAAGGCCGGGGCTGGGCGGTAACGTCCGGGCTTGGCCGGAGGCTAAGAGCATTCGTTACTCGGATCGAACGGCGGCGGGAGTTTTGGTTTCGCCGGTATTCGATCCCGATAGCGGCCCATGGAGAATTGGTTCCAATTGGGAGCCTTGGATTCATGTGGTCAAGCTACTAAGGGCACATGGGGGATGTCTTGGCGTCAGGAGGCGTTGAAAGGCGTGGAAGACTGCGATAAGCCTGGGGGAGTTGTCAAACGAGCGTTGATCCCGGGATACCTGAACTCGCGCGCGTTGAATCCCATAGACGCGTGTGGCAAACGCGGTGAACTGAAACATCTAAGTAACCGCAGGAAAAGAAAGAAAAATCGATTTCCTGAGTAGCGGCGAGCGAAACGGAATCAGCCCAAACCGTGGGGGTTTTCCTCCGCGGGGTTGTAGGGCCTCAATATGCGAACGCCAGTCGGCCAGCGGAATTTTCTGGAAAGTCAAACCATAGAGGGTGACAGTCCCGTACGCGAAAGTTGACTGGTAATTAGCGGAGGTACCTGAGTAGGTCGGGTCACGTGGAACCCCGACTGAATCTACGGGGACCATCCCGTAAGGCTAAATACTCCCTGACGACCGATAGTGGACTCAGTAGGGTGACTGAAAGATGGGAAGAACCCCCGCTAGGGGAGGATACTGAACCTGAAACCATGTGCCTACAAGCGGTCGGAGCACTATGGCGAGCTTGCTCGCAATGTGTGACGGCGTGCCTTTTGCATAATGATCCGGCGAGTTACCGTCAGCGGCTTGGTTAAGGCCTTCCGGGCCGGAGCCAAAGGGAAACCGAGTCTGAATAGGGCGAAATTGGTCGTTGGTGGTAGACGCGAAACTGGGTGATCTACCCATGAGCAGGTTGAAGCGCGGGTTATACCGCGTGGAGGACCGAACCCACCTGGGTTGAAAACCGGGGGGATGACTTGTGGGGAGGAGTGAAAGTCTAATCAAACCCAGAGATAGCTCGTTCTCTCCGAAATAGCTTTAGGGCTAGCCTTGAGCCACTACGCACCGGGGGTAGAGATACTGAATCGGTT
>SDBV01001180.1_pt1 | contig 39138 bp, 37 predicted proteins | sample 2277081 | NCBI WGS metagenome assembly SDBV01 (sample SAMN10402039, study PRJNA504765) | marine sediment metagenome | isolation source: marine sediment core GS10_PC15, 223 cmbsf | place: Arctic Ocean: Southern Knipovich Ridge | collected 2010 | reverse complement strand
GATAGCACCAAAGCCTCCCCCTATTGCTCCCTCCCAGGTCTTATCCGGACTCACCTGTGGGGCAAGAGGGTGTCTACCCAGTGCTCTGCCAACGAAGAAAGCGCTCGTATCAGAAGCAAAAGTGGTGAACAGGCCAAAGAATACCCAATTTCGGCCATCGTCCAGCCCCTTTAATGCCACCCAGAAACTTAGCAGCCAACCCACATAGAGAATCCCGGCAATTGTCCACACCCAGCTAGCGAAAGCTTGCTCTTTTTGTGGACGCAATACAAGCCAGACTAGAGATAGCACTATGATTGAGGTCAGCATTACGGGCAGAGTAATGCCGTAGCTAACAAAGTGGGGACTCAAAATAAATACTAATGTTCCGATTAGTCCGAAGTAGGTTAGCGGTGGCACCCTGGCGGCGGCGACCAGCCTGTAGAATTCAAGGACAGCCAGCAGTCCCCAGATAGCTACTAACATACTGAACCATGGTTCACCAAACCAGATAGTAACAATAACGAGAGGAATACCCCAAAGTGCGGTTATAATCCTTTTTTTAAGCATGGGGTCTATAATCTGCCGAATCGCCTTTGCCTCTGGCTATAGGTTAATAGTGCCTTCTCCACCTCTTTCTGGTCAAGGTCAGGCCAGAGCACCTCAGTGAAGTAATATTCACTGTAAGCTGTTTGCCAAATGAGAAAATTGCTGATGCGTAGCTCACCGCCAGTCCGAATAAGCAGGTCAACGTCGGGTAAGCCATCGGTATAGAGATACCTGCTAAATAATTTTTCGTCTATGTTTTGAGGGGGGACTCCTTCATTGATTAGCCGGCGAACGGCATGCAAAATCTCACTGCGCCCTCCGTAGTTAAAGGCAAAGCTAAGTGTAATCCCGGTATTATTCTTGGTCATCTCCAGAGCTTTACTTATACATAGATTCAAACGGTGAGAAAGCCCATCAAGCGACCCCAGATGGCGAAGTTTCACACCCTTGCTGTGGAATTCAATAGCTTCTTGCTCTATTCTCTCCTCCAAGAGCCGAAGCAAGCCGGCCACCTCATCTTTGGGACGGTTCCAATTCTCCGTGGAGAACGCAAAGATGGTCACATACCTCACCTGATATTCGCCCAGATAGCTGATTACGGAGCGCATATTCTCCAGACCATTACGGTGACCTTCAAGCCCGGGCAACCCACGCTGTTCTGCCCACCGGCGATTACCGTCCATAATGATAGCTACATGATTGGGAAAGGGAGCATTTTCTTTCGCTGATAACAAATTGGTCACTGTCTTACCGCCCAGTATTAACTGCCAGGTAAACCTCTAAAAGCTAGACCTCCATAAGTTCCGCTTCTTTGTCTCGCCCGATTTGCTCTGCCTCAACTATAAAGCGGTCGGTGAGCTTTTGCAGCTGGTCAAGACTGCGCTTGAGTTCATCCTGTGATATCTCTTTATTTTTCTCTAAACCCTTTAGTCCATCCATAGCTTCCCGTCTCAGGTTGCGTATCACTATCCTCCTCTCCTCAACACGCTTGCCAACCAATCGGGTCAGCTCACGCCGTCGCTCTTCAGTCAGAAGAGGAATATTTAACCGGATTACATTCCCATCACTGGATGGAGTCAGTCCGAGGTCAGACTTCAGAATAGCCTTCTCTATGCTATGGATACTGCCCTTATCCCAGGGTTGAATAACAAGCAGCCTAGCGGCCGGGGCTGAAATGCCGGCAATTTGATTCAGTGGGGTGGGTACACCAGCATATTCTACCTTGATATGCTCTATCAGGGTAGGGGTGGCATGTCCGGTACGGATAGTGGCGAGTTCCCGCTTTAAGAGGTCTATAGACGTCCGCATTTTTTCGTCAATATTCCGCAAAACAGCGCTTACCGTATCACTTACCATTTTTCCTATCCGCTATTTACCAGGGTACCAATAGGTTCACCACTTACGGCACGTTCCATACTATGGGGAGCCTGGAGGTCAAAAACAATTATCGGCAGTCTGTTTTCCAGACAGAGCGAAAGAGCGGTGGCATCCATCACTCCCAGACGCATATTCAGGACTTCAAGGTGAGTAATTTTATCAAGCTTCTTGGCATCAGGATTCTTAAGAGGGTCAGCACTATAGATGCCATCAACATTATTTTTGGTCATAAATAGCACCTCTGCCCCAATCTCTATAGCTCGCAGGGCAGCTGCGGTATCAGTAGTCATGTACGGATTGCCGGTGCCGGCAGCAAAGATAACGGCTCTGCCTTTTTCCAGATGACGAATAGCCCGGCGTCTGATATAAGGTTCAGCTACTTGCTGAATATTAATGGCGCTCAGAGTCCTAGTAATTACTCCTTGTCTTTCCAGCGCATCCTGAAGCGCCAGAGCATTTATCACCGTGGCTAACATCCCTGCGTAGTCAGCCGTGACCCTCTCCATTCCCTCTCGTTCTGCCTCGTTTCCACGCCAGATGTTACCACCGCCAACAACGATGCCTACACCAACCCCCATTTCCACCACCTGCTTAATCTGATTGGAAACCCTTATAAGGGTAGGTGTATCAATACCAAAGTTGTTACTGCCGCTAAATGCCTCGCCGCTAAGTTTGAGTAAAACACGCTTAAATCTGGGCTTGGTCATTCTCCTAATTCAAACCTGGCAAATCTCTTTATTTTTATATTTTCGCCTACCTTGGCAATCGTCTCAGCGACAATATCCTGTACCGTCTTATCCGGGCTCTTGATATAAGGCTGAAGAAGCAGACAGGCTGAATCAGACTCGATACTAGCTTCGTCAGGGACTTCTTCCCTGGAAATAAACTGGGGCGGAATGGCGGCTACTTGCATTGCCAGATGATGAGCCAGCTCCTTGAATTCATCGGTGCGGGCAACAAAGTCAGTTTCACAGCTTACTTCAACCATGGCACCAATATGCCCTCCGGTATGGATATAGGCTTCAATTAATCCCTGAGTGGTAGCCCGTCCCACTTTTTTCTGCGCCTTAGTTAACCCGTGCTCTTTTAGAATCTGGAGTGCTTTGTCAGTGTCACCTCCGGCCTCAATTAAGGCATTATGGCACTCCATGACGCCAGCTCCACACTGCTCTCTTAGCTGCTTTACCGTTACTACGGAACCTTCCAATTCTTCCTCCGCGCTTTATTCCTCATCGGGGGTGAAAATAATAGTCTCTGCAGCCCCCTCAAACTCAGGCTCTTCCAGTTCCTCCACAACACCACCACCCACCGGTACCATTACTCCCCCCGTTTTGCCTTCAATAACTGATTCAGCTATTTTATGGCACATCAGTTTAATGGCTCTAACGGCATCATCGTTAGCTGGAATAGGGTAGTCCACCTCGTCAGGATTACTATTGCTATCTACTACGGCAACCACTGGTACGCCAACACGTTTTGCTTCCGCCAGGGCGATATTCTCTTTAATAGTGTCAATGACGAATAGCGCCCCGGGCAGACTGGTCATTTCCTTAAAACCACCCATCAGTCGGTTAAGGTGAACTATTTTATCCCCAAGCTTTTGAGCTTCTTTCTTGGGCAAGCGGCTAAATTCCCCTCTAGCCTGCCGGTCCTCTAAGCGGACCAGATAGTCGATGCGGCCCTGGATGGTGGCGAAATTGGTCATTACCCCTCCTATCCAGCGCTGGTTTACATAATACATTTCACAGCGTTTGGCTTCTTCTTCCACAGCCTCCTGAGCCTGTTTTTTAGTTCCGACAAATAGGATAGTGCCGCCTTCAGCAACCACGTCCTGGACAAACTGGCAAGCCCGGTCTAACAGTTCCACAGTTTGTTCCAGGTCAATGATGTGAATGCCATTGCGCTTGGTAAAGATGTACTTCTTCATGCGAGGATTCCAGCGGCTGGTCTGATGCCCAAAGTGAGCGCCAGCCTCCAGAAGTTGCTTAACAGTAACGCTTTCCCGCAAACCTGAACCCCTTTCTCATTATCATATTATTGCCTGTTGCTAGCTTACCAGTATAGCATATTTAATTGATATACAGCAACCGCCTCTATTTTCCTTGACAAAAATCAGAAAAGCTTTATCATAAGACTAGCCATAGGTAACACGGAGCCAAAAAGTTAGTAATAGAAACAAGGAGAAAGAATGCAAATCAAGAAGACATACCAAGACCTAAAGCCTGAATTGTTATATGACGAGGTAAGAGATTTTACCCTTAAGCAGGGGACGATTATCGGCGAGGCCAAGTTTGAAACTTATTCGCTGCCAAGCGACTCGTCATCCTTTATTTCTCGCGGTACATTGACCTTCAAGGTTAAGGGCAAACCGGGCGAGACTGAAAAGGAATGTGTCCGGGCTCACATCGTCGGCTCAGACAGAGGTGAAACAAAGCTGATGCTTGATATTGATGAAAACCTGTTTCCCCAGCAGAAGGTCTCGGCTTTGCAGGAAGACCTGAACTTTATTTTTGCATCATACGAAACAGAGGGACACTAAAAACTCACCACGCATTTAAAGTCCCCCTGTTAATATATGGCAAATATTGCCGTTATATTTCCGCTAGATAATCTATATCACACTACCCCTTAAACCACTGCATCCCGATTAGTTACACATAGAATTTCTGTAATAATTCTCAAAACACCCTGAAAGGGCTTGACAGGATGCACGGGATATAGTAATATGGTAAGCGGTAACCGATTACCGCATCAAATTCGGCTGGGGCTACCGAAAAGAAGAACCGAATGAAAAGAATCTACATCAATGAAGCTGCTTGCATTGGCTGCCATCTCTGTGAGGTGTACTGCCAGTTAAAGCACTCACCATCAAAAGATTTGGTTAAGGCTTTTAAGAGGGAAATTCCTCGGCCCCTGGCGTGCTTAGGGGTTGAGGAGAAGAAGCCGGTTTTCTTTGCCGTGCCATGTCGTCACTGCACGGAGCCAACCTGCGTCTATGCCTGCCTTACCGGTGCGCTCCATAAAGACCCTGAAAACGGCATTGTCACCCTGGATGCGGAGCGGTGTAGCGGCTGCTGGACCTGCATAGTAGCCTGTCCCTTTGGAGCGATAAGGCAGGATACATACCGGGGCAAGAGCGCTAAATGTGACCTGTGCCTGGGGCAGAGTATGCCGGCATGCGTCGCCAGCTGTCCTAACGAAGCACTGGTCTACGCAGAGACTGAAGAAGACGTTCCACAGGCCAAAAGCTTGAAGGAGAAAAAATGATTGCGGTAGTTGATTATGGCGCTGGCAATCTCCGCAGTGTGACTAATACCATCGCCAAGCTGGGTTATCAGTCAAAGACAACCAGCCACCCAGACGAGGTGTTCAGTGCGCAGGCGGTTATCCTGCCCGGCGTTGGCGCCGCCGCTGACACCATGGAAAATCTCAGGGCAAAAGGGCTAGTCGACCCTATTTGTCAGCTTATCGCTGAGGGACGCCCGTTCTTTGGTATCTGTATCGGGCTGCAGATTCTGTTTACCGGCACTGAAGAAGGCGGCTGGCATGAGTGTCTCAATGTCATTCCGGGAAGAGTAAGAAGGCTTCCTCACGGGCTAAAGATTCCCCACATGGGGTGGAATCAGGTGAAGCAGCGACTCCCTCACCCGATATTTGAGGGCATACCCGATGAAGCCGATTTCTACTTTGTTCACAGCTACTATACGGAGCCAGATGATAAATCGCTCATAGCTGCTGAAACTGACTATGGCATTCCGATATGCAGCGTGCTGGTCAGAGAAAACCTGATAGCTACCCAGTTTCACCCGGAAAAGAGCGGGAAGTTTGGTTTGAGAATGTACCACAATTTCATAGAGCTTGCCCTGACGGCTAAGGGGAATAAATAAGACGATAGGAATTGCCCATGGCAAAACGCACCCAGAAAGTGAAATATCTGGTTATAGGCAACTCCGCTGGAGGCATCAGCGCCGCTGAAGCCATACGCGAGGTTGATAAGCTGGGCACCCTGGCTATTGTGGCCGATGAGCCCTATCCTGCTTACTCACGGCCACTTATTTCAGAGCATCTATCCGGGGGATGGCCTCTGGAGAGAATGCTATTTCGCCCGCATGATTTCTACGAGAAGCATAAAATTGACGCCTTGCTTGGTAAAAAAGCAAAGCGACTCGATACTGGCGAGCACTTTATCGAGCTGGATGACGGCAGCAGAATCACCTGGCAAAAGCTCCTGCTGGCTACTGGTGGTTTGCCGATAGTTCCCCTGATAGAGGGTATTGAGAGCAGGGGGGTGTTCACCTTTGCCACCCTTGATGATGCCAAGGCGATTGACCGCTCTCTTGATGAAACAGCTAGGGCAGTGGTTATCGGCGGCGGTCTTATCGGGGTAAGTGCGACTGAAGCACTGGTAAAGCGGGGGGTTAAAGTGACCGTTGTCGAGATGAAGGAACGGATTTTAAACACTATTCTTGACGAGGAGGCATCGGCTCTGGAGGAGTCGGCGCTGCGGCAGGCCGGGGTCAGCATTATGACCGGTCACACCGTTATTAAAATTGATGCGCTCAAGGAAACGGTCAGCAGCGTCACTCTGGATGATGGCCGCCAGATTCCCGGTGACATGGTGATAGCGGCTATCGGTGTCCAGCCACGCACTGAGCTTTTGTCCGACACTCGGATAAAGGTAAACCGTGGTATCGTGATTGATAGCTATATGGCTACATCCTGTCCCGGTGTTTATGCCTGTGGCGATGCCGCTGAGGCTTTTGATTTTGTCTACGGTGAGAATCGGCTCACCCCCATCTGGCCCAATGCCTACCTGGGGGGAAGGGCTGCCGGGTTTAATATGGCTGGTATACCCACTGAGTACCGGGGCGGGACGGCAATGAATTCTCTGAAATATTTTGGATTAAATATCACTACTGCTGGAATGGTGAGCCCGCCCAATGATGACTACGAAATACTGAGCCAAAAATACGGCAACAACTACCGCAAGGTCATACTTAAGGACGGGCTGGTGGTAGGCATGGTCTTTGTGGGCAATATCGAGAAGTCTGGTATAGTCTACAGTTTGATGAAGGACAGGGTGGAGGTCGGTGATTTCAAGCAGGCGCTTATTTCCGAAGATTTCGGCCTCGCCTCCCTTCCTGAAGAAATATGGCGACCTCACCTAGAGGTGCCCTCTTCCGGTCTGATTTCCGCAGTAACATCTCATCCGGAACTGGAAGAGGTAGTGGCAGGCGAATAGGAATTACTAGTCCGGAGGTATGACAATGAAAGATATTAGCCAGGTGAGCAATCCTTACCATGACGATAAGGTAATCGATGCCTGCTCCATATTCGGGGCAATGGACACCTCACGGCGGAGGTTCCCCGGGAGGGATGTCATCCGGGCGATTGCCAACATGCATGACCGGGGAAATGGGCTGGGTGGAGGCTTCGCTATCTACGGACTATATCCCGAATATGCTGACCTCTATGCCTTCCATATAATGTATATGAGCCAGCAGGGACAGAGAGAGACAGAAGAATTTCTGCAAAACCGGTTCAGCCCTGTTTACGATGAGGAGGTGCCCACACAACCGACCGCCGGGATGACGAACCCGCCACTGGTACGGCGCTACTTTCTGCAGGTAGGCCACCATAAACCGGAAAAACAATCGGAGGACGACTATGTCGTCGACCAGGTAATGGACATAAATACCAGGTTGCAGGATACCTTTGTTTTTTCCAGTGGTAAGGATATGGCTGTGTTCAAGGGGGTGGGCTACCCGGAAGAGATTGCCGGGTATTTCTGCCTGGAGCAATATGAGGGTTATCTGTGGACTGCCCACGGTAGATTCCCCACCAATACCCCAGGGTGGTGGGGTGGCGCTCACCCTTTCTGTATCCTGGACTGGACAGTGGTGCATAATGGTGAAATTTCATCTTATGGCATAAATCGGCGCTATCTGGAGCAATTTGGCTACCATTGCACCATGCAGACTGATACCGAGGTAGTGGCTTATGCCGTTGACCTGCTGATGCGCAAGCATAATCTGCCCATAGAGCTGGTCGCTAAAATACTGGCCCCCCCCTTCTGGACTGATATTGAGCGCCGTCCTCCCGGGGAGCAGAAACTGCTCCGAACTCTGCGTCAGGTCTATGGCAGCCTGCTCTTAAACGGGCCCTTTACGGTTATCATCGCCCATCACGGCGAGATGATTGGGCTTACCGACCGGGTCCGACTGCGCCCACTCACGGTTGGGGTAAAGGGTGATGTGCTCTATCTTTCGTCGGAAGAGTCGGCTATTCGCCTCGTCTGCCCTGACCTGGATAGGGCCTGGATCCCTATGGGCGGCGAGCCTATTGTGGGAAGACTGGGGACACCGCTGCAACCAAAACCGGTGACTGTTGGTGTTGAGGTAAAGTCAAGTGCTAACTAAAAGAATAATCCCCTGCCTTGATGTGAAAGGCGGGCGAGTGGTAAAGGGGACGAGCTTTATCCAGTTACGCGATGCCGGTGACCCGGTAGAACTGGCCGGCTTCTACTATGCTGAGGGCGCTGACGAGTTGGTCTTTCTGGATATAACCGCTACCCCGGAGGGGCGTGATACCATGGTGGATATTGTTGAGCGAATTTCCGCGGAGGTGTTCATGCCGCTTACCGTAGGTGGCGGACTGCGCAGCAGCGGTGATATGCAACGTATACTGAGGGCGGGGGCGGATAAGGTCTCGGTGAATACGGCGGCGGTGCTTGAGCCAACCCTTATCAGAGATGGGGCTGATAAATTCGGCAGCCAGTGCATCGTGGTTGCCATAGATGCTAAACGGGTAGAGGATAACCAACCCAGATGGGAAGTCTATACCCATAGTGGGCAGAAGCCAACCGGGATTGATGCCCTCGACTGGGCAAAACAGGCGGTGATGCTGGGGGCTGGAGAAATACTGCTTACCAGCATGGATGCTGATGGTCACCGGGCAGGATACGATATCGAGCTTACCCGTGCCATCTCTGAAGCAGTGAGCGTGCCGGTTATTGCCAGTGGCGGCGCCGGCACTCTGGAAGACCTCTACCAGGTTCTAGTAACCGGCAAAGCAGATGCAGTTCTGGCCGCCAGTATCTTCCATTACACAGTTTACTCTATCGGTGAGACCAAGTCATACCTGGCTAAAAAAGGAATACCAATACGAATCTGAGATTTGTTCATTAACCTCACCCCCTTTATCCCCCTCTCCTTAAAAGGAGAGGGGGGAGAGATTTTAGAGAGGGGCTTCGCCCCTCTCTTACCCGCACTCCCCCTTCCCTTATTAAGGGAAGGGGGTCAGGGGGATAGGTTGTTAAACAAGCTCAAGAGAGGATAGGTAGATGCGAGAAGCAAGAAGGCTGTATTTCACCCACGGCTGTTGCAAGAAAATTGTAGCTATTTCCATTATAACCCGGGGAGGGTTCATCCTTTATACTTAGAGCTTGTTCCAGTAAATATAAAATAGTAAGAGAGCGATGAGAGGCGTATTTCGGTGAAGACCTATTTACCAACTAAGTTTATCGTAGAAAGAGACCCGGAGCGGTGTATCCAGTGTCAGGTGTGCGTCAACCAATGCTCCTTTGACACGCACTACTACGACGCCGAAGACGATGAGGTACGCAGCCGGGAGGAAAGCTGTGTCGGCTGCCACCGCTGTGTCCTATTTTGCCCCACTCAGGCGCTAACCATCAGAAGAAGCCCTTTAGACTATCGGGAGAACTATAACTGGCGCCCGGAAGTTATTGAGGACATCATCAAGCAGGCTGAGACCGGCGGTGTGCTCCTTACCGGGATGGGTGACGATAAAGCCCATCGTATCTACTGGGACCACATGCTTATCAATGCCAGCCAGGTGACCAATCCGTCCATCGACCCGCTGCGTGAACCGATGGAGCTTACTACCTATCTGGGACGAAAACCTGATTGTGTAGAGGTTGACCCGGCCTGTGTTCTGGAAACAGAGCTGGCCCCTCAGGTGAGGCTGGAGGTGCCGGTCATGTTTGCTGCCATGTCCTACGGGGCGGTTAGCCTAAACGTGCATGAATCTCTAGCCAGGGCAGCCGCTGAGATGGGCACCCTGTGGAACACCGGCGAGGGTGGGCTTCACCCCGGGTTATATAAGTATGGGGATAATACTATCGTCCAGGTAGCCTCCGGGCGATTTGGCGTCCATCCCGAATATCTCGATGCCGCCCGGATAATCGAGATTAAGATTGGACAGGGAGCAAAGCCCGGTATTGGCGGCCACCTTCCCGGAGAGAAGGTGAGCAGTGAGATATCCACGACCAGGATGATACCCCAGGGAACGGACGCCCTGTCTCCGGCACCACAGCACGATATTTACTCCATTGAAGACCTGTCCCAGCTCATTTACGCTCTAAAGGAAGCAACCAACTATACCAAGCCAGTGTCGGTGAAGATAGCCGCTGTTCATAACTCGGCGGCTATTGCCAGTGGCATGGTGAGAGCTGGCGCCGATATCATTGTTCTCGATGGAGTCAGGGGAGCCACAGGGGCTGCCCCCAAGATTATTCGTGACAATGTCGGCATCCCGGTTGAGATGGCACTGGCCTCAGTAGATGCTCGATTAAGGCAGGAGCATATACGCAGTCAGGCCTCAGTCGTGGTCTCCGGCGGAATCAGAAACAGCGGTGACGTGACCAAGGCAATTGCCCTTGGCGCTGATGCTGTCTATATTGGCACTGCCGCTTTAATTGCCTTAGGCTGCACTGTATGTCAGCAGTGTCATACCGGTAAGTGCGCCTGGGGCATCTGCACTACCGACCTTGCCCTGACCAAGAGGGTCAACCCTGATATTGGTGCCCGCCGGCTGGCTAACCTTCTCCGCGGCTGGAGCCTGGAGATTAAGGATATGCTGGGCGGCATGGGTATTAACGCCCTGGAGAGCCTAAGAGGTAACCGCTTACTGTTAAGAGGTGTTGGGCTTAACGAAACCGAGCTCGAAATTCTGGGAATAAGGATGGCAGGAAGCTGAAATGACCTATAGTCGTGGCACTAATCGGGCCGTAAAATTAGATGCCAGTGGCATCTTGTACCGTGAGCTCAACGCCAGGTTGAGAGATGCAGTTTCGAATGGAATTGAGAGGATTGAGCTTCAGAATGTCTACGGGCAGAGATACATTGGCACCAACCTGGACAAGCCAGTGCAGATTGAAATCTTGGGCACTCCCGGCAATGACCTGGGTGCGTTTATGGACGGGCCACGGATTATTGTTCATGGCAATGCTCAAGACGGCTGTGGCAACACCATGAACAGCGGCGAAATAATCATTCATGGCCACGCCGGAGACATCACTGGTTTGTCAGCCCGGGGAGGTAAAATATTTGTCAGAGACGATGTAGGCTACCGGGCAGGCATCCATATGAAGGAGTACCATGATAAAAAGCCGGTAATGGTTATTGGCGGTACCGCTCAAGATTTCCTCGGTGAATACATGGCGGGGGGAATCCTGGTTCTGCTGGGTCTAAGCCTTAGTGCTAAAGAAAATCACAAGGCAAATTATATTGGCACCGGAATGCACGGCGGCGTCATCTACCTTAGAGGGAAAGTCAATGATTTCCAGCTTGGCAGGGAGGTCGGCGTAGCTGAACTTGATGAGGCAGATTGCTCAGTTCTAAAGAAGTTTGTTGAAGAGTTTGCTTCCCATTTTGGCTATGATGCTAAGGAGATACTGCAAAATGATTTTAGCAAGCTTTTCCCACTTTGGCTCCGTCCCTATGGCAGGCTATATACTTGCTAGAGTATAATAGAAAGGCTATTATAAGGAGGTATAAAGATGGGAAACCAGAGCAGAGAAGAAGCCAACGAGTATGTGCTTAAGACGGCCAAGGAGCATGGCGTGAAGTTCATCAGGCTGTGGTTCACCGACATCCTGGGCTTCCTGAAGAGCTTTGCCATCACCGTGGAGGAGCTAGAAGGCGCTCTGGAGGACGGGATGGGATTTGACGGTTCTTCAATTGAAGGCTTTGCCCGTATCGATGAGAGCGATATGGTGGCTCTGCCCGACCCCAACACCTTTAAGATGCTTCCGTGGCGGCCAACCGAGTCGTCAGTGGGCAGGATGTTCTGTGACATTCTGAAGCCAGGTGGTCAGCCTTTTGAAGGTGACCCCAGATATGTCTTGAAGCGGAATCTGAAACGGGCCACTGACCTGGGCTATATTTTTTATATAGGGCCAGAGCTGGAATACTTCTACTTCCGGGATTCCAAGGGGACTGAACCCTTGGACCAGGGGGGCTACTTTGATATGACCCCTCTGGATGCCGCCGTTGACCTGAGGCGGGAGACGGTTTTATCTCTGGAGAAGATGGGTATTGGCATTGAATATTCTCACCACGAGGTTGCCCCCAGCCAGCACGAAATTGACATGAGATACACTGATGCCCTGACCATGGCTGACAGTGTAATGACCTACAGACTGGTAGTCAAAGAAATAGCGCTGAAGAACGGAGTCTATGCCACTTTCATGCCAAAACCAGTTTTCGGCATCAATGGGAGCGGTATGCACGTTCACCAATCGCTCTTCAATGGTGAGCGGAATGCGTTCTTTGACGCGGATGATGAATATCACCTGTCTAAGACAGCCAAACACTACATAGCCGGAATACTCAAACACGCTCCGGAAATCACGGCGGTCACTAACCAGTGGGTAAACTCCTACAAACGCTTGGTCCCCGGCTACGAGGCGCCGGTGTACCTTTCCTGGGCACGGCGCAACCGGGCTGACCTGGTCAGAGTTCCCGAATATAAACCGGGGAAGGAAAATGCCACGAGGATAGAGTTCAGGTCACCTGACCCCGCCTGCAATCCCTACCTTGCCTTCAGCGTGATGCTGGCCGCCGGGCTGGAGGGTATTGAACATGAATACGAGGTGCCTGAACCGGTGAAGGAAAATGTGTACGAGATGAGCGAAGAAGAGAGACTAAGGCGGGGGATAAGCACCCTGCCCGGTAGCCTTTGGGAGGCTATCCAGCTCACCGAAAAGAGTGAGTTGGTGCGCAATGCTCTCGGTGACCACGTGTTTTATAGTTTCATTGAGAACAAAAAAATAGAGTGGCACCACTACCGGACTCAGGTGACCGATTACGAGCTCAATAAATACCTGCCTATCTTGTGAGTCCAGGGGCTCCACATTTGGATGCTATACAATGCGAAGACTGCGAATCGGGATGGCTCAAATCAATACTACTGTAGGCGATTTTGCCGGTAATCAGCGGCGGATTAAGGAGGCCATGGCCGAAGCCAGCTCCTTAGGTGCCAACCTCATCACCTTTCCCGAGCTGGCTATCTGTGGCTATCCGCCAGAGGACCTCTTGCTCAAGCCACAGTTTATCGAGGAAAACCTGAAGTCTCTGGGCCATATCATTGAGCAGTCCGCCGGGCTTAACATAGTGGTTGGTTTTATTGATGCCAAAAACGACATCTATAATGCAGCCGCCGTAATCCACGACGGCAAGCTGGTTGGTGTCTATCATAAAATTTACCTGCCCAACTACGGTGTGTTCGATGAGAACCGCTACTTCAAATCAGGCAGTGAGTATCCCGTCTATATCATAGACGGCGTCGCCATTGGCATCAATATCTGCGAGGACATCTGGTATGAGGGCGGCCCGGCGGCGGCACAGGCCTACTCAGGAGCCGAGGTCCTGGTGAACATAAGTGCTTCGCCGTATCATTTTGACAAAGGAAACTCAAGAGAACGAATGTTAGCTACGCGCGCCTCAGATAATGTCGTTATCATCGCCTATAATAACCTGATTGGTGGGCAAGATGAACTCGTCTTCGATGGCAATAGCCTGCTGCTTGATGAGAAGGGACGGTTAATAGCCAGGGGCAAACAGTTTGAAGAGGACTTAATAGTGGCTGACCTTGATATTGAAGCTGTCTTTCAAACTCGCCTTCATGACCCCAAGTGGAGAAAAGAGACACTGCTGCGGGAGGAGCCACGGTGGCATGGCACCAGAGTAGTGGTATCTGAGGTGCCGGCAGCGGCGCCGGATGTGCCCCTGCCACCACGAGAGCTTCAGGTGCGCGGCCTTCCCGGGGAGGTTTACGATGCACTGGTGATGGGCACACGAGACTATGTCAGTAAGAACGGCTTCGATAAGGTAGTGATTGGGCTTTCCGGAGGAATCGATTCCAGCCTGGTAGCCGCCATTGCCGTCGATGCCCTGGGAGCTTCAAATGTAGTTGGGGTAGCCATGCCTTCAAGATATTCGTCCCCGTCCAGTATATCAGATGCCAAGTTGCTGGCTCAGAGCCTGGGCATCGAGCTTATCACGGTTCCTATTGAGGCGGTTTTTAAAGCCTATCTGGAAGTGCTGGCTCCTTCTTTTGCCGGGACCGAACCCAACGTGACTGAGGAAAACCTTCAAGCTCGTATCAGGGGCAACACCCTCATGGCGCTATCAAACAAGTTCGGCTGGCTCGTTCTCACCACCGGCAACAAGAGCGAAATGGCTACTGGCTACACCACGTTATATGGTGATATGGCTGGCGGCTTTGCCGTTATAAAGGACGTGCCCAAGTCCCTGGTCTATGAGCTGGCTAACTACCGAAACTCACTCGCTGATACAGAGCTTATACCACCCACTGTTATTGATAAGCCACCATCAGCTGAATTAAAGCCTGACCAGCGGGATTCCGACACTTTGCCTTCATATGAGTTGCTCGACCCGGTTCTAACCGCTTATGTCGAGGAAGATAAAAGCGTCGAGCAAATTGTAGCCAGAGGGTTTGACCAGGAAATGGTGGAACAGGTTGCCCGATTGGTTGACCAAAGTGAATACAAGCGCCGACAGGCACCCCCGGGAATCAAAATAACTCCCCGTGCCTTCGGTCGAGACCGAAGGCTGCCGCTTACAAACAGGTTCAAGGGGTAACTGAATGGGAGGTTGCTTGGCAACCTATCCCCCGGGCTGCTTCGCCTTATTAATTGATAAAGCGAAGAGGAGTGTAATTCTGACGGGGACAAAAGAAGAGGTGATGTAATGGTTAGAGCCTATTCTGGGGAGTCAAGACTTTTAAGAGAAGGTCGCATGGTACAGGGGGCCAGTTCCGAGGCGGAAGTAAAGGTGGTAGCCATCCTCAAGGTCTTGAGTGAATCTTCCGAGCCACTGGGGTCAATTACCATTGCCCGGGAGCTTGAGCGCCACGGAATATTTTTGAGCGAGAGAGCGGTTAGATATCACCTGAGAATAACTGATGAGCGGGGGTATACTCAGCCGCTGGGTCGTGATGGCCGATTGCTCACGCCACAAGGCCTTGAGGAACTCAGGATGGCACTGGCTCCGGAACAAATCGGTTACATCGTTGAGAAACTCGAGTTACTGGCTTTCAATACCACCTTTGACCCCCAAAAACGCACCGGCCAGGTTCCGGTAAATGCTTCGCTCATTGAGAAAGACAGGTTTAAAGAAGCACTGTCCGTGATGAGCGATGCTTTTAAAGCTGGAATTTGTGCCAGTGAGCTGGTGGCCATCGCATCTGAAGGAGAAAAACTTGGTTCGGTAGTTATCCCCGGTGGGAAAATTGGCCTGGCTACAGTCTGTAGCGTAGTTATAAATGGAGTATTGCTAAAGGCGGGTGTTCCTATTGAATCTAGATTTGGCGGCGTGCTTGAAGTGAGGGGTTCAAACCCAAGACGGTTTGTGGCTATAATCAGCTATGCAGGCACATCCCTCGACCCATCTGAGCAATATATTCGCGCTAGAATGACAAGTGTCAGCCAGGCGGCCAGGACCGGCAACGGCAAGATACTGGCTAACTTCCGTGAAATACCAGCGCCGTCAAGAGCAATTGTCGAGGAGAAAGTGGCTATGCTCAAGGAGGCTGGCATAGGTGGTGTCTATGCCCTGGGCAACACCAGCGAGCCGCTTTGCCAGATTACGGTAGGCCTGAATCGGGTCGGCATAGTTCTCCTCGGCGGGCTGAACCCGGTAGCCGCCGCTGTTGAGGCAGGGATTGAGGTGGAAAGCGTAGCCGAGAGTGGACTGATTGACTATCAGCGGCTCAGCAGCTTCTGGCAGCTCTAGGGCATTAATAGCTGCCGTTCACTAAACCAGCTGTCCAGAATCGTATCCATGGTAAAGGTGCCGGGGCTTGACAGAGAGACTGCGGAGGTATATACTCTCTAAATCTTAATGAGAAAGGAGGCAACATGAAGTTTCTTGTCATCACAAAATCCAAACATCTAACCCCTCCTGAAGTCGCGGTAGGCCTCATAGACGCTATGGGATCATGGCAGAGTAAATATGCCGGAAAGTTTGAGCAGATCTGGGGATTTGCGGGAATTCAGGGGGGAGGAGGTATCGTCAATGTGGGCTCCCTGGAGGAGCTCGATGCCATAATGACGGAATTCCCCTTCTTGGCCTTCTCGAAAATCGAGATTATTCCTCTGGTGGACCTGGATGGTTACCTTCAGCGTACTAAGCAGGTCGCACAGGCAATAGCCGCTGGCGGCCGGGGCTAGCTTCTTAGGCCTCCTCATTCGAGAGCCACTGTCGCCTTGACAGCACGCATAAAAGGAGGTTCAGACCTCCATGCTTGGTACGACCTCATCTGTCAGGGGGAGAAATTAAGGTCCTTTCGCCAGGCTGGCCAGAAGGCTGCCCCGGTCCGGTATCGCCTCAAAGGTGCCCATCCGGTAGAAGATTTCATAAAATTGAGCGGCCGAACTGGTAATAACCGGTTTTCTCAGGTCTGCTTCCAAAGCCTGAATGATATCCAGGCTGAATACTCCACCCCCTGACTGTATATAGCAATCAGCTTCTGGATACATCTGGGCCACCTTCCTAACCGAGCGGTAAACAAGGCTCATGGTGTGATATTTCCTGGTCCCAGCCTCTCGGGTGGCGTACCAGTTAACCGACTCCTGGTCGGGATAGAACCCCAGCGAAACAAAATTCTCGTTGCCGAGCACCTTAAAACCAGCATCTTCGAGGAACTTGGTATATTTCTGGCGCCAGCCTTCGTAATAATAGGTGCTGGATACGGCCACGGTCTTGCAGCCAATCCTTCGAAGAGCAAACAGCACGGCCAATCCCATCATAACCATAGGAAGACCGGTGTCTTTCTCTATGTTGTCTCGCAGCTTCGTGGAGAAAGCTAGCCCGTCCTCGTGGCAAAACGAATAGGGCGTTCCACTCTGAGCAATAATATCCACGCCTATTACCTTGAGCACTCTTGCCGCCAGCTCCAACTGTGATACTGCTTCGTTGATGCCCTCCACCGTAAAATCAAATTTAGTAGGCATCCCATCTTTGGTCATGTAGGTGTGATGCTCAGTGGCAAGATAGCCCTCAGGAGCTATCTTCAAGAATTCCAGGTAGCTGAGTGATATGTTGGGCACTGTAATGAAACCAACACAGCACCGCCAGCCCGGGTCCTCACCCCATCGCTGGATGAATTTTGCCTTATCCATCTCTAGTTGCATAATGTAACCTCCTTACTTAGACGAATACCTTCCGACTACTTTATCATCAACAGCCTCAGCATCTCTCTTTAAAAGCTCGAAGAGAGAGAATTCTAGGCCTCATTGCTTTACGCCAAATATTGGTCTGGGTCGACCTTATCACTCCCCGGGACTGAGATTTCTTCCAGATAGTTGGCCTTCCGGGTGGCGTCTATACCAACCTTGGTCACCTCGTGGTAGCCATGCTGCGGGTCATAAGACGCGGGGTCAAGGGGTGAGCCACGGGCATGCTTTACCATGAACACGTCAGTATCCGCCCGCAGCCGTGTGGCAACAGCATGAAGTACCTGGCTGTCGTCCATAACGTCAACATCACTGTCCACCACAAACACGTACTTCAGGAAGGGGTCAGCGGCGAAGACAGCCATAGCCACATTCTTGGGGTCACCTTCGATTACCTTGTCCATAGCCACGTGGCATATATAGCGGCACCGCCCTGAGAGCGACATGTTGACGGCGGTAACGGAGGGGCTGGCGATGCGTGCTGTTTTTAGAATTTGGCTATGGCGGGTTACCCCGGAGAGCAGGAGGTTATCAGGGTGTCCCACAAAACAGCTCTGGTAATAGGCATCCTTACGCATGGTGATGGCTTTAATGTGAACAATGGGATTTATGCGCATTGGTCCGTAGGTACCAGGGTACTCGCCAAAGGGAGCTTCTTCCCGGAGTTCATCGGGCAGTATTTCACATTCCAGGGTAATTTCAGCATCGGCCGGTACCTCAGTATCTATGGTCTGGCACTTGACTATACGCACCGGCTCACCCAGCATGGCACCGGCCATGGTGAATTCGTCAACTTCATAGGGAGTGAAGCTCAAACAGCCAAGGTTGAAGGCGGGATGATGGCCAATAGTCACTGCGAACCGCAGTGGCTCACGGCGCTGGCGATGTTTTTTCAGAATGTAGTGCCCGTGGGCTGTCTCCGAAATCTGGATACCCATTTCGTTTTTTGTCTGCAGCATCAGCCGGTAGATACCGGCATTTCTAATACCGGTGTCAGGATCCTTCATAATCTCGTAGCCGGCGGTGATATAGCGGCCGCCGTCCTTTTCGTGGTACTTCAGGAGCGGTAGCTTATAGAGGTCTACATCGTCGCCCGTCCATACCACCTGATGAACCGGTGCCTCTTCAGAACTGACCATGACAGGCTCGATGGGGGCTTCCTCTCGCCTGGCATATTCGTTGGTGAAGTCCTTAATGCTGGTGTCGTAGGGAAGACCCATGGACATGGCCAGTCGGTGAAAATCGGCGTGCATATTAGTGATGACCGGGATAGTCGACCCCCTGACGTTGTCGAAAATAACTACCGGGAAACGCTTCTCCCTTTCCAGCTTAGCGAGGAGAGCGGTGACCTCAAACACCGGGTCTACTTCTTGCTTCACATGGTAGATGTGTTCTGGGTAGTTTTCTTCGAGAAAGGTGAGAAAGCTGCGCAGGTCCTTTGGCATTGTTTGAAACCTCCTTCTTGTTTTCAGTCTAATTTTATCTCAATAGCATAACTATTTTAAAGAATAGCCGGCCCGCAACTCAGAATGTGTGCCGCGTACTTCCGGTGTAGAAGTAGAAAGGCTCCTCAAACTCACCCTCAGCAAAGCGTCTGGGCCGGAAAGCAGTTAGGGTTTTTCTTATTTTCATCCCATTATGCACAGGGTTAAGGAGATGACAAGCCAGGAACTCATCTTTTCCTGGCCTTATTATATACCAGCTTAGCACAGATTATATCATGGATGGCCAGTCCGGTTGAATCGAAAACGGTTATCTCCTCGTCATTTTCACGGCCCCTTTTTATACCAGCTACTATCTCTCCCATAATAGCGTAAATATCATCCAAGGCAATCATATTCTTCAATAATGGAACATTTATTTCCCCCGAATGAGCAGCTTGCTCAGTATCATCGACGACAATCTTGGCGTTTTTTAGCACGCCGGTCTCTAGCTCTTGTTTGCCCCTGGCATCCGCCCCGATGGCATTTATATGGGTTCCAGGCCTGATGTGTTGTTTCTTGACGATAGGTGCCGTTGATGTAGTAGTAGTAACTACTACATCAGCTTCGGTTGCTTCCTCAATAGACTGGACAGGACGGATGCTTATGTTTAGTTTTACGGCCATCTCCTGTGCATATTTTTGGCTCACGTCTCTGTAGAGGTCAAATACCTTTACCTCTTCGATTCCTGGAAGTACCTCACCTATAGCCAGCAGCTGGGTTCTGGCCTGTACACCCGCTCCTATCATCCCAATAACTGATGAATCTCTCCGGGCCAGGTACTTTACCGCCACACCTCCAGCCGCTCCCGTTCTCATACTGGTAATGTGGGTGCCGTCCATAATGGCAAGTGGGCAGCCGGTTTCAGGGTCAGATAAAACAATAATAGCCATCACGCAGGGATAATTGCGCTGGTGGTTATCCGGATACACACTCACCCATTTGAGCCCGGCACTGTCATCAATATAGGCTGGCATAGCTCTGAAATCACCGTGGTATTTTGGCAAGTCTAAATATAATTTGGGAGGCATGATAGTCTCTCCGTCAGCTTCAAGTTTGAAAGCGCTTTCAACTGCTTTTAGCGCCTCGCCCATACTAAGTAGCTCTTCAGTGTCATGCCTATCTAATACTAGCACTTCCGTTGATAGAGTGCCTTTATCATCACTACCTATTGTGCCCAAATCAAATCTCAAAATATCATCCCCCTCAAAATATTAGTTCAAACCGTGCTCATAATTTTGCCCATATTCTACCCTTTGTCTTACGATACTCAACATATTATCACATATATAGCACGATTATTCTAATTTGTCAAGCTATCCACCCGCTATTATTAGCTAAATCGTATATAATTAAAATCGCCAAAATATCGCCAACAATTCGGATTAAAATACTTCTCTTTCCTAAAAATATTGCAAAAACGGCGAAAATGCCTTATAATTCCGTACAATTTCTTATTCGGAAGGTAGATATGATAGATGAGCTTGACCTGAAACTGTTACAGGAACTGCAAAAAGACGGCGTGCGGAGCTATGTAGAGCTTGGACGTATGCTGGGCGTGGTCGAGGGTACGGTGCGGAAGAGGATTAAAGACCTAAAAGGCAAGAATATCCTGAAGATAGTTGGAGTGCCAAATGTGGGTGAACTGGGCTATGGGTTCATGAACCTTATGGCACTGCAAGTCAGGATGGCGGAGCTGAGGGAGGTGGCAGATGCGCTAGTCCGGAAGCCAAACGTGTGCTATCTGGCCTTTGTCACCGGCAGGTATGACCTTATCGCTGTCGTTGTGACCCGAACGCCTCAAGAGCTTTCACACTTCATTGAAGCTGAGATATCTTCCATACCCGGTATCTTGAGAACCGAAACATTTGTTAATCTGGACATAATCAAAGGGGGATGGTCAGGAATAGATACTGCCCAGCTCATCGATAACCTTGACCCTTCCTTGCTTAAGCAACGGCAGAAAAGAAAGTAGTGGAGGTCGCGGTGAGCCGGCAAAGGTACCGGGGCTAAGTTAGCTATAGAGGTAGAAACGGAGGAATGAAGCATCTCCTCCGATTGGTGTGATTGGCGTCAACACCCTGGTAGCGGGCAATTTTGTAAGTGGAGATTCCTCCATTTTAGTAATACCCCGCTATATTTATGCGGATTTTGAGTGCCTCAGCCTCCGTGAGTTATCTCATTCATCGCCCGCCTCTTGCCTTGCCTAGCTGAACATATAGGCAAAGCAGGATAAAGATAGGATTAGATTAAGCACACACTGGACAACAACGGTTGCCTCCGGTGTGTATGCCCGCCGATGGCAACTGCCGAGACAATAGTGACAGCGTTTAATACGGGTTAGAAGCATCAAGTAATTTGACGTTTCGCTCAAAGTCATACGCAGAACGGCGCGGAACCACTGTTATAATTTCAGCTCCCTCCCGCTACACATCATCCTTGCCGTAGCAACATGCCTATTGTCCACACTAGTGTCCATATTACTTGACAATTGTCACGCATTCTATTAGGATAGTAACAAAAAGCATGAAAAGCTAGCAGTATCTCCTGACCTAAAATAGTGGCATTTAAGGATAAGCCAAACAGAAAACAATGGGTATGGAGTAAAGTAGGTGGCAGTATGGTAGCTTGGAAACTAAAAGGCTGTCCCCGCTGCGGGGGCGATGTCTTCCTGGATAGAGACGAAGAGAATAGATGGTACGAACAATGCCTTCAGTGTGGCTGTTTTAACGAACTGAAGGACATAGCTAAAACAAAAGAACAGCTCATAGGTGAATTGGGGCGAATGTGCCAGCGGATTACCAAATTGGAGGCAGCGGAAGCCGAGACAAGCCGGTAGGGAAGACATAAGATGAAGAATAAAAGCCCAAATCGGACACGTATAATGGGAAAAATAATATGGCTAGCAATTGGTCTGGGGGCATTCTACTGGATTCTTGAATCTATACTACATGCTTTCTTACTCCGTACGTCTAGTTTTACACAGGCGCTATTCCCTCTAACTACAAACGAAATTTGGATGCGTTTTTCAGTCGTGTCCATTATCCTCCTCTCTGGTGTCTATGCCCGATTCATTATCAACAAGCACAAGCGGATGGAGGAGGCGCTGCGGGCAAGTGAGGAGTGGTTTTCCACAACACTCAGCAGTATCGGTGATGCAGTCATTTCCACCGACACCAAGGGTTATGTGACATTCATAAATCCTGTCGCCCAGACCTTGACCGGCTGGAATCAAAAAGATGCTATAGGCAAATCCTTGAAAGATGTCTTCAACATCATAAATGAGAAAACCGGTAAACCTGTAGACAATCCTGTGTCGAGGATAATCCAAGAAGGTGTTGTCGTCGGATTGGCGAATCATACAGTATTGATAGCCAAAGACGGAACGAAACGGCCTATTGACGACAGCGGCGCGCCCATCAGAGGCGACAGGGAAAACATCACTGGTATCGTTTTAGTGTTCCGTGACATCACTGAGCGCAAGCAGGCAGAGGAGGCACTGCAGGAGAGCGAGGAAAAGTACCGTTCCCTGTTTGAGAACATGCTCGACGGTTTTGCCTATTGTAAAATCTTGATTGATGAAAATAATAAACCGGTGGATTTTGTTTACCTCGAAGTTAATGATGCCTTTGAAAGATTAACTGGATTGAAAAAAGAAGACGTTGTCGGGAAGAAGGTTACAGAGGCAATACCAGGAATTAAGGAATCACACCCCGAATTGTTCAATATTTACGGTAAGGTTGCTTTGACTGGCGAACCGACTAAGTTCGACATTTGCTTTGAGCCGCTAGCAATATGGTTAACTATTTCTGTATATAGCCCACAAAAGGGCTATTTCGTTGCTGTCTTTGAAAACATCATCGAGCGCAAGCAGGCGGAGGAATTGTTCAAAACCCTGGCCAATAGTTCACCAGTTGGTGTCTACATTGTGCAGGATGGAAAGTTTCAATATGTCAACCCCGCATTTCAGACATATCAAGGCCGCAGCAAGGATGAATTGATAGGCACTGACCCTTTAAGTCTTGTTCATCCCAGGGACAGGAAGATGGTCAGGGAGAATGCTATAGAGAGGCTGAAGGGGGCGTCTGCCACTCCATATGAATACAGGACTATTGCCAAAGCCGGAGAGACCAGATGGGTCGTGGAGACGGTTACCTCCATCCAGTATCAGGGAAGACGAGCCACCTTGGGAAACTACATAGACATCACCGAGCGCAAGCAGGCGGAGGAAAAACTGCGGGAAAATGCCGAATTTACCTCCAGCCTGTTGAATAACTCTCCCTACCCCATACTAGTTATCAATCCAGATACTTCAATAAGATACGTGAACCCGGCACTGGAGAATCTAACTGGTTTCACCTCCACGGAACTTATTGGCCAAAAAGCTCCATACCCCTGGTGGATGGAAGAGGAACTGAAAAGAGACGAAGAGCAACTTGAGGAAACTATGCGCCGTGGAGCGAAGCGGCTTGAGAAGCTCTTTCAAAAGAAGAATGGTGAGCGATTTTGGGTGGAGATAACCTCCGCATCAACAAGGCGAAATAGGGAGTTAATGTATCACCTGGTAAGCTGGGTTGACATCACCCAGCGCAAGCAAGCGGAGAGAGAGAAAGAAGAGGTGGAACAGAAGACCCGGGTTAATAACCGGTTGGCTACGGTCGGCCAGCTGGCGTCGGGCATTGCCCACGAGATAAACAATCCCCTGACCGGAGTCATCGGTTTCACCCAGTTGCTACAGCAAAAGGATATCCCGGAAAACATCCGGAAAGACATAAAGATTATCCATGAGGGTGCCCAGCGGGTGGCCAGCATTGTGAAAAGACTTCTTATCTTTGCCCGCGCGCAGAAGCCAGGACGCAAGGAAATCAGTGTTAACGAGACCATAACCGCCACTGTTGCTTTGCGAGCCTACGAAATGGAGACCAGTGACATAAAACTCACCATGCAACTTGCCCCCGATTTACCCGGAACGGTGGTTGATGGCGGCCAACTCCAGCAGGTGTTTCTCAACCTAATCCTAAATGCCGAGACGGAGATGAAATTGGCCCATGGCAAAGGTAACCTATTGATTACGACAGAAGCGATTAACAACACCATCCGAATATCCTTTAAGGATGACGGCCCGGGGATACCAAAAGAAAACCTGGAGAGAATATTTGACCCCTTCTTTACCACCAGAGAGGTAGGCCAGGGAACTGGACTGGGCTTGAGCATCTGCCACGGGATAGTAACCGAACACGGCGGCAGAATATATGCCAAAAGCAAGCCGGGTAAGGGAGCCACCTTCATTGTGGAACTACCTATAGTGACTGAAGCTAAGGAGCAAGAGACGGCTGAACCAGCTGCTGTTGAGACTGAGAGCGAAGTCAAACCAAAGACACTGGTCGTGGATGACGAGCCGATAATCCAGCAATTCCTGAGTGAGACGCTAACTGAAAAAGGGCATGAAGTGGAATGTGTCGGCAGTACCAGTGATGCCCTGGAGAAAATCAAGACTACTAGATATAGTCTTATCCTGCTGGACATCAAGATGCCCGGCATGAGTGGGATTCAGTTATACGAGCATCTGCAAAGGACAGCCCAATCTTTAGCCAAGAAGGTAGTCTTTATCACCGGCGATGTAATGGGAGAGGATACCTGGCGTTTCTTCCGCAAGACTAAAGCCCCCTATCTGATGAAGCCTTTTAGTGAAGAGCAATTACTGGAGGGCATCAATCACATACTGCCGCAATGAGCCAGATGTTGCTGAGATACCTGACCACATTTCAGCCAACTCTGCCTCAGGGAGAATTGTCGTTCAAAGTCATGGCGGAGTAAAATGGGGCAGCAACAGACGCTTGTTTTAGTGGTTTGGCCAAGGGCCGTAATCGAGTCTATGGCGTCCCTGGCAGGATTCGAACCTGCGACCCGCTGCTTAGAAGGCAGCTGCTCTGTCCAGCTGAGCTACAGGGACAAACCGCACACTATTCAAATGGTAACATGAGCTGAAGGGGAGGTCAAGACAGCGGAATCACCGGCAGCGGCCTTCCGATTTTCGTCACAACTACATTACTTTGACATTCTCCAAAGGCCGATGATAGCCAAGCCGCCTAGTCCAACGCCAGCAATCGCCGCCCCAATCCAGCCGAGCAAAGAGAGGCTGGTAACAATAATACCGGCAATGACTATCCCGATAAGGATAGACAGGAAAGCGTGCCGGAACTTTAAACCAAAGAGGACAGCGACCATTGAAGCTGTCCAGGCGCCTGTTACCGGGAGCGGTATGGCCACAAATAATGCTAAACCAATTCGTTCATACCTCTCGACAACCTTCCCACGCCTCCGGGTGCGCTCAAAAAACCAGTTCAACATACGCTTAAAGAAATTTACTTTGCCCAGGAATCTGGAAATGGCAGCAAGAAATAATAGAATAAAAGGCACCGGCAGTAGATTGCCGATTACAGCTAGCGTCAAGGCGTAATACCACGGCATCTCAAGCCCGATGATGGCCAACGGGAGTGCGAGGCGGAGTTCGACAACGGGTAGAGCAGAAATAATAAGTACTGCCAGCTCTTTAGAAAAACCTAAGCTGAGAAAATAACCGAGAAGCTCGTTGGACACGCTTTCCCTTCACGATTATAAAACGTTACACTTCGGCAGTGTAACAAATAAGAACCGTAGCGTCAATCTAGCTTATGATAGATAGTCTGGCAGCTCTCATGATAGTACGGTCAGCTTGACAACCAATCACCTACATTGCTAGTATGAAATCGGCTCTCGGATTTAATCGGTCAGCCAACGAGCAATGTCGCGATTATTAGATAAGATAGAAAACCCCGCCGATTTAAAAGGGTTGCCGCAACCGCAACTCGAGCAATTGGCTTCTGAAATCAGAGAGGAGCTGGTAGCCATAGTAACGGCTAACGGTGGACATCTAGCTTCTAACCTAGGGGTAGTTGAACTTACCATAGCTTTACACCGGACATTTGATAGCCCGCGAGATAAGATTATCTGGGACGTGGGACATCAAAGCTACGTTCATAAGCTGCTTACTGGCCGGAGACATCGTTTTGCTTCTCTCCGCCAATATGGAGGCCTTTCCGGTTTTACCTGCCGTGGTGAGAGTCAGCACGACCCGTTTGGCGCTGGACACGCCAGCACTTCTGTCTCTTCTGCCCTCGGTATGGCTGTCGCCCGCGACCTTTCCGGAGACGATTATCACGTAGTTGCGGTGATTGGTGATGGCGCTATAACCGGCGGAATGGCTCTTGAGGCACTTAACCAGGTAGGGCATCTGGGCTCCAAGCTCATCGTAGTTCTAAATGACAACGGGATGTCAATCTCGCCTACGGTTGGCGGCTTAGCCAAACTGCTGAGCAAGGTACGGTTTGACCCCCGTTACTATCGGGCAAAGGAGGGAGGCAGGCGGATACTTCATGCTCTCCCGTTAGGTAGTAAGCTCTGGCGATTGAGCCATCGCATCGAGAGCGGAATTAAAGGCCTGGTTATGCCATCAATGCTCTGGGAAGAACTCGGTTTCACTTATTTGGGGCCTATCGATGGGCACAACACTGCCGACCTTGAAACTGCCCTCGCTCAGGCAAGAGATTACCACAAGCCTACTTTTGTTCATGTTATAACTACCAAGGGCAAGGGCTATCATCCCGCCGAGAGTGACGCCGTTTACTTTCACGGTGTGTCAGCTAAAGATGGCAGCAGCAATAAGGCTCCAACCTACAGCGAGATATTTGCTCAGACGGTGCTTCGGCTGGCGCGGGAAAACCCTAAGCTGGTGGCGATTACGCCGGCGATGCCCGAAGGAAACTGCCTCAGCATTGTGGAGGCGGAGTTCCCGCAGCGAGTGTATGATGTCGGCATATGCGAGCAGCACGCCGTTACCTTTGCCGCTGGGCTGGCTACCCGTGGTTTTAGACCCATTGTGGCGATATACTCTACCTTCCTGCAGCGCGCCTTTGACCAGATTATCCACGATGTCTGCCTCCAGGATTTGCCCATAGTCTTCGCCATCGACCGGGGCGGTATTGTCGGTGACGATGGTAAAACGCATCAAGGAAGCTTTGACATCTCTTACTTAACCTTAATTCCGAACCTGATTATATCGGCCCCAAAGGATGAAAATGAACTCCAGCACCTGCTTTACACGGCACTGAAATCAGACCACCCCATGGCGATACGGTACCCCCGTAATTCCGGACTGGGGGTGCCACTGGACACGGTGTTACATCCCATCCCCATAGGCAAGGGAGAAATATTAAGGCATGGAGAGGATGTGGCTATACTGGCCATTGGTGCCACCGTAGCTCCTGCCCTTGAGGCCGCCCAGAAAGTAGCTTCATACGGGATTGAAGCTACTGTAGTCAATGCTCGCTTCGTAAAGCCTCTGGACTCTGAACTCATAACAGACCTGGCCAACCGTACTAAACGCATGGTTACCGTTGAGGAAAATGCCATTACCGGCGGTTTTGGTAGCGCGGTAAACAACCTCCTCCAAAAATCAGGCGGTTCTGATGTCCGGGTGAAAATCATGGGTATCCCTGATGAATTTGTTGAGCAGGGGACTCAAGCTATCCTGCGCGCCAAATACAGTCTTGATGCCAAAGGGATAGCTCAGCAGGTCTTAGAAATGTCAGGCACTCGAGCTTGCGCCTGACATTTCTACTTTAAAGGCTACAGGATGTCACATGGATAAGATGACAATCAGGGATATAGAAGTCAGTGGTAAAAGGGTTCTGGTTAGGGTTGACTTCAATGTCCCCCTGGATGAAAAAACCGGGGCCATAGCTGATGATAGTCGCATTCGGGCAACACTGCCTACTATTGAGTATCTTATTGAGCGAGGAGCAAGGGTTATCCTGATTTCTCATCTCGGACGTCCCAAGGGCGAAGTAATTGATGAACTGCGACTGACAGTGGTTGCCCAGCGCATATCTCAAATATTGGGACAACAGGTAGGAGTCGCCACGAATTGTATTGGCCCTGAAGTGGAGAGGTCGGTGGAAACGCTGACAAGTGGTGATGTTTTACTTCTGGAAAATCTTCGCTTTCACTCTGATGAAGAAACCGGCAGTGCTTCCTTTGCCCGGTCATTAGCCCGCCTGGGCGACGTGTTTGTTAATGATGCCTTCGGCACTTCTCACCGGGCTCACGCTTCAATCGCCGGTATCTCCCATTTTCTGCCGGCGGTAGCCGGACTACTGCTTGAAAAGGAAATTAATACCCTGGGTATCCTCCTGGAGAATCCAGCTCATCCCTTCGTCTCACTTCTTGGTGGCGCCAAGGTGAGTGACAAAGTTGGTATGTTAGAAAATATCATAAGCAAGGTAGATTCACTGTTGATTGGCGGCGGCATGGCGGCCACCTTTCTGAAAGCCGAATCCTATGAGACCGGGCAGTCGTTAATCGAGGCAGACTGCCTGGGCACCGCAGCTGAGCTACTAAAACGGGCATCAGGAAATGGTGTACGCATATTTCTACCAGTTGATGTTGTAATTGCTAATGAAATCAGTACTGAAGCTGAAATCGACACTGTGTCCATAGACAAGATACCGAAGGACAAAAAGATTGTGGATATAGGTCCACAAACTATTAGTGACTTCAGTGCCGAACTACAAAACTGCAAAATAGTCTTCTGGAATGGCCCGGTAGGCATAAATGAGATACCCAGGTTTGCTGAGGGAACAAAGGCCATGGCTACATTGCTAGCCAATCTTGATGTGGCTACTATCATTGGCGGAGGTTCAACGGCAGAGGTGGTAAACGAGATGGGACTAGCCAGGAAGATGACCTTTGTCTCTACCGGCGGCGGCGCTTCACTTAGATTTCTGAGCGGTGAAACACTGCCCGGCGTGGAGACACTGCTCGATAAGGTCTCGCCCATCAAGGCCTGATTAAAGAGGCTTATACATTGGTGTTCAAGGGGGGCACATCCTCTCTGAGGTCGGTTCCTCTCTCAGTCATGTCGTAATGGGTAAAGGAGAGCTAAAGAGAGGCTATGCCTTTCTTACACAATCGGTTCCCCTCTCCTCAAAAGGGGAGAGGCTGTTTAGTCGTCATTGTGAGGCGTTGCGAGGAACGAAGCAAACAGCCAAAGCAATCTTTGAAAGTAATAGTGAGATTGCTTCGCTTCGCTCGCAATGACAGTTTGAGTTACTAAACGGTCTCAGGGGGATAAAGGGAGGTAGGTTGACATAATAGTTGATAGCTTTGAGTTAATAAAGAAAATTGCCCTGGCCTCACCAACCAAGATTGTGCTTGTGGTTATTGATGGGTTAGGTGGAATTCCTCATCCAGAAACCGGCCGTACAGAGCTGGAGACCGCCGATACCCCAAACCTTGATAAACTGGCAGCCAGAGGGATATGTGGACTCACTGACCCGGTATCTCCCGGGATTACCCCGGGCAGTTCGCCCGGTCACCTGGCCCTATTTGGTTACAATCCGGTCACCTTCAATATCGGCCGTGGGATTCTGGCGGCAGTCGGGATTGGTTTTGACCTCCAACCCGGAGATGTGGCAGCACGGGGAAATTTTTGTACAGTGGATAGGGCAGGTTTAGTTACCGACCGCAGGGCTGGCCGTATCTCCACGGACAAGAGTGCGGCGCTATGCCGGTTACTGGATGGACAAGTAGTCGACGATACTACGATTCTTGCTTCTCCGGTCAGGGAGCACCGTCTGGTAGTGATATTCCGCGGGGACGGTCTGCTTCCAGAGGTCAGCGACTCTGACCCCCAGCAGGCCGGGGTAGCCCCCAGGACTATTAACGCCATGCGTCCCGAAGCGGAGAAGACGGCCAGTATTGCCAATAAATTTATCGCCATGGCCAAGGGAACCCTGGCTGAGCACCACCCGGCCAATATGGTCCTGCTCCGCGGCTTCTCCCGGCAACCTCACTTTCCGACCATGGGTGAGATTTATAAACTCAGGCCAGCGGCTGTGGCCAGTTATCCTATGTATCGCGGGCTGGCCAAGCTGGTTGGCATGGAGGTGCTGGAGACGGGAACAACCGTTAAAGACGAGCTGGCCACACTAAGACAGCACTATTCCAGCTACGATTTTTTCTTCTTACACGTAAAGGGAGCTGATGCCGCCGGTGAAGATGGCGACTTTGATAGGAAAGTCAGAGTTATCGAAGAGATTGATGAAGCTTTGGACGAGCTAATATCTATGGAGCCTGATGTTATTGTGGTTACCGGTGACCACTCAACGCCCGCCCTGCTTAAGGGGCATAGCTGGCACCCGCTGCCCATTCTTTTGTGTTCAAAGTGGTGTCGCCCTGACAAGGTAAACGAGTTTTCCGAGTCGTCCTGCCTCGGCGGGGGGCTGGGGCGACTCCCGGCTACACAGGTTATGCCCCTGGCAATGGCCAATGCGCTTAAGCTGGCCAAGTTCGGGGCTTAGGCCAGTCAAAGAGAGGCGAATACGGGGCAAGAGGCCTCTCAAATATCACAGGATTCCCCTCTCATTCGAAGGATAGTATAATAGAGGCAAAGCTTCTCTCCCAAAGTAGTAGTCAGAGGTGCGAGAGGGGCGAAGCCCCTCTAAAAATCCTTCCCCTTCATGCAAAGAATACATCTCCCTCCTTCTTGGAGGGATGGGGAAGGGGATAAAAGGGATGGGGTTCTGGACAAATGAAAACAGGGTGGAAAGCAGCGTATAGGTGAGGTCAAAGATTCTTTTTGGAGGCCAAAATGCGAGTTCCTATGATTGCCGGCAACTGGAAGATGAATACTACGGTGCATGAAGCCACCGAACTGGTTAAGGGTATGCGGGCCGGGCTTGATAAGATAGACAATATTGACAAGGTAATCTGTCCGCCTTTTGTCTCTCTGGCTAAGGTAAGGGAGCTAATCAAAGGAAGCTCAGTAGACCTGGGCGCCCAGAATCTATACTTTGAGGAAAAGGGTGCTTATACCGGAGAGATTTCGCCACTGATGCTCGCTGACCTGTGTGAATACGTTATCCTCGGACACTCCGAGCGCCGACGGTATTTCGATGAGACCGACGACATCGTTAACCAAAAGGTGCAAGCGGCGCTGAAGGTTGAACTTAAACCAATCCTGTGCATCGGGGAAACCCTGGAGGAATACGAGGCCGGAAAGACGGAAGATGTAGTAGCCAGGCAGTTAATGGCATCTTCGGAGCGGATATATTATCTCGGCGGGCTGGTAATAGCCTACGAGCCAATATGGGCTATTGGCACCGGCAGAGCAGCTACCGGTGAGCAGGCAAATAAGACCGTTGGCTTTATTCGCCAGACTATCTCTCACCAACATGGTAAAGGGGTTGCCCATGATGTGCGCATTCTATATGGCGGCAGCGTCACCGCTGATAACATCGCCGAGTTTGTCGAGCAAGCTGAGATAGATGGCGCCCTTGTCGGTGGGGCAAGTCTGAAAGCAGACCAGTTTTTAAGCATTGTCAGGCAGACCTCAGAAATTAGAGGGTAGATGAAATTCCAAACCCCGCAAAAACGAAAAAATATAAAATGAATATTCTCTAATTATCATATGAGGGTGTAAAATATGACGCTTGAAAGAAAAATAGCGAAACTGTTCAAACTTACAGATGAAAACTGGATGAAACACGCAAACCCCTGGAGTGTATGGACGAGATATTCAGTACTGCCCGTAATTGTTTTAGCTTTTTGGAGTAGAGTTTGGATCGGATGGTGGTTTCTTATACCAGCCATAATAACACTGGCCTGGATGTTTCTTAACCCCGTATTCTTTAAAAAAGCCAAGTCGACAAAAAACTGGGCATCAAAAGCAGTCTTAGGTGAACGTGTTTGGATGAACAGAGATAAATTAGACGTTCCGGAATATCACAAAAATGTACCCAAAATACTAAATACCATTTCTTCAGCGGGGATGATATTATCGATTTGGGCTATAGTCGTACTGTCTATATGGCCAGCAATATTGGGTATATCTTTAGCGTATTTGGGGAAAAGTTGGTACCTGGATAGAATGGTTTGGCTATATGAAGATATGAAACATTTACCCGAATATGAAAAATGGTTATATTAATTTCTAACAAATGCGCGGGGTTCGGAACTCTGCGGTTGCTTTGCTCCTTGTCTCGCTTTCAGCAAACTTCTTTTATCCGCAAATCGGTAAATGAATAGTCTGCTAGCCATAGTTGGTCCTACTGGTGTCGGCAAGAGCCAATTAGCTCTACGTCTCGCTCAGACTTTTGATGGGGAGATAGTAAGCGCTGACAGCCGTCAGGTATACCGGTATATGGATATCGGCACGGCTAAACCCACCCTGAAGGAGCGGTCACTTGTCCCTCACCATCTAATAAATATCGTTAGTCCTGACGAGAGTTTCAGCCTGGCTCAGTATCAACAGATGGCTTACCAGGCCATTGATGATATCCAGCAGCGCCATAAGCTGCCACTATTGGTCGGCGGCAGCGGATTATATATATGGTCGGTGTTGGAAGGCTGGAGAATACCCCAGGTCCCTCCCGACCTGGAATTCAGACACCGGTTAGAGGAAAGGGCAGCCGAAGCTGGCACGGAGGCGCTTTATCAGGAACTGGTAAGGGTGGCGCCAGTGGCCGCTCAAGGGGTTGACCGGCAAAATTTACGCCGCATAATAAGGGCTTTGGAGGTGCGTAGAGTTATCAAGACCCCATTTCCCCAGCCTCAAAATAAGGAGGCGCCACCCTTCACAACTCTCGTAGCGGGCTTAACCGCAGACAGGAAAGAGCTATACCGCCGCATCGACCTAAGGATTGATGAGATGATAAAGCAAGGCCTGGTGGAAGAAGTAAAAAGACTGGCGAGTATGGGTTGTGGTCTTAATCTACCAGCCATGTCCGGCATCGGCTACCGGCAAATTGGTCTGTATCTAAAAGGTGAGCTTACCCTAGCCAGTGCCATACCGCAAATCAAATATGAGACCCATCGCTTTGTCCGGCACCAATATAACTGGTTTCGGCTAAAAGATGATAGAATAAAGTGGTTTGATATACAAGGTAATACGGACTCGGAAATCACGGAACTAGTAGCTAAATTCATCGGAGAGGAGAAAATCACAAAGAGGGGCTAAGTTAATGCGATTGTGGGAAGGTATTTAATTAACTGAGTATTACTGTGAGGGAGTTTTAGAGGGGCTGTGCCCCTCTAAAGAAACTGCTTCCCCTTCCCCTTGATAAGGGGAAGGGGATAAAGGGGATAGGGTTCAGAATGAACTTTACTAAACTACAGGGTGCCGGGAACGATTTCATCCTGATAGAGACCAATGACCTGAAACGTGATTGGTCGCCGCTGGCAAAAGCTATGTGTGACCGCCATTTCGGCATCGGTGCTGACGGCTTGCTGCTCCTTTTACCTTCAGATACTGCCAGCTTTCGAATGCGCATTATTAACTCTGACGGCTCTGAGGCTGAGGCCTGCGGTAATGGGATAAGATGCCTGGCTAAATATGTTCTGGATAAAGGTCTGTTATCGAGGAAAGCTGGAGCTACATCGCCGGGGCAAATACTGGTCGAAACTATGGCTGGTGTAAGGGCTATCAGGGTCAATAAAATAGGGGAGTCAGCTAAAATCCAGGTCGATATGGGGTCTCCAAAATTTGAGGCCAGCCAAATACCGGTAGTTATAGCGGCGGGTGAAGAAATAGTTGACATAAAATCATTATTAAGCTATGCTGTTACTATCGATGATAAAGTGCTACGGCTGAACTTTGTCTCCATGGGAAATCCCCATGCCGTTTGTTTCTGGCAACAGCCCATAGCCGATTTCCCATTACCACTGATAGGGCCAAAAGTGGAACACCTGGCTATATTTCCTAACAGAGTGAATTTTGAAATAGCCAATGTGGTGAATCGACAGCGGATAGAGGTCCGGGTCTGGGAGCGTGGAGCAGGGGAGACACTAGCCTGTGGCACCGGTGCCTGTGCCGTGGCCGTTGCCGCCCAACTCCATGGTTATATTGATAATGAAGTTGACATAGTATTGCCAGGGGGCATACTGCAAGCGGAGTGGAGCGGGGCAGGGGAAGTATTCCTCAGCGGCGATACCGAGCTCGTGTTCGCCGGTAAATGGCCGGAATGAAGTCTATCAAAGGAAACAGGGCATGGGGTTACCAAATAAAAACCTGAAGGGAGTGAGGTTAACAACCAATCTCCGGATGAGGAGTACTTAAAATGAGAATGTCAAAACGAATGGAAAACCTGGCTCCTTACCCATTTGTAGAAATCAGCCGGAAGATTGCGGAGAAAAGGGCTAAGGGTGAAACGGTAATTAGCTTTGCTATAGGTGACCCTGATATGCCAACACCGCAAAATATAATTGACACGTTGTGTCAGGCGGCACAGGACCGGGCTAACCATCGCTATCCAGAGACTGAGGGTTTATCGGAACTGCGCCAGGCTATAACCGGCTGGTATAAGAAACGCTTTGACATTTCTCTTGACGCCAAGGAGGAGGTCTTACCCCTACTTGGCTCAAAAGAGGGGATTGCCCATATTGCCCTGTGCTTTATTGACGCCGGCGATATTGCCCTGATACCTGACCCGGGCTACCCCGTTTACCCGGTGAGCACCATGTTAGCTGGCGGTGAGTCTTACTATATGCCTCTCACCGAAGAGAACAACTTTCTCCCTGATTTGGAGGCTATTCCGGCTCATGTTCTGAGCAAGGCTAAGCTATTATGGATAAGTTACCCCAATAACCCCACTGGCGCCGTGGCTGACCTTGATTTCTTCAACCGGGCAGTCGGATTCGCACAGCAACATGATTTAACTATCTGCCATGACGCCGCCTACTCAGAGATTGCCTACGATGGCTATCAGGCGGCTAGCTTTCTCCAGGCAGATGGTGCTAAGGAAGTAGGGGTGGAGTTTCACTCTCTATCCAAAAGCTATAATATGACCGGGTGGAGAATAGGAATGGTAGTGGGAAATGCCAGGGTAATAAAGGCTTTAAGGGATGTTAAATCGAACCTGGACTCAGGAATTCCACAGGCTATCCAGTATGCGGCTATCGAGGCACTAACCGGGCCCCAGGATTACATTAAACAGAAAAACGATACTTACCAGAGGCGCCGTGACCTGGTGGTTGACACACTAAATAGCATCGGTCTTGAAGTCAGAGCGCCAAAGGCAAGCATCTATATCTGGGCTAAAGTTCCTGAAGGCTATACCTCTCTGGAGTTTACCAACGATTTATTAAATAAGCTGGGAGTAGTAGTGACGCCGGGAACAGGTTTTGGCAGAAACGGAGAGGGTTATGTGCGGCTATCGCTGACCGTCCCGGATGCCGGTCTGGTGAAAGGATTGTCAAGATTGGCTGAGTGGCGCAGCACCAAAAGCCGCCTGTTAAGAGAAAAATAACTCGACATAATATACCGTCTGGCTCTATGGAATAGAGGGAGACCATTATCAGGCAAGCTCTCACCAAAACAACTACAGAAAGAGCCTTCTTAGTAGCAGTGGCGACCAGAGGCGGTGCTTACAAATGGCCGGCAGAAGACTCGATAAACGAGCTGACTCAATTGGCCAACACCGCTGGCGCCAGTGTGGTGGGCAAGCTCATTCAGCGATTACCCACGCCATCAAGAACATACTATCTGGGCAAAGGTAAAGTAGACGAGTTAATATCCTTAAGAGATAGCACCGGCTATGATGTGGTAATCTTCGATGATGAGCTATCGCCACAACAGCAGCGGAACCTGGAAGAAGCTCTTCAGGTAAAGGTAATTGACCGCGCCGCCTTAATCCTGGATATTTTTGCCAGGCGCGCCCGAAGTCATGAAGGTCAACTGCAGGTAGAACTGGCTCAGCATCAATACCTTCTGCCCCATCTGGCCGGTCAATGGAGCCATCTGGAAAGGCTCGGCGGTGGCATTGGCACCAGGGGACCCGGTGAATCACAGCTTGAGACTGACCGGCGCCTTATCCGCCAGAAGATTCATCGTTTGAAGGCGCAAATTGAAGGGGTGAGGAAACACCGCCGACTGCAGCGGGAGCGACGTCAGAAGAGCGGTATTCCGGTAGTATCTCTGGTTGGCTATACCAATGCCGGCAAAAGTACTTTGCTTAATGCTCTCAGTCATGCTGAAGTATTTGTTGAAGGCAAGCTCTTTGCCACCCTGGACCCAACCACCCGGCGCCTGGCCCTCCCGGATAAAAGCGTGGCCCTGATTACTGATACTGTCGGCTTCATCAGGAAACTGCCACCCACTCTGTTAAGCGCATTCAGAGCAACCCTGGAGGAACTGAACGAAGCCAGTATACTTCTTCATGTAGTTGATTTGTCCGCTCACAATGCTCCGGAGCAATGCCAGACCGTGGAAGAAATTCTGGTTGACCTTAACCTTATGGATAAGCCGAGAATCACCGCATTGAATAAAATTGACCTGATACTGGACCCCGGTCAGGCATGGGATGAGGGAACCGCCATAAGCCATCTTTCCGAGCAGGGCGAAGCGGATAATAAAGATACGGTGCTCATTTCGGCCGGCAAAAGCTGGGGATTAACCAGGCTCCTGGAAATAATCCACCGGATGCTCACCAAAGTGGGGCAAGTCAGCTAGGCAACATTTCGCTACAACTCTCTGTAACAACCCGGAGGTATTGAACCAGCTCTTATGGAAATTGGACTAGTCTTTGCCATCTTAGTAGCGGTATCCTTTGGCGCCAGTGACATTTTCGTAAGAAGAGGAATGCTTAAAGCAGGGGAATCTTACACTGCTGTCTTCATTGGTCTGCTTATCGGAATAATTCTTTTCCCGCTGATGATAAGCTTTAACGCTGAGTGGGATAAGGTCTGGTCTCTTTCCAGCCAGGAAATCGGATTGCTCGTCGGCGCTGGAGTTATCCACTACATCGGCGGCCGGTTTCTGTATTATGCCGGCGTTCGTCTTATCGGCGCTAACAAGGGTAGTGCTATCTCCAAGACCGATATCCTCGCCTCCGTAGTTCTGGGGATTGTTATTTTAAATGAATCTCTTACCATCTCCCTGATGTTGGGGGTTCTATTTATTCTGCCCGGGGTGATATTGGTCAGCGTTGAAAAGCAGGCGGCCAGTGCCGGAGGGGAAAGCAATACGCCGGCAAACCAGCTTAAAGGTATCATTAGCTGCCTCGGAGCCGGCTTGTTTTGGGGAGCATCCGGGGTATTAATCAGGCCAGCCGTCAGGGAAATTGGTTCTCCATTCGTTGGTGTTTTCGTTTCCTACATTTCCGCCGCTCTCATCATGGCCGGCCTTTTGTTTCGAAGACAGCAGCGCGGTCACCTGGTCAAACTTAATCGCTCCGCCTTGGTCCCCATAATCATTGCCGCCGTACTTACTTCGGTGGCTAATATTTTCAGATATACCGCGCTCAGCTATAGCCCGGTTAGTTTGGTGCGACCGATTGAAAGCACCTATATTTTATATCTCTTGCTCTTCTCATTTCTTTTTAACCGCAAAATCGAGGTATTCACCCCGAAGGTCATTATCGGCATGCTGCTGGTGGTGGCCGGGACCGTCATCCTTGCCTTCTGATTAAGGCATATTTACCCTGCAAAATATGACGCTCTCAAATCAAAATCCAGGCCCCTAAAAATTATATTGAATGGCTTACTATTCATTCAGGCATAGCAGGGCAGCAAACCCCGTATTTTTGCCACTCTTTTGGTCTTTAATTCAGCAACCCTCCCCCTTAATCCCCCCATGTCATTGTGAGCCGCTTGTCCAATATGTCATTGCGAGCCGAAGGCGAAGCAATCTCATTTCATCTACCTCACCCCCTTAGTCCCCCTCTCCTTACGAGGTATCAAAGGAGAGGGGGAGATATAGGAAGAGGGGCTTCGCCCCTCTTAAACACCCCCGTGAATATTTGAGGCTTGCGCTTTTTTAAAACTCTCTGTGGGGTGGTGGTGATAAACCTTACGAACTAAGCACTGAATGTTTCGAGGGTGGCGCGGGTGGGAATAGATAAAAAGAAAAGGATTGCTATCCCTAAAAAACTACGGCAAAAATAGGCAGTGTTGAGTTTACATAATAAGTCAGGATTTAATTGTGGTATAATGTGGGTATGGATATTTCTACTTGGTTAAAAGACTGGGCAATGCCTCTCAGTGCCGGGGCTACGTTTTTACTTGCGTTGGCAGCCTTCTGGGCTATCCTACAGAATTACAGTTTCAGGAAAAAGGATAGAGAGCGGCTACGTAAAGAACGTGCGGCGACTGAATTATACAAGTGGGAAGAGGAAGCTCAAAGACTTTTCTATTTGTCTTACCACCAGCATAAGGATGAAATCTACAATGGTATTGGTAGTGCTGTATTGAAAATTGCAGCTGTCACTACATCTGCAATAATCTTGGGTAATGAATTTATAGCACTAACAAATAGAGTAACGAAAGCACTAGCTGATTACTTTTCAGAAATAAAAAGAGAAAGAGAGCATGGTAAAATAATAGATGACCATGTCGTGGGAGAATTCGAGGCCTGTTTTTATGGGTTAGAATTATACTTAGAGGTACTTCGCATTTGGGATTATGACTATGATGCGTTCATTAAAGACTGTAAGGCAAATGACCTCTTGCCTCTTGCCCAACATATTTCTATTGATAGGTTTGCATAGCGGCATCAAACCCACGATTATAGCAAGGTCATATTATGTTAACTGTCTTACCTGTATATTAATAGGGCGCACTATATATGTTATGTAATATCATGCATATATGGTGCGTTTTTTATATGAGAAAGTCCCCTACTAATACTAATGTTAGATTTAAGTTTTATAACCGGCTTTACGTGGGGGTTCTTTAAGAAGTAATTGGAGGTAGTTAATGATGCCATCAACTTTGGTGAGGAAAAGACTTTTACGGACGTATTTTACTTCACTATATGTTATTCCTCCGCTAGAGCTGGTAGATGTGACTAGTGGTTTGATTTCTTGTTCTGGTATAAAAAATTCTGGGACTTCAATCCCAGTAGAAGAGATATTTGATAATATCGTGTGGAATTCGGTTACGTGTGAAGTAGTGAGACCTTTATATTCATTTATAGATTCACCGGAAGTATTCTGGCGTAATGCAGTAAGTAAAGAAAGAGCTCGTAGTAGTTTATCTGAGTTGATTTCTGCTGCCATTTATAAACCTCCTTTATGTTAATTATAACAGAAAGAGATTTTATGTCAACTCCCCTACTTTATAACACAAAACGAAAAAGCTAAAATCAACACTAACTAAAGACAGCTTACTCCCTCCCTGTCCTATCACTTAACATAACTGCGAAAACGATTCACGCCTGCT
>SDBV01001179.1_pt1 | contig 39143 bp, 35 predicted proteins | sample 2277081 | NCBI WGS metagenome assembly SDBV01 (sample SAMN10402039, study PRJNA504765) | marine sediment metagenome | isolation source: marine sediment core GS10_PC15, 223 cmbsf | place: Arctic Ocean: Southern Knipovich Ridge | collected 2010 | reverse complement strand
GCGCGCATCCGGCTCGCGATCTTAAGGAAAAGTAGAACTGCACTTTCTTGGGTACTTCTTTGGGCAAGCAAAGAAGTACCCCCTGGGGAGTGGGGGTGGGAACACCCCACTTAAGATAAATGACGTTGTTCATTATTGATTAGCAGATAAACACAAACAAGTCCGCGTGCGCGCCCGGCATCTGCCGGGGTCGCGACAACTAGCAGAGCATGAGCGACTCGTGCCGAGAAGTATCCCCAGTGGCGGAGCCACATCTATAACGATTTGCAGGTCGTTGCGACTGTCGTGGGCGACTCGTGCCGACGTACCGAGGGCGACCTCGTTTATAAAGAATTAACTCTCTGTGCTTCCTCCGTTCTTCCCTTTATGAAATATGCGGGCTAAATGCTAATATAGTCTATGCAAAATATGGTTATTACAACAGATGCATGCGGACCATGTAAAAGGGGCGCGCCATGTTTCAGCAGATAGACACGGCCCTGTTCTTCTTTTTCAACCAAACCCTGCAAACAGACATGCTCGGCCCTGCTGCTGTTTTTCTTACAAGCCAGAACGAGTACTTCTTTATTGTGCTTGCACTTCTTCTGTTCCGGCATAAGCAATGGGCGCAGACCGGGAGGCTGCTTGCCCTTGTGCTGGTCACGTTTGCCATATCCGACGCAACCGGTTTTGTGCTAAAAGAGCTCATCGGCAGGGTTCGCCCCTGCCGCGCACTTGAAGGCGTAAACGTTCTTGTGTACTGCGGCAAGTCCTTTTCTCTGCCCTCCAACCACGCACTGAACACATTCGCCGTGGCAGGCACTGTTTTTTTCATGACAAAAGACCGCCTGCGATATTCCTTCGTGGTGCTTGCCGCACTTGTGGCCCTTACAAGGCCGGTAGTTGGCGTGCATTACCCCTCTGACATCCTCGCCGGAGCGATCCTCGGCCTTGGGCTTGCGTGGGTTGTTGTCAGGACTTACAACTATGTACTCTCTCTTCCGGATGAGCGCCGCATGCCTGTCGTCCTCGGTCTCGTTCTTGGAGGGCTGGCCCTGTTCAGGGCTTACTATATTGTTTATGGTCCACTGGACCTGAGCCCTGACGAGGCCCATTACTGGGAATGGACAAGGCGGCCTGACCTCAGCTATTACTCAAAGGGACCGATGGTGGCGTGGTTCATCACGCTTGGCACTGCACTGTTTGGCAATACCGAGATCGGCGTGCGTGCGCCTGCCATAGCGCTCTCCATGGCCACAAGCGTTCTGCTTTACTTGCTAGGCCGCGACATGTACGACCGCCGGACCGGTTTCTATGCTGCCGTGCTGTATCAGATAATCCCCCTGTACGCAGCCTACGGCGTGGTCCTGACCATCGACCCTCCCTTCATGTTCTTCTGGGTGCTTGCCCTGCTCCAGATGCGCCGCGTACTGCGGGAGGGTTCCGTATTGAACTGGGCAGTGCTTGGCACGGTCGTAGGCCTTGGCATGCTCTCAAAATACACGATGGCCTTTTTCCTGATATGCACTGTCTGCTGGTTTGCCCTTGATAAGGACAAGCGAAAATATTTCCTTACCCCTGGCCCCTATGTCGGGGTTGTTGCCGCTCTCCTGTTTTTCAGCCCTGTGCTCATATGGAACGCCATGAACGGATGGCCTACCCTGCTGCATACAGCCGGCCACGTGAACTTGGGCGGAGGGTTTACGCTGACACCGGCGCGTTTCCTTGATTTTCTGGGCTCTCAGTTCGGGGTCATCACCCCTGTGCTGTTCGTGCTCATGGTCATAAGCATCCTCCGGGCAAGAGATGGCGAAAAGGGGAAATTCCTCTTCTGGTATTCCGCCCCTGTATTCATATTCTTTATATTAAAAAGCTGGCAGGGAAAGGTAGAGCCGAACTGGGGGATGATGGCATACATTACGGGGCTCATCGCGCTCTCAAGGGACTGGTTCGCGGGCTACTCAGTGCTTTCCAGGGCAAAGAGAGCTGTTGTTGCCATTGGTTTTGTAATGGCTCTGGGTCTAAGCGTAGTGGCCCTTTATGCTGCGGACCTTGGCGTGCCGCACAAGCTTGACCCCTCTGCAAGGTTCAAGGCATGGGTCGGAGCGGCCGCAGCTGCTGACAAGGCGGCACTTGAACTGGGGGAGCCTCTGTTCATCTTCTCAAACACCTACCAGGTGGCCTCACAGATGGCCTTTTACATGGAGGGAAATCCGGTAACGTATAATGTCAATTTTGGCCGCAGGATAAACCAGTATGACCTCTGGCCCGGCATCGAAGATATTGACGGCATTGCAGGATATAACGGATTATTTGTTACAATGAGCAAGCAGGACCTTACGCACAATGTCAGCAAGTCGTTTGAACAGTGCGAGGCGCGCACGTATGATGCCGTGGACGGCGACAGGCGTTATCTGAGACAATACAAGCTGTTGCTGTGCAAGGGGTTCAAAGGCGAATTCGATGAGAAGGTGCCAACTGATTTCTGAGGGATGAGATGATGGACGTATCTATAGTAATACCGATCTATAATGAAGAGGAGAACATAAAGCCTCTGTACGAGAGCCTGACCGCGGTGCTTGCCGGGCTTGGCAAGAGCTATGAGGTGTTGTTCGTTGACGACGGAAGCAGCGACAATACGATGGACGAGCTTCAGATACTTGCCGATAAGGACGACGCTGTCAGGGTCGTTTCCCTCAGGCGCAACTTTGGACAGACCGCAGCCTTTGCCGCAGGCTTTGACCACGCGCGCGGGGACGTCATCATCACCATGGACGGGGACAACCAGAACGACCCGGCTGACATCCCGATGATGCTTGACAAGGCAAAGGACTTCGACCTCGTAAGCGGGTGGCGCAAGCACCGCAAGGACGGCATGTTCCTAAGGAGGATGCCCTCGCGCATTGCCAACTGGCTCATAAGCACGGTTACGGGCATAAAGCTCCACGACTATGGGTGTTCCATGAAGGCATACCGCTCTGATGTCATAAAGAACCTCAACCTCTATGGCGAGATGCACCGTTTTATACCTGCCGTTGCCAGCTGGTACGGCATAAGCGTTATCGAAGTGCCGGTGCGCCACCATGCAAGGACATGCGGGGTCAGCAAGTACGGCATATCAAGGACCATCCGGGTGGTGCTGGACCTCATAACGGTGAAGTTCCTCCAGAGCTTTTCCACCAAGCCTATACAGTTCTTCGGCCCTGTCGGGCTGCTCTCAGGGGGGACGGGTTTTGCCATACTGCTGTACCTGAGCGGGCTGAAGCTCATCACCGGCGCAGCCATAGGCGGCAGGCCGCTGCTTCTGCTTGGCGTGCTGCTCATAATTGTGGGCGTGCAGGTGATCGGCCTGGGCCTCATAGCCGAGATGCTCGTGCGTATCTATCATGAGACCCAGAGGAAGCCCATCTACTATGTGAAGAAGGTCCTTGGGAACAATTGGAACAGGGGGGACAAGGATCAATAAGGCACTGCTGTTTGCGGTGAAGCTTGTTGTGAGCGCCGGGCTGCTCTGGCTCCTGTTCGATAAGGCTGGCGGAGCACAGGTTGCCGGGCTACTGAAGTCCATCTCCCCTTTGTACATCGTGGCAGCATCCCTTGTATACCTTCTTGCCCAGCTTGTTTCTTCCTTCCGCTGGAGGCTGCTGCTTTCAGAGAGGTTTGCGATAACCAGGCTGTATTCCCTTTATCTGGTGGGGTCATTTTTTAATATATTCCTGCCCGGCATCGTTGGCGGGGACGCTGTGAAGGTCTATTACCTTTACAAAGGCACTGGCAAGGGCACGCAGGCCCTGGGTTCTGTGTTCATGGACCGCTATGCCGGTTTCGTGGCCCTGGTTGCGCTGGGGCTTCTGGCTTATCCCTTTGGGTTTAAGCATTTCGGGGGCACGTGGCTGCAATGGCTTCTGCCCGTGATAGCCGCCGGGTTTGCCGGGGCAAGCGTTCTGATATTCGGAATGCGCCTTGGGGGAGGGCGGCTTAAAAAGCTCTCAGCCTTTTACGATTACTTCCACCAGTACCTGGGTCAGAAGAAAGTGTTCATCAAGGCGTTGGGGCTCTCAGTTGTGATCCAGGGCATGGCAATGTTTTGCGTTTATCTGCTCTCCATTGGATTCGGCCTCGATGTGCCTTTTCTTGCCTATGTGGTCTTCATGCCCATCATAACCACCGTATCCGCTGTGCCGCTTTCCATATCCGGGCTTGGGGTAAGGGAGGCCTCATTTGTGCTCCTGCTGTCTTCCGTGGGAGTGAGTACCGAGGAGGCCATGGCGCTCTCATTTGCCTGGTTCATCTCCATGGCCCTCGCAAGCCTTGTGGGGCTTGTTGAATACCTGAGGGTCAAGGAGCACGGCAAGGCCCTGCCGGACACTATTGATTAACCTTCATATAATTTTCTCAGGTAGAGCACAGTAAGGATTTCAGTATAACTACATAAAAGCCTCAAAATATCTGACTAAAATGTCTACACATATTTTCTATTCAACAATATTGAATAATGAATACTGTGGTATAATCACAGGGATTAGCTTATGAATTAATAGTATCCGAGGTGAGCTAGATGGCACTAATTGAAGGTTTTCGTATACAGAACTATCGTGCTTTGCGTGATATAGCGATGGGCCGCATAGGTACCGATCAAACCTTACGAAATGCTAATCCTCTGACTCCTATGACAGCGGTTATTGGAAAAAATGGTGTTGGCAAAAGCTCTATTTTTGATGCCTTTGGATTTTTAGCTGACTGCATGGAGACCGACCTTGAAACTGCATGTAATTTAAGGTTGCGAGGTGGCTTTGACAAATTGGTATCGGCTGGTCTTGGTGATGCGATTAAGTTGACTATTTACTACAGAGAGTCCAAAACGGATCGCCCCATTACATACGAAGTTTCTATAGGTAAAGACAAATCTGATGGACTACCCATTGTGCTTTCAGAAAGGTTAAGACAAAGACGAAAAAACAAATCAAGTGGACAACCTTTGTCGTTTCTTAGATTAGAAAAGGGCAAGGGAAGTGTTTGGATTGGAGATGATAGTTTAGAAGGCGATGACTTATCTGAAAGAAAAGAAGAGCTTGACCCGCACAAGCTCGGAATTGTAACACTAGCAGAACACATAAAAGAAAATCCAAGAATTAAGAAATTTAAAGATTTTATTCAAAACTGGTATTTAAGCTATTTTACACCGGATTCAGCCAGAAAAATCCCTCAAGCTGGTGTACAAAAACATTTAAACCTGCATGGTGACAACATTGGTAACGTAGTGCAATACATGGAACGTAGCCATCCTATAATTTTCAGACGAATTCTGGATAATATTTCAAATAAAATCCCTGGAATTGGAACTATTGAGCCATATCGTGATACAGTCACTAATAATCTTTATCTTCTCTTTAAAGACAAAGGGTTTGCTAAGCCTTTCACGCAACAGCAAATGTCTGACGGAACATTGAAAATGTTCAGCTATTTGCTATTGTTGCATGACCCTGAACCTGCACCATTTATCTGTATTGAAGAACCAGAGAACGGACTCTATCATAAACTACTTGAAACACTTGCCAGTGAGTTTAGACGTCATGCAACTGGAAGAAAAGGCGGATCGCAGGTTTTTATTACTACACATCAGCCATATTTTGTTGATGCACTCGAACCTGAAGAAGTTTGGATACTGGAAAAAAAGCCCGACGGTTTCTCAGTTATTAATAGAGCCAGCGAGGATGAAACCATAATAAACATGGTAGCAGAAGGCCTCCCTCTTGGTGGGCTGTGGTACAGCGATTATATGGATGCAGGTTAGTTGAATGCATTTTGAGTTTCTCGTTGAAGATCAGTCTGGGGGGAAGATGCTTGAGAATCTTGTTCCTAAAATAATCGGGTCCGAGTATTCTTTTAGAATTCATTCATATAAGGGTGTTGGTCGTATCCCCAAAAATATGCGAGACCCAAAAAACGCAAGTAATCGCATTCTTCTTGAGAACCTTCCAAAGCTGTTAAAGGGCCATGGTAGAACTTTTGCTGGATATGGTCCAGAGTATCCAGCAGTTGTTGTTCTCGTTTGCGATCTTGACGATAAAAGCCTAAGTGCCTTCAGGACACAGTTGTATGATATTTTAAACCTGTGTAACCCGATGCCAGAAACTCGATTCTGCATTGCAATTGAAGAAGGTGAAGCATGGTTTCTTGGTGATGTTTCTGCAATAAAACAGGCATACCCTAGTGCCAAAGATGCGATCCTTTATACTTATGAAAACGACTCAATCTGTGGCACATGGGAATTGCTTGCTGATGCAATATTCGAAGGGGGCGCTCAAGCTTTGTCCGCTAATGGCTGGCATGCTGTAGGTAGGGAAAAATCAACGTGGGCGCAAAACATTACACCTCATATGAATTTAGAAGAAAATGCTTCTCCCAGTTTCTGCTACTTTCGAGACGAAATCCGAAAGATTATTGATTCCAACTGATGTAATATTATTAATGAATGATTCTTCCTTGTAGGTAATCATAAGCCAGGACTTTGTGAAAGACTTGCCTGACTTGAACCGCTGATCCCCGCCTGAAACTGGAAATATTCAGGTCAGGGCTTCCTTAGGAGAATTATCCTGAAGTTTCCGCCAAAGGCGGCTGGCTCGTCAGACTTGATCTCAAGGGAGGTCTTTGAGATTATATCTGCAATGCTTCTGTTGATGTCCGTGAAGAACGCTCGGGCAAATACATTCAGGGCTCTTCTTGGCAAGGAAGGTTTTTTGCCTTGCTGTATGAACTTATCAAATACAGCCACCGTGCCTCCGGGCATGAGCACGCGTTCCACTTCCTTTATGCACTTGTAGGGGTCGGGGATGACCGCAATAATAAGGTGCAGCAGAACGTGGTCAAAGCTTGCGTCCTCAAACTCCAGCGCGTGCCCGTCCATGACCATGCTATGCACCTCAAGGCCAAGGAGCTTCGCCTTTTGGTCAAGCCTGCTTATCATGCCCGGCGTTATGTCCGTGGCAGTGACCTTTGCGCCTGCTGGAAAATGCTTCAGGTCAAGCCCTGTGCCTGCGCCCACGATGAGCACACTGTCCCCGTCCTTTATATCAAGCCTGCCGATACTCCTCTTGCGGAGGTGGTCGAAGCTCCTTACCATAAGGTCATAAAAAGGCAGGTAGAGCGTATAGCGTATCCTGTTCCAAGTGGTGGCGTCCATAGGGTATTATATCTCAGATGAGAAAGTGCCTCCCTCCCTGTTTAGTGAGAGGGAAGCACAGTTTGATCCGATTCGTTTGATCTGGTCCGGCCTGATGCGCCCTAGAAGGTTTCCTCAGAAGGTTTGGCCAGTGCCGTAGTCCTTGTGACTCTCAAAGAACTTCAAGACCCTTTCCTCTACCTCGCCTATCTCCTTCTCACGGTTGTCGTTCACCTCTATCTCCCATGTGTCCTCATCAGCCCTGTTCATCTCGGTCATGATGGCCCTGTGCAGGTTCTCTGTGGTGAAGTTGGGGATCTGGTCCTTTCTTGCCATGAGGTGTTCATGGACCACGCTGAGATAGATCTTTCTGTACTCGTCAATATCCAGTCTTGCCATACTTTATCACCCTCCTTATTTTTCAACTGCCATGGCTACTCCCTCCAAAGTGGGGCCATGGTTAATACGGTTTTCCCCTCACACTTTTACATTGAGCAGATATGTTTGTCTCCAGTCCGGGTTCCCGTCTCCTCCTTAGGTCTGGCTCAGGTCTGGCTAACACTCCCATATGATAATTCTAGTTCATTATGCTTTGGATGTGAAGCTTTTTTGGTTCCATTGAAACTAGCTGTAAAATAAGGAAGAATTGACCCATGACAGTGTGTCCTGCATCTTCGTGCTGCATGAGGATGGGTGTTTGCCATCTTAATATGACATGAAGGTTATGTCCGCTTGAGCAGAAATATGCATGGTTAGACAGTAATTTATCTCCGCGGTACATTTCTCTGTGGTACAATGTTCCGGGTAAGTGAGAGTTTATCTTATGCGTTCAGGAGTAAGTGTGAATTAACTATGTATTCATACTGGAACGATAAGCGTCTTGATGAAGCTGAGGCCCTGGCCTACGAAGGCCGTCCGGTCTCGGCTGTTTTGGGTTGGGGCGGGGTAAAGATATTTGATGACGAAACAGACCTCCTTGCCCTGTGCGCCGAGTACGCCCGTGCCATGCAGCACTATTCCTGCGGACAGTGCATACCCTGCCGCTCAGGCAGCGCGGTAATAAAAGAGCTTTTCGATGGCCTCAAGGACGGCAGCGGCTCAGAGAGCGACCTCGACAGGATAGCATCGCTTTCATCCACGATCAGCAAGACCTCCATGTGCCAGATAGGCCAGAGCACACCTTCGGCATTCACCCATATAATAGAGAACTTCAGGGACCGCCTTGTATCAAGTATAGGCAAAGGGGCCAAAGGTCCCAAAGAGACCAAGGGCGCTGCCAAGGGAGAGACACGCTCCATTCTCACGGCCCCGTGCATGCAGGCCTGCCCCATACACCTGGATATCCCTGCCTATGTCGAGGCCATTGCCAAGGGCCGGTTCGAGGAGAGCCTGGACATCATAAGGCAGAGGCTCCCCCTGCCGGGAGTGCTTGGCAGGATATGCGTAAGGCCATGCGAGTTCTACTGCCGCCGGGGCGTGCTTGACGAGCCCATACAGATAAAGCACCTCAAGCGCTTTGTGGCCGACTTTGAGATAACCAGAGGCAACTCTCCTGCGCTGGGCACGCTGGACACGCCGGACAGGGAAGCGCAGCAGGAAGACGCAAAAAAGGTTGCCATAGTCGGTGCTGGCCCGGCAGGGCTCACCGCAGCGCACTTCCTTGTTAAAAACGGCTATGACGTTACGGTATTTGAGATGCTCCCCGAGCCCGGCGGCATGGCTGCCGTTGGCATCCCCGACTACAGGCTGCCGCGCGAGATAATCACCCGCGAGGTGGGTTTTCTGGAGCAGATGGGCGTGAAGTTCGTCTACAACCGCGCTTTTGGCACCAGCTTCGTGCTGGAAGACCTTGAGGAAGATGGTTTCAAGGCCGTATTTGTAGGCATGGGCTGCCACTGCCACAAGAGCATGGGAGTGGAGGGTGAGGACAAGGGATATGATGGCTTTGTCCCAGGAGTTTATTTCCTCAGGAACGTTAACCTCGGGCTCATGGACGAGGTCCCCACGGGCAGGAAGATGGTCGTGGTGGGCGGAGGCAATGTTGCCATAGACTGCGTTCGCACCGCATTCAGGGTAGGTTTTGATGAGTCGCATCTTGTTTACAGAAGAAGCCGCACGGAGATGCCTGCCGATGATGTGGAGATAAACGACGCTGAGGAAGAGGGCGTCCAGTATCATTTCCTTACCGCCCCTAAGCGCATAATCGCCAAAGACGGCAAGGTCACCGGGCTTGAGTGCCTGAGGATGGAGCTTGGCGAGCCGGACGAATCGGGAAGGCGCAGGCCCGTGCCCATTGAGGGCTCGGAGTTCATAATCGAGGCGGACGTGATAGTGCCTGCCATCGGGCAGGAGGGAGACATTTCCTGCATATGCAATATCCCCGGCGTGGACATAACCAAATGGGGCACGATCATCGTTGATGACAATTTCATGACCAGCCGCGCCGGTGTGTTCTCGGGCGGTGACTGCGTCATAGGCCCGGACGTACTGATACGCGCGTGCGCACATGGCCGCATGAGTGCGCTTAAGATACACACATACCTCACAGGCGGCTCACTGGAACTCCTTGAGGAGCAGTCGGACGAGTTTTTTCTCGACAAGCTTGACCCCTTTGACCCGCAGGAAAAGTTGGGCATCCCCGGAGGTACTCATAGAGAGCCAATAAAGCACGAAGCCCCGTTTGAGCGCAGGGTGGACAACCGGGAGGTTGAGAAGGGATTCACGCACGAGGAGGCCGTTGGAGAGGCCTCGCGCTGTCTCAGGTGCTACCGGATAGTGACCTATGCGTATGGCGAACATGGCCCGGACGACCCAAATGGATAAAAATGGAAAACACTAAGATGGAAAACAATAAGATGGACATATTAATAAACGGGGGTGGGATAAAGGCCCGAGAGGGCGAGACTATACTCACTGCCGCGCGCAGGGCGGGTGTCCACATCCCTACTCTATGCTACATGGAAAAACTCCTTCCCACAGGCTCATGCAGGCTCTGTGTTGTGGAGGTGGAGGGCCATGACAATCCTGTAGCCGCATGCAATACGCCTGTTGTTGCCGGGATGCGGGTCAGCACTGATACGCAAAAGCTCAAGGATATGCGCCGGGAGATACTCTCGTTCATCCTCATGACCCATCCCTTAGAGTGCGACGTATGCGAACTAAAGGGCTTGTGCACGCTGGAACTCCTTGCCAAGGAGTACGCTGTGGAGGCCCCGGCCTCAGGTGTGACAAGCCCCAGACCGCGCACAGCGGAGTTCTCCACGCCTGCCATTATCTACAAACCCTACCGTTGCATAGCATGCGGCAGGTGCGTCAGCGCATGCCAGGAGATCGTGGGCCGCGGGGTACTGGCCCTTAAAGGCGAGGGAATAGGCGCTGCCATGGAGGTGGTCAATGCGGACAAATGCATCTCCTGCGGCGAGTGCCTCTCAGTATGCCCTGTTGCCGCCCTGGCCGATGCCAATATGGACAAACTGGATGAGATGGCCCTTATGAACAGAGGCGTGCGCCCCAAAAAGACCCAGACAGTTTGCGCCTACTGCGGAGTTGGCTGCACCTTTGAGCTGAACGTGCTTGATGGCAAGGTAGTGGGCGTTACCACCAACCACAACATAGGCACCAACAAGGGCTCGCTGTGTATAAAGGGCCGGTTTGGCTACCGCTACATAAACAGCCCAGACCGCCTCACCACTCCGCTAATAAGAAAGAACGGAGAGCTGGTGGAGGCCTCATGGGACGAGGCCCTTGACCTTGTTGCCGGGAAGCTCTCAGCCATCAAGCGGGAATCCGGCCCTGACTCCATCGCGGGCCTGACATCCGCCAAGTGCACCAATGAGGACAACTACGTATTCCAGAAGTTCATGCGCGCAGCAGTGGGCACCAACAACGTCGACCACTGCGCCCGTTTGTGACACTCAAGCACGGTGGCCGGTCTGGCCACCACACTGGGCTCAGGCGCAATGACCAACTCTGTTGAAGATCTTTCAGAGGCAGAGGTCGTGCTCGTCCTCGGGAGCAACAACACCGAGACGCATCCTGTGATCGGCATGCGCCTGAGGCACGCGGCCCGATACCGTGGGGCCAAGATCATAGTCGTGGACCCCCGGCGCACAGGGCTCGTGGACGACTCCGTGCTCTGGCTCTCACCCGCTCCGGGCTATGACATCGCCATAGTAAACGCCATGGCCCACGTGATTCTTGAAGAAGGTTTACACGATGAGGTTTACATTAAGGAGAAGACCGAAGGGTTCCAGGAGTTCCGGGATGCCCTGGAGCCCTATACGCCGGAACACGCTGAAGGGCTGACCGGGGTCCCTGCTGCTGACATACGCAGGGCCGCAATGCTCTATGGGAGCGCTGCCAACGCCGCCATCATATATTGCATGGGCATAACCCAGCACTCAAAAGGCACTGATAACGTCAAGTGCCTCTCCAACCTCGCGCTCCTGTGCGGCCAGCTCGGAAAGCGCGGAAGCGGCGTGAACCCCCTTCGCGGACAGAACAATGTCCAGGGCGCATGCGACATGGGAGGTTTGCCAAACGTTTACACAGGATACCAGAAGGTAGGGCTCCCGGAGGTGCAGGAAAAGTTCGAGAAGCACTGGGGCGTGGAGCTTTCGGGTAAGCCCGGCCTTACTGTTGTGGAGATGAGCAACCAGATGATGGAGGGCAATGTAAAGGCCATGTATGTCATGGGAGAGAATCCGCTTGTCACCGACCCCGACCTTACCCACGTTGAGGAGGCCTTTGGGAAGCTGGACCTGCTTGTTGTCCAGGACATATTTCTTACTGAGACCGCTCGCGTTGCGGATGTTGTATTGCCGGCCACGAGTTTTGCTGAAAAGGACGGGACTTTTTCAAACACGGAACGAAGGGTGCAATTGGTCAGAAAGGCCCTTGACCCGCCCGGCTCCGCGCGGCTGGACTGGGAGATACTGGCTGACCTTTCCACTCGCATGGGCTACCAGATGAGCTACTCCTCCAGCCAGGACGTGTTTAGCGAGATAAGGGAACTCACGCCACAGTACGCTGGCATGACATACAAGCGCCTTGGGCGCGAGGGCCTGCAATGGCCATGCCCTGATGAGAAACACCCCGGCACCCCGGTCCTGCACACGCGGGGCGCAACGCGCGGCAACGCCCTGTTCGTACCCATAGAGCACAGGCCGCCTGCCGAAGTGCCGGACGCTGAGTATCCCTTTGTGCTCACCACGGGCAGGGACTACTACCAGTACCACTCGGCCACCATGACCGGCAGGGTCAAGTTGCTGAGGGACGGCTGCCCGGAGAGCTACCTTGAGATGAACCCTGAGGATGCTGAGAAGATCGGCGTCAGCGAGATGTCTGCGGTGAAGGTCTCAAGCCGCCGAGGCCATGTGGTGGCTCGCGTGAAGATAACGCCGAACATACGTGCTGGCGTTGTGTTCAAGAAGTTCCATTTCTACGAAGGCGCGGTTAACCGGCTCACCAACCCCGTGCTGGACCCCACCTCCAAGATACCGGAGCTGAAGGTCACCGCGGTTCACATAGAAAAGCACGACGGCCCGGCCCCTGAGCCCACAAGCCAGGGCATGTGCCTGATGTAGGCGTCACGGACGCCTTCTCATCCTCATCCCACCCTGAGTTTCATTGCCAGGCAGGCCATGTTATCCGTTACAATAAGACATGCCATATAACAGGGACAGGGCCTCAAAGCTTTCAGGTTCCGCACCTTTCGTTGGCGTGGTTACAGAGGCTCGCGTAATACACGGCAACCGGAAGATCATCGTGCGAGACGATGTCAAGACCGACCTTATACTGCTTGGCGGCGGGATCACGTGTGTTGCGGGTTCTGTTTGGGTGTCTTACACCTTGTGGCTCAAGGCACAGGGCGCACCTGTGGAGTTTTCCGTCTGGATGGGAGGCATACTTAGCGGGCTGATACTCTTGATGGGAATGCTGATGATATACTCGACCCTCTGGTATCCACGCGTTGTTTTTGTAGTGCTCAGGGGCAGGCTCTCGATCCATCAATGGCGGTTCAGCCCAAAGCCATTTCTCTCCTTTGAACGCGGCGAGATCGATGGGTTTGAATTCATACCAGAGAGCATTTTTGAAGAAGGTCCGGGCATGGAGCCAATCCCGGATGGACTGGATGGGGCAGACGCTTCAGGGCAGGCTTATTCCGGGGATGAGGAGTTTATACTCTATCTAATAACACATGACGGCATAAGGGTCCCGCTATGCAGGATACATAGGCAAGAAGACATCAGGCAGCTTGCCGAGAGCCTCTCCACAGCCACAGGGACAGCGGTCAAGTCCCCCTTTTAGGAAGATGAAAAAAAGGCGGGGCACCCACTCGTATAGTAGGGAGCGCCCCGCCTTGAGGTCAGGTATCTGTAGGCTCTACGACAGAAGCGCTTTGGCCCCGTCGGTTAGCTTGTTGACCGCTACAGGCTTAATGTTATTGTTGATGACCTCCACGGTGTTGCCCACCTTGAGCTTTGTAAAGAGGAGCTCGAACTTGGCCTCTAATTCCTTCATGATGGGCTCCCTCACGTCAGCGGGAAGGTCCCACCACTTCTGCTTGATCAGCCCAAAGCCCTTCTTGCGGGTCTTGTACATGAACTGCTCGTTGGAGTCGTCGTCTTTTTTCTCAGCGCCGAACTCCTTGTGAATATGCTCGTAGGTCTGCTTCTGAAAATCCGCTGGCAGGTGCTTTGAGTCGTAGATAATGTTCTGGAACCCTGTGGCCAGGTGCACCTCGCTGGTGGTGGTCTCGGGGAACATGTCAAATGCGTCGTCAGGCAGGGTGGAGGCCCCGTGCTGCACGCAGCCTGAGAGCCCGTAGTCCTTGCGGGACATTTCCGAGAGGGTGCGCAGGGTCTCGAAGTCTATCTTCACCTGGGCAAGTGTGCCGTCCGGGAGCACGACGCCGCCGTGCGAGGTCCCGGTCTGTACGCTCATCTTTGAGATGCCCGTGCCGCCGAACTCCTCCCTGAACCCTTCCAGGTAGTCCCTGAGCTCGTCTGTGTCAGAGTTCTTGCCGCCTATCTCGCCTATCTCGCCGCCCACGCTGACGGTCACTCCCTTGGGCTCTATGTCACGGATATGTTTGGTGAGCATGGCGGCGTTGAGGTAGTTGGGGAACTGCTGCTCCTTGATCGTCTCCTTGGAGAGGTCCACCAGTGTGGACGTGTCTATGTCTATGTTGTAGAACTCCGCCTCTATGGCTTCTCCGATAAGCCCCTTTACATAGCTTACCTCCGCGTCCGGGTCGGAGATGAAATACTTGCGCACGATCTGGAAGTGGTCGCCCTGGATGAAGACCGGGCCATCGTAGCCTTCCCTCACGGCTGCGGCAAGCACAACGGTTGAGTACTCAAGCGGGCGCTGCTTGGTATATCCTATCTCGCTCCTTGCGATCTCAAATATCATGGCGCCCACGTCCATGCTCCGGGCCACCCTGAAGACGGCCCTGCATGTGTCGTAAGTGAGCCCGCGAATGTTCATAGCCGGCACTGTGAAGCCTGGAAATTCCTTGCCCATGGACTCGTACAACCCCTGGATAGAGGCCGGAACAGCGCCCATGGCCTTGCAGGCCTCCTTAAGTACTATGAGCTTTGATTTTTTCATTTCCTCGTCAGCCTCGAACACAGCGTCGTAGGTGAGGCTGTCAAGGGAATTTCTAAATCTCTCGGGATCGGTGACCTTTACGAGATCGCCCTGAAGAGAGCAGAAGTTCTTGATTTCCATGCAATATTCCTCCTTAATCCTTTTTCAAGAGAAACGGAGTGAGTGAAACCACCCCTCCTCAGGGCATCCTTACTATAATGATAAGCCACATTATACTATCTTAAGTACTAAAAGTGAACTCTAAATATGACTTATTCTCTTTAATTGTCATTGTTTGCCGGATCAGCGTCCCGATCAGACGGGGTCTCCAGTGTGACATCCCTTGAGAAGTCAGCGCAATGCATCTGCCTGCCTGATGTGCTGAACATCTTCTGGCATGTGGCGCGCTACGCACAGACCATGCGTATCTCCGGGCATATCTCGGGGCATAACTCGGGACATAACTCGGGTGATCCAGGCATTGAGCCACCTCCGCATGACAGGTTTCTCAAATTATGAAGGAGTGCTGCCGGTCCTGCCCGGCCTCGGGTAATATGGAAGAAGGCCCTGACAGCCCAGTGGATGTTATAATTCAGTGTGGCCCCTGATAGAGTAATAGCCTGATGATACCCTTTAAGGACGATAACCCTCCAGGGAGATTTCCCATTGTCACTGTGGTATTCATAGTGGCCAATACGCTTATTTTTTTCTTTCAGAGCGGCACTGGGCTTCAGGCCTCGGTCTTCTCCTACGGCGCTCTGCCGCATTCCCTTGTCACGATGGAGAGGCTTCAGCCCCTGCATCCCGCACTGACTCTTTTCACCTCCATGTTCATGCACGGGGGTTTTTTGCACCTGGGCGGCAACATGCTCTACCTCTGGATATTCGGCGACAATGTTGAGGACCGCCTTGGCCGGGGATGGTTCATCGTTTTCTATCTCATGGGCGGGGTGGTTGCAGCCTATGCCCATGCGCTTAGCGCACCCCTGTCTACAGTGCCCATGGTTGGCGCAAGCGGAGCGATAGCCGCTGTTTTGGGCGCATACCTGCTCATGTTCCCTCGGGCAAAGGTGCATACGCTTCTCATACTGGGTTTTTACATAACGGTGGTGAGGCTGCCCGCCTTGATAGTTATAGGATTTTGGGCTATTATACAACTTGCCAGTGGACTGATGGCAAGTGCCCAGCCCGGCCAGGGAGGCGTTGCCTGGTTTGCCCATATCGGGGGTTTTGTCTTCGGTCTGGTAGTTGTCTTTTTGTTCATAAACATGCGGAGACGCTTTAGAGGAGGAGTTTAGAGTGGTCGTAGGTTGCCCGAAATGCAAGGTAAAGCTCAAGGTAGCTGACGAGAAGGTAAAGCCTGAGGGGCTGAAGATAAAGTGCCCCAAATGTTCTACCATTCTAATGGTCAGGAAGCCCGCTGCCCCTCCTTCAACAAGAGCACCACAGGCGCCAAAGGCCGCTCCTGCCGCTCCTCCTCCAACGAGAGCACCAGAGGCGCCAAAGGCCGCTCCGAAGCCAGCTCCTGAACCCGCCCAACCTTCCAGGCTTGCACCGCAGGCAGCTCCAACAGCCCTGCGTGCGCCCATGGCCCCTCAGCCCATAGAAGCCCAGGCCAAGCAACTTAACCCCAGGAAGGTGCTTGTTGCCCACGAGAACGCCATGGTGGTGGAGGAGGTCATGGGCCAGCTCATGAAAGAGGGCTACCTCGTGATCCCTGTTCCCAATGGCGTGGATACCCTTGTGCAGGTCATGAAGGAGCTTCCATTTGTCGTTATGCTGGATGCGGCACTACCAAAGATAGACGGTTATGAGATCATCAAGCGCCTGAAGGAAAAGGAAGACACAAAAGAGATTAAGACCATAATCATTTCATCAAAGAGCGATGATGCCCGCCAGCGAAAGAACCCTGCTTCAATGTACGGTGTAAATGCATACATTGACGACGAAGACGTGCCTGTGAAGCTGATGAAAACAATGGAAGCCGTCATAAGCGGAAAGGCCCTGCCAGTGGAGGAAACTGCACCTCCCAAGCCACAGGCCGTCCCTTCACCACCAAAGCCTGCCGCAGTTCCGCCTTCACAACCCTCACCGCAGGCAGCTCCATCAAAGGCCCCAGAGAGCGCGCCTGTGCCTCCAAAACCAGCCGCTGCTCCGGTTAAACGGGGAATTGGCTCTGCCCAGCCCGTTGAGAAGGCCAGGAGGCTTGCCCGCACTGTCTTGTCCGATATCGACCTTTATGATCCTGAGAAGGTCCTTGAATCCATACGCAATGGCCAGTTCGAGGCTGTGTTTGCTAATGAGCTGAGGGAAGGCCTTAAACACTACCAGATGCGCATTCCCAAGGATGTCCGGGCCCAGGGAAACTTCTTCCAGGAGTCTCTGGATGCCTTTATTGCCAAAAAGAAAGAAAAATTGAACCTGTAGCCTTAATTTATCCCATTTTAACCGGTTTTATAGCTTTGCTGCGCACCCCTGTAATTTCCTTTTAAAATCAAATTGATTCAGCTTTAATATTATCCCTGCCGTGCGATTTGAAATATTTGTACACATTGCCATATAATGAGTAGTCGACTGTTTGTTAGCACTCTATTGAGGTGAGTGCTAAAACTTATATCTTTACAATGCGAAAGGAGCAGGAAGCATGAAACTGAAGCCTTTACAGGACAGGGTTGTGGTCAGCTACTCGGAAGAGATAGAGAAGACCGCAGGCGGCATCTACGTGCCAGACTCAGCCAAGGAAAAGCCCCAGCAGGGCAAGGTCGAGGCAGTGGGCAAGGACGTTGAGGAGATCAAGGTTGGAGACATTGTACTTTTTGACCGTTACGGCGGCTCAAAGGTCAAGGTAGGCGATGATGAGCAACTCGTTATCAAAGAAGAAGACATCCTCGCGATAGTCGAGTAATTAAGGAGGAATAGAAGAAATGGCAAAGCAACTTTTATTTGACGAAGAGGCTCGCAGCGCGATCCTCAAAGGCGTCACCAGCCTTACAAACGCGGTCAAGGCCACACTGGGCCCCAAGGGCAGGAACGCCATACTGGACAAGAAGTTCGGCGCACCCACCATTACCAAGGACGGCGTCACCGTAGCAAAGGATATAGAGCTTGAGGACCCGTGGGAGAACATGGGCGCGGCTCTCGTGCGCGAGGTGTCCTCAAAGACATCTGACGTTGCCGGAGACGGCACCACCACTGCTACCATCCTGGCCCACGCTATCTACGCCCACGGCGTAAAGAACGTGGTTGCCGGTGCCAACCCCATGGACCTGAAGCGCGGCGTGGAGAAGGCCGTGCTGGCAGTAGTAGAGGAACTTAAGAAGATGAGCAAGTCCGTTGTGGACAAGAAGGAGATAGCCCAGGTTGGCAACATCTCCGCTAACAACGACCCCACCATCGGCGACCTTATTGCCGAGGCCATGGACAAGGTGGGCAAGGACGGCGTCATCACTGTGGAAGAGGCCAAGAGCATGGCCACCACCCTGGACGTTGTGGAGGGCATGCAGTTCGACAGGGGATACATCTCCCCATACTTCGTGACTGACGCTGACCGCATGGAGTGCAACATGGACGACGCGCTCCTCCTCATAGTGGAGAAGAAGATCTCCAACATGAAGGACCTCCTGCCCGTGCTGGAGCAGGTGGCAAAGAGCGGAAAGCCGCTAGTGATCATTTCCGAGGACGTGGAAGGCGAAGCCCTTGCCACCCTGGTGGTGAACAAGCTCCGCGGCGCTCTCCAGGTCGTGGCCGTGAAGGCCCCTGGCTTTGGCGAGCGCAGGAAGTCCATGCTTGAGGACATCGCCATTCTCACAGGCGGCCAGGTCATCAGCGAGGACTTAGGCATCAAGCTTGAGAACGTTGCCATCACCGACCTCGGCACAGCAAAGAAGGTCTCCATTGACAAGGAGAACACCACCATCATCGAGGGCTCAGGCAAGTCCGCTGACATCGAGGGCCGTGTGAAGCAGATCAAGGCCCAGATCGAGGAGACCACAAGCGACTACGACCGCGAGAAGCTCCAGGAGCGCCTTGCCAAGATCGTTGGCGGCGTTGCGGTCATCAACGTAGGAGCGGCCACCGAGACCGAGATGAAGGAGAAGAAGGCACGCGTGGAGGACGCACTGCACGCCACACGCGCTGCGGTTGAAGAGGGCATTGTCCCCGGCGGCGGTGTAGCGCTGCTTCGTACCATTAGCGTGCTTGACAGCGTAAAGACCGAGAACAATGATGAGAAGGTTGGCGTTTCCATAGTAAAGCGCGCGCTCAGCGAGCCCCTCAGGCAGATCGTCGGAAACGCCGGTCTTGAGGGCTCCCTCATTCTTGAGAAGGTCTCTGCCAGCAAAGACGTCAACTTCGGCTTTGACGCGCAGAAGGAAGAGTACGTGGACATGATCAAGGCAGGCATCATCGACCCCACCAAGGTCACCAGGAGCGCGCTTCAGAACGCTGCTTCTGTTGCGGCCCTGATGCTCACCACGGCAGTCATGGTCACCGACGCGCCTAGTGAAGGCGGCGATGCAATGGGCGGCGGTATGCCTGGCGGCGGCGGTATGGGCGGAGGAATGCCCGGCATGTACTAAGAGGTTTATGGGAAACTATCCCATTTATATAACCTTCAAAAAGGGGAGTCTGATGTATGGGCTCCCCTTTTTTATGTATTAAGGTGTGAGTATGCCTATATGCATATATTGCAATAAAAGAGAAGCTGATTCAAAAGAACATGCTATTCCTGCCGCATTTGGTATGGATAATATTAAGGGTTTTAGTACTCTTGATGGTAAATTGTGTTCTGAATGTAATAGCTATATTGGAAACATAGAGGAACAGTTTTTAAGGTGTTCTCCTGAGGCATTTCTTCGCTATATAAATGACATCCAAGGAAGAAAAACACATAAGAAAATTAATCCATTTGTTCGGGGAAGTGCTGGCGGTAAGCCAATAAAAGTTGAGGTTACTAGTGGAAAATTGAGGGTTTTCTTTGTGAGATTGCGGAATGTTCAAGTGAACTAACGCCTTTGCATCAAATTGAATTAATAGATTCTGATAAAAAAAGTCATCGAATTCCAATTCCTGACGATACTCATGACTCAGACAGTCTTATGAAAATTATTGAATCAAGGGGTATGTCAGGATACAAGTTTGCATCAGTGTATATTAATCCTGAAAGAAGACACATTATAGAAGAGCTTCCACTTGTCGATAGCAAGCTGGAATGGAAAAATGAGGAACTTGGACATAAAGGAAAGCAGGAGGTTGTAAGTACATTTGAGGTTACAGATAAAAATTTCAGATCTATTGCAAAAATAGGATTTCATTATTTCTTGCAACATTTTGACCATTACACTGGACATGAAAAGGAATTCGATGGTATAAAGAATTTTATATTAAATGGGGGTGACATTGAGGAATGGGTTACTCAATACCCAAATAGTTTTGTGGAAGATTTTAAAGGTGAGACTATTATTGCTCCTGACAGGATAGGTCATTTTTTTGTTGCGGAGGATAATGGTAAATATATATTTGTCAAATTAGTGTTTTTTGTAGGCCCAAAGGGATTTCGGAATATGCATTATGAAGTGAGGATTGGCAAGGCCCCAGGGCTAATTATTACTAAGAAGAATGTTGCACATCAAATACTTTATTTCAAACAGAAGGATGATGAGGGTTATATTGGTGAGATGAAAAAAATGATGAATTTATCGAAAGAGTTTCTTCAGAAAATGTGGCTTCCGAGGAAGTTGCTATAAATAAATACATGCCTCCATAGATGAACATGTAGGCGAAATGACCGCTAAATACGGCACAAAGATGACATATTTTATTCACTTTGTAGAACTTTGTTCAGTAAATGATATAATGCATTCAGAAGATGATATGAAAGCGTCTAAGAAGAAAGAGGATATGGCAAAGGAATACGATTTCTCGAAAGGCACGAGGGGCCGATTCTATAAGCCAAAGAAGACCGCTAAGGCTATCAAGAAATGATATTTAATTCACTGTTGCTATATACGCGTCCGTAGTCCGTCTATCTCTGAGTTATTTCCCAAGGGCCTTCGATGCTTTCTCTTTTGCCTTTGAGTTGAACCTCTCGCGGTCTATAACGAACCTTTCATGCGTACCCTCGCTTATGGTGTCCACACCATCATGCTCGTGATCCAAGGTTGGCATATGCCATATGCTATATGCCCTATGCCCTATGAAGGTATGAATGCATTATTGCCATATGATATATTCAGGTATCAATATCTGGAGGAATGATCCCTATGGAATGGACGCAGGACCTTACGGTTGACGAGGGCAAGATCGACGAGCAGCACCGGGAGCTCTTTAAGCGTATTACAAAACTCGTCTCCGCCATCAAGAGCAAGACCTGCAAGTACGAGATAGGTCCCACCACGGTATTTCTGGAGGTATACATCATTGAGCACTTCCGGGACGAAGAGCTGATGATGAGCAAGGCTGGCTATCCTGACTTTGAGGAACACAAGGCCATTCACGAGAACTTTATCTCTGACTTTGCCAAACTCAGGATGAACCTTGAGAGCGAGTCCAGCACCTATACGAAGTCAGTCTATACCAACCAGATCGTCGTGGACTGGATACTGGCGCATATACAGGAGATGGACAAGTCCTTTGGGAAGTTCCTCTCCAGCGGTAGCCGGTAGCCCATGGACACTACCCTGGATACAATAAAGGACATTCATATCCGCCAGCACAGGGACGGCTACCGTTTCTCCATGGACGCTGTATTGCTCGCATCCTTTGTGGACATGAAAGTAATTAAGCACGCGGCTGATTTCGGCGCTGGCTCCGGTGTTGTTGGCTTGTTGCTTGCCCGGCGATACAGGGATGTAAATATGACCCTGATCGAGTTGCAGAAGGGCCTGTTCGAGCTCGCAAAGGAGAATGTGAGAATAAATCGCCTGAAAAGCCGCGTCAAAACCCTCTGCGCTGATATCCGTGAGCTTGGAGGCTCGCTAAAGGGCCTTGACCTTATAGTCTCAAACCCTCCATTTAGAAAGACTTTAAGCGGGAAGCTCAGCAAGGGAAAGGAAAAGGCCATAGCCAGGCACGAAGTCGAGATCACTTTGCCGGAGCTTTTAAGGGCTGCTTCAGCTTCTCTGAGGCCGAGGGGCCGGTTCTGTGTAGTGTATTTGCCCGAGCGGCTGGTGGAGCTGATCGACGAGTGCAGGAAGGCAGGGCTCGAACCAAAGAGGCTCAGGTTCGTTCACGGCAGGCCGGAGGCGGAGGCCAGGATGGTCCTTGTGGAGGCAGTAAAACAGGGCAGAGCAGCCCTGCGCGTGGAGCCTCCTTTGTTTGTGTACGAGGGCAGGGGCCAGACATATACTGCGGAGGTACAGGCCATGTATGGGGAGGCTCCGTAGATGAAAAATGGGAAGATGGGAAGAGAGGAGCTTGAGGCAGCGCTCCTGAAGGCCCGCGACGTGCTTCATGACGTGGAGGAGACCTTTGAGTTCATGTGCGCCAACACCAACGACCACATTGCCGACGCCATGATAAATCATTTCGACGAGGAGCTTGCCGAGAGCCGGGCCGAGGTTGCCGGCCTTGAAAAGCTGATTCAGGGCCTTGGATAGCTGATATTATATTGCGGAACATCCTGTATGTATGTAGAATACATGTACTGTTTTTCATTAAGTTGTTAATATATTTGAAGGTCGAGGTGCATATGAGAGCTTATCTGCTGTTTGGGCAATTCCTGAGAAAAGAGGGTCTTGCATCTGATGACGATGTGATAAATGCCAGACTGCTTCAGAAGAAAAAGAACCGTCTCATCGGCGACCGTTTCATTGAAAAAAACTGGCTTACGGAGGAGGACTGCCTGAGGGTGCTTGTGGTGCAGGAGGAGAACATGTCCAGGTTCGGGGAGATCGCCGTTGGGTTGGGCCTACTGAGGCCTGAACAGGTGGAAGAGGTCGTCTCCGAGAGCGAGCAGGCATACGTGCATTTTGGCGAGGCCCTGGTCGCGGTTGGGGCAATTGACAGCGAGACAAAGGACAGGAAGCTGGAGGAGTTCGAAGCCCTCTGCAAGAGCGACGACCAGCGGGTTTCCAAGGTCACATATTTCTAGGAATTTCTGAAATATCCGTCTCGTCGGGCCCGTCCGGGCGGGAGTCCATTAACCGCTGTCGCTGTTATCGTTGAACCAGGAGGCTATCCGCTCCAGTTCATTTGAGGTTGTGGTGAGCTGCTCTGATGCCTGGCGTATCTCCGATACCGTGGACTCTGTCTGTTTTGTTGCGATAGAGATCTGTTCCATTCCTTCAAGCACGTGCTCAACGGCGGTTGACTGTTCTTCAGAGGCGGCGGCGATGCGCTGGACCATGTCCGTGCCCCGCTTTGAGACCTCAACAATGCTGTCAAGGCTCTTGGTGGCGCCCTCCACAAGGTGGACCCCTTCCTTCACGACAGACTTCCCGTGGCCCATGGAGGCCGTAACGTCTTTAATGCCCCCTTGTATGCTCTCCACCATCGAGACTATCTCGCCCGTGGCCTTGGCCGTGCGTTCCGAGAGTTTTCTTACTTCGTCGGCCACTACGGCGAACCCTCGCCCGTGGTCTCCGGCCCTGGCAGCCTCGATGGCGGCGTTCAGGGCAAGGAGGTTCGTCTGGTCAGCTATGTCGTTGATGACCCCGACTATGGTCCCGATGTTCTGGGAGCTTTCACCAAGCCGTGCCAGGGTCGATTCGGAGCCACTAACCGAGTCAGATATCTCGGACATCTTCTTTGCCGTCTCGATGACCACTCCTCTGCCCTGTGTAGCAGCGTCTGTTGCGTGCTTTGAAGCGTCGGATGCGTCTCCGGCGTTCTTTGCAACGTCCAGGATGGTCTGGCTCATCTGGTTCATAGCGGACGCGGACTGTTCTGTCTGTTCCACCTTTAGCCGGACGTTAGAGTAAAGGCCGTCGGCAGTGATTCCCAGGGATGACGATTGCCCGATTATCTCTTCCGTGATCGAGGTGATGCTGGCGGACATATCCTGCAGCGCCTTTGCGGCCTTGTTAAAATGCACTGCCAGTTCCCCAAACTCGTCCTTCCTGGTCTCGTCAAGCATGGTTGACATGTCGCCGGAACTGAATGCTCTTGCCATATCCTTCATCTTGTTTATCGGGTGCATGACAGAATTGTATAGGTGAACTGAAAGCACGACTGAGCCAATAACCAGCAGGACCACCAGAATACTCATGGCGTTCCTGTACATGTTTATGGTGGCCCTGGCTTTTTCTTCCACTATATGGGAAACTGATTCCAGTTTTTCCGCAAGCTTGTCGCTCCTTGAGATTATCCTCCCGTAGGACACGAGTATCTCGTCGTCCTCAGTGTCAAGGTCCCCTGTAAGAAATGGTTTAATGTCATTCTCTATTAATCTCCAGGGCTCTGTTATCTCCTTGTCAACAAGGGCCCTGTCATCTGGCGAAAGCAGTGGGAGCAGTTCTTCGTGGAACGAGTCGAAGCCGTCAAGGCCCTTTTTCGCTATCTCTATGGACTGGGGGGTCCCCTCAGTGATGATGATCTCGTTTACGCCCCTGAGCATCATTTGTAGATATATCTGCTCGTGGTCGAAGGGCTCCATGGTATCCGTGGCGCGGGATGTAAGAAATGAGAGAACACCTATGGTGGTGAAGAAAAGCACCATGACGATGGGTGCGAATATGAGCTTCTGCCTCAATGTAATATTGATACCCAACCGTTCCCCTCCTCAGTATCCAGCAGTCTCAGTCTCTTTACTCGAAAGGATACTTTTTCGAGAACCATCCGGCAGAGCCTTCGCGCATGTAGAGCACGTTCTTGTACCCGTTGTCCACAGCCCACTTGGCCGCGTAGTAGGATTTCCATCCTGTAGGGCCATCGCTGTAGAAGACAAGTGTGGCGTTTTTGTCAGTGGTGATTTTTTCTGTTTTGAATGAACCTGTTCTCTTGGCAGGGTCCTTGTCCTTCTTTATCCACTGGTAAGGGACAGTGGTGGCTCCGGGCACGTGCCCCTTGCCAAAGTTGATGGCCTTCCTCATATCGTAGATATAAACGCCGCTCATGCCAAGGAGCGCCTTTACGTCTTCAGCCGAAACGACCTTGCCTCCGGGAAGTTCGGTGGGAGTCACTTTCTTTGCAGCAGTGGCTTGTGACGTGAACATAAGGGTAAATGCCAGTGTTGCGACGATAAGTGAGACTGTTTTCCTAAGTATCATAGAATCCCCCAATAATACTCCCATAGTTTCCCCCATGGTTGAAGCGTTTATTACGCTGGTCGCAAATGAATTCAGATGCTCTTTAAGTTTTATATAGTATATGAAATTAAACAAATATTTCAAAGTAAAAAGATTTATTATCGGAATGAGCATATCAAAATGGTTGAGACAATTGATAATATAGTTCATTTAAGCGCGTGTTGCATGGCTGGATTAGGTGGATTAATGTCCAATTAGACAGCTAGTCAAGGGGATGTGTATAGTGGGCATCCCTGGCGCGGGTTAGTCCGGACTTCCAGCGATCTCTTCTTTCAACTTCCTGATCCTGTCCCTGAGTTTTGCCGCAAGCTCGAACTCAAGTGCCGCTGCCGCCTCTAGCATCTGTTTCTCCAGGGCCTCAAGGGCCTCGATATCGCCGCCTCCGGCATCATAAGCGGACTGCTCCACTTTGACCGCTGGAACCGCTGGCACGGTATAGTAATCTGATTCGTAGATAGATTTCAGCACGTCCTTTATGCTGCTCTTTATGGACTCAGGCGTAATGCCGTGCTCTTTGTTGTAAGCTTTCTGTATGTGCCGCCTCCTGTCGGTCTCCGCCATGGCACGCTCCATGCTCCCGGTGACTCTGTCAGCATAGAGTATCACCAGGCCCTCAATGTTCCTTGCAGCGCGGCCTGCGGTCTGTATGAGCGAGCGTTCAGAGCGCAGAAAGCCCTCCTTGTCCGCATCCGTTATAGCAACGAGCGAGACCTCGGGCAGGTCAAGCCCCTCCCTGAGAAGGTTTACACCGATAAGCACGTCGAACTCTCCTGTGCGCAGTTCCCTGAGTATCTCCACGCGCTCAAGCGTATCAATGTCCGAATGCAGGTATCTGGCCTTTACCGCGAGGTCAGTGTAATACTCGGTAAGGTCCTCGGCTGTCTTTTTCGTAAGTGTTGTCACAAGCACGCGCTCGTTTTTCTCAGCCCGCTCCCTTATCTCGCCCATGAGGTCGTCCACCTGTCCGGTCGTTGGCCTGATCGTCATCTCAGGGTCCAGCAGCCCTGTGGGCCTTACTATCTGCTCCACTGTCTCCCCGCCGGCCATATCGAGTTCATACCTGCTTGGCGTGGCGGAAACATATATTGCCTGTTTTACCCGTTCTTCGAACTCCTGAAACCTCAGAGGGCGGTTATCAAGGGCTGAGGGCAGGCGGAAGCCATAATCTATGAGCGTGCTCTTTCTGGAACGGTCACCATTGTACATACCCCCTATCTGGGGCACCGTGGCATGGGACTCGTCTATCACCACAAGGAAGTCCTCGGGGAAGTAATCCATCAGGCAGAATGGAGGGTCTCCCTCGTTTCGCCCGCTCAGGTGGCGCGAGTAGTTTTCTATCCCGTGGCAGAACCCGAACTCCCTGAGCATCTCCAGGTCAAAGCGCGTGCGCTGTTCTATGCGTTGCGCCTCCAGCTCAAGCCCATTATCGCGAAAATGCTCCACGCGCTCTTCCATCTCTTTCTCTATAGCTCCAAGAGCTGGCATCAGTCTCTCGCGGGGGGTGATCCAGTGGCTGTTGGGGAAGAGTGCGAATTTTTCCAACAAGCTGATAGACATGCCTGTTGTCAGGTCGAACTCTGACACACGGTCTATCTCGTCGCCGAAGAACTCCACCCTCAGGCCCCTGCTCAGCGAGAAGGACGGGCATATCTCCACCACGTCCCCGCGCACACGGAAGGTGCCCCTCCTGAAGTCGATGTCCGAGCGCGTATACATTATCCCCACCAGCGAGTGCAGGAAATCGTCACGCTTTACGCTCATGCCTGCCTCCACTATCATGTGCATGTCCTTGTAGTCAATGGGAGAGCCTATGCCGTATATGCAGGAGACCGACGCAACGACGATGGTGTCTCTTCGCTCCAGCACCGCGCGTGTGGCAGAGTGGCGGAGGCGGTCAATATCGTCGTTGATGGCCGAGTCCTTGTCTATGAACGTGTCCGAGGCGGGCAGGTATGCCTCGGGCTGGTAATAGTCGTAGTAGCTTACGAAGAACTCCACCGCGTTCTCAGGGAAGAGATCCTTCATCTCCCCGTAGAGCTGGGCGGCGAGTGTCTTGTTATGGGCGATCAATAGAGTGGGGCGGTTGACCTCCTCTACCACGTTTGCGATGGTGAAGGTCTTGCCCGAGCCGGTAACGCCGAGCAGCACCTGGTGGTCCTTGCCCGAGCGCAGGCCGTCCACAAGGCTCCTGATGGCTTCAGGCTGGTCCCCGGCTGGTTTGTATTCACTATTAAGCTTGAATTTGTTTGATTCGCTCATGTAGATATTTTAGCGCATACGTGGGTGAACCTTCATCCCGTTGGTTTGGGGTTAATTGATATGCCAGGGGTTATGGCTGCTGATTCAGATAGCTTCAGTGGATTTTAAAGGGGGATATCCAGATCGGATACCCCCCCCATGCATGTCAAAGTATAGTGATCGCCTGTTCTGTCATTCCTGTTTCTGCGGAGCGGGCGTTCCCGGATTTATTCAAATTTCACCTTTGGGACTGCTGCTTCGCCTTCTGGGATCTCGAAGTATTCGGCCTTCTCCACGCCAGCCATGGTGGCAAAGAACCTGCCATAGAAGGTGCGTATGAAGGTGTTCAGCCCCTGCACGGCTTCGTTGTAACGTTTGCGTTCTACGGCAATGCGGTTCTCAGTGCCCTCCAGGCTGTCCTGGAGTTTCAGGAAGGATTGGTTGGCCTTAAGCTCCGGGTAGCGTTCCTGAAGGAACATGAGGCGCGAGAGCACTCCGTTGAGGTTGTTGGCTGCTGCTATCTTGCCGCCCACGGACTTTTGCTGGAAGTATTTAGTGCGCGCATTGGCAATGTTCTCAAAGAGTTCCTTTTCGTGTTTGGCGTAGCCTTTTACCGACTCGATAAGGTTGGGTATGAGGTCAAATCGGCGCTTGAGCTGGTTTTCCACCTGCGCCCATTTGCCATTTATGTTCTCGTCCATGATTATCACGGTGTTGAAGCCCTTGATGGCCCAGCCGATGCTTAGAAATACTATTAGTAATAAAACGCCGACTACTATCAGAGTGATCTTTACGCCTTTAGACATGTGATGAAACCTCCTTGTTTGTATGAACTACCATCCGCCTGACGCGCCGCCGCCGCCAAAGCCTCCACCGCCGCCGCCACCAAAGCCGCCGCCACCGCCGAACCCTCCGCCGCCGCCCCAGCCGCCGCGCCTTCCGCCCATGCCGGACATCAGGATCATCAATATCATCAGCCTCGGATGGCGGATGAACATGTAAGCTCCACCGATTAATAAGAGTATCAGGAAGACGACCTCCATCATGGTGGGCTCTCTGCTTACCTGAGGACGGGCGCCCCTGGAGGAGACGGAAACTCGGGGCATGCCGGTTATGGTTACGCCCGCATCTTTGGCAATGACGCCTGCCACGACCAGCGTGGCCGCTGCAACGCCGTTTTCGTACTCGCCCTTCTTAAAGTACGGGACAATATACTCGCGGCCTATGCTGCCCACCAGGCTGTCGGGCAGTATGCCCTCAAGGCCATAGCCTACCTCGATACGATATCGCCGCTCCTGCATTGCGAACAAAAGCAGCAGGCCATTGTCCTTGCCCTTCTGCCCGAGCTTCCAACGCTCGACCACCTGGAGCGAGAGGTCATCAATGGAGCCTCCATCCATGCTTTGCACAGTGAGCACCACGACCTGGGCCGTGGTCTTCTGCTCAAGCTCTTTCAGAAACATATTTATTTTGCCCTCGACACCGGGGCTCAGGATATCGGCCTGGTCCACGACGTAATTTGCGGGCGTGGCAGGTATCGGGGTCACGGACCCTGATGCCCCGTAAGCAGGCATGCTCAGAAACAGCAGAAGGATTATGGTCAGGCTATGCCTTGATATCATTTACTACCTTCCCGAGCTGCTCCGTTGCCTGATAATACTCCTCGAATATCACATTAAGTTCCCCTATGCCGGGTTTGCGCTTGTGCATCTTCTCCTCAAGGAGCTTATGGAATATGCCGCAGTCAAAGCCCGTGGCCTCATCCAGTGCCTTGAGCACATCGGCACCAAGCACCGGAGTCTCCTTGCCCAGCAGTACCAGCAATGCCCTGAACAGCGGGATGTAGCCCGTGATCGATTGGGCCAGGCCTTCGGTGATCATGGCCACGTCACCCATGGAGGAGACATATCCCTGCCTCAAGCCTATGAGCTTGACCTTCAGCTCCCGCTCGCACTGATGCCTGAGGTCATCCGTGTTCAGCTCGATGCCGGCGAACACGTCGTCTCCAAAGACGGTCTGGTGTATAAGCCTGATGTTCAGAAACTCAATCGGAAAGACGTCCAGAGAGTTGCTAATATATCCGGGCGTCATGATGAGCGGGGCAGCCACTTTTTTCTTCTTGTACTTCTTGCCCATGGGGGCCAGTGTCTTCAGGAACCCCAGGTCCATTTCCTTGAGCACTACCACCGAATTAGTGTCCGAGGCCTTGGGGTCGAAGTCCCCGGTGAGCGAGCTGCCAGTGATATGGATGGAATGCACGTTATCAGAATGGCTGCCTAGTATCTCCTCAAAGAAAGGCTTTACCCTGTCTCTTACGTCCTGGCTTAATTTGTCCAGTATCAGTCCGGCCATTAGCTACCTCCCAGTCTATTATCCGCCAAACAGTATCGAGTCCACTGTTATCTTACTGGAATCCATATGTTTTTAGAAAGCCCCCTCTGTCCATTGTGCTGCCAGTCCATAGGCCCTTTGTTGCAATGAGTCATAATACTTAAAAAAATCACCGTATCTGGGAGCTTTACGCAAAATCTATAGACAGATGTTTCTGCGGATTATATGCGGACCGTATGGAGTCATCTTCATATCCAGGCGCGCCCCAGGACAGGGTCTTCTTGATGGGCTTTGCGTCTGATGTGATGGATTGCCTCTGTAAAGGACGAGCCTGAACCGGCTCTGCTGCAAGAGGCGAAGGTGCTGCTAAAATCCCTTCTACTGCCCGCGCTCGCGGAGGAGCTTGAACTCGATGCTGTCCACAAGGGCCTGGTAGGATGCCTCTATAACGTCCTCGGAGACACCCACGGTGCACCAGTTGTTCTCGCCGTCGGTGCTCTCGATAAGCACGCGCACGTTTGCCGCGGTCCCATGGCCTGATGAGAGCACGCGCACCTTGTAGTCGACGAGTTTTACATCTTTAAGCTCAGGATAATACTCGGTCAACGCTTTACGGAGCGCCTTGTCCAGGGCGTTCACCGGGCCGTTGCCGCTTGCGGCCATGTGCTGGCTCTTGCCGTCCGGGGTTTTTAACATGATCGTGGCCTCGTGAAGGGCCTTGTCCCGCTCGCTCCTCTTTGAGATGAACACACGGAAGCCCTGCATCTCAAAGAAGTTCCATTTGCTTCCCAGCGCCTTCTTCATCATAAGCTCAAATGAGGCTTCCGCGCCCTCGAACTGGAACCCCTGGCTCTCAAGTTTCTTGAGCCTCTCGACTATACCAGCCACCTTAGGGCTCTTGCTGTCGAGCTTTATGCCGAACTCCCTGGCCTTGCGGATAACGTTGCTCTTGCCCGCGAGGTCTGAGACCAGCACGCGCTGGGAGTTTCCCACCAGCTCCGGGTGGATATGCTCGTAGGTCTCGCTGTTTTTGAGTATGGCGCTCACGTGCATGCCTGCCTTGTGCGCAAAGGCGCTGTCGCCCACATATGGCTGGCGCGAGAAGTGCATTATGTTGGCAAGCTCGTTGACGAACCTGGAGCCGTCGCGGAGCATGGAGAGCTGTGCGTCGCTTATGCACTTGTGGCCCTGTTTTATCTGAAGGTTAGGAATGATCGAGCACAGGTTGGCATTGCCCGTGCGCTCTCCAAGCCCGTTGATCGTTCCCTGCACGTGCCTGGCCCCGGCGCTCACAGCCATCAGAGAGCTTGCCACCGCGCATTCCGAGTCATTGTGCGCGTGTATGCCAAGCGGCGCAGAGGTCGTCTTTTTTACTTTAGAGGTTATTGCCTTTATATCCTCGGGCATCGTGCCGCCGTTGGTGTCGCACAATATCAGGCAGTCCGCCCCCGCGTCTTGTGCCGCGGCAAGGCACTTCATGGCATATTCAGGGTTATTCAGGTAACCGTCAAAGAAGTGCTCTGCGTCAAAGAAGACGGTCTCAAGCCTCTTTTTGAGAAACCTCACTGTGTCGTATATGAGAGAGAGGTTCTCCCTGTTAGTGACCTTCAGGGCGTGCTGTACGTGGAAGTCCCAGGTCTTGCCGAATATGGTCGCGGTGGCGACGCCGGAGTGCAGTATGGCTTTCAGGCCGGGGTCCTTCTCAGGGCTCGTCCCAGGCTTGTGAGTGGCGCTGAAGGCTGTAAGCACGGCATTATCAAGGGCTATCCCCCGCGCCTTCTCAAAGTACTCGGCATCCCGCGGGTTAGCGCCCGGATACCCTCCCTCGATGTAATGCATTCCCATCTCATCGAGCTTGCGGGTTATAAGGAGTTTGTCCTTTACAGAGAAGGCGATCTCCTCTGCCTGTTCGCCGTCCCTTAAAGTCGTATCGTATATGATAATTTTAGCCATGAAATTACTTTAACACAGCCTGCGGGGGCTCTGTCCATCAAGCTGGCATATAATGCTTCGGATCAATATCTTATCTGTTTTGGGATGATATGTTTTGCGATTTCCAAGGATATGTAAAGGCGGATGAGTAAAGGATTATTTTTAAAAGATCGCCCTTGAACTGATATGCCTTATGGACGATCGGGCCAGCTTTTGCATGCGACGTGCACTGTCAGGGTCCGGCCCTGGCGGGCTCAGCATCAGGGTTCTTTGTCAAGCTCTCTCATCTGGCCGGCGTAGCATGAGTGGCATATGCCGTGTGTAATAATGATCCCTGGCCCTGAGGGGGCATGACCTGCTTCTGTTGACAGGCGGTAGTTGTTCAATGTGTTCGCATGGGCACCCATGATAATGTTGCAGTAGGCGCATACCCGCACCACGTTGCCAGCGACCTGGGGGATCGCTCTTTTAGCTGTATGCCGGATGACTGCTACATGTGTCATCAAGGCAATGGCCGCCGCAAAAACCGCAAGGCTCGTAATCATGGGATGCCCTCCTCACTTCATAAGCATTTTATTTCAAACGTTTGTATGTGTATACTGCCTTCAGGTTATGAAGAAAAATTGAAGAAATGATGAGGAAAAGATGAACCCGGCTCTGCGCAAGCTTTTCCGGTCAGCCACTCGTATTTCTGACTTGGAACCCTGCCGCGCGTATCCCTTCCATGATGCGCTGGGAGTGCTCAGGGCCGGAGGTCTCGATGTTCAGCCTCACAAGGGTCATCCCGGTTTCCAGGTCTTTTGCGAGCCTGTCGTGAAGCACGTGCAGGATGTTCCCCTTTAACGAGGCCACGGCTCCGGTAAGTTTGTTAAGTGTGCCTGGCACGTCGGGCACCACGACCTCCACAAAGGCAAGCCTGCCGTGTTCCTTAAGCCCGCGCATTATGACCTTGTCCATGAGCGTGAGGTCCATATTGCCGCCACTTGCGATGAGCACAACCTTCTTCCCCTTGTAATCCTCATGGTGCTCAAGCAGCCATGCAAGGGATACGGCCCCGGCCCCCTCTATGACAAGCCTCTTGCGCTCAAGGTAAGTCAGCACTGCCCGGGCGATAAGGCCTTCATCAACGCAGTGGATGGAGTCCACGCGCTCATTTATGATCTCAAAAGGCATGTCGCCCACCCGCCCCACGGCTATGCCGTCAGCCATGGTCGCAGACGGGGGCTCTTCCACAACACCGCCCTTGTCCTTGGAGAGCATGGCGCTCCTTGCGGCTGAGGACTGCACGCCAATGATCTCTGTGGCCGGGCTTATGGATTTAAATGCTGTGGCAATGCCTGCGATCAGGCCGCCTCCGCCCACAGGGACTACCACCGCGTCAATATTTTCAAGCTCATCAAGTATCTCAAGGCCGATAGTGCCCTGGCCCTGGATGATAAACTCGTCGTCAAAGGGGTGAATGAATGTATGGCCCGGCTCTGAGATGGCAATGCCTATGGATTCCATGAGGGAGGAGCCCTTCAGCAGAAGCTCGCCTCCATATCCCATTACAGCCAGCTGTTTAGCAATGGACGCAGTCTCGGGCATAACTATCTTTGCGCTGAGCCCAAGTGCTGTGGCGGCAAAGGCCACGCCCTGGCCATGGTTTCCCATGGAGGCTGCGATGACATTACCCTTCCCCAGGGACAGGAGCCTGTTGAACGCCCCACGGGGCTTAAAAGACCCTGTATGCTGGAGGTTCTCGCACTTTACGTACACCTGAGCCCCTGTGATGGTGCTCAGTGAGTCCGAATGCAGAAGCGGCGTTCGGTCAATGTAGGGGGCAATGGCCTCGCGCGCTTTCCTTATGCCGTCTATGGTCACCATCTTATTCACAGTATCCTGCTCTGCCTGATTATATCACGGGGGCCAGCCCCCTTTTAAACTGGAGGCAAGGCCCCTATTAAGCTGGTGTCCGTCAGCCCCGAACGTGTTCAGGAGAAGTAACGAGAGCATCTCATCTTTAAAGCGTTTCTGTTTATCATTTAAAGAAAACACAACGGGTCGTCGCGACCAAATAAGCTCTCACGCAGTGAGGCCACAGGATCTTTTTAGATGCAGGCGCGTTGTTGTCCATGTTGTTATCCATCTAAGGGTTGATATAATTAGGATATGAAAGGAACTATGGCTGATGGCCCTGCCCGAAGGCCTTAAACGCATAGACCCTGAGCGGGTGGAGGTGCCAAAGGGCCTGCGCCCTGGCATGCTGACCAGGGGCATTATCTACGCGGACGAGGCCCTTGAGGGCCTGCTGGATGAGAAATGCGTGGGCCAAGTGGCAAACGTTGCCACCTTGCCGGGCATAGTGGGCCCCTCGCTGGCAATGCCTGACGTGCACCCCGGCTATGGCTTCACCATTGGTGGGGTTGCCGCTTTTGACCCTGATGAGGGGATAGTGTCTCCGGGCGGGGTGGGTTATGACATAAACTGCGGGGTACGCCTTCTGAGGACCAGCCTGACTCGTGAGGAGGTGTCTCCAAGGATACGCGAGCTTGTTGTTGGACTATACTCTGCCGTTCCTGCGGGAGTAGGGTCCAAAGGGCGGATGAAGGTCAGCCGCAAGGAGCTTGAAAAGTGCGTTCTGAAGGGCGCGGGGTTCATGGTGGACCGCGGCATGGGCTCTGAGAGCGATCTGGAAAACACAGAGAGCAAAGGGGCTATGGAGGGCGCTGACCCCGGTGTGATAAGCGACCGCGCTTATGAGAGGGGCACAGAACAGCTTGGCACCCTTGGCTCAGGCAACCACTTTCTGGAGATCCAGTACCTGGACGAGATATATGATGCGGAGGGTGCCCAAGCCCTTGGGCTCAGAATGGGCCAAGTGCTTGTCATGATCCATACAGGCTCCAGGGGTTTTGGCTACCAGGTCTGTGACGACTACATAAGGCTGCTTGGAGGTGCGGCTGCCAGATATGGCATTGAGCTTGCGGACAGGCACCTTGCATGCGCCCCGATCTCCAGCCCCGAGGGCAGGGACTACTTGGCTGCCATGAGCGCTGCGGCCAATTATGCATGGGCCAACAGGCAGGCCATACGCTACTGGACAGAGCAGGTTTTTTTAAATGTTTTAAAACTATCACCTTCCTCCCTCGGCATGGGTATGGTCTATGACGTTGCCCATAACATCGCCAAGTTCGAGCGCCATGAGGTGGAGGGCAGGGCGCGCAAGCTCCTGGTTCACCGAAAGGGGGCCACAAGGGCTTTTCCTCGCGGCCACCCCGAGCTTCCCGGCAGATACCGCCATATTGGCCAGCCCGTGATAATACCCGGAGACATGGGACGTGCCTCATATGTGCTGCTTGGGCAGGAGGCCGCCATGCACGAGACCTGGGGCTCCACATGCCATGGAGCGGGCAGGGTGCTCTCTCGAAAGCAGGCCCAGAAGCAGGCACGCGGGCGCTCGCTCCATGATGAGCTTGAGCAGATGGGCGTGGTGGCCATGAGTGCCGGGCGCGGGACGCTGGCCGAGGAGATGCCGGAGGCTTACAAGGACATCTCGCAAGTGGTTGACGTAGTGCACCGCGCGGGCATATCCCGGAAGGTCGCCCGCCTGCGCCCCATGGGCGTTGTAAAAGGCTGAATGCACCAGTGCATTCCCTGCGTTCTTGGGTCCAGTGACCCTCTGCCGGTCGTGAGCGACTCGTACCGACAGAGAGGTTTTTATAACCTGCTGAACGGTTGAGCATGGAGCATGGTTCTAACATTTACTTTTCTGTGCTAGTATCTGGTAACACTAGTATGTGGAAATTGGGGATAGGTAATGCCAGAGCTGAGGTTGAATCTGATTTCGCGCGAATGGGTTGTCGTGGGCACCTCTCATGCCCGCAAGCCAGAGGATTTCCGAGTTCGCGGCAATGACAAGCGCCACAGCTCCGAACATGTCAGCACCTGTCCCTTCTGCGTCGGCAACGAGAGCAAGACCCCTGGCGAGCTGCTGCGTATTCCCAAGGACGGTCCCTGGAGCGTCCGCGTTACAATGAACAAGTTTCCGGTGCTGGAGGCAGAGGGTGAGCGGATAAGGACGAACATTGGCATGAAGCGCGTGGTCACCGGCGTGGGCCTTCATGAGGTCATTATCGAGAGCCCCCGCCATGACACCACTTTGGCGTTGCAGGAGCCCGAGGACGTGGCACGCGTGATAAAGGTCTACAGGGACAGGTTCAAGTCGGTCTTTAACGACAAGCGCATACAGCACGCCATCATATTCAAGAACCACGGGCCTGGCTCCGGCACCAGCATCAGCCACCCACATTCCCAGCTCATAGCCACGCCCGTGATGCCCCAGCAGGTGCGTTTCAGGGTGGACGAGTCAATGCGTTACTTTGACAACACGGGTGAGTGCCTGATGTGCGCCACATTAAAGGACGAGTTCAAAGACGGCAGAAGGATAGTGGTGGACACTGAGCACTTCGTTTCCTTTGTGCCCTTTGCCGCGCTCTCCCCGTATCATATGTGGATATTCCCAAAGGTGCACAGGCCCTCCTTCGGCACACTGCCTGACGAACAGATCCAGGACCTTGCCCAGTGCCTGAGGCTTACGCTGCTGAAGCTCTATAAAGGGCTTAACGACCCCAGTTACAATTTCGTCATCCGCTCGCTGAGCCCCTTCAGGAGCCGTTCGGAATACATCCACTGGTACTTGAGCATCGTGCCTCATGTGAGCCACGCAACAGGGTTCGAGCTCGGCACCGGGATGCACGTCAATCAGGCAATGCCTGAGGAGGTGGCCGAGTTCCTGCGCGGGGTTAAGGTATAGCTAAGGTATAGAAACCTGGTCGAGCAGCGCAAACAGGGCTTTAAGCGACACGGAATCCGCCGGGAGGTCGCACACGGGCCTGCCCTCCATGTCATACTCCGTGATGTTCTCGTCCTGAGGTATTGTGGCGTCAATTTTTAGCCCGACGCTGCTGGCGTAGTCCACTATCTTTGCCGGGTCTCCGGGGATGCGGTTGATTATGAACTTGCGCTCTTTCACGTCAAGGTCAAGCTCGTCCACAAGCCCGTCTATGCGCTTGATGGTCTGCACGCCCTTGACCGTGGCGTCGCTTACGATAAGCAGCAGGTCCACGGCATGGGTGGTCCTCCTTGAGAGGTGCTCCATCCCGGCCTCGTTGTCGATGACTACGTACTGGTAATCGTCTGCCAGAAGGTCAGTGTATTTGCGGATGATGTTGTTTGCCGCGCAGTAGCACCCCGGCCCCTCAGGGCGTCCCATGACCATCAGGTCAACGCCGTCGCTCTCGATGACCGACTGCTGCACCTGGTAATCAAAGAGCTGATCCGTGGTCATCCCACCGGGGCGATCGCCTCCGGCCCGGACCGCCTTCAGAGAATCCTCCCTCAGGCTGCCGATGGTGGCGTGCACTTCTAGGCCCAATGCCTCATTGAGGCAGGCGTTTGCGTCCGCGTCCACGGCAAGCACAGGCTTTTTCTTCCTGTCCCTTATGTAGCGTATCGTCAGTGCCGCAAGGCTTGTCTTGCCCGTGCCGCCTTTGCCTGCAAATGCTATTACATATGCCATGTATATATCCTATCTCAACCAATGTGATACTGACCATGATATGGATCAGTGCCAACGGACACCAGCCACGGGCTGGACTTTATAGGTCGCGACGACCCTAACTATATCCTTCTAAAGTTATCAGTCTTAATACAGTAAAACAAAGTCTTTAAAGAACTATACTTCTCTTTAGGTGAATTCGACGCGAAAGCAACCAGCCACTTCCAGTGGGGGAGCCGCCTCCGGCGAAGGCCTTGCCTCCGAGCCATCGCATAACTTAAAAACCTCTCGACGCGAAAGCAACCAGTTTAAAGGGGTCCGTGACCCCCCGTGGCCCTATTTAAAGCTCTGCTCTTTGGTGGGGAATTCTCCTGATTCCACTTCATCGCGGTATTTCTTCATCGCGATCACTGCATCGTCCTTGAGCTCTGCATAGCGCTTCACGAACTTGGGGACAAAGCGGTCAAAGAGCCCTATGACATCGTGCATCACAAGTATCTGCCCGTCGCAGTGAGGGCCAGCGCCTATGCCGATGGTGGGGATGGAGATGCTCTCGGTGATCTCTTGAGCCAGGCCCATGGGGATGGCCTCAAGGACCAATGTAAAAGCCCCTGCCTCTTCCACGGCCTTTGCCTCTTCAAGGAGCTTTTTCCTTGCCTCGTCGCTCTTGCCCTGCACCTTGTAGCCGCCCATGCGGTGTATGGCCTGTGGGGTTAGGCCGATGTGAGCCATCACGGGTATCTCGCTCCTTGTCATGGCTAAGATGCGGTCGCAGACCTCCGATCCGCCCTCCATCTTTATGGCCTGCGCCCCGCCTTCTTTTACAAAGCGCCCTGCATTGCGCACAGCCTCTTCAACGCTCACCTGGTAGGACATGTAGGGCATGTCGCCTATCACCATCGCGTTTTCCGCGCCGCGCGAGACCATGCGGGTGTGGTATATCATCTCGTCCATGGTCACGGGCAAGGTGTTATCCAGCCCCTGCACAACCATGGCCAGGGAGTCGCCCACCAAAAGGGCGTCCATTCCGGCCTCGTCCGCCATGCGCGCAAAGGTGTGGTCATAGGCCGTGATCATGCATATCTTCTCGCCCGCGGACTTCTTCTTCATTAGATCGTTTATAGTCGTTTTTGCCATAGTTTAGATTTTACCACAGGGCGCTAGTATATCTCTGCCAGTTGTTAGTGATCCCAGCATTCTGCCTGACCTTCTAAAGAGAGCTTTGCGCTCCTTTTCTTTTATGTGTTCGAGGTTCGCTTCAAATATCCGCACAACTGATTGTATTTGCGGAGATATTCTGTTTTCAGGGTGTTCGAGGTTGTTCGAGGTTGTAGGATCGCATTTGGTGGTCGCTTTGAGCGATTTCCTTATTTGTATATGTGCATTCACGCAAGCACTATATCATGCCCATACTGACATTGTCCATATGACACGTGTCAGGTAAAATGTGTCACAAACCATGGTTAATAAACCGGGCGCAACTACATGAAAGACAAAAGATTCTCCTCCTAAGAAAAGGCAAGATTTAATAACTCAGGTTAATAAGTTATTGAGGTGTGTCCCTAATTATTCCTAATTATTCCCAATTATTCCCTAAAGATTCTCCCTCTAAGAAAAGGTCGGAGCGTCTTTTGCGACGAGTCGCCACGACCAGGATTTAATAACTCAGGTTTATAAAATAGTTGGGTGTGACCTTTATTCATTAAAGGCTTGTAATAATCAGCCGGATTGAATAATCTAAATACAAGGCTATAATTGGAGAGTGAAAGCAGATGGAAACTGTTGCCGTTGATGAGATAAAAGAAAGGGCTGTTCCTGTTCTTAGAGAGAACGGTGTGTGCAGGGCCGCGCTTTTTGGCTCCATGGTCACTGGCGAGGACTCAAGTGGCAGTGACGTGGACATGCTTGTGGAGTTCGAGGGCAGAAAGAGCCTGCTTGATCTTGTGGGCCTCAAGCTAGAACTGGAGGAGCTTCTTGGCCGGAAGGTTGACGTGCTTACCTACGCCTCGCTCAATCCTCTTTTAAGAGACCGCATACTTAAAGAGCAGGTTGTCATACTGTGAAGAAAGACCCCGCTGTCTTCATAGAGCACATTCTGGAATGCATCCGCCTTATCGAGGAATAC